>Ga0183260_10001077_pt1 | contig 23200 bp, 13 predicted proteins | sample AntDrymUQ4972206_2_FD_129768 | JGI IMG/M metagenome (GOLD analysis project Ga0183260, IMG submission 129768) | Polar desert sand microbial communities from Dry Valleys, Antarctica - metaG UQ497 (22.06) (version 2) (version 2) | ecosystem: Environmental > Terrestrial > Soil > Desert | place... | reverse complement strand
TGACGCCGACCAGCGGCAGCGAGCCGTCGTGCTTCTTGTGCTCGTAGTACATCGACTCTTCCTGGATCTTGCCGCGCTGGTACATGGTGTCCATCGCGCCGAGCACGCCGCCGCGCTCGCTGATCGCCTCGAACTCCTTGTAGACGGCTTCCTCGACGATGTCGGTGAGCTTGTCGACAATGAAGCTGCCCTGCCACGGGTTCTCGCAGAAGTTGAGTCCGAGTTCCTTGTTGATGATCATCTGGATCGCGACCGCGCGGCGCACGCTCTCTTCGGTCGGCGTGGTGATCGCCTCGTCGTAGGCGTTGGTGTGCAGCGAGTTGCAGTTGTCGAACAGTGCGTACAGCGCCTGCAGCGTGGTGCGGATGTCGTTGAACTGGATTTCCTGAGCGTGCAGCGAGCGGCCGCTGGTCTGGATGTGGTACTTCATCATCTGGCTACGCGCGTCGCCGCCGTAGCGCTCGCGCATCGCGCGCGACCAGATGCGCCGCGCCACGCGGCCGATCACGGTGTATTCCGGGTCCATGCCGTTGGAGAAGAAGAACGACAGGTTCGGCGCGAAGTCGTCGATCTTCATGCCGCGCGCGAGGTAGTACTCGACGATGGTGAAGCCATTGCTCAGCGTGAACGCCAGTTGCGAGATCGGGTTCGCCCCGGCTTCGGCGATGTGATAACCGCTGATGCTCACCGAGTAGAAATTGCGCACGTTGCGGTCGACGAAGTACTGCTGGATGTCGCCCATCATGCGCAGCGCGAATTCGGTGCTGAAGATGCAGGTGTTCTGCGCCTGGTCCTCTTTCAGGATGTCGGCCTGCACGGTGCCGCGCACGGTGGCGAGCGTGCGCGCCTTGATGCCCTCGTAGGTTGCCGAATCGACGATCTGATCGCCGCTGAGCCCGAGCAGTCCAAGGCCGAGTCCGTCGTGACCGTCGGGCAGCATGCCGGCGTAGTGCGGGCGCGCGCGGCCTTCGAACATCGCGTCGATGCGCGCACTCGCGTCGCGCCAGCGCGCGTCGTCGGCGCGCAGGTATTTCTCGACCTGCTGGTCGATCGCGGTGTTCATGAACATCGCGAGGATCATCGGCGCGGGGCCGTTGATCGTCATCGACACCGACGTGCTCGGCGCGCAGAGGTCGAAGCCCGAGTAGAGCTTCTTCATGTCGTCGAGCGTCGGCACGTTGACGCCTGAGTTGCCGATCTTGCCGAAGATGTCCGGGCGGATGGCCGGGTCTTCGCCGTAGAGCGTGACGCTGTCGAACGCGGTGGAGAGGCGCACCGCGGGCTGGCCGACGGAGAGGTAATGGAAGCGGCGGTTGGTGCGCTCCGGGGTGCCCTCGCCCGCGAACATGCGGATGGGATCTTCGCCGGTGCGGCGGTACGGGTAGACGCCCGCGGTGTAGGGATACGAGCCCGGCAGGTTTTCCTTCTGCAGGAAGGTGAGGAGTTCGCCCCAGCTCCTGTAGGTGGGCGCGGCGATCTTCGGGATTTTCTGGTGGCTCAGGCTGTCGCGGTAGTTTTCGACCTTGATGGTTTTGTCGCGGACTTTGTATTCGGCGATGTCGTCGGTGATGGATCTGAGGCGCGTGGGCCAGGTGCGCAGGAGCTTGAGCGAATCGCTCGTGAGCGACTGCACCGCATCGTTGTAGCGCTGCCGCAGCGTGAGCATCGAGCGGTCGGGCTGTTCGCTGTCAGCCCCTCTCCCATCGAGAGATGCGGCGCTCTTCGCCCCTCTCCCTTCCTGGGATGCGGCGCTTTGAGCCCCTCTCCCTTCCTGGGATGCGGCGCTTTGAGCCCCTCTCCCTTCTTGGGATGCGGCGCTTTGAGCCCCTCTCCCCCCGGGAGAGGGGTTGGGGAGAGGGTTCGAGGCGACATTGGTGCTGATGCTCGCCGCAGCATTGTTTGCGCGGGGCGTCGGACCCTCTCCCTCGGTCCCTCTCCCGGGGGGAGAGGGATGAAGTGCGGTGCGCTCGCTCGAATGGGCGGGAAGCAGTGCGTTGTCGGGGTAGAGGTCTAGGGCTTTGGGGAGTGCTGTGTCGCCGATGTCCTGCAGCGATTGCCAGTAGGCCTGCGCGCGGTCAGCGGTTTCGGATTGGGTGTCGATGGTCGCGTTGATGGCGCGGCCCTGCTCCGCGATCTCGGCGAGATAGCGCACGCGTGCGCCCGGAATCAGCACCGTCGCGCGCGGTTCCTTGAGCGTGGTGTCGAGCCGCGGCACCCAGTCGATTCGAGAGCTGCCTGCTCTTGTAGGAGCGGCGCCAGCCGCGATGCTTTCGGTGTCGATTGCACCAATCGCGGCTCGCGCCGCTCCTACAGAATCAACAGCGCTCCCCTCGCCGAGGTGGAGCTTTTCGCGGAGGAGGCGGCAGAGGTTGACGAACATCCATGAGATGCCCGGATCGTTGAATTGGGACGCGATCGTCGGGTAGACCGGCACATTGGCATCCGGCGTCTGGAACGCCACGCGGTTGCGCTTCCACTGCTTGCGCACGTCGCGCAGCGCGTCTTCGGCGCCGCGCTTGTCGTACTTGTTGAGCACGATCAGCTCGGCATAATCGATCATGTCGATCTTCTCGAGCTGCGAGGCCGCGCCGTAGTCGCTGGTCATCACGTACATCGGAAAATCGACGAGGTCGACGATTTCGGAATCGGACTGGCCAATGCCGGCCGTCTCGACGATCACCAGATCGAACGCGAGGCTTTTCAGGAACCCGATGCAGTCCTTGAGCACCGCGTTGGTCGCGACATGCTGGCGCCGCGTCGCCATCGAGCGCATGAAGACGCGCGGCGAGCGCAGCGAGTTCATGCGGATGCGATCGCCGAGCAGCGCGCCGCCGGTGCGCCGGCGCGTCGGGTCGACCGAGATCACCGCGATGAGCATGGACGGGAAGCTGGCGAGGAAACGGTTGAGCAGTTCGTCAGTGACGGATGACTTGCCCGCGCCGCCGGTGCCGGTGATGCCGACGACGGGTGTGCGGCCGCCGGCGAGTTGCCATTCGCGGCGCAGGCGCGTGAGTTCGGACTCGTCGAAGGCACCGCCTTCGATGGCGGACATCATGCGGCCGACGGCGATTTCGTCGTCGATGGAGGGGCGCGTGGAAATGTCGTCTGTAGGAGCGCCGCGAGGCGCGATTGGATCGCCCTGTTTGCCAGCAATCGCGCCTTGCGGCGCTCCTACAGGTGGAACGGGGGCGCCGGATCGTGGTTCGAGGTTGATCGCGGCGGGGAGTCGCCCGGTAATCTGGGGCCGGCGCGACGCGGTGCGGCCCGCCTGGGCGCGGCGCACGACGTCCTCGATCATCGCGACGAGGCCCATGTGCATGCCGTCGTTCGGGTGGTAGATACGCTCGACGCCGTAGGCCTCGAGTTCGCGGATCTCGTCGGGCGTGATCGTGCCGCCGCCGCCGCCGAACACCTTGATGTGCCCTGCCCCGCGTTCGCGCAGCATGTCGACCATGTACTTGAAGTACTCGACGTGGCCGCCCTGGTAGCTCGACAGCGCGATGCCGTCGGCGTCCTCGTGCAGCGCGGCGCGGACCACGTCCTCGACTGAGCGGTTGTGGCCGAGATGCACGACCTCGACGCCCTGCGCCTGGATCAGCCTGCGCATGATGTTGATCGCGGCGTCGTGCCCGTCGAACAGGCTGGCCGCGGTGACGAAGCGCAACGGCGTCGTCGCGCTCTCGCGCTCTGGCAGATGCGCAGGCTGCGTACTCATGGCGTGCTCCCCGGGGAAACCCGGTCGATTCCCGATTGTAGCCAGCCGGCGTGCGACCCGCGCGCTGTCGACGCCGCGCCCGGTTCGAGTTGCCGGACGTGTCGATCTTCGCATCGGCGGCGCTTTCTCGGTTTAAGCGAAAACGCCCAAAGACGGGTTCGATTAGCCAGGCCACCCAGCGCGTCGAGATCGACCGGGGGCGACGAAGGTCAAGCGGCGCGGGGCGCTAGTGTGGCTGCCCTTTTGCGTCGAGCCGCAGGAAGCGCGCGGCGTTGTCATGCAGGATCGCGCGCTTCTGCGCCTGGTCGAGGAACGGCGCTTCCTCGATGGACTTGACCGCGATCTCGATCGCGCCGGGCCACACCATCTGGTCGCTGCCGAACATGATGCGGTCGATGAACCCCGCGTCGACGAGGCGCTTCAGGAACTGGTGGAACTCGACGCGCGGCGAGGTCCAGTTGATCACACCGACTTCGACGTGCACTTGCGGATGCGCGTAGAGCAACGCGATCGTGTCGTCTGCGAACGGATAGCCGGCGTGCATGACGAACAGGCGCAGCTTCGGATGTTTGACCAGTACGTCCTCGAGCGTCAGCGCGCTGCTGAGCTTCGCGCGATATTGCGCGCCGAGATACGTCACGCCCGGCGGACCGGGACCGACGTGAACACCCACCGGGATGTCGATCTCCTCGGCGAGTTTCCAGACCGGCGCCATCTTCGGATCGTCCGGGGCGATCCCGGCGTACTGGTTCACGATTTCAGCGATCGCGTACAGCCTGCCTTCGCTGTGGAGGGCGCGCAGCTTGTCCGGCTCGAAAGGACCCTTCGCAGGATCGAACTCGTAACTCTGGAAGAATCGATCTGGAGCCGCAGCCATCCACGTCGCGACCCGCTCGGGTGTGCCACCCAGCAAGCCGCGAATATTGAGACGCTTCATGACGGCGATGGTGTCGAGCATGACCCGGTCATCGGTCGGCGCACCGCGCAGCGGCGACTCGCACGTCGAACTCACGGACGGCCCGAAGACTTCGCCGTAGGGTTTGCGCTGATCCCATGCGGGCAACCGCCCGAGCGGCGCGCACACTTTCATGCCGACCGGACCTTCCGCATCCGCCGGCATCGCGTGCAGGTGCATGTCGATTATGGGCTCGCGCGCGGCCGCTCCGGCGTCGAGCGCCATCACGCATGCCGCGCACGCGGCAACCCACCAGACCCCAATGCTCATGCGCATGTGCGGCTTGCCTTGACCGGAGAGGGCTCGAGGATAACGGAACGGAGCATGGATCCGCGACGGCGCGTCGCCGCCAAGTTGTGAAACCGGGATACAAATCGCTTGACCGGCCGACGCGTTCGACGATGATGCCGGCTGGGACTCCGGCACGCACGAACACCTCGGCAGCCGGCGTATTGCGCAATGCGTTTCAGGGGATACCACATGGACTCGATCAGAACTCGCTGGCTCACGTGCTGCGCGGCCTTTCTTGTGTGCGCGTCAGCAGGCGTGCCCGCCCAGGTGGCCGGAGAGCAACCACCACCCGATGCGCAACTGCTCGCGAACATCGCCGTCGTTCCCAGCGTGACTTTCCCCGCGCTCGATCACCAGAAGCTTGCCAACGAGGACGTCATCGCCGACCTCGCCGACGGCGGACCGAAGCGTTTCGCGGTCGCACGCGACGTCATGCTGACGCCCGCCAACTCCGGCGAATGGGACCAGCTCGCGGACGGCTCATGGGTTTGGCGCCTCAAGGTGATCGCGGCAGAAGCCATGCATCTCAACTTCGGTTTCAGGAAGTTCGACTTGCCGAGCGGGGCGGCGTTGCAGATCTCGAGGCCGGATGGCGCCTATTCGGTCGGGCCGTTCACCGAAGCCGACGAGCTGCCGCATGGCCAGCTGTGGACGCAGGTCGTGCCAGGTGACGCCGCGCTCGTGATCCTGACCGTGCCCAATGGCGCGCTGGACCAGGTGAACCTCGAACTCACGCAGATCAACCAGGGTTACCGTGGTTTCGGGTCCTTTTCGAAGGTGTGCAAGTCGGGTGCATGCAACATGGATGTCGCCTGCCTTGGTGCCAGCGATCCGTGGAATGCTCCGCGGCGTTCGGTCGGCGCGATCACGCGCGGCGGCACCGACACCTGCACGGGCTCGCTGCTCAACAACACCAGCAACGACCGCCGCATGCTGTTCGTGACGGCCACGCATTGCGGCCTCACCAGCGACTCGGTCGTCGCGACCGTCCTCGTGTTCTGGAACTACGAGGCGGCGACGTGTCGGACTCCGGGCTCTGCGGCAAGCGGCCAGCCGTTCCCGAAGCCCAACACGACGTCCCCGGGCTTGCGCTTCGTCGCAGGCACCAACAATCCGTTCGCCGGCTCAACGCCTGCGAACACGCGTTCCGACACGACGCTCATCGAGCTCGCGACGCCCGCGGCCAACAACCCGTTCAACCTGTTCTGGGCCGGCTGGGACCGACGTCCACCGCCCACCGTGTGCGCACCGCCGGGGGATCCGACATCGACGGCGGGATTGTGCGCCAGCATCCACCATCCCGGCGTCGACGAAAAACGCATCACGTTCGTGCAGGAAAACATGACCGTCGACAACATCTCGGGCGCAACCGGCGTGCACTGGCGCGCCAATTGGGATCCGACTCCGCCCATCTTGCCGAACATTCCCGCGCCGCAGCCGCCGACGCTGCCGCCGGGCGTGACGGAGCCGGGCTCGTCGGGTTCACCGCTCTATTCCGCGCAGCAAAGACTTGTGGGTGTGCTCTCGGGCGGGCCTTCTGCGTGCGGCGCTACCGGCGCGAACCTGCGCGATCAGTACGGCGGCATGTTCCACGCATGGGAGGGTGTCGGCACGCCCACCACGCGCATGAAGGATCACCTCGATCCGGCCGGCGGAAATCCGGAGACGCTCGACGGCATCAATGCCTGCAACCCGCCGGCGTCGCCGACCAACATCTCTGCCACCACGAACGGCAACAACCGCATCGACGTGAACTGGACTGCGGCGCCGGGCATCACGGTGTATCGCGTCTATCGTTCGAACGGCCTTTGCCCCGGCACCAGCTTCGCCCAGATCGGTGAGGTGACAGCGGGAACGTCGTTCTCCGACACGACGGTGTCGGGCGGCAGCAACTACAGCTACCGCGTGACTTCAGTCGACACGGTGCAACCCTGCGAATCGCCGCAGAGCGCGTGCGACGACGCCGGGGCCACGGGCGTGTGCGCGCTCGCGCCGACGTTCACGGGCGCGACGACAGCTTCGAGTGCGCAGACGCAGGCGTGCGGGATCAACGTGTCCTGGAACGCAGCGACCTCGAACTGCGGCGGCGGTGGGCAGATTCGCTACAACGTGTACCGCTCGCTGACGATGGGCTTTACGCCGGGCGCCGGCAACCTCGTCAGCAGTTGCGTGACCGGCACAAGTTACGCGGACTCCGCCGTGTCGTCGGGTACGAACTATTCGTACGTGGTGCGCGCCGAGGATTCCGCGGGCGTCGGGATCGGCGCTTGCGCGATGGGCGCCGCGGACACCAACACGATCGAGCGTTCGGCGGTGCCGACGGGGCCTGGCAGCACGCTCCTTTTCGACAACGTCGAATCTGGCAACACCTTGTGGAGCATCACGGGCACGGGTGCGGTCGGAGCCAACTTCGCGATCGTGCAGGACCAGTCCTACTCGCCGACAAGGTCGTGGTTCACGCCCGACCCCGACGACCCGAACGATCGCCAGCTGACGCTGACAAGCGCAATCACGCCGACGCCGGGTTCCAGCATGTCGTTCTGGCACCGCGTACAGACGGAGCCTGAATGGGATGGCGTGGTGCTCGAATACTCGCTGAACAACGGCACCACCTGGACCGACATCCTCGCGGCGCAGGGTGCGGTGCCCGCCAACGCCAACCGCTTCCTCGAAGGAGGCTATGCGAGCGCGCTGAGAGCGAGTTCCAATCCGATCGGCGGACGACTGGCGTGGCATGGCACGGCCAACACTGCGTTCTCGCAGGTCCGCGTCAACCTGGCGGACTTCGCGAACGTGCCGATGATCTTCCGCTTCCGCGCCGGATCGGATGGTTCGGTCTCGGCACCTGGTTACTGGCTCGACGACATCCAGGTCACGACGCCGGTCTCGTGCAGTGTCCCGAACCCGGATGTGATCTTCGCGAACGGCTTCGAGTAAGTCTCGCCACCTCGAAAACCAAAAAGGCCCGCTTCGGCGGGCCTTTTTGTTTGTCACATTTGGCGTGGCTTTTGCGTACCCCTGTATACGAAACAGGCAACATCAAAAGCCGAGCCTCAGGACATGCCTTGCGCGCGTCCTCTTGCAGGCGGTCCTGAACGTATTAATCTGTGCCAGCGTGAACCAACCCAAGGGGGGTGCGAAATGCGTGCGCTACTGACTTCTGTCCTGATCGCGGTGCTTGCAGCCGCGTCCATTCCAGCACGAGCCGCCGATCATCGCGATGGTCCGCTCGCCACCGGCGATCCAGCCGCCGACCTCAACGACATCTACGTTTTCAACAACCCGAACGATCCCACCGAGATGGTTCTGGCGACCACGTATTTCCCGGCGGCGAATGCGTCCTCGCGCTTTTCGGACGTCGTCCAGTACCGCACGTTTTTGGACAATGGTGCCGGCCCGACGGGGCGCGACAGTATTACCTGCACTTTTACGGGCGGCGGCAGCCGCTTTGCCTGCACCAACCCCAGCGGCTCGCTCAGCGCATCGGGGCCGCTCAACCAGACGGTGACCAATGGCAACCTGCGTGTGTGGGCGGGTCTGCGCGACGATCCGTTTTTCTTCGACGTCGATGCGTTCAACCGCACGCGCGCAGCAGTGGCGCCGCGCTTCACCAACCCGGGCATCAACGGCTTCGGTTCGTTCAACACCCTCGCGATCGTGTTCGGCATCAAGCGCAATGCGATCACGAACAACCAGGCCAACCCGATAGTCAGAGTGTGGGGATCGGCCACGCGAATCGGCGACATCGGCCTCACGGGCGGTGCCAGTGGACATTTCTTCGATGCGGCCAATCCCGGCCACGGCGTGATCATGGAAGTCGTAGGGCCTGGGACGGCCGGGGGTCCCGACCGGCTCGTGATCTATTGGGCGACCTACGACACTGCCGGCAATCAGATGTGGCTGAGTGGCGTCGGCAATATTTCGGGAACAACGGCGGTGGTGCCGGTCGTGCGGACTGCATTGGGCCGTTATCCGCCGTTGTTCGGCGGCACGGGCCCGACCGTGACCAGCTTCGGCACGCTGACCTTCAACTTCAGCAACTGCAACACGGTCACGATGCTGGTGGAGCCGACCCAGGCGGGCTTCATTCCCGTGTCCATCCCGCTGACTCGCCTCACGCAGATCAGGAACCAGCCGTGCACGCTGCTGCAAGCCGGCCAGATCGACCGCGAAGGTCGCCCGGCGATCAACACCGCGTTGATAGACGTGCTCGCCAGCACCGGCAAGAAGGACGCGTACAACCGTGCGAGCGATCCGTCGACGTGGGCCCCATTGTTCCAGGCCGAGATGCGCAGCAACGCAACAGCGCTCGACACCCTCGACGGCATCGTCGGCAACAGCCTGTTGCCGCCCGACGTGCTCGCCGCGGTGCTGGTCGACGACCGCCTCGCGATCAACACCGCGGTGGCCGCCTGCGACGCGTATCTCGCCGTCGAACTGGGCGTGACCACGCAGTGCGGCGGTCGCACGTTCCAGCGCGATGTGATCGACGATTCTCTCGGTGCCATCGTGGGCCCTGGCGTGTCCGACAATGTGGGCGACGACAGCACCTATCTCACGGACTTCCCCTTCATGGGAGCTCCGCGTCTCTGAGTTCGAAGCAGACGCCGGCGGCGTATTGCCGCCGGCGTCGTTTCTCCCACCGCCGACCCGGGCCATGCGCCCGCGCCGCCCCAGTTTCCACGATCCGGTTTCGCCGACGATTGAGCGACCTTCCTGAAATGCCTGCCGCCATCGGCGAAGTTCCAGCCGATCCGCTGGGCCAGGGCCGCGCTTTTCTAAGCGCCGGCGACGTACGATCGGCGTTCGCGCTGTGGCAAGCAGCCGCCGCATCCGGCGACGCGGCCTGCCAGGTGGAATTGGCGCGCGCACTTCTGTTCGGTGTGGGCGTCGACCCCGATCCGCATCAAGCATTGCACTGGCTCGCGCGAGCCGAAGCACAAGGCAACCTGGATGCTGCGTTGTTGCTGGTCCAGGTGTCGGCGGGCAACACACTCCTGCCCTGCGATGAGGTGATCGCAGAACGACTGCTGCGCGGCGTGCAGGCGCGTCACCCGCTGGCGTTGCGCGCGGTCGGCGTCTTGTTTTCGCGCGACGGTACTGACGCGGCCCAGCGCATGGCCACGCGTCTGTTCGAAGCGGCCGCGCGGCGCGGGGATCCGATCTCCACGCAGTTGTTCCTCGAACGGTTGAGCACTGGCGTCATCAGCACCGGCGATGCGGTACCGGGCGTCGGATTCGCCGCAGGTCTCGCGGCGCAGCTTGCGGCGAGCGGTGTTGCCGCGCTACCGCGCACTAGTCCGCGATCGCTGACCGCCACCCCTGCCGGCGTCGACGCCGGACCTGCCCGACTCGACATCGAAGCGTTCCTGAGCGTTCCCGCGCCACTTTGTCTCAGCGAGCGACCCGTCGTGCAGCGACTGGACGGACTGCTGTGCGCCGAGGAATGCCGTCTGCTGATGGCACTCGCGGCGCCGCTGCTGCGCGGCTCACAAGTCGTGGATCCGGACAGCGGCGAGGGGCGACCTCTACTGCTGCGGACCAGCCACGACGCACAGTTCGATGTCTTGCTCGAGGATCCAGCGCTGCGCCTCGTGCAGGCCCGAATGGCGCGCGCCGCCGGCCTGCCGCTGGCGCACGCCGAACCGCTTATTGTTTTGCGTTACGAGCCGGGTCAAGAGTATCGCCCGCATCGGGATTACCTCGGCCCCGAGGCCATCGCGCGCGACCGCCCGGAAGCAGGCAACCGCTTGCGGTCGCTGTGCGTTTACCTCAACGACGTCGACGCCGGAGGCGCCACCGAATTCCAGCGCGCCGGCTTGCGCGTGGAGCCTCGCGCTGGCGACGCGGTGCTGTTCGACAACCTGCTGCCCGATGGCAGCCCCGATACCGAGTCCTTGCACGCCGGACTGCCGGTCGAGCGCGGCGTCAAATGGCTCGCGACGTTGTGGTTTCGCGAGCGTGCCTACCGATACTTCTGAGGATTCGACCGATGCCACTCGATAGCCGTTCGCGGCGCGCATTGCTGTGCTGCGGCCTCGCCTTGCTCGTCGGCTGCACGGCGACGACGCCCAGGATGTCCGCCGCCACAGCACAGAAGGCCGCGGCGGGGTTGCCCGCGAGCGATCCCATCGATTCGCGATGGCCGGCGAGCGTCGAGGCCTTTCGCACCACCGCCGCGGAAATCTATCTGGGTAATCTCGACAGCATCGTGTCGGAGCACGGGCGGGTGCTCAAGGAGTCGCCATCGGCGTCGCTTCGGGTGTCTTACTCGGCCGCGCTCCATCACCGCTTCAGGGTCCTCGGTCGCATCGAAGATGCAGAGCAGGCGCTGACGCAACTGGATCTCGCAGTCGCCGAGGATCCCGGGCACGCCAACGCGCGGCTGTTGCGCGCGACGGCGCTCGGCGCATTCCACCGTTTCGCCGACGCCGAGAAAGACCTCGCTGCCGCGCGCTTGATCGAGGGCGCGGACCGGGAAGCCACGGATCGCGCACAACGCGAAATAGATCTTGCACTCGGTCGATACGCACGGCTCGAGCCGGAGTTCGCCGCTTCCGCGAAGCCGACCCCGGATTTTTACGAAGCCGTTCACCGCGCGGACCTGCAGCTGATGCAGGGTGATCTCGCCGGCGCAGACTTCCAGTTCCGCAGCGCACAGATAGCCTATAACGACGTGAGCCCGGTGCCGCTGGCGTGGCTGCACGTGCAGCGCGGCATCGCGTCGCTGAGGTTCGGGGATGTTGCGTCCGCGCGCCCGTTCTTCGCGAGCGCGCATCAGCGACTGCCGCGCTACTACCTGGCGAAGGAACATCTGGCCGAAGCGGAGGCCGCGCTCGGAAATCACGACGCAGCGAGGAAGCTATACGTCGAGGTCATTGAACAGACGGGCAACCCGGAATTCGCTGCCGCACTCGCGTCGCTCGAGTCCGCCGCCGGCAACAAGACCGAAGCGGCACGGCGCACCGCAGAGGCGAGGGCCGCGTACGCAGCGTTGTACGCGCGCCATCCAGACGCTTATGCCCAGCACTACGCGGAGTTCCTGCTCGAAGTCGGCGAACCCGCGCGCGCCCTGGAACTGGCCGAAAGGAACATCGCACTACGGCAGGACGTGGGCAGCTGGATCCTGCTGGCGCAGGCGGCCGACGCGAACCATCGCGAGGAGCGCGCCTGCGCGGCCTACGGTCGCGCGGTCGCAACGGGCCGCACCCCGCCCGAGCTTTCGGAACTCGAGAAGCTCGCAGTTCGCTGCCAGAGAGTGCGCGAATAGCCCCTCTCCCTTCGGGGTGAAGAGGAGCGCTTGCGGACCACTGGTCCGCGCGACGATGAACGCCTGAGCGCTATGCGCGAAGGGTCCGACCTTGTGGCGCGATCACAGGCTCCTCCGCCAGATTGCTTCACCTCGGATTTCTTCGGACCCTCACCCTCGGTCCCTCTCCCGAAGGGAGAGGGATGCAAAGCGCTATCGCGCGCCGCCGCGCACAGGGAGAAGGATGCAAAGCGATATCACACGTCACCGCGCACGGCGAACCGTGTCGCCATGTACGGCGAAGCTACAGCGGCGCTTCGATTTTCAGGGAGGCGACGAAGTCGTAAAGGGTAAACGCTTTCGAGCGTTTTCCCATCGCGGTACCCTCTGCCTGTTGCTGGATCGGCAGCTTGGTCTTCGCGTCGATCCACGACTTCACGTGACTCTTCGTGTCGATCCTCATCACGCGTGCATGCGTGTCGTATTCGACGACGATCGCCGTGCGTCCCTTGATCGTTTCCTCTCCGAGCAGCTTCGCGTTCGAAAGGTTGGCGAGCGACTGCTGCATCGCATCGGGCGACAGGCTTTTCACCATCTCGCTCATGTCGACCGGCAGCTGTGTCCACGTGCTGCCCTGCTTCATGTACGAAGCGCCCGGCACGAACACGAACTCCTGCGCGCCATTGCGAATATGAAAACGATCAGGCCAGATCGTATCGTTCTGCACAGTCGATTTGACGCCACCCTCTTCGGTCACCGACGTCGAACGGAAACTCTTTGCGACCTGCATGGCGGCAAAGCTCTCGCCGAGGATTTGCCGCACCGCGGCCCTGTCGTCCGCTTGCACAGGGAGCACGGCGGCCGAAAGCAGCAAGCCGCCCAGTAGCGCCAGCCAGACCGCTTTCAGTTTCGAAATCAACACGCTTGCTGCTCCTCGGGAAGCCGGCAGGATGCCGGCCGTGCATCATCGCTCAGGCCGTGCCACTGAGCCAGACCGGCGGTCGGCGCGCACGGCTGCGTTAACATGATGGGTCTCGCGCAAGCCTCGCAATTTCCCCTTTCGGAGCACCCGATGATTTTCGAAACCATTGCCAAGAGCGGCCACGAGCAGGTCGTGTTCTGCCAGAACCAGGACGCAGGGCTCAAGGCCATCATCGCCATTCACAACTCCGTGCTGGGTCCGGCGCTGGGCGGCTTGCGTATGTGGCCCTATGCCACGGAGGCCGATGCGTTGAAAGACGTACTGCGACTGTCGCGTGGCATGACGTACAAGGCCGCGGTCGCCGGGCTCAATCTCGGTGGTGGCAAGGCCGTCATCATCGGGGATCCGCGGAAGGACAAGAGCGAAGCGCTGTTCCGCGCCTTCGGACGTTTCGTCAACTCCCTGGGTGGGCGCTACATGACTGCGGAGGACGTCGGCATCGACGTCAACGACATGGAATTCGTGTTGAAGGAAACTGACTACGTCACGGGTGTGCACCAGGTGCATGGTGGTTCGGGCGATCCGTCGCCGTTCACTGCCTACGGCACCCTTCAAGGCCTGCTCGCCGCACTCAAGCACCAGTTCGGACACGAGGAAGTCAGCGCGCACACCTACGCGGTGCAGGGCGTCGGCCACGTCGGCATGGAGTTCGTGAAGCTGCTGCGCGAACAGGGCGCCAAGGTCTACGTCACCGACATCAACACGGAACTGGTGGAACGCGCGGTCGACCAGTACGGCGCGGAAGCCGTCGCGCTCGAAGACATCTACGACACCGATGCAGACGTTTACTCGCCTTGTGCACTCGGCGGCACCGTCAACGAGCAGACTCTGCCGCGACTAAAGTGCAAAATCATCTGCGGCGCAGCCAACAATCAGCTTGCGAACGACGCGATCGGCGACGAGGTGCAGAAGCGCGGCATCCTGTATGCGCCCGACTACGCGGTCAACGCTGGCGGCCTCATGAACGTGTCGCTGGAAATCGACGGCTACAACCGCGAACGCGCGATGCGCATGATGCGCACGATCTATCACAACCTCGCGCGCATCTTCGAGATTGCCAAGACCGAGGGCATTCCCACCTATCGCGCCGCCGACCGGCTCGCCGAGGATCGCATCGAGTCGATCGGCAAGATCAAACTGCCGTTCATGGGCGGAGCGGGTCCGCGCTTCCAGGGCCGCATCCGCGGTCACTGACCGAATCGAGGATCTGCATGAAACCGTTCCCGCTCGGCGAAGAGATCGACAGTCTGCGCGACGCCGTGCGTCGCTTCGCCGACGCGGAGATCGCGCCCCGCGCGGCCGACATCGATCACGACAACGCGTTTCCGCAGGACCTCTGGCCGAAACTCGGCGAAATGGGCCTGCTGGGCATGACCGTTCCGACCGAATACGGCGGGTCGGCGCTCGGGTTCCTGGCGCACCTCGTCGCCATGGAAGAAATCTCGCGCGCCTCGGGCTCTGTGGGGCTGTCGTATGGCGCGCATTCGAATCTTTGCGTGCAGAACCTTTACCACAACGGCAACGAGGAACAGCGCACCAAGTATCTGCCGAAACTCTGCAGCGGCGAGTGGAAAGGTGCGCTGGCGATGAGCGAGCCGGGCGCCGGTTCCGACGTAGTCGGATCGATGGCGTGTCGTGCGGAACGCCGCGGCGACGAGTGGATCGCGACCGGCAGCAAGATGTGGATCACCAATGGACCTGAGGCCGACGTGCTCGTGGTGTACATGCGCACTGCTCCGAAATCTGTCGGCTCCCGATCGATCACGGCGTTCGTCGTCGAGCGCGGGATGCCAGGCTTCAAGACGGCGCAGAAGCTGGACAAGTTCGGCATGCGCGGCTCCAACACCTGCGAGCTGGTGTTCGAGGAGTGCGCGATCCCGCACGCCAATGTGCTGGGCGAAGTCAACGAGGGCGTGCGCGTGCTGATGAGCGGCCTCAACACCGAGCGGCTCGTCCTCACCGGTGGACCGCTAGGGCTCATGCAGGCGGCGCTCGACGTCGCCCTGCCCTACGCGCGCGAGCGCAAGCAGTTCGATCAACCGATCGGGACATTCGGCCTCATGCAGGGCAAGCTTGCCGACATGTACACCGCGCTGCAGTCCGCGCGCGCGTTCGGCTATGCGGTCGCGCAGGCCTACGACCGTGGCGAAACCTCGCGCGTTGATCCCGCCGCGTGTTTGTTGCATGCCTCCGACGCGGCGGTAGCCGTCACGCTCGAGGCGATCCAGACACTCGGCGGCAATGGCTACATCAACGAGTATCCGACCGGACGCCTGCTACGCGACGCCAAGCTGTACGCGATTGGCGCCGGCACCAACGAGATCCGCCGCATGCTGATCGGCCGCGAACTGCTCGCCGGACGGTCGTGAGCGGTCAGGCGCGCCTGTTCGACCAGCTTCGCGAACTGTTGTCGCGATTCGAGGAACGCGGAATTCGGCACGCGCTCATCGGAGGGCTGGCCGTCAACGTCCACGGCCACTCGCGCGCCACGCACGACGTCGATTTCCTGATCGATTTCGACGACGAGGTCAAACTTCATGCGTTGATGCTGGAGCTTGGCTACGAGGCCATCGACCGGCGCAAGGACGTATCAAGTTATGTCGGCGGCGACCGGCGCGCCGATTTCCTGCACGCGCACCGGGAAATCGGGCGACGGTTGCTGGCAGGCGCTTCGCGCGTTGCGTACGGCAGTCTCGAGTTGCCCGTGGTCTCGGCCGAGGGCTTGCTCGGCTTCAAGATCCAGGCATTCAGCGACGATCCTCGCCGCCTCAAGGACCTGGCCGATATGCTCGAAGTCATGCGCGAACGCGCTGCCACCTTGAATTGGGAGGAAGTGCGCGGATACTTCCTGACGTTCAACCGCGAGGAGCTCTTCGATGAACTCAGACGAGCCGCTGACCCGGACCGCCATTGAGTCGCTGCGGGCGATCGCGCGCAATCCGCCCCGCGCGAACGCTGCTTCATCGACGCCTGCTGAGCGGCTCGATCTCCTGAACGCCATTCTCCTGCGCGACCAGGATGCCGCTGCCGGTCGCGTCGCGAATCGGGATCCAATTGCCCGGCAACGCACTCGGCTGTAGCGAGGGACCCGAAGCGTCGACCGGCCGGACTTGCTGGCGCGGACCATACTTGCGGTCGAGATAGATGCGCGCCGCGATGGCGATCGCAATGGGTGCGAACCACGCCAGTTCCTGCGGCGGCACGATGTCGAAAGGCTGCAGCATGCGCGCCAGCCCGAGGCCAAGGAACGCGACGTGCGTGGCGATGCCGCTGCCGATCATCGCGCTGTAATGCTCCTTGAGCCACCAGTTGCGCGCCGTGGGCGGCGCGCCGAGCTGCCGCAGCATCCCGATCCCCGCGACGATGCCAATCCAGCAGAACCCCATGAGCAGGACGCTCGACAGTTTCAGGCCGATCGCGAACACAACCAGCCCCGAAGCGATGTTGAACCACGCCAGCACGCGATAGAACGGGGTGAGATAGCCGCGCACGTCGCGCTTGCTGCGGATTGCGCGCCAGCCGCTCCACATCGCGGTGAACGTGATCACCACCAGGTAACCGAAGAAGGCGCCGAAGGCGACACGTCCCTGCGCGACGAACACGATCGCGATCGGCACTGCGGTGAGCACGATGCCCAGCATCGCGACCAGGAACGTCTGTCCGACGCGGCGGTGCACGAGCGAACCCTTGCGGGCGATTGCAGCAGCCCAGTAAGTGAGCAGGGCAACGATCCCTGCTGCGACGTGCACGGCCAGCAACATCTTGTAGAGCGTCATGGCAACTTCTCCGATCGAGGCGCCAGTTTCGGGCGCGCCCGAGGCGACTGGAGGTGCCAACCGTCCCCCATTCGAGGTGCCTTTAGTCACCTCCTTGCCGATCGGCGAGGCGCGCGCGGTCGTGGTGCCTATACTCGGGCCATGACCACTTCAGACGCTCTGATCGTCGAACGCGACAAGGCCTGGGGCGAAGGACTTTTCTCTCCGTTGAGCTGGGCCGCCTACATCACCTGGGCCGCCATCGCAGTGGACGCGCTTGACCTCGCGGCGCTGCGCGCCGGCGTGGCGCACGAGTGGTACGGGGCCGCGGCGCTGCTGATGTTCATTGTCTTCTTCGCGACGTGCTCGCGGCTCGAGCGACACGCTGCAAACTCGCGCATGCACGTCCTGCTCGTCCTGCTGCAGGCTGGAGCCTCGCTCGCCGCCACTTGGTTCCTGGGCAGCGGCATCGTCGCCATCCTGCTCGTGATCGTCGCGGCACAGCTCATTGCGATGCTGCCGCTGTGGACGGCCATTGCGTGGCTCGCGTTGTTCAACGGATTGCTCGCGTTGATCTGGTCGCAGATCACCGGGTTACCGAACGTGCTCCTGACCTTGCTGCCGATCATGGGCTTCCAGGCCTTTGCCGCCATGACCGGCCTTTACGCGGTGAAGGCCGAGCGCGCACGTGAAGCGCTGCTGCTGGTCAACGGCGAGCTCCTCGCGACGCGCGAGCTGCTGTCCGAGAGCACGCGCAACGAGGAGCGCCTGCGACTGTCGCGCGAACTGCACGATGTCGCGGGACACAAGTTGACCGCGCTCAAGCTCAACCTGGCGCGACTGGCGCGTGATCCGGAACTCGGAACACGCGACGAAGTGGCGGTGTCGACCCGGCTCGCCAGTGAATTGCTCGAGGACATCCGCGCGGTGGTGGGCGAAATGCGACGTCACGACGGCGTCGACCTCAGCGCGGCCTTGAACGCGCTCGCAAAATCCCTGCCCGGCGTCCGGGTCGAGATCGAAATCGACCCCGATACGCGCCTCACGGCCATGGAAAACGCCGAGACGTTGCTGCGTTGTGCGCAGGAGGCACTGACCAACGCGCTGCGTCATGGTTCGCCGACCCGCATCGACGTGCACTACCGGCGGCGCGACGACTCCATTGAATTGCGCGTCGAGGACAATGGTACCCGCGGCAGTTCAATCCGCTTCGGCAACGGACTCAACGGCATGCGCGAGCGCCTGGAAGCGATTGGCGGCGTACTCGCGGTCGACGCTGCACCGCGCGGTGGCGTGGTGTTGACCGCCGTGGTACCGGCATGACTCCTGTCACGGCGCAGGACGCCGACGCGCCCCAGCGAAGGATCCGGATCGCCCTCATCGACGATCAGGCCCTCGTGTTGCGCGGCCTGTCGGCGTTGCTGGGGGATTTTGCGGACCTGGAAGTGGTCCTGGAGTCGAGCGACGCGGAGCTCGCGCTTGCCGCACTGCGCGAGCGCGGGGTCGACGTGATCGTCAGCGACGTGCGCATGCCCCGGATGGACGGCATCGCCCTGCTCGAACGCCTGCGGGAATCCGGCGACGCTACGCCCGTGATCCTGCTCACCACCTTCGACGAACGCGAACTCATGCAACGCGCCGTGACCGCGGGCGCCCAGGGGTTCCTGCTCAAGGACGCCTTGCCCGAGGAGTTGCACGGCGCCATCGTGCGGGTGGCTCGTGGCGCAACCCTGCTGCAGCCGGTAAGCCTGGGCGTGGCACGGGCATCGTTGCCGCGCACTCAGCAGTCCGGCTCCATCCAGCTCACCGAACGCGAGGCCAGCATCCTGCGACTGATCGCGGGCGGTTACTCGAACAAGGAGATCGGCCGCAGCCTGCACCTCGCCGAGGGCACTGTGAAAAACTACGTCTCGGACTTGCTGCTCAAGCTTGATTCCCGCGACCGCACCCACGCCGTGCTCAAAGCCATTACGCAGCGCCTGCTGTAGCGCATCGGACACTTCCGGCTGCCCAGCCCGGGATGTGGCCGGTCGCGTTCATTTGTCAGGCGCCAACCGCTCCTTCGTCACATCCGGGGTGCCACTTTTTTGCTCGTTTCCCTGCATACTGGACGCGCTCCTTGCAGCGGCCAGACTCAGCCTATGTCGTCCTCGAGAACCGAGCCTGTGGACACAGCCACTTCGGAGATCGACTTTCGCCAAAGTGCGCCCGCACTTTCCACGGCGGTGCCGTGGAAAGTGCTCATTGCGGACGACGAACCCGAAGTCCATGACATCACGCGACTCGTGCTCGGCGGCTTCGAGTTCGAAGGCCGGCCCCTCGAATTCCTGCGCGCGACCAGCGGGGCGGAAACGCGGCAACTGCTCGCCGTGCACAGCGATGTCGCCGTGATGTTGCTCGACGTGGTGATGGAAACCGAGCACGCGGGGCTCGATGTCGTCCGCTTCGTGCGCGACCAGCTGCACAACCACCGCACGCGCATCGTGCTGCGCACGGGTCAGCCCGGCCAGGCGCCGGAACACGAGATCATTGCCGAATACGACATCAACGATTACAAGGAAAAGACCAAGCTCACGGCGCAGAAGCTCGCGACGACGCTCTTCGCGGCGCTGCGCGGCTACCGCGACATCATGATCATCGAGGCCAACAAGCGAGGCCTCGAGCGCGTGATCGAAGCTTCCTCCTACATTTTCTCCCACGAAAAACCCGCCGAGTTCGCATCGGCCGTGCTGGCCCAACTGGGCAACCTGGTCGGGCTCAATCGTGGTGCGCTGTACCTCAAGTCGAGCGGACCCGGCGGCAACGGGGTGGACAAACTGGTGATCGCGGCGGGCACCGGCGACTTCGCGGATCTCGCCGAACAACCCGTTTCGCGCACGCTGCCGCCGCACGTCATGCAGTCGGTACGCATCGCGTTCGCCAACAAGCAGCATCTGTTTACCCGCGATCACTATGTGCTGCACTTCACCGACAGCCACCAGACCGAGAGCCTGCTTTACGTCGCCGAGGCGTGCGACCTGTCGCCGCTCGACTACCGCCTGGTGGAAGTGTTCTGCACCAACGTGTCGATTGCTTTCGAAAACCTGCACCTCAACCGCGAACTGTTCGATGCGCAGCTCGAGATGATCTGGCTGCTGGCGGGTGCGGCCGAGTCGCGTTCGAGCGAGACCGCGGCGCATGTCCGCAGGGTCGGGGTGCTCGCCGAGTTCCTCGGGCGGCACCATGGACTCGACACAAAGACGTGCGAGTCGCTGCGCTTCGCGGCGCCGTTGCACGATGTCGGCAAGATCGCCATACCGGACGCGATCCTCAACAAGCCCGGCCCGCACACTGAGGAAGAGTCCCTGACCATGCGCACGCATGCGCAGGCGGGGCACGAGATGTTGAGTGTCTCCACCCGGCAGATGCTCAAGCTGGCCGCGGAGATCGCCATCAGCCACCACGAGAACTGGGATGGCAGCGGTTATCCGGGCGGTCTGGCTGGCGAAGCCATCCCGCTCAGCGGCCGGATCACGATGGTCGCCGACGTGTTCGACGCGCTCGGCAGCCGGCGTTGTTACAAGGAACCCTGGGCACCCGAGGCGATCCGCGCCTACATGATCGAACAACGCGGCATCAAGTTCGATCCGGCACTGGTGGACCTGCTGCTGGCGAACTGGTCGGAAGCTGAGAGTCTGCGCGAGCAAATGCCCGACTGACGTAAGCGGGGCTACCCTGCTGCACGACCTGCGGCGCCGCGAGAGGCAGGCGCATGGTGAACTTCGTTCCAACGCCGGGCGTGCTGTCGCACTCGATGGTGCCACCCAGGACCTGCGTCACCAGGTTCCACACGATGTGCATGCCGAGACCCGAACCGCCGGCGCCCCGCTTGGTGGTGAAGAACGGCTCGAACAAGTGCTTGCGCACGTGCGCGTCCATGCCGCGGCCGTTGTCGGAATACTCGATCACTGCGTAGTCGCGATCGCGGCGCGCACGAATGCTGATCAATCCGTCGCGGATGCCCTCGAAGGCGTGGTGTACGGAGTTCATCGTCAGGTTCGATGCCACCTGGTACATCGCGCCCGGGTAGGTTTCCATCCAGATTCCCGTGGCGACGTCGAGTTCGACCCGGTGGCCGGTCCTCTTCAACATCGGCTTGAGCGATAGCAGTATTTCGTCCAGGTAACCGGAAAAGTCGATGCGTCGACGCGCTTCGCTCGCCTGGTCGACCGCCACTTGCTTGAAGCTGCGTACCAGCCGGTCCGCGCGGCGCAGGTTGCGCAGGATCAGCTGGCTGGTTTCGTGCGCCATTTGCCGGTAGCGCTCGAAGGCCGTGGCATCGAGCTGGCCTGCCGCGGCCTTGCGGTTGAAGCGCTCCGTCTCGTGCTCCAGATGCGAGGCGGCGGTTACGCCGATGCCGAGGGGGGTGTTGATCTCGTGGGCAACGCCCGCGACCAGTCCGCCGAGCGCGGCCAACTTTTCCGACTGGACCAGCTGGTTTTCCGCCATGCGCAGCTCATCGATCGTCACTCGCAGGTTCTCGTTGGCGCGCGTCAGGTCTTCGGTGCGCTGACGGACGCGCAGATCCAGCTCCTCGTTGAGTTTCTGCAACGCAAGTTCGCTTTCCTTGAGCGGCGTGATGTCCTCGGTCGTGCCGGTGAGACGCGTGACGCGGCCGTTCGAGTCGCGACCGCTGACCCGCCCGCGCGACCGAAGCCAGGCCCAGCCGCCATCGACCTTCTCGATTCTGTACACGATCTCGAACACGGGTGCCGCGCCCTTCAGGTGCTGCGCAAGCGCGCGCGAGAAACCCTCACGATCTTCGGGATGGATCGCCGCGTAGAAATTCTCGAAGGTGCGCGTGAACGATTCGGCGGAAGGCTTGATGTGACGGATGGGATTCACGCGCTCGATGCCGCCGCCCGGGCGCAGCTCCGCGTCCCACAACTCGTCTCCACTGCCATGCAACGCCTGCCGGAGGCGATCCTCGCTTCCGGCAAGCTCCGTGGCCGCGAGTTCGCGTTCGAGCAAACGCTGGCGGATCATCCAGAGCGGCAACATCAGCAGGCTCAGGAGTGCCAGGCCGAATGCGATGCGAGCTACCGGAGTCTGGTGCCACGGCGTCAGCAGATGGATGGGCAGCCGCAACTCGTTCCCCCATGCACCGTCGCGATAGCGCGCGCGCGCGCGGAAGAGGTATTCGCCGGGCGGAAGGTTCGAGTACATCGCGAGGCGGCGCCGCGTGTCGGGTTCGATCCAGCCGGCGTCGTAGCCGTCCAGCCGGTGCGCGTAGCGCAGGTCGAGCGGCGCCGCGTACCGCAGGGCGGAGACCTCGAGTGCGAGGTCGTTGTGGCCCGGACGCAGCCGCAACTGCTGCGTCCCGCTGCCGTCGCGGGATTGCGCAAGTTGCAGGTTGCGGCCGTCAGCAGTTGCGGTCTGTCCTGCATAGGCGCGCGTGATCACGACCCCGGGAGCCATCTCGACCTTGCGCGCGCGCGCAGGCTCGAGCACGGTCACGCCCTGCAGCCCGCCGAACAACAGACGCCCATCCGGAAGGCGGTCGTAGGCGCCTACGAAATATCCCCACGGCTGCGCGCCTTCCGACGTGCCGAAATTCACGACCTCGCGCGTGGCAGGATCGAAACGGCTCAGCCCCGCGATGGTGCTGATCCAGAGCGTCCCGGCGCTGTCTTCCAGGATGCCGCCAATGGCATCGCCGCCGAGACCGTCACGCATCGCGAACGTATCGAACCTCTGCACATTGCGCTGTGCGCCCAGCACCACCTCGTTGATGCCCCCGCCCATGGTGCCGGCCCAGATTCTTCCCTTCGAGTCCTCCATCACGATCGACACGGCACCGTGGCTCAACGCGCCCTCCACTCCAGGCCTCGCGGTCCAGCGTTCGAAGGCGCCGGTTCGTGGCCGATAGCGAACCAGTCCGCCTGGTCGCAGTCCTATCCACACGTCGCCTGCGCTGTCCTCGAACAGCGTGTTGACGGAGTTGCCGCCGAGCGTGTCCGCCCCGAAGCGCCTGAAATCGGCACAACGCGCGCAACGCATCGCGGCACCGCTTTCGAGCGTCCCGATCCACAGATCCCCCGTGCGGGTTTCAAGCAGACGCTGCACAACGTCGCCGGGCAGGCTGCCGGGATCGGCCGAGGCTGTGTGAAAACCCGCCGCCGGCCACGTCAACCGTATTGTCGGAGTGCGTCTGTTGACGCGACATATCGGCGGCCAAAAAAAAGCAACCGCTGCTGTCAGGCAGCGATGGCTC
>Ga0183260_10001076_pt1 | contig 23213 bp, 18 predicted proteins | sample AntDrymUQ4972206_2_FD_129768 | JGI IMG/M metagenome (GOLD analysis project Ga0183260, IMG submission 129768) | Polar desert sand microbial communities from Dry Valleys, Antarctica - metaG UQ497 (22.06) (version 2) (version 2) | ecosystem: Environmental > Terrestrial > Soil > Desert | place... | reverse complement strand
TGACGGGCGGCGGCGGGTTTATCGGATCGAACGTCGTCCGTCTGCTCCACGACGACGGCCTGCACGTCCGGGTGCTCGACGATCTCTCGTCCGGCAATCGCGAGAATCTCGACGGTCTCGAGAATGTCGATGTCGTCACCGGCGATGTGCGTGACTCCGACCTGCTCACTGAGGTCATGGACGGCGTCGACGTGGTCTTCCACCTCGCCGCCTCCGTCGGAAACGCGCGGTCGATCGAACATCCCGTCGATGACAGCGAGATCAATGCAATTGGGACGCTGCGTGTCCTCGAGGCCATGCGTGGCGCCGGCGCCCGTAAGATCGTGTACTCGTCCTCGGCCGGGATTTTCGGCGAGCTGAGGCATCTTCCGATCCGCGAAGACCACCCCCTCGAGCCCGCCTCACCGTACGGCGTCAGCAAGCTCGCGGGCGAGAAGATGTGCCTCGCCTACGCACAGCTGTACGACCTCGAAGCCGTCTGCCTCCGCTACTTCAACGTCTACGGCGTCAACCAGCGGTACGACGCGTACGGGAACGTGATCCCGATCTTCGCGCATCGGTTGCTGAGCGGAATGCCGCTGGTCGTGTTCTCCGACGGGGAGCAGAGGCGCGACTTCGTAAACGTCCGCGACGTCGCGCGCGCGAACGTCGGTGCGGCGCGGGCGACCGGCCTCTCCGGCGCGTTCAACGTCGCCTCCGCAACGTCCGTCACGATCAACCATCTCGTCGACCTGCTCGGCGCCACCGCCGGCATCGATCCCGAGGTCGAGTACGCGCCACCGCGCGCGGGAGACGTCCGCGACAGCCTCGCCGACATCTCCGCGGCGCGCGACGCATTCGCGTACGAGCCGGAGGTCTCGCTCGAGGAGGGCCTCGCCGAGTACATCGAATGGATGCGCGTTCACATGCCCGCTGCATCGGCTCCGCGCTGACTCGCCTGTGAAGGTCATGACTGTGCTCGGGACGCGACCCGAGATCATCCGTCTCAGTCGCGTCATCGAGAAGCTCGACCGGCTCTGCGACCACACGCTCGTCCACACCGGGCAGAACTACGCGGCGCAGCTGAGCGACGTGTTCTTCGACGAGCTCGAGGTCCGGCCGCCGGACGAGTACCTCGGAATCCGCCAAGACAGCTTCGGCGCGCAGATCGGCCGGATCATCTCCGAGGCCGAGCGCGTGCTCCGTCGCGACCGCCCGGACCGGCTTCTCCTGCTCGGCGACACGAACAGCTCGCTCTGCTCGCTCGTCGCGAAGCGGCTCGGCATCCCCGTCTTCCACATGGAGGCGGGCAATCGCTGCTACGACGACCGCGTTCCGGAGGAGATCAATCGCCGGGTAATCGACCACAGCAGTGACGTTCTCATGCCCTACACGGAACGGAGCCGGGCGAACCTTCTCAGGGAGGGCTTCGCGAGCGATCGGGTATACGTGATCGGAAACCCGATCTTCGAGGTGCTCAAGCACTACGAGGCCGCGATCGCCGCGTCCGACGCGCTCGACCGCCTCGGGCTCCAGGAAGAGCATTACGTCCTCGTCACGATGCACCGCGAGGAGAACGTCGACGTCGCCGAGCGACTGCAATCGCTCGTCCAAGGGCTCGAGCTGATCCACGCGGACCTCGGCGTGCCCATCGTGTGCAGCGTTCACCCACGGACGCGCGCGATGATGGAGCGCTACGGCGTCGAGCGCGGGAATCTCACGCTTCACGAGCCGTTCGGGTTCATCGACTTCATCGCGCTCGAGCGGCGCGCTCGGTGCGTGATCAGCGACAGCGGGACGGTTCAGGAGGAGTGCTGCATCTTCGGCGTGGCCAATGTCACCGTTCGCGACGTGACGGAGCGGCCGGAGACGGTCGAAGCCGGGAGCAACATGCTGAGTGGCGCCGATCCGGAAACGCTGCGCCGCTGCGTGCGCACGGTGCTCGACCGGAAGCCGCTGTGGCGCGTCCCGCCGGAGTACCAGGTCGAGGACGTGAGCACGACAGTCGCGAAGCTCGTGCTCGGCTTCCAACTCGCGCATCCGGTGGCAGCGTGGGGGCGGTGAAGGCGGTGACGAGCACGCAGCTCCAGCCGAGGGCGAACATTCTCGGGATCGAGCTCGACAGACTCGACATGCGCGAGACGATCGCGCGCTGCGAGGAGATCATCGCACGGCGCGCGCCGTCGCAGCACCTAGCGGTCAGCGCGACGAACATCGTGGCGTTGCACGACGACCCGAAGCTCCGCGAGGTCGCACGCTCATGCGCGCTCGTGAGCGCCGACGGACTCGGCGTCGTCTGGGCGTCGCGCCTGCTCGGTAACCCGCTCCCCGAGCGCGTGAACGCGATGGACCTGATGGAGCGCCTGTTCGAGGTCGCCGAGGAGAAGGGCTACCGGATCTTTTTTCTTGGGGCGACGGACGAGGTGCTCGAGGTCGCGGCCGCGCGCCTGCGGGAGCGTCACCCGAGGCTCGTGATCGCGGGGTACCGCAACGGCTACTACGGTGCCGCAGAGGATGACTCGGTGATCGACGAGGTCCGCGCCGCCAAGCCGGACATCCTCTTCGCCGCTATGCCATCGCCGAAGAAGGAATACTGGCTCGCGCAGCACCGCGAGCGGTTGGGAGTGCCGCTCCTGATCGGCGTCGGGGGCGCGATCGACGTAGTCGCGGGACACGCGAGACGCGCGCCGCTATGGGTCCAACGCAGCGGCTTCGAGTGGCTCTATCGAATGGTTCAGGAGCCGAGGCGTCTGGCGAGGCGGTTCCTCGTCGGGAACGCGAAGTTCCTCTATCTGCTGGCGGCCGCGCTGATGACGAGACGGCGGTCGCGCGTAAGGAGACTAATGTGACGATCTGGCGAAGCGCGCGCCTCAGCCGCGACGAGAATGAGGTGTATGCCGGGGGGGAGCGCCTCATCCCCGGACGCACCCACGGCCTCGCGGAACTTGTTCGCCACCGATCTGCGTACCTGTTCTTCCGCAGCGTCATCGAACTCGATCAACGCCGACCGGTGTCCGTGGCAGATCTTGGTTGCGGCGTCGGGCACGGGTGCGTCGCACTAGCGGAGCTCGACGGCGTCAGCGTCGTTGGTGTGGATAAGTCACCTGCCGCGATCGCCTACGCGCGCGCGCACTACTGGCATCGGGACATCCGGTACGAGGTGGACGACCTTCGCGATTTCATTCCACAGATGGAAGAATTCGACTATGTCGTGTCTCGGAACGCTTTCGAGCATGTGCCCCACGGTTTGGCGCTTGCGCGAGCCACGCGATGGCGGTGTCGACTGATGATCGACCTCCCGTACGAGGAAGGCAGCGGGACGAACCCCCATCACGAGGTCCACCACATCCGCGAGGACGCGTTCTCCGAGTTTCCGAACGCGGAACTGTTTTTCCAGGACCTCGACGGTCGGATTTTCGACATTCGATCGAAGCCCCGGCGACCGAACGTCATCATGTGCATCTCGAGTCACAGCAACCAGCGCTTGGTCACCGAGTCATTGAGTTTCCCGTTCGCGCCGTGGAACCCACCGGGGATTCGCGATGGCGCGCGTCTTAAGCTCGAACGCGCTGCCGTCATCGCTGGCCGTGCGCGCCGGAGGGTCGCTCGAGCGGCGGCATCGGGGCGTAGCAAGCGGCCGTTCTGACGTTCCTTCTGAGCTGCTTCGTGCTACGAGCTCATTCTGTCCTTCTGCACTGCTGCGAGCTAGGAGCTCGTTCTGGCTGAACGGCCACAACCGGACATCGCTTATAGCCCACGACGGCTGGCGGCGAACGCATCGGCGGCAGTCGCCGGGGAAGCGATCAGCAAGGGCTGCGCGTTCCTCGCGACGATCATCGTCGCACGGTCGTTGACGCAGGCGGACTTTGGGAGATTCAGCTTTGTTCTCGCACTCGTCAGCTTCGCGTTGCTCGCGGCGGATGTCGGGCTTCAGGTGGCAGCTACGCGTGCAGTTGCTGCGGATCGAGCCCGCGGCCCGGAGTACGCAACCGCCGCGATGGCGATTGGCACGCTGGTTGGCGGCGCGATGTATGCCGGCGTTCTCGTAGCTGGCGTGACCGGCGCGCTGCCGCACGGCGTCGCGGGCGCCGCTGCAGTCTTCGGGGGTGTGCTGCTGCTTGCGGCGCCCATTAACGCTTGGTGGGCGTTCCTACGCGGATTAGAGCGCCAAGATCTCGTGTACGGCATCTACGCAGTCTCGACCGTCGCTCTCGTCGTGGCAGTCGCCGTAGCGGTTCAGCATCACCCGACGGTTGAGGAGATCTTCGTCATCTACGTCGCGACGTTCGCGTTCCGTCTCCTCGCAACGATCGCGGTCGTGCTCATGGTCGCGCCCGTCCGGCTGCGACTCACGCGTAGTGCGATCAGCTCGCTCGCTGTCGCAGCACCGGCGGTGGCAGGCGCTTACGTGCTGCACGAGGTCGATTCGCATATCGACGTAGTCCTGCTCGGGTTCCTCGTTCCGGCGAACGACGTCGGTTCGTACGCGGCTGCGTATCGCGTAATCGATGCTGTGACGTTCTTGACCGCCGGCGCGTTGTCGGCCGCCACGTTTCCTGTGTTCTCTCGGCTCGCGCGCCAGGCGCCGGATCAGATCGAACGGCTCTACGACCGCGTCGTCCGGTCCGTCACCGTCGCACTCGTGCCAGCGGTCCTCGTCTTGGTCGCGGTTGCCCGTCCGCTGATGGACCTGATGTTTTCGTTCGAGGACGACCACGCCGCACGGCTCGTTGCTCTGCTTGCTCCCTCGTCGCTGTTAATCGCGATCAACTTCACGACGATGTACCTGGCCCTCGCCGTGAACCGCGTGGGTGCGGCAATCGCGAGCGCCGGCACAGCAGCGGCCGTAAACGTGTCGGCGAACCTCATCGCGGTCCCGGCCATCGGAGTCGAAGCGGCGGCAGGCGCAACACTGCTGGGCGAGCTCGTCATGGTCATCGCGTTCGCAGTCGCTCTCAGGCGGGGAGGCTTCGCGACGCATGCGGGCCGGTCAGTCGTGGTAGCGGCTCTGGCGTTGGTCCCGCCGCTCGTTCTGGCGGGTGCATTTCCGTCACGACACGTCGAGTTCGCGTTGATGGGCATTCCCTATGCCGTCGGCATGCTGGTCGCGGGAGGTCTCCTTCGCCGAGCTGATATCCGCCGACTGCGGGCGGCCGTGGGCCGCCGGGCGGGATCCGACCGCGCGCGCGACGCCGGCGGCTAGCGCCGCCGCGACCGGGGCCGCGCGATGTCGCTCAAGCGCCCTTTCCGCCCGCGCCGCGAGCTGTCCGCGCCGCTCCGGGTCGTCGAGCAGACGCCGTGCCGCCGCTGCGAGCTCGCGCTCGCTCGGCCGGTCGACAACCTCGGCGAAGCCGAATTGTGACGCGTAACGCGCGAGGTACGAGTCCGGCGGGGCGTGGACGAGGATCGGCCTTCCGGCGGCGAGGTACTCGGGCGTCTTGCTCGGCGATGCCGTCCGTCGCACATGTTTTTTTGCGTCGAAGGCGATCGGGAGGAAGAGCACGTCGGCCGCGCGCTGAGCGGAACGCGCGGCGGCACGCGTGGCGGTCGCGATGTGAACGCGCTCCGACGGCTCGATCCCATGTTTTGCGAGGTCTGAGAGGCTCGTCTGAGTGATCAGGTGCAGGTGCACATGGGCCAGCTCGGGTGCAACGAGCGCCGCAGTCAAACGCCTGATCGCTTCGGCCTGCGCGTCATAGATGGCGCCCGTGAAGACGACCGCGGGACGCGCGTCCGGGGCGATCGAGGTCCCCTCTGCTCCGATGTCTTCGTCCTCATAGGGGTGCGGCAGCTCGATCACCACGGGCGTGCGTCCCCGCCGCGTCAGCGTCCGTTCGAGGTGCTCGCGGTGCGGTCCGCTCATCGCGAACACGACGACAGCGCGTGATGCGACGATCCGCTCGATCATCCGAGCGATTCGGCGACCGCCCTCGAGCCCCTCGACGTAGACATCCATGAAGTACACGAGCAGCGGTTTTCGCGACATGAGCGATGCGAGGCATGCAGCGAGCAGAAAGTGCTGCTTGGGATAAACGACGAGTAGGGCACGGACATCCGCCTTGCGGAGCTCACGCGCGGTGGCGAATGCCACGCGGAGCGCGATCAGCACGTTGCCGATCGCACGGGCGCGCAGGCGCACGGCCCGGTGACCGAAACGCACGTCGGTGTCCTCGATTGGCCACCAGGAGGGCACGTCGTACCTCCGTACGTCTTCGCCTGCTGGCAGCGATGCGTCGCGGTGCAGTGGATACCGTGCAGGGTCGCCGCTGAAGATCGTCATGCTCGAGGGATCGAACTGTCGGAGCAGCGCACAAATGACGAAAGTTGGGCCCGCAGATATGGGTGGGTAGAAATACGAGAGAACCACGACGCGCCCCGTATCGACGAGCCGCATCCGAGGCGTCACCGCAACGGGGAGACGTGCGCACGCCGCGCGCCCATCGCAACATCCACGAACTCGGCCTCGTCCAGGAGCTGCCTGAGCTCTTCACCTACGACGACTGCGTCCGCTGAGGAGTACTCGCCCGTCAGCGGCCCCGGCGGCTCGTTCGGGTGCAACTCGGGCAGCAGCGGGCGGATGACGTAGTACCCGTTCCGCTCGATCGTGCGGTACGCCTCCTCTTCAGAAACGAGGATCTCGTGGATCTTCTCGCCGGGGCGAATGCCGGTGTGCACGACATCGATCTCGCGATCCCCGATGAGCGTCGCTGCCACGTCCTCGACTCGCGCGGACGCGATCTGCGGGACGACGACGTCGCCGCGGTCCGCATGCTCGATCGCGTCAAAGATCGTCTCGACGGCACGGTCGAGGCTGAGGAGGAACCGCGTCATCTCCGGGAGCGTGATCGTAAGTGGACCGCCGTGCGCGATCTGATCCAGGAAGAGCGGTATGACCGACCCACGGGACGACAGGACGTTGCCGTATCGAACGGCGGCCATCCGGCAGTGGTCCTGGTGGAGGTTGCCTTCGACGACGATCCGTTCCTGGATCGCCTTCGTCATCCCCATGACGTTGATGGGCTTGCATGCCTTGTCTGTGGAGATGGCGACGACGGTGTGCGTGCGCGGCGTCGCGCGCGCTGCCCGTGAGACGTTCTCGGCACCGAGAACATTGGTGGCGACCGCTTGTCCCGGGAAGTACTCGCACGTCGGAACTTGCTTCATGGCCGCCGCGTGGATCACGACGTCGCTCTCGGACACAGCCCGGCGTACCGTCTCGTAGTCGCGGACGTCACCGATCCAGAACTGGATGAGCTCCTCGAAGTTCGAGTAGTAGATCTCGTCCGTGGCTGCGTGGAGGTGCTTCCAGGCCGTCTTCATGGCGTACTGCTTCGCCTCGTCACGCGAGAACACGATCACCCTGCTCGGTGTGCCGCGCTCGCCGCGCAGGACACGGCGGATGAACGCCTGCCCGAGCGACCCCGTCCCACCGGTGACGAGCACAACGGCGTCCTCAAGCGGGTGCTTCATGGTGTCTCCCTCTACGGAGTTAGGTAGGTGTCCAGCATCTCGTCCCACGAAGGGATGGGAATATCGGTTGCAGTGCGGAAGCGCGACGAGTCGAGTGTGCGGTTGACGATCGGGTCGTCGACCGGCGCGATGTCGATTCCAAGCTCAAGGCGCTCGTCGATCATCCTCATGAGGTCGAGCTTCGAGATCGAATCGGACGAGACGTGGTAGAGCCCTGCAAGCTCAGGGTACCGTAGCGACAGTTCCAGAACGACGTCCGCGAGTGCGAGCGTCGTCAAGCCAGAAAAGAGAGCATGTCTGAAGCCACGAGCCCTCCCGCCTCTCTGAGCCACGAACCACTCGAGAAGACCGGTGGACCGTGTGAGCTCCCGGCCGATGATTGATGTTCGGACCGTGAGCGCCGGGGAGTCGACCTCCCCGAGCTGCTTCGTCCGCCCGTAGAGGTCCCGCGCGTCGGGCAAGTCGTCCTCCGTGTAGCTGCGCCCGGCGGGTAGGTCGCCCGAAAAGACACAGTCAGTACTGATGTGGATGAGTCGCACGCCGGCGTTGGCAGACGCCTCGGCGACCTGGTGAGGGAACAGGGCATTCACCGTGATTGTCGGGATGGCCTGCGAGCCCTCGTTCAGCTGCTTGACGATCCCGACGCAGTTGACGATGAGGCGCGGTGCAACTCGGTCGAGGAGTCCGACGAGCGCAGAAGGATCCGACGCCTCGAGAAAGTGGAGCGTTGCCGGCAGGCCGTACCTCTGAGCTGCGCGTGGGTCGCGAGCGGTAGCGTGCACATCGTACTGACGGGAGAATCGCCGAATGACCTCGTGACCGAGCATTCCAGTAGCCCCTAAGACGAGCGCTGCTGACCCTTCACTTGAGGCGGCCGAGGTCACTGGTCCAAGAGTAATCAACTCGCCGGCATGGCGACAAAGCTGTGTCGTTCAGCTCAGTGTTTGGGTGAGCACTGGAACGATTCGTCTCCCAAAAGCGTCTTGCGTGAATAGTTGATGATACCTGCAACACGCTGCGTTACCCATCGATATTCTGAGTCCTTCGTTGTCCAACAGGAGCAAGAGCCTAGAAGCGATGAGTTCTGGAGAGGGCCGCGGCAATACGTACCCAGTCACGCCGTCCTCGACAATGTCAGGAATTCCTCGCCAAGCGGTCGTAACGACCGGAAGACCCGCGGCCATTGCCTCCATGATGACTATCGGTGTACCTTCGAGTGGGTAAAAGGTTGGAAGGCAGAAGATGTCTGCTTGTTCAAGAACATTAACCTTGGCCTGGCCGGCGACGGAACCTGTAAACTCGATCCAGCGTTCGAGGCCGAGCGTTGTGGTCATCGACCTCATTTCAGACTCGATTTCTCTTGTCGGCCATGTTCCAGCAATCGTCCCGACTACATCACCATGCGTCTGATGCACGAGTGCGAGCGCTTCTATAAAGATCCCGACACCTTTGCTGGGAAAGAGGTTAGACAGAAGAAGAACCCGGCGCTTATGTGTTCGTCGCCGAGCACGATTAAGTGAACCAGCGTGTGGTTCGAATCGTACGCCCAATAACACGGAGATCACTCTTTCACGAGGAACGACACAATCGAGAGCGGAACGTAGCCTCGGACTAAGCACGATTCCGACGTCCGCCTTCCCGACCGTGGCTCGGATGAGCGAGCGCATGATCCAGTGTTCCCGTGCGTAGAAATCGCAGAAGGCACCGCCGTGAAGATGCACTACGATTCGTTTTCTGAGTCCGCGCGCCATGAGCATGAACATTGCGTCGCGCAAAAAAGCTGGACGTTCTTGGGAAATGGGGACGTAGACTGTGCGGACCGTGTCGACGACCAAGTGCCGAAGTACTAATCGGATGTGTCTCGCAGCCATGACGATGTTTCGAAGCGTCCAGCGACCGCGATTACCTGGATGATCTTCGGGGTCCGCAGTATTCACGTGAATAGTCGGAATGTGCGCGCGGTCAAGTTCCTCGAGAAGAGCCGCCGTAGCTACCTCCATGCCCGTCCACGGAGGCGGCGCGGGGCCGATCACGAGTAGCGTCTGACCGTGAGGGCGCCGTATCATACGAGCTGCTCGCGCGAAAACTCGGTACGGGGGTCGACCATGCGGTTACGCTAAAGGCGCGGTTCGGGATGCGACGTGAGTGATCGTGACGGACTTCATAGCTCCTCGCCGAGCGCGCCAGTCCCCGCCGCGCGAGCGTCCCACTCGGTCTCGTCCGCGTGCCAAACTGTCCGCGCTCACCGTGATCATCGTGTTCTCTCGCTGTGCTGGACGTAACGTCCGCATGTTGTAGCTGTCATACCGCGCGTGGGCTCTGTGGGGCGTGTGCGTGTCGTCTACCATCCGGGACGCCACCGACAGGGGAGAGAGGCCATCCTAGCTGAACGAGCGTCCGCACGCCAGCGGGCAACCACGCGCCCGAGCGCGTGGGTCGCTTGGCTGCGCGACAACGCCGATCTCGCCGTCCTGTCGGCCCTGTTGGTCGCAACCGCGACCTTCGGTAGACCGTTCTCGAAGGTCGGTCTGGAAGGCGTTCTCTACGTCACGGAGGTCGCAATCCTGCTCGTTGCTGGGCTCGCGCTCGTCCGTGTCGGCCTCCGACACGCGTTCCAACGGGTGCGCGAGACGGTTCCACTCACCTTGCTTGCGTTGCTGTGGGTTGCGGGCACGGTCGCGGCGCTCCGGGGACTCGGACAGCACGGCTTCCGCGACGTTATCCAGGACATCGGGCTCGTGGAGTACTCGATCTTCCTCCCAATCGTCGCTGTCGTCGTCGATACTCGCGAACGCCTGCTTGCACTCATGCGTGTGCTCATGGCTGCGGGGATAGCCGCCGCGTTTGCCTTCGCAGTGGTCGCGAACGCGGCTCCTGGTGGTGCGCTCGGCACCGAGCACAACCCGACTGCTGCGGTAGGGATCTACCTCTCCCTCGCAATGCTCATCGTTGCCGCTCGCTTCACCCACGCCTTTCGTGTGCACCCACTGTTGCTGGGGGCTGCTGCGGCCGCCGCCGTCTTGATGTCCGTCACGGTGACGCGTGGCGTGACCGTCGCGGCGCTCACCGCGCTGGTCGTCCTCGTCGCCTTGGCGCCACGCGGTCAGCGCGTCCGCGCAGTGGCCCTCGGGCTCGCGTTCGCCATGCTGGCCGTGTTTGGCAGCAATCCCTACCACGCCGCCACGTCGCGCATCGGTAGTGCATTTTCGCCGCCGCCCGCCGTCGACACGACCACGCCGCCCGCCGTCGACACGACCACGCCGCCCGCCGTCGACACGACCACGGCGACCGTCACCGCGGCGATTCGAGAGTCATTCGATCCAACGTCGCCGAGCGGGATGAACGCGAACGTTCGTTGGAGGATTGCCTACTGGAAGTTCGTGATCGAGGAGAGCGCGGAAGCGCCTCTTCTGGGGACGGGGTTCGGCCACGCCGCGAACTTCCGCTGGTCGAACATCCTCTACGACGCGCGCGTAGGCAACGCGGCCGATCCGAACGACGTCACGCCGCCGCACAACTCCTTCCTGAACGTCCTCTACAGGACGGGACTGCTCGGATTCATCCCGTTGGTCGCTCTCGTTGGCGTCGCCGTGTGGCGCACCGCGCGCGAGCTCAGGCGTCCGCTCTCGCGCGAGCGTCGCGCTCTTCTCGTCGGCTTCGCCTCTCTGCTTGCGTTCGTCATCGTCATCGCGAACTTCAACGTCGCGCTCGAGGGGCCGTACATGGGGATGTTCTTCTGGACGATCCTCGCGCTGCTCCTACTCGCGCCACGCGGCGCGACGCGTGAGGTTGACGGAGCCGAATGAGAGCGGCTGGCCCGGCGACACCCGACGTCCCTCCGGCGCCGACGCCGAGCTCCCGCAAGCCGTTCCCGCCGAACCGCAACGCGGTGCTTCGCCGGTTCCTGGCGGCCGCGGACGGGGTCGGTATCACTCTCGCGCTCCTGGCCACGTACGTCGCGGGTCGGCCGTTCGGCGCGGCGCCCACTGACGTGCTGTGGGGGTTGCTGACAATCCCGGCATGGCTCGTGCTGTTCAAGCTCTACGGCCTCTACGATCGGGATAGCAAGCGCATCAGCCATTCGACGGTCGACGACATCCCATGGCTCTTTCATGCGCTCGTGCTGGGGTCGCTCGCGCTCTGGTTCTTCTACAAGCTTGCGCCCGCCGAGAAGCTCATTCTTCGACAGGGCGCTGCGTTCTTTCTCACGTCTTGCGTAGTCGTCTTCCTCGTGCGAGCACTTGCCCGCCGCGTCGCCTGGGCAATGGCGCCGTCCGAGCGTGTGCTCTTCGTCGGGAGCGGCGCCATGGCCCCGATCCTGCTCGACAAGATGCACCAGCAAAGGCGGTACGGCCTGAACGCGATCGGTTACGTCGGCGACGACCACCCGGACGACGACGAGCTACGCGGCCTCGTTCCATATCTCGGGCCGATCGCAGACGCCGAGCGTGTCGTCCGGGAAGCGTCGATCGACCGCATTGTCGTCGTGGCGCCGGCCGTCGACGAGGAGGAGCTCGCAGAGCTGATTCGGCGTACGACGGGACTCGAGGTTCGGATCAGCATGCTCCCGCACGTCGTCGACGTCCTTGGTTCGTCGGTCGAGGTCGACGACGTCGAAGGCATCACCGTCCTCGGAGTCAATCCGCCTGCGCTCACGAGATCGTCGCGATTCCTCAAGCGAACGATGGACGTGGTCGTTGCCGCGACGATCCTTCTGCTCGCCCTCCCGCTGCTTGTACCGATCGCGCTTGCGATCCGGCTGACCTCGCCCGGCCCGATTCTGTTCGCCCAGGAGCGGGTCGGTCGCGAGGGCCGGCGGTTCCGGATGCTCAAGTTACGAACGATGGTCGAGAACGCCGAGGAGCTGGCGGAGCAGCTGCGCGAGCAGAGCGCACACCCGGCATGGTTGATGCTCGAGGAGGACCCCCGGATCACGAAGCTAGGGGGCCTGCTGCGCCGGACGAGCCTCGACGAGATTCCGCAGCTGTGGAACGTGCTCAGGGGCGAGATGAGTCTCGTCGGTCCGCGCCCCATGCCGGTGGACGTGGACGAGCAGATCTCCGGGTGGGGACGGAAGCGGCTCGATCTCACGCCCGGCATCACGGGTCTCTGGCAGGTGCTCGGTCGGACGAGCATCCCGTTCGAGGAGATGGTGAAGCTGGATTACCTGTACGTGACGAACTGGTCGCTCTGGCAGGACGTCCGCCTGCTTATTCACACGCTGCCCGCCGTTCTCAGTCGACGCGGCGTGAACTAACGAGTTCTCCGACGCTCGGGACGACGCGTCTCACCGCTGCAGCAACCCTGTCGATCTCGTCCGGCCGCAGCTCGGCGAACATGGGAAGCGAGAGCTGGTCCGCCGCCCACGCCTCAGCGTGCGGGAAGGAGCCTCGCGCGTAGCCGAGGTATGCGAACGGCTCGTGCAGGTGGATCGGCGTGGGATAGTGGATGCCCGTCGCGATGCCGTCCTCCTCGAGCGCTGCGCGCAGTTCGTTACGTCGCTCGTGACGGATCACGTAGAGGTGCCACACGTGCTCCGTGCCGGGCGCCTCGATGGGCACACGGACGCCGGAGCCAGCGAGCGCTGCGGCGTACCTCGTCGCCGCCGAACGTCGCCGCTGGTTCCACTCGTCGAGATGTCGAAGCTTCATGCGTAGGACGGCGGCCTGGATCGTGTCGAGTCGCTCGTTCCAGCCTGCGAGCGTGTGCCTTCCCTTCTTCTTCTCACCGAGCGTCCGAAGCAGGGCGATCCTGTCGGCGAGCTTCTCATCGTCCGTCGTCACCGCGCCGGCATCGCCTAATGCGCCGAGATTCTTGCTCGGATAGAAGCTGAACGCCGCGAACCGGCCGAAGGTGCCGACACGCCCTTTCCCGTAACGCGCTCCGTGCGCCTGGCACGCATCCTCGACGAGCGCGACGCCGGCCTCTTTGCAGACGTGGCCGAGCTCCTCGAGCCGCGCCACGGGCTGACCATGGAGGTGCACGGCGATCACGGCCTTCGTGCGTGCAGTCACCGCGTCCGCGACTTGGTCGACGTCGATCGACGCGGTGTCCGGCTCGCAGTCGACGAGCACGGGACGCGCGCCAAGCTTCACGATCGGGAGGATCGAGGCGATGAACGTGTTCGCGGGAGCGATTACCTCGTCGGCCTCCCCGATTCCGAGTGCTTCGAGGCCGAGATGAAGCGCCGCCGTACCCGACGCAACGCCGACGCAGCGGCGGGTGTCGCAGAACTCGGCGAAGTCCTGCTCGAAGGCGGCGACGTCGGCTCCCAGGATGTAGTCGCCGCGCTCGACCGCGCTCAGCAGGGCGGCTTCCAACTCGCCGCGGATGGACTCGTGTTGTCTCTGGAGATCGACGAAGGGGATCACGCGGACGCGCGCTCGAGGACGATCGGTGCGCCGTTCTCCGCGAGGGATGCGTGAGCGGCCTCGAGAACGCCGACGACATCGTCCGCCGTCAGACCGTCGCCCTGCGGCGTGACGCCAAGGCGGCAGCACTCGACGAAGTGCGCGAACTGCGCCGCTAAGGGCTCCGAAGCGGGAATCACGGGAACATGGGCCGGGGCCTCGAACACCTCGGAGATGCGTCCCGGCTCGGCGAGGAGCAGGTCCTCGGCGGCTGTGTCGTACACGCGTAGCTTGTCCGGCCCCGCCATGTCGTCGAAAATGGCGACGCGTCTCGCCCCAGTGATCGTCAGCATCCGCGTCTTTCGCGGCCCGAGCCAGGAGACGTGGATGTCAGCGGTCGCGCGATTGCCGAAGCGGAGGTGAAGCGTGGCCAGGTCTTCCAGGTCGCCGGGAAGGATCCGCTGTCCCGTTGCAGACACCGCGGTCGGGCGTCCGACAAGGTACGTCATGATCGAGATCGGATGCGGCGCCAGGTCCCAGAGCGCGTTGACGTCGTGCCTGACGGGCCCCGATGCTGACCAGACGGCGTGCAGGTGGAGGATGTCTCCGAGGTAGCCCGCCGCCACGAGCTTCTTCGCCGCGCGGACGGCAGGGTTGTAGACGAACGTATGCCCCACGAGCAGCGTCTTCCCTGCTCGAACCGCCGTGTCGACGAGGTGACGGCAGGCGTCGGTAGACATCGCGAGCGGCTTCTCTGAGAGGACGTGCTTTCCGGCGTCGAGCGCTTCGTGAACAAGATCGAAGTGGCTGGTCGCCGGCGTCGCTACGACAACTGCGTCGATATCGTCAGCGGCGAAGACCTCCCTCGGGTCGCAGGTGACACGCCATGGCGCATGATCCGCGGACGCCGCCCGCGCAGCCTCGACCGCATCTTCGGACGGGTCACAGACAGCCACGAGGACAGCGTCTCTACGCTCTCCGACCACTCGTACGTAGTTCCTGCCCCAGTAGCCGAGGCCGAGGATCGCGCAGCGGAGCACCAGAAGGTCCCTCCCGTAGACGGCGCGTCGAGGTTAGCAGCCACATTCGGAAGTCAACCTCCGATCGATTGCGTCGAGAACGGGTTCAGCCGCCGCGCATTGGCGAGGCTCGCACGTCCACCAGCGATGTCGCCCAGCCGCGTCTGGATCCGCATTGCGACGATCCACAGCGTCCAGCTTCGGCGGTCGCGCTCCAATGCGCCCTCGATCGCTCGACGTGCGCGTACCAGTTCGCCCTCCTCCTCGTAGAGGAGCGCGAGCTGCGTGTAGGCCGATGCGTTCCAAGGTTCGATCCGCCGTGCCGCGTCGGCTGCTTCGAGCGCTCTGGCTCGATCACCTCGTGCGACGGCAGAGCGGCTTCGCTCGAGGTGCGACTCGGCCACGATCGGGATCGCGGCTGCAACCGCAACCGCCGCCGCGACGACAACGGCGCCGACTCGTATCACCGCACGCGGACCAGGCGGCCCCATCGCAGCGACGGGTTTGCGATCGATCGTGGCAAGCGCGAGAAAGGCCACTCCGACCGCACCCAGCACCGGGATCTCCCACGCCCACTCGAGCCCAGCCGCCACGGCGAAGGCAAGGAAAGACGCAGTCGTCGCCGCGACGGTCGTTCGAGCTCGGCCGGAGGACGCAAGTGCGCGCCGCGTCCCGGCGACGGCTCCGCAGGCGACGACGATGAGCACGAAGGCGAGTCCCGCGAGCCCGAGTTCCCCGAGCGTCTCGAAGTAGAGCGAGTGCGCGTCGCGCGAGATCACGAAAACCGGCCGCTGTTCTTCCCACCAACTCCCGAACGAGCCCGCACCTCCGCCGGTCAGCGGATGTGCCTCGAACTCGTGGACGGCGACTGTCCAGTACTGCCAACGCGCGTTGCCGCTCGTGCTGAGGAGGTGGCTCTGGACGTAGCTTGGATCACGCTCGCTGATCACGGGCGGGCGCTTGAACGCTTCGAAGCGCTCGACGGGGTCCGACGCGGCGAGGCCGAGGACGACGACAGCGGCTGCACCGACGACGAGGATCCTGTCCGCAGCGCTGCCGCTCAATGAGGCGGGGGTCCGAATGCGTTCGAGGCCGGCGGCGGCTACGGCCGTCATGGCACAGATCGCTGCGAGCAGCAGCGCAACCCGACCGCTGGCGTCTGCAGCCTCAGCGGTCCCGAGCGGCCCGTCGACCACGACCGGATGACGCAGCAGGACGACGGTCGCCGCTGCCGAGCCGGCCAGGGCGACCACCACGCGCCAAACGACGGGCCACCGCGGCGCGCTGAGCGCGAAGAATGCGACGATGCCGACGGCTGCGGCGGCGACGGCGGTGCGTGACGAAGTCAAGAACAGAGCGCTGGTAACAGCCGGGATCGACCCCAGCGCCAGCGCGCGCGCACCCGCGCTACGCGACGCGAGTGACAGGCGGAGCAACGGCGGTACCGCGAGCGCCCCGAGAATGCCTAGTGCATTCCAATACCCGATCGGGTAGCTCAACCGGCGAGACGCGTTTCCCAAGAGGTCGGCGAACGGTTCGGTCGGACCTATCGAACCTGGGAACAAACGGCTCGTCAGCGCGAGGACGAGGACGGCGACGATGCCCAGCGCGAGCCCGTCGCACCAGCGAGCGGCATCGCGCCGATGCGCGCAGATCACCACTAGAGTGAACACCCCGAGGTACAGCACGTTTCGACCGCCCTCGCGGACGGCGGTCTCGGCGGACGGTGCCCAGGTTGCCGACGCGAAGGTGAGTCCGGTGAGTCCCGCAAGCGCGCCACCCGCCACCAGGGCCGCACGCGACCACGAGGGCACGTGCCACAGGTGGAGCGCGAGAACCAGCGCCACAGCCCACCAGATGACGACGGCGGCGGAGTTCCGCTCGAGGATCCCGAACGCCCCGCGGTTGTAGGCAAGGACCGCGATTCCTGCCGCGACCGCCGCCGTAATGGTGTACTTGCCGAGAATCGTGCGCACCGCCGTGGCGGCGGCGGTGCGACGGGGAAGAGCTTCGGCGGTTCCTGGGGATCCCAACGGAGGGAGGCTACCGTCGTACGGGCCCTTGCTACCGTAAGCCGATGCCGGTGCGCCATCGACTTCGCACGCTGCTGGCATCGTCGGCAACGGCTGCAGTGGCTGTTGCTCCCGCCGCCGCCCAGGAGTCGCCCCTCCCACCGGATCCCGCGATCGCGCAGTATGTGGAGACGGTGCCGACGAGTAGCGGAGCAAAGGCGCGAACCGGCACCAAGAACCTCGAGGGAGCACCGACCGACGTCGCGTCGGCAGCGGTCGCGTCGGCTGCGGCTGAAGAAACGATCCCGACGCAGCTGTTGTGGCTCGCCGGGGCGCTCGCAATGCTGACGGCCGTTGCGCTCGTCTTCGGCGCAGCACGCGGACGCCGTCGGCGTGCATAGCGCGGCGAAATAGCTTCGGCGCTCACGAAAGCTGCAGGCGAATTCGCGGCGTTGACCCCACGGCCTTCGCGCTAGCCTTGATCGATGCCGGACACGACATCCACGAATCTCGAAGGCGGCGCTCCGCAGGCTCCTCGCGAAGACGGCTCTGCGATCGAGACAGCGCTTTCGCGTGTCGCCGACGGAGGTCCGAGGGCGTACGGTGACGGGGCGGGTGAACGCTTCCGTGAACGTGTCGCGGAGCAGGATCGGCTGATCGTCTGGCTGCGCGACGCGATCTGGCGTCGTGAGGCTCTGCTCGCCGAAGCGAGAGGCCGCGAGCTTGCTCTCAAGGAAGAACTCGGCGCTGTCCTGGCTACGACCTCATGGCGCATCACAGTCCGACTCCGGTCTCTGGCGCGGCGCAACCGCCGAGCCGCCACTCTGCTGCGTCGCGCTACGAAGCTGGTGTATTGGACGGTGACGCTTCAGCTTCCTCGTCGTCTTCGGGAACGGCGCGAGGCCTCGGAGGCTTCTCGGCAGATCGAGTCGGTGCGGGGAGAGGGCACGTACCAGAAGTGGGTCGACGTCCACGACACGCTCGAGTCGAGCGACATGGATGGAATGCGAGCGTTGATCCAAGCACTCGAACACCGGCCTCTCGTCTCCGTCGTCATGCCCGTGTTCAACTCGCCCGAACGCTTTCTACGTGAGGCGATCGAGTCAGTCCGAGCCCAGGTTTACGAGAACTGGGAACTGTGCATAGCGGACGACGCCTCGACGGCGGAGCATGTGCGACTCGTCTTGGACGAGTACGCGCGAGGAGACAGCCGCATCCGCGTCATCTATCGAGGGGAAAACGGAGGCATTTCTGCGGCGTCGAACTCCGCTCTGTCGCTTGCGCGGGGCGAGATCGTCGGGCTTCTCGACCACGACGACCTCCTTCGACCGCATGCGCTGCTTCTTGCGGTGACGGCGTTCGATGCGAGCCCGAGCGTCGCGTACGTGTACTCGGACGAGGACAAAGTCGACGAGAATGGCCGCAGATTCGCGCACTGGTTCAAGCCCGATTGGAATCCCGCGCTCCTCCTCTCACAGAACTACCTTTGCCACTTCTCTGTCTTCAAGACCGCTCTCGCACGCCGCCTCGGGGGTTTCCGCAGCGAGTACGACGGCAGCCAGGACTGGGATCTTGCGCTCCGGATGACGGAGTTGCTCGAACCCGACGCGATCGTGCACGTTCCCCACATTCTCTACCACTGGCGCGCGATCCCGGGGTCGGCTGCCGCAGAGCTAGGTGCCAAGCCATATTCGGTGGATGCAGGGCGGCGCGCGACAGAGGATTACCTGCGACGTGCTGGGCAGAGGGGATACGTCGTCCCAGCGGGGATCCGCAGTCAGAAGGTTCGCTACGTTCTGCCGTCGCCACCGCCGCTGGTGAGCGCAATCGTGCCGACGACGGGTAGGCCAGATCTTCTGGAGCCCTGTCTCGCCGGCCTCTTGCATAGGACCGACTACGAACGTCTCGAAGTCATCATTGCCATAAGCGAGGACACCCACCAAGATGCCGCGAGGAAGCAACTTCTCGAGCGTCTCCTGGAGGACTCTCGTGTGCGCGTGGTCGCACTCCCGCGCGCTCCTTTCAACTTCGCCCGGACGGTGAACCAGGCCTCCTCGCATGCGAACGGCGAGCTCCTTCTTCTCCTCAACGACGACACCGAGGTCATCTACGACGACTGGCTCGAGGCGATGGTCGGTTACGCGCTGCTCGATGGCGTCGGCGCCGTGGGTGGGCTGCTCCTTTCCGGAGACGACACGATCCAGCACGCAGGGATGATGGTCGGCGCGCGCGGGGTGGCCGAGCACTTGTACAGAGGGCGATCGTTCGGCATCTCTGGATACATGGGTCGCGCGAGGCTGCCCCAGGATGTCTCCGTTGTCGCCGGGACGTGCATGCTCGTCAAACGGCAGGCGTTCGCCGCGCTGGGTGGTTTCGACGAGGCGTTTCCCGTTTCCTACAACGACATCGACTTCTGCCTCGAGCTGCGTAGGCGCAGCTGGCGCGTGCTCTTCGTCCCTGACGGGGCTCTCTATCACCAGAAGACTGCATCGTTCGGCACGCACCAACTTGGGCGAGAGGTGCAGCATCGACACGATGTAGAGCGCATGCAAGAGCGTTGGGGAGGCGTCCTACTGGACGACCCCATGCACAATCCGAACCTCGCCCTCGACGCGTCGGATCCCTCCCGGCTTGCGTTCCCGCCACGTGTCGTATACCCGTGGCGTAGGACGATCTCGGATCGCGCTCAGGTGGGCGCGAACCGCGTCACGGTGTCGAGCTCCTCGAGCGAGCCCGCGAACTCGTAGCTCCGCTCCGTCAGCGACGCGAGCGATGCCGGCGACGAGTAGGTGACCGTCGCGAGCACCCGCGGACCGGTCGAGAAGCCTCCGCAGGAATTGGCGATGCAGCAGAAGGTCAAGCGTCACCTTCAGGCCGGGCGTTTCATCAATGCTGGTCCTCGCGTATGGCGCCACCGCGATCACGGAAGCCAGCGCAACTGGTTATGGAGAGCGTTCGCTTCCGGGTGTGCGCTGAGAAGCTCGTCGAGCACCGCCACATACCCGCCGATTCCGGCCTTGGTGCGCGGCAGCGACCGGTCGCTCGTAAGGAGCAGTCCGGCGTGATCCACGCCATCGGCGGCCGCCCGCTGAGAGAGCGGCACGAAGTCGGCAGCGTTGTTCGTGACGATCGCGCGGTCCTCTGCCGCCATTGCCGAGAAGAGCCCTTCATCGCTCCGGCCTACGAGCTCGGGGCGCTCGGTCACCGCAACGACGTCGTGGCGGCGGCTTCGGAGTTGACTGGCGATCTGCGGTGAGTACATCTCATCGAGCAGCAGCCTCAAGCGAGGATCTCCTGCTGGCGACGCCAGTTCGCCTCTTCGCGCTCGGCGATCGCGTCTGTGCGCGCGATCCATTCGTCGACCTCGTCCTGATAGTCGGCGTAGTAGCGCAGACACGCTTGCACTCGCTCTTCCGGAACACCGAGATACTCGGCGGCTGCGCTGACCGACCTCTCGTTGTCGCGGACCGTCCCGACCACCAGCGCGACGTCGAGACGGGTTCCCGCCAACGCAGGCCTGCGGCCGCTGGCGCCCTCGCGAAAGTGGATGAGCGGATGGGAGTCGATCCGAAGACCCTCCTCGACGTACCGCTCGACGAGCGCTGTTTGGGTCTGGCCCGCCTCCCTCGAACGCTGGTCCAACCGCTCCACGGTCTCGGCTCGCACGCGAAACGACAGCGGTTTCTTCCTACGCGTGGCCATCACTGTCCTTCTTTGTCATACACGGTAAGCCAAAGATAGCAGCGAGCCTGCCAAGTTGGCGAGCCGATGGCGTAGTTAGGTCAGCGCGAACCGCGTCACTGCGTCGAGATCGCCGAGCTCGCCCTTGAACTCGTAGCTCCGCTCGGTCAAAGACGCGAGCGAGGCGGGCGACGAGTAGGTGACGGTCGCCAGAATCCGGGGATCGGTCGTCGAGAGGCCTCCGCGGTGGAACCCGGCGGTGTTGCAGAAGATCAGCGTCGCCTTCGGGGCGACGAAGGCGTGCGCGGCCGAGGCGGGGATCCGTTCCTCGAGCTCCTCCTCGGTCGGGTAGTTCTGGCCGAGCGGGGTCCACGCCCACGCGTCGGCGTACGGGCCTCCGGGCTGGCTGCCGGGGACGTACTGGAACGGCCCCATGTCCTCGTCCACGTCGACGAGGTAGAGAAAGGCCTTCAGGAGGTGCTTGTCGTTGTAGTCCCGATGCCAGCGCTGCGACGAGACGCGCTCGCTCCCGGCGGTCTGCGGCACCGAGTACCAGACGTCGACGTATTCGAGCTTCGACCACATCCGCAGGTATGCGTTGGCGACATCGAGCATCCGTGGCGAGATGCACGCCTTGAACCAGGGATCGTCGAGGCCGAGCTCGACCTCGTAGCTGTGCAGCCGAACGACGAACTCCTTGCCCTGGCGGACGCGCACGTTCTCGCCGCCGGCGGCGAGGTCGGCTTCCGTCTCAGCGACGAAGTGGTTTCGTTGCTCCTCGATGTCACGCCAGAGCTCCGCGTCGCGAAAGAGCTCGCCGAACGGCAGCACGGAGTACCCGTCGGCGTCGACCTCGGAGACGATCCGTCGCTGGACGTCGTCGAGCTCGGGATGCTCCTGCGAGAAGAGGCGCCGGCTCCTGCGGTTCGAGAGAACCCGGTCGTGGAGCTCGTAGGTCGCGCGGATGCCGCGGCGCTCGAGCGCGCCTGCGACCCTGTTCACGCGGTGTGAGAACTTCGTCTTCAGTCTGTGCATCGTCGTCGCCGGCGTTTCGACTGCCGGTCGCCTACCTTACCCTCGACGCCCGTGACGACCGTCTTCTACGCCTTTCGCGACTCGCCCCAGCGGCGCCGCGCGCTACTCGCAGATCCCGCAAGCGCCGAGCGCTACGTGCTCTTCGGCTTGGATCAACTGGCCGAGCGCGGGTTCGGCGTCGGCCACAACCTGGAGCGGCAGGGAGCTCCTCCCCGCTGGGCTCGCGTTGGGGGAGAAGCTCTCAAGCGAGGCCTCGAGCGCGCCGGCGGCTACGGCGGGGATTTCGCGACCGTGCTCGCGTCGCTACGACGGGCGAACAGGGCCGACGTGGTCATGTCGACGGTGGACACCGTGGGCATCCCGCTGCTGCTGCTCGCGCGAGCCGGACGCCTACGACCGCCGCTCGTGTACGTGGCGATCGGGCTCCCGGAGCGCCTGGCACAGCTTCGTTCGGAGCGGATGCGACGCCTCTATGCGTCGGCTCTCGGCGCCTGCGCCTCCGTCATCGCGTACAGCCGGTATGAGGCGGACGAGCTTCGAGGGTGGCTCGCGCGCTACGGATTCGCGCCGCGGGTGGAGTTCGTCCCTTTCGGTGTCGATCCTGTCGCCTTCGGGCCGCAACTCGAGCCCTCGACGATCGACGTCGTTTCGGTCGGCGTCGACCCGCACCGCGACTTCGAGCTCCTGCTGCACGTGGCAACACGCGTGCCTGACGTCAGCTTTCGGATTGTCACCAGCGGCGACCATCGACGCGGTCTGGCCACGCTGCCGGAAAACGTGGCCGTCGAGACCGACATCCCGTTCGCGGAGATGCGGCGAAGGCTCGCCGGGGCGCGCGTCGTGGCCCTCCCGGTGCGGGAGAACAGCTATTCCGGCGCGACGACCGTCCTGCTGCAGGCGATGGCGCTAGGCAAGCCGGTGATCGTCACGCGCACCAACGCGATCGCCACCGGATACGGGCTCGTCGACGGGGAGAACTGCAGGCTCGTCTCGCCCGGCGACGACTCGGGGTTCGAGCGCGCGCTGGCGACCGTGCTGCGGGACGACTTCCACGCTCGCGCGCTGGGCGCGAGCGCAAGGGTCACCGTCGAGCGCGGGCTCACGTGGGAGCGGTACGTGGATCGGATCGAGGAGCTTCTTCGCGACGCAGCCTCAGCACCCGGGCCATCTCCGTCGGAATCTCCCTGAATCCAAACGGGGTCAGGTGCGCTGCGAGCGCGGCTGCATCGCAGCCTGCCCACTCGTGCGTCTCGACGAAGAGCTCAGTGACTCCTGTCCAAGCCTCGGGCGGGGTCCCGAGGACGGTCTCGCACTCCTCGCCCTCGGTGTTCACTTTCACGACTAGTCGCGAGCCTTCGCCTGCAAGTGATCCCGCTTCGTCGAGGATGTCTGCCATCGCCTCGACGGAGACGCGCTGCATGCCGACCTCGTACTGCGCCCAGGCGTCCGGCGGGTGCAGCGAGTGCGCCCACGACCCGCCCATCAGGTGCAGCATCGCCTCGCCGCGCGCAGCTCCGACAGCCGAGGAGCGAACGCGCCAGTCGGCGCCGCGCAGGCGGTAGGCGGCCGCGGCGCGCTCGAGGAGCTCGAGATTCACCGTCTCCGGCTCGAACGAGATGACGGTGCGAGCACCGCGCGCGAGCGCGTATGCGCCGTAGTAGCCCTTG
>Ga0183260_10001075_pt1 | contig 23214 bp, 21 predicted proteins | sample AntDrymUQ4972206_2_FD_129768 | JGI IMG/M metagenome (GOLD analysis project Ga0183260, IMG submission 129768) | Polar desert sand microbial communities from Dry Valleys, Antarctica - metaG UQ497 (22.06) (version 2) (version 2) | ecosystem: Environmental > Terrestrial > Soil > Desert | place... | reverse complement strand
GGTGAAGGTCGCCGTCGTGGGCTATCCCAACGTCGGGAAGTCCTCGCTGGTCAACCGCCTCACGCAGTCGCGCGAGGCGGTCGTCCACGAGCGGCCCGGCATCACGCGCGACCGCAAGGAGCTCTCCACGGACTGGAACGGGCGCCGCTTCACGCTGATCGACACCGGCGGCGTGGACCTCGACGACGAGGACCCGCTGGCCGTCTCGATCCAGGACCAGGCGCGCGAGGCGCTGGCCGACGCGGAGGTCGCGCTGCTCGTGGTCGACGCGCGGGCCGGCGTGCGGCCGGGAGACGAGGAGATCGCCGACATCCTGCGGCGCGGCCGCCTGCCGGTCGTGGTGGCCGCCAACAAGATCGACTCGCCCGGCGACCTCACGCTCGCCCACGACTTCCACGGGCTCGGGCTCGGCGAGCCGATGGCGGTCTCCGCGGCGCAGGGGCTGGGCACCGGCGACCTGCTCGACCGCCTGGTGGAGCTGCTGCCCGCCGACGGCGACGCGGACGAGGAGGAGGACGAGGACGTCGTGCGCCTCGCCGTGATCGGCCGGCCGAACGTCGGCAAGTCCAGCCTCGTCAACGCGTTCCTCGGGCGCGAGCGGGTGATCGTCTCCGAGGTCGCCGGCACCACGCGCGACGCCATCGACACGCCGATCGAGGTGGAGGGCCGCCGGCTGCTGCTAATCGACACCGCCGGCATCCGCCGCGGGGCGAAGGTCACCGAGTCGGTCGAGTACTACACGTCGCTGCGCTCGCAGCGCGCCGCCGACCGCGCCCACGTGGCGCTCGTGGTCTGCGACGCCTCCGACGGCGTCACCTCGCAGGACCTGCGGATCGCGGAGCTCGCGATGAAGTCCGGCTGCGCCACGGCGCTCGTGCTCAACAAGTGGGACCTGACCGGCGGGGACGTCGACCAGATCATGGGCCCCGGGGGAGGCGTCGGGGCGGCGGAGCTCGACTCCGAGCGCGCCCGCGTGAACCGCAAGCTCCGGCTGCGCCCCAGGGTGCTCACCGCCTCGGCGACGACCGGCCGCAACGTGCGCCGCCTGCTCCAGGAGGTCCTCTCGCTGGGCGATCGGGCAAAGCACCGGATTCCTACGCCTGAGATGAACCGGTTTCTTGCGGACGTCACGGCCGCCCGGCAGGCGCCGGCGCGCCAGGGCCACCGCCTGAAGATGCTCTACATGGCGCAAATCGGGGTAGAGCCCCCGCGGTTCTCCATTCAGGTCAACAGCCGAGCGCGCCTCACCCGTGATTACGCTTACTTCGTCGAAAACCGCCTCCGAGAGCGCTACGGGCTCGACGGCATCCCGCTCGTCATCGACTTCGCCGAGCGCAAGCGGCGACGGCGCGACGAGTAGCCCGCGGTCCGCGCGCGAGCCCAGCGGCGCGCCGACCCGCCAGCGCCGCGCGCTGGCCGCCGCCGCCGCGCTGCTGCTGGCCGTCGCGCTGGTGGTCGTGCTGGTCACGCGCGGCGACGCCGCGGCGACGGACACGACGGCGAGCCTCGTGCCGGCCGACGCGCTGCTCTACGCGCACCTCTCCACGAGCGAGTCGCGCACCCAGGACTCCCGCCTGCTCGCCATCGCCGGCCGCTTCTCCTCGCCGCGGTTCCAGCTCGCGCGGCTGGGGATGACGTTCACCCCGGGCGCCGGCGGCCTGGACTTCGCGCGCGACGTCCGCCCGTGGCTCAGCGACGACGCGGCCATCGCCCTGCTGGACGGCGGCGGCGGGCGCACGGAGCCGCTGCTCGTGGCCGCCGTGCGCGACCGCGCGCCGGCCGAGGCGATGCTGTCCCGGCTCGGCGCGAGCGCCGCCGGCACGCACAACGGCGTTGCGCTGCGCAGCCTGCCGCCGCGCGCCACCGCGGCCTTCGCCGGCGACCATCTCGTCGTGGGCCCGGCCGGCGCCGTGCGCGGGGCGATCGACCGCGCGGCCGCCGACGACGGCGGCAGAGCCGCGGCACTCGCCGACGGGCAGGCGTTCCGCCGCGCCGCCGAGGAGCGGACCGCGGCCTCCAGCGTCGACGTGTTCGCGTCCAGCGCCGGCCTGCGCCGCCTGCTCGACGGCCGCGACGGCATCGCGGGCTTCGCCGGGCGCCTGCTGACCGGTCCCCGCCTGGAGGGCGTGAGCGCCCAGGTCAGCGCGGAGGAGAGCGGCCTGCGGATCGGCGCCCGCATCATGCGCACCCCCGGCGCCCCACGGCCCGCCGGCTTCACGCCGTCGCTGACCGACCGCGTTCCGGGCGACGCCGCCGGCTTCCTCGCGCTGCCGGGGCTCGACGCCGCGGCCGAACTGCTCTCCCGCACCGGCGGCGGCGGCGCCCTGCTCGAGGGCCTGCGCGCGACGGTGCCCCAGGCTGCGGGGCTCGATCTCGAGGACGTCCTGGCCCCGCTCGCCGACGAGGCGATGCTCGCCGTGACGTCTGGCGACGCGACGCCGGTGTTCACGCTCACCGCCCGCACGCGCGACGAGGCCGCCACCCGCGAGGCGATGGCGCGGCTCCAGGGACCGCTGGCGGACCGGCTCGCCGGCGGGAGCGTGTTCGAGCAGCGCGACGTGGGCGGGACCGCGGCCTTCTCGCTCCCCGTGACGCCGGAGCTCGAGCCGTCCTACGCCCTGGCGCGAGGCGCGCTGGTCGCCTCCTCGGGCCGATCCGGCCTCGGCCAGCTCAACCCGGCTCGCACGCCGATCACGGGCAACGCCGCCCTGGGTGAGGTCCTGCCCGAAGAGGGCGCGAAGGTCGAGGCGCTAGGCTTTTTCGACTCACGCCAGCTCCTCGCGCTGGGCGAGCGTACGGGCCTGCAGGCCTTCAGCTCCCCGGCGGTGCGTGACGATCTGGGCCGGATCCGCGCTGCGGGGGCGGTCGTCGCAGAGGACGCCAAGAACCCGACCGACACGACCGTGGAGCTGTTCCTCGAAACCCCATGACCCACTTCGCCGACAACGAGTTGCTCTTCACGTCCGAGTCCGTGACCGAGGGTCATCCGGACAAGATCGCCGATCAGATCTCCGACGGGGTGCTGGACGCGGTGCTGGCCGATGACCCGGGCGGCCGGGTGGCGTGCGAGACGCTGGTCAACACCGGTCTGGTCGTCGTCTCAGGCGAGATCTCGACGTCGACGTACGTGGACATCCAGGCGATCGCGCGGGACACGATCCGCCAGATCGGCTACACGGATGCGGATCTGGGCTTCTCGGCGGATTCGTGCGCGGTGATCAACGCGATCGACAAGCAGTCGCCGGACATCGCCCAGGGCGTCGATGCGGCGTACGAGACGCGTACGGGCGGCGGGGACGAGTTCGACGCGGCGGGCGCGGGCGATCAGGGGATGATGTTCGGCTACGCGTCGCGTGAGACGGACGAGCTGATGCCGTTGCCGATCTCGCTGGCGCACAAGCTCGCGCAGCGCCTCGCGGCCGTCCGCCACGACGGCACGATCCCCTACCTGCGCCCGGACGGCAAGACGCAGGTTTCGGTGCGCTATCGCGACGGCGTCCCGGTGCGGATCGAGAAGGTGCTGATCTCCACCCAGCACAAGGAGGGCGCCGAGGCGCTGATTCCCGACGACCTGTGGGAGCACGTCGTCGAGCCGATCCTGCCCGAGGACCTCTATGACCCCCGGATGCTGCGCGAGGAGCTGCTGGTCAACCCGACCGGGCGCTTCGTGATCGGCGGCCCGGTGGGAGACGCCGGCCTGACGGGGCGCAAGATCATCGTGGACACCTACGGCGGCATGGCCCGCCACGGCGGCGGCGCGTTCTCGGGCAAGGACCCGAGCAAGGTCGATCGCTCGGCCGCCTACGCGGCGCGCTACGTGGCCAAGAACGTCGTCGCGGCCGGGCTCGCGGACCGCGTCGAGGTGCAGGTCGCGTACGCGATCGGCGTCGCGCACCCGGTGTCGGTGATGGTCGAGACGTTCGGCACCGAGAAGATCGGCCGCTCGCGGCTGCTCGAGCTCGTGCTCGAGCACTTCGACCTGCGCCCCGGCGCGTTTCGCAAGTACCTCGACCTGCACCGCCCGATCTACCAGAAGACCGCGGCCTACGGCCACTTCGGCCGCGAGGACGAGGACTTCACATGGGAGCGCACGGACAAGGCGGAGGCGCTCGCCGCCGCCGCCGGGCTCGGCGCGCCCGAGACCGCCTCGATCTAGCGCCGGAGCCGTCGGCGGCGGGCGGAGGAGCGGGAGCGCCGATGCGGGACTTCCCGGAGGGCTTCCTGTTCGGCACCTCGACCGCCGCCCACCAGGTCGAGGGCGGTAACGTCGGCAACGACTGGTGGGCCTGGGAGCACGCTCCCGGCACCCCGGCCGTCGAGCCCTCCGGCGACGCGATCGACCAGTACCACCGCTACGAAGAGGACTTCGGGCTGCTCGCCTCGCTCGGCCACCACGCCCACCGCGTCTCGCTCGAGTGGTCGCGGATCGAGCCCGCGCCGGGCGAGTGGAGCGCCGGCGCGCTCGAGCACTACCGGCGCGTGCTCGGGAGCCTGGCCGACCACGGCCTGACCGCCTTCGTGACGCTCAACCACTTCACGCTGCCGAACTGGCTCGCGCAGCGGGGGAGCTGGCTGGCGCCCGACGCGGTCGAGCGCTTCGAGCGCTACTGCGAGCGCGTCGCAAGCCACCTCGGCGACCTGATGCCCTACGCGTGCACGATCAACGAGCCGCAGATCGTCTCGCTCTTCGGCTACCTGCACGGCGACTTCCCGCCCGGCGCGCGCAACCCGCCCAAGTGGCAGCGGGTCACGCGCCGGTTCGTCGAGGCCCACGAGGCGGCGCTGCGCGCGCTCAGGGGCGGTCGCGGGGCGCCGCAGGCCGGGATCTGCCTGCAGATGCCCGCCTTCGAGCCCGCCCGCGACGAGCCGGCCTGCGTCGCCCGCTACGAGGAGCTGCGGCGCGAGATGGTCGAGGTCTACCTCGAGGGCCTGCAGGGCGACTACGTCGGCGTGCAGTACTACTCGCGCATGCGCGTCGACCCCGCGGCGGCCTCCGGCTTCGCGCCCGCGCCGCCCGGCGACCGCTAACGCAGATGGGCTGGGAGATCCATCCCGAGGGCCTGCACGCCGCGGTCACCGAGGCGGCCGCCACCGGCCTGCCGGTCGTCGTCACCGAGAACGGCATCGCCACGGCCGACGACGCCGAGCGGATCGCCTACGTCGGCAACCACCTCGCCCAGGTCAAGCGGGCGCTCGACGACGGCGCCGACGTGCGCGGCTACCTCTACTGGTCGGCGTTCGACAACTTCGAGTGGAACCACGGCTATCACCCCACGTTCGGGATGATCGGGATCGACCGCCGGGCCGGCTTCGCCCGCCAGGTGCGGCCCAGCGCCCGCGCGTTCGGCAATCTCGCTCGCAGCGGCCGGCTCGCTGATTTAGCGGAAGTTTAGGCGGGTATCGCCCCCCCAAGCGGGGAGGGGGAGCATGGACGAGTTGCGGCTTGACGTCAACTTCGTGGATTACGCCATCCTGGCGATCTACTTCGTCGCCGTGCTCGGGATCGGCTTCGCGGCCAAGCGCTTCATCAAGACGAGCCTCGACTACTTCCTCTCCGGCCGCTCGCTGCCGGCGTGGATCACGGGCCTGGCCTTCATCTCGGCCAACCTCGGCGCGCTGGAGATCCTCGGCATGGCGGCCAACGGCGCGCAGTTCGGGCTCTACACCCTCCACTACTACTGGATCGGCGCCATCCCGGCCATGGTCTTCCTCGGCCTGGTGATGATGCCGTTCTACTACGGCTCGCAGGTGCGCAGCGTGCCGGAGTACCTGCGGCTGCGCTTCAACAAGCCGACGCACGTCTTCAACGCGATGACCTTCGCGATCGCCACGGTGCTGATCGCGGGCGTCGACCTCTACGCGCTCGCGCTGGTCCTGAAGCTGCTGCTGCCGGTGGCCGATCCTGCTCGGCATCGTCGTCGCCGCCGCGATCGTGCTGGTCTACATCACGCTCGGCGGCCTCGGCTCGGCGATCTACAACGAGGTGCTGCAGTTCTTCATCATCCTGGCCGCGCTGATCCCGCTCACGATCGTCGGCCCTGTCGGCCAAGAGCCTCGGGGCGGCGGCGCCGGACGCCGCTGATCGGCGCCTATCCGAAGATCTTCATCCCGGCCGTGACCATCATCCCCGGCCTGCTGGCGCTCGTGCTCATCCCCGACCTGGGCAGCGACAAGCTGAACATGGAGTACAACAACGCGATCCCGCTGCTGATCAACGAGTTCCTGCCCAACGGCATGCTCGGACTGGCGCTGGTGGGCCTGATCGCGGCGTTCATGGCAGGGGTGGCGGCCAACGTCTCGGCCTTCAACACCGTCGTCACCTACGACCTGTGGGAGCCCTACGTCCGCCAGGGCCGCGACGACGACTACTACCTACGCTTCGGGCGCATCGCGACCGTCGGCGGGATCCTGATCGGCATCCTCACCGCGCTGATCGCCTCGGGCTACACGAACATCATGGACTACATCCAGCTGCTGTTCTCGTTCTTCAACGCGCCGCTGTTCGCCACCTTCATCATCGGCATGTTCTGGAGGCGGATGACGCCGTGGGCGGGCTTCTGGGGGCTGGTGGCCGGCACGGCCCCGCCGGGGCCTACTACGCGAACAAGGGCGGCCTGATCGACCTCGGCTCGGACCAGGCCGCCGCGTTCTGGGGCGCCATGGCGGCCTTCGCCGCCGACGCGATCGTCTCGGTCGTGTCACGCTCTTCACCGCGCCGAAGCCCGTCGAGGAGCTGCAGACCTCGTCTACGGCATGGCCAACACCGAGGATCGCGAGGCCGCCTCCGAGCGGGCCTGGTACCGCCGTCCGCAGGCGCTCGCGTTCGGCGCGCTGGGCCTGACCGCCGTCCTGAGCGTCATCTTCGCGCGAGAGTGAGCTGCCATGTCTGATCGCACCGACGACCCGCTGATCGCGCAGTCCGAGCAGGCCGAGCTCGACGCGCACCGCAGCGCCCGCGCCGCGAACCTGTTCGACGTCCGCCGCTTCATCGGCGGCCTGTTCCTGATCTACGGCCTGATCCTCACCGTCCTCGGCATCGGCGCCTCCGACGCCGACATCGAGAAGGCCGCGGGCGTCAACGTGAACCTGTGGACGGGGCTGGCGATGCTCGCCGTCGCCGCGATCTTCATCGCCTGGGCGCTCACCCGGCCGCTGTCCAGCGAGCTCGACGAGGGCGAGGACGACGACCGCACGGTCAGGGGCGCGCCGGCCCCGGTGGGCGCCGACGCGGCTGCGCTAGCCGGCTCGAAGACGACGAGCCGGCGGGCCCGGAGCGACCGCGAGGGCACCGGGCGGCGGGGCGACAGCGGGCGGGAAGAGGGCTAGCACCGAGCCGCCGAAGCCGCCGCCGACCATGCGGGCGCCGGCCGCCCCGGCGCGCTTGAGCGCTCCGACCGTCGCCTCGACCTCTGGCACCGAGGCCTCGTAGTCGTCGCGCAGGCTGGCGTGGGAGGCGTCGAGCAGCGTCGCGGCGGCACTGAGGTCGCCGGAGGCGAGGGCGTGCATCATCGCCTCGACGCGGGCGTTCTCGGTGGTCACGTGCCGCACGCGGCGCCCGAGCGGCTCCGGTAGGCGGTCGACCGCCCCCGCGTCGCGCAGGCTGGCGATGTCGAGCGCCTCGCACGCGGCCGCGCACTCGGCGCGGCGCTCGTTGTAGCCGCCGGCGGCGTGCTCGTGCGAGGCGCCGGAGTCGATGGTGACGAGCTGCCAGCCGCCGAGCTCGAGCGGCACGGGCTGCAGGTCGAGGGTGCGGAAGTCGATCCTCAGCGCGTGGCCCTCGCTCGCGCACAGGACGGCGAGCTGGTCGAGCAGGCCGGTCTGCGCCCCGACCCAGTCGTTCTCGACGCGCGAGCACAGCCTCGCGAGCTCGACGCGGTCGACGTCCTCCTCCTCGACGAGGGCCAGGCACAGCGCGGCCTCGAGCGCCGCGGAGGAGGAGAGCCCGGCGCCGTGCGGAAGGTCGCCCTCGATCGTCAGCCGGCACGGGTGCAGGGTGTGCCCGGCGGCCTGCAGCTCGGCCACCGTGCCGCGGACGAACGCGCGCCAGCCGCCGGCCCGCTCCGGCGCGTCCAGCGGGAAGACGTCGCGCTCTCCGAGGTCGGCGGCGATCGCCTCGATCGTGGCGCCTTCGTGCCCCTCGGCCGCGCCGGCCCCGGTGCTCGTCGCGTGCTCGTACGGCTCGGCCCTCACCGTCACGCCGCGGTCGATCGCGAACGGCAGCGCGAGCCCGTGGTTGTAGTCGGTGTGCTCGCCGATCAGGTTCACGCGGCCGGGGCCGCGCGCGACGACGCGTTCAGCCACGCCTGAGCAGCGGGCGGAGGTCCTCGAGGCGCTCATAGGCCCACCACAGGTAGTTGCGGGTGCCGTTCTCGCGCAGCGGGTGCAGGTCCTCGTTGCCCGGGTCGGCGAGGAACGCCTCGAAGGCCTCGCGCGACGGCCATTCGACCAGCACCATCGCCTGCCGCGGCGGCGTGTCGCCGACCTCGACGGGCGCGTCCTCGTCGAGCTTGCCGAGCGCGGCGACGCGGCCGCCGTGGCGCCCGACCGCGTCGGCGGAGCGGCGCGAGTAGGCCAGGTAGTCGTCGTTGTCGGCCAGGTCGAAGAGGTTCAGCGCGTAGAGGCTCATGCCGGCAGTCTCGCGCGCATCACCCGGACCGCGTCGGGGCTCTCGTCCATCAGCAGATAGCGCCGTCCGGCGGCGGCGGCGACCGCGCCGAGCGTCCCCGAGCCCGCGAAGGGGTCGAGGCAGAGGTCGCCGGGGCGCGACGACGCGTGCACGAAGCGGCGCACCAGCCCCTCCGGCTTCTGGGTCGGGTAGCCGGTCTTCTCGCGTCCCGTGGGGGAGACGATCGTGTGCCAGATGACGCTGACGGGCATCTTGCCGCGCGCCGCGCGCTCGGGCGAGACGAGCCCGGGCGCCATGTACGGCTCCCGCTCGACCGCCTCGCCGTCGAAGAAGTAGGCGCCGGGGTCCTTGACGTAGACGAGGATCGTGTCGTGCTTCTGCGGCCAGCGGCGCTTCGGCTTGCCGCCGTAGTCGTAGGCCCAGATCAGCTCGTTGAGAAAGCTCCAGGGGCCGCCGAACACCTCGTCGAGCAGCAGCTTCACGTGGTGCGCCTCGCGGTAGTCGAGGTGGAGGTAGAGCGTCCCGGTGGGGTGCAGCACGCGGTGCAGCTCGCGCAGCCGCGGCTCGAGGAAGCCCAGGTAGTCGTCGAAGGCGTCGCGGTAGGACGAGGACTCGAGCAGCTCCGAGGCGTAGCGGCGCCCGCCGAAGCCCGTGCGATCGCCGTTCTCCGAGGCGACGGTCGCCAGCGTGCGGCGGGTCTGCGTGCGACCGGTGTTGAACGGCGGGTCGGCGTAGGCCATCTGCACGCAGCCGTCGGCCAGCTCTCGCAGCAGCGCCAGGTTGTCGCCGAGGAGGATGCGGTCCATGGCGAGCCAACCTACTCCGGGGGGCGGCTCGACCGGGTGTCGTGTCCTGCTGTGGGCGGTGGCGGGCGGTGGTGGTGCGGCGGAGCGTCTACTGCGGCTGGGTAGGGGGTGGGGTAGCCGGCGACTGGGGGGTGAACGTCGAACCGCTCCCGCCGAACACGGGCGGTTCGACGTCGAGCACCGTATGCGGCGTCAAACGTCGAACCGGTCCCTCCCGAGACGATCGGTTCGACGTTGGGGGTCAATGTCGTGTGTGGCGGCGCTGCTGGTGTTCCTCCCGACGTTGTCGACCCCGCGGCGCCGGGGTGGCCACTGCGGCTCGTGCCGCCGGCCGCCCCTCCTACAAGCGGCCGTTCGCCGGCATCGCCCACGACCGCGCGAGCTCGCCCCCGGGGGCGGCTCGACCGCCACCGCGCCTATCGTCAACGAGCTCCCGTGATCGCCCAGGTTCAGCCGCTGACCACCACCCGCCGCCTGAGCGGGCCGTTCGACTACGCGCTGCCCGCCGAGCCGGTGCGCGTGGGCTCGATCGTGCGGGTGCCGTTCGGCCGCCAGGCTCTCGACGGCGTAGTGGTCGGGCTCGCCGAGCGGTCCGAGCTGGCGCCCGAGCGGCTGGTGGTCCCCAGCGGCGTGCGCGAGGATGACGTGCCCGCCGAGCTCGTCGAGCTGGCGCTGTGGATGGCCGAGGAGTACTGCTCCACGCCCGCGCGGGCGCTGCAGCTGGTGCTGCCGCCGCGCGGGCGCCCGCGCACGGAGCTGTGGGCTCGGCGCACGGACGCCGCGCTGGACGGCGAGAGGCTGAACGACCGCCAGCGCGCGCTGCTGGAGCGCCTGCCGGCGGCCGCCGCGGGCGAGCTCCCGGCGCTGCGCCGGCTCGAGGCGCGCGGGCTGGTGGCCGTGGAGCCGCGCGCGCGGCGGCGGGCGCCGCGCACCGACGCGGCGCCGCAGCCCCCCGTCGAGCTGACCGGGGAGCAGGCGGCCGCCGTCGCGGCGGTCGAGGCCGGCGGCTCGTACCTGCTGCACGGCGTCACCGGCTCCGGCAAGACCGAGGTCTACCTGCGTGCGGCCGCGGCGGCGCTCGAGCGGGGGGAGGGCGTGATCGTGCTCGTCCCCGAGATCGCGCTGACGCCGCAGACGGTCGGGCGCTTCCAGGCGCGCTTCGGCGACACCGTGGCACTCCTGCACTCCGCGCTCGGCGAGGGCGAGCGCTACGACGAGTGGCGCCGCCTGAGGACGGGCGAGGCCCGCATCGCCGTCGGCCCGCGCTCGGCCGTCTTCGCGCCGGTCGCCGACCTGGGCCTCGTCGTCGTCGACGAGGAGCACGACGCCTCCTACAAGCACGAGGGAGACCCACGCTACGACGCCCGCACCGTGGCCGCCGAGCGCGTCCGGCGCGCCCGGAGCGCCTCCAGGCGCGCCTCCGGCGGGAGCGATCCCTCCGGGCCCGGCTCCGCCGGGGCGCGGCTGCTCGTCGGCACCGCGACGCCGCGGCCGGAGACGTGGCTGGGGATGGACCGGCTGCGGCTGCCGAGCCGGGTGGACTCGCGGCCGCTGCCGCCGGTGCGGGTGCTGGACATGCGCGGCGCGCGGCATCCGCTGCACCCCGAGACGCGGCGGGCGCTGGCGTCTTCGCGCAAGGCGATCGTGCTGCTCAACCGGCGCGGGTGGTCGAACTTCCTCTCCTGCCGCAGCTGCGGGAAGACCTGGGAGTGCCCGCAATGCGACGTGGCGCTGGTGCTCCACCGCGCCGAGGGGGCGGTCGCCTGCCACCACTGCGGCCACCGCGAGCGCGTGCCCGACCGGTGCGACGCGTGCGGCTCGCTCGCCGTGGCGCGCCACGGGGCGGGCACGGAGCGGATCGAGCACGAGCTGCGCGAGGGGCTCGACGTGCCGGTGTTCCGGCTGGACGCCGACACGGCGGGCGCCAAGGACGCCGTCCCGGAGCTGCTCGCGCACTTCCGGGCCGCGCCGGCCGGGCTGCTGCTCGGCACCCAGATGGTGGCCAAGGGCCACGACTTCCCCGATGTCACGCTCGGCGTCGTGCTCGACGCCGACAGCACCCTGCGCTTTCCCGACTTCCGTGCGGAGGAGCGTACCTTCGCGCTGATCGCGCAGCTCGCCGGCCGGGCCGGCCGCGGCCCGCGCGGCGGCCGCGTGCTCGTCCAGACCAGCGCGCCGGACGCGGCCTCGATCGCCGCCGCGGCCCGCCACGACTCCGAGGGCTTCCTGGCGGGCGAGCTGGAGCGCCGCCGGGCGCTCGGCTACCCGCCGTTCGCGGACCTGATCCGCGTCGTCTGCTCGGCGGGCGAGGGCGCCCCGGCGCGCGCGGCGGCGGGCGCGGTGGGCGCCGCGGTCGACGGGCTGGCCCGCACCGAGGTGCTCGGGCCCGCGCCGCTGTTCCGCCTGCGCGGCCGCGAGCGCTTCCAGGTCGTCGTCAAGACCACCGAGCGCGCCGCCGCGGTGCACGCCACCGGTGCCGCGGTGGAGGCCGCGGCGCGCGACCGCGCCCATCGCGAAGTCGCCTTCAGCGTCGACGTCGACCCGCAGTAGCGCCGCACCTCGCCCGTCCCGGGTCGCGACTCTAGAATGGCGCGCCGTATGGCCCACGAGGATCCCGTCCCCCCGCGCGACGCCGAGGAAGCCGAGGAGCTCAGCGAGCGGCTCGACCCCGAGACCCGCGCTCGGCGCGACGCGGCGCTGAAGCTCGTCCGCCGCTACGGCGACCCGGTGCTGCGCAGTCGCGCGCTCGACATCGAGCGCTTCGACGAGGCGCTGATGGAGGAGGTCCGCCGCATGGGGCAGCTCATGCACGACGCGCTCGGCATCGGCCTCGCGGCGACGCAGGTGGGCGTCATGCACCGCGTCCTCGTCTATCGCGTCGACCCCGACGCGCCGGTGGCGGCCATCGTGAACCCCGTGATCGAGTGGACCAGCGAGGATCGCGAGCCGATGGAAGAGGGCTGCCTATCGCTGCCCGGCGTCCTCGTCGAGGTCGACCGGCCGGTGCACGTCCGCGTCCGCGCCGCCGACGAGCGAGGGGAGCAGCTGCTCGTGGAGGCGTCAGGCCTCGAGGCGCGCGTGCTCCAGCACGAGATCGACCATCTCGACGGGGTCCTGATCCTCGACCGCACGTCGCGCGACCAGCGCAAGCAGGCGATGCGCGCGCTGCGAGACGCCGCCGAGGGCGCGTCTCCGCTGGGCGTCGGCGCCTAGAAGCTGCCGCCCGGCGTGCGGACCGTCTACCTCGGGACGTCGAGCTTCGCCGCCACCGTGCTCCGGCGGCTCGCCGCGAGCGCGCACGCGCCCGCGCTCGTGGTCACCCGGCCCGACGCCCCGCGCGGTCGCGGCCGCCGGCTCGCCCCGCCGCCGGTGGCCGAGGCGGCGAGGGAGCTCGGCCTCGAGCTGATCCAGCCGGAGCGGCTGCACGACGAGGACGTGCTCGCCCGGATCGCGGCCGCCGAGCCGGGGGCCCTGGCGGTGTGCGCCTACGGCGCGCTGATCCGCGAGCCGCTGCTGAGCGCCTACGAGCTGCTCAACGTGCACCCCTCGCTGCTGCCGCGCTGGCGCGGCGCCGCGCCGATCGAGCGGGCGATCATGGCCGGAGACGATCGCACCGGCGTCTCGATCATCCGGCTCACGGCGGAGCTCGACGCCGGCCCGGTCTGCCTGCAGGACAGCGTGCCGATCGGCCCTGACGACGACTACGGCACGCTGTCCGAGCGCCTGGAGGGGGTGAGCGGCGAGCTGCTCGTCCGCGCGCTCGAGGAGCGCCCGCCGTTCGCCGCGCAAGCGGCCGACGGGATCACGTACGCCCACAAGGTCGAGGCCCGCGACCGTGCGCTGGACTTCACGAACCCGCCTGAGGCGGTGGAGCGCCAGGTGCGCGCGCTGCGGCCCCACGTCGGCGCGCGCCTGCCGCTGCCCGGCGGCGAGTTCCTCGGCGTCGTCGCGGCGCGGGTCGACGGCGACACCCTGGCGCCGGCCGGGGGCCGGGTCCGCGTGGAGGACGACCGGCTGCTGCTGGACTGCAACGGCGGGGCGCTCGAGCTCACCCGGATCCGTCCGCCCGGCGGCCGGCCCATGGCCGCCTCGGACTGGCTGCGCGGCCGCCCGGACGCGGCGCTGACCGGCTACTTCCTCGATCCGGCGCTGCCCGGCCGGCCGCTCGACGAGCTCGTCGAGCACGCCCGCGCGGAGTGGGACTCGGAGGCCGAATGGGCGCCCAGCCTGTGTGCGCTGGCCCACCGCGGCGACGCGGAGGTCCTGGCGCGCGTGCGGGCGCTGGCGGGCGAGGCCGACCCGCGGGCGCGCGGCGTGGCCGCCTACGTCCTGGGTCAGCTCGGCACGCCGGTGCGCTCGTTCCCGGCCGAGTCCGATGCGGCGCTCGAGGCGATGGCCGCCGGTGAGGCCGACCCCGAGGTGCTGGCCGCCGTCGCCCATGGCTTCGGCCACCTCGGCGAGGCCTACGGCCTCGAGACGCTCCTGCGGCTGGGGACGCACCGCGACGCCCGCGTGCGCGAGGCCGCGGCGATCGCCCTCGCGGGCCGCGCCGACGATCGTGCCGTGGGAGCGTTGATCGAGCTCACGCGCGACGGCGCCCCAGAGGTGCGCGACTGGGCGACGTTCGCCCTCGGCACGCTGGCGCCGCAGGACACGCCGGAGCTGCGCGACGCGCTCGAGGCGCGGCTGGCGGACACCGACCCGGAGACGCGGCTCGAGGCGGTCCACGGCCTCGCGCTGCGCGGCGACCGGCGGGCGGTGGAGCCGGCGCTCGAGCTGCTGGCCGCGGCCGCCGGCGAGGACGACGGCGGATTCTGGCGGCGGCTCGAGCTGCGCGAGACGGCCCAGCGTCTGTCCGCCGCGACAGGCGACGCGCGCTTCGCGCCGTACCTGCCGGCCGAGGAGGCCTGAGCCTAGCCCTGCGGCGGGGCGGGGGCCGGAGCCGGCGCGGGAGTGGGCTCTGCCGGCGGAGCGGGCTGAGCGGCCGGGGCGGCCTGCGCGGCCGGGGCGGCCTGCGCGGCCGGGGCGGCCGGGGCGGCCTGCGCGGCCGGGGCGGCCTGCGCGGCCGGGACGGCCTGCGCGGCCGGGACGGGGGCCGGAGCCGGGGCGGGCGGTGTCGCCTGGGCCGGCGGGTCGGCCGGCGGGGCGGGGGCCGCGGCCGGGGAAGCGCTCTCCCGATCGGCGCGCGGAGCGTCGGGCGGATCGGTCGGCACGTGGTCGCCCGGGGCGTCCTCGACGTCGACGGGGTCCGGCTCGGTGGCCTGGTCGTCCGTCGGGTCCTGCACCGGAGGAGCGTCCTCGGGGGCGTCCTCGCCGGGCTGGTCGCCGTTGCCCTGCTCGTCGGCCGGGTCGACGGGCGCGACCGGATCGGCGGGGGCGGCAGGATCGGCGGGGGCGGCGGGATCGGCCGGGTCGGCCGGGTCGGCCGGGGCGGCCGGGTCGGCGGGCGTGGGGGTCTCCACGGGCGCCGCGCCGCCGTCGACCGGAACGGCCTGGGCCTCGGGCTCGCCGGGCTCGCCGGGCACGGGCTCGACGGGCGCAGGGTCGCTCACGGCGGGATCGCTGCCGTTGTCGTCCTCGGCGGCGTTGGAGACGCCGTCGCCGTCGGGGTCGTCCGCGCCGTCCTCGACGCCGTCGCCGTTGGAGTCGCGGTCGATGGGGGACGAGCCGAGGCGGACCTCGATCGAGTTGCGCACGCCGTCGCCGTCGGAGTCGACGTCGCCGTCGGCGATGCCGTCGCCGTTGCTGTCGCTGTTGTTCGCGGCGGTGCGCAGCCGGAACTCGACCACGTTCGGGATCCCGTCGCTGTCGTCGTCGCCGCCGGCGTCGTTCACGTTGACGTCGAGACCGTTGCTCGCCTCGTAGACGTCGGGGATGGTGTCGCCGTCGCTGTCGGCCGCCGTCTCGAAGCCGGTGTCGCCGAAGTTGCCCGAAGGCTGCGAGCCGCCGCCGACGGCGTCGAGGCCGCTGCCCGCACCGGAGCCGCTGCCCGAGGGCGCCGCAGCGCCGGGAGCGGCCGCGGGGGCGGATCCGGCGGAGCCGGGGGATCCGGGGGAGCCGGGGACGAAGGCGAGGGCGGTGCCCGGAGCGCCGGCTGGACCGGCCACGCCGGGGCCGCCGCGAGTCGCGGCGATCTGGCTGTACTCGCCCGAGCCCGTGGGGGAGGCGGGCGCGTAGGGCTTGGTGAGCGTCAGCGAGCCGTCGGTCTTCGGGCTGATGGCGGCGGGCCACTCGTTCCAGCCGACGAGCGGGGCCGCGAGCGCGCCGACGCCGAGCACGGTGGCGCAGAGGCCGGCCGCGACGGCTCCGGCGAACCGGAGGTCGCGCAGCGCGACGGGTCGGGCGGTGTCCTCGGTCCGGCGCGGAGTGTGGTCTTCGGTCATGTCAGAGTCCCCTTGCACCGGATCACTCGGCACTTTCTAGGACGAGGATGAGCGACTTGAGCGAAATTGTCAGCGTATGGACGAAGGTTTGAGTCGCCTGGAAATCAGAGCGTCCGGAAGGACGCAAGAAACCGGAAAGCGGTTGTCAGCCAACCTTGCAGTGAGACCCGTCGGCCTCCGGTAAGGGTCCCATGAGGCGGCCTCCGGTGCGCGGAGCGCGCGCACCCACCCTCGCAGGCGTCACGCCCGCCCGCGCCTGTGCCTACGCGGTCATCCGCCGGGTCTTCGAGGAGGACGCGTGGGCGGATCGCGCGCTGCACGGCGAGGCGGGCCGGCTGGCGCTCGACCCGCGCGAGCGCGGGCTCGCGACCCAGCTCGCCTACGGCGTCGTCCAGCGCCGGGCGACCCTGGACCACCTGATCGCCGAGCTCGCCGGCCGGCCGGTCGAGCGGCTCGAGGCGCCCGTGCTCGCCGCGCTGCGTCTTGGCGCGTTCCAGCTCTCCTACCTCGACCGGGTCGCCGCCCACGCCGCGGTGGGCGAGTCCGTTGAGCTCGCCAAGGCCGCCTCGCCCGGCGGCGCACGGCTCGTCAACGCCGTCCTGCGCCGCGCCGCGCGCGAGGGTCGCCGGCGCGTCGAGGCGCTGCCGGAGGCCACGCCGGCGGAGGCCGCGCTGCGCCACTCGCACCCCGAGTGGGTCGCCGCGCTGTGGTTCAGCGCGCTCGGCCCGCAGGCGGCGCGCGAGCTGATGGCAGCCGGCAACCGGCCGGCCGAGTCCGCGGTGCGCGCCAACACGCTCCGGACGACCGCCGAGGCGCTCGCGGCCGCGCTGCTCGTCCCGAGCCGGCCGGCCGAGGCCCTGCCCGAGGGCCTCGTGCTCGAGGCGCCGTTCGACGCCTTCGGCTCCCCGCTGTGGGAGCAGGGCCGGTTCATGCCGCAGTCGCGCGCCGCCATGGCCGTCGCGCGGGTGCTCGCCCCGCGGGCCGGCGAGCGGGTGCTGGACCTCTGCGCGGCGCCGGGCGCCAAGACGACGCACCTCGCGGCGCTGATGGAGGATCGCGGCGCCGTCGTCGCGGTGGAGCGCCATCGCGGCCGCGCGGAGGCGCTGGCGCGCACGGCCGCGCGCATGGGGGCCGGGGCCGTGGAGGTTCGCACCGCCGACGCGACCCAGCCGCAGGAGCAGGCCGCCTACGACCGCGTGCTCGTCGACCCGCCGTGCTCGGACCTCGGCACGCTCGCATCTCGCCCGGACGCCCGCTGGCGCAAGGCGCCCGAGCTTCCCGCGCAGCTCGCACGCCTGCAGGAGGCGATCCTGCGCGCGGGGGCCGCGGCGCTCAAGCCCGGCGGGACGCTCGTGTACTCGACCTGCACGATCTCGCCGGCCGAGAACGAGGACGTGGTGCGGCGCTTCCTCGCCGAGCGGCCGGACTTCGCCGCCGACGACCTGCGTTCCGAGTGGCCGGTCTGGGAGCATCCATCTGTGCCCGCGTTCCTGCAGACGCTTCCCTCCCGCGACGGTACGGACGGGTTCTTCATCGCCCGGCTGCGCCGCTCGGAGTCGGCGTGACCGGCGAGGAGGGGGTCGACCTCGGCGATGTCTGCCCCGACTGCGGGGAGCCCTGGCTGCGGCCGACCAACCTGCCCGGCCGCTATCGCTGCGTGAACTGCCTGCACCGCTTCGAGCTCGCGTCCGTGTGCCCCAACTGCGGCGAGCACTCGACGATCGTGCGCATGTCGAGCACGGCGCTGTACGACTGCAACCACTGCCACGCGTCCATGCTCGTCCCGATCTGATGCCCTCGGGCTGGTCGGGCGTCGCGCCCTCGATCCTCTCCGCGGACTTCGCACGGCTCGGCGCGCAGGTCGAGGAGGTGCTCGCCGCCGGCGCGCGCGTGATCCACGTCGACGTGATGGACGGCCACTTCGTCCCCCCGATCACGATGGGGCCGCTGGCCGTGGCCGCGATCGCCGACCTGGTGCACGGAGCGGGCGCGGTCGTCGACGTGCACCTGATGATCGAGCGCCCGGAGCGCCAGGTGGCGGAGTTCGCCAAGGCGGGCGCCGACGGCATCACCATCCACGCCGAGGCGACGCCGCACGTGCACTACGCGCTGGGCGCGGTACGCGAGGCCGGCTGCCGCGCGGGAGTGGCGCTCAACCCGGCCACGCCGCCCGGCGCGCTCCGCGAGGTGGCCGCGGGAGCCGACCTCGCGCTCTGCATGACCGTGAACCCCGGGTGGGGCGGCCAGTCGTTCCTCCCGGGCTCCCCGGCGAAGATCGAGCGGCTGCGCGCGCTGATCGGCCCGGAGGCGGCGCTCGAGGTGGACGGCGGGATCGCCGCCGGCTCGGCGGCCCGCTGCGCCGCCGCCGGCGCGACCCTGTTCGTCGCGGGGTCGGCGGTGTTCGGCACCAGCGATCCCGGCGCGGCGGTGCGCCAGATCGCCGCCGCGGTAGAGGGGTCTGACCCCTTTACCGCCGGCTAGGGCCCTCGCCTCACAGTGAAGGGGTCAGACCGCTCCGGCCGGGTCAGACCCCTGCGGGCGGGTCAGACCCCTCCGACCCCTCCGGCTGGTCACAGTCCGGTCACACGAGGGGAACCTGCCGTACCCTCAGGTACGGGCAGCCGTACCGTCGATCGGTGCGACCGCGATCACACTGGCCTCCGTGGGTCACCGGGTCCTGATCGTCGACGATCATCCATCCTTCCGCGCCAGCGCGCGAGTCCTCCTGGAAGCGGAGGGGTTCGAGGTCGTCGGCGAGGCCGCCGACGGCGCCGCCGCGCTGACGGAGGCCGGTCGCCTGCGCCCGGAAGTGGTGCTGCTCGACGTGCAGCTCCCCGACATCGACGGCTTCGACGTCGCGGCACGGCTCACCGGCGCCGAGGACGCGCCGACCGTGATCCTCGTCTCCAGCCGCGACGGCTCGGACTTCGGGCCGCTCGTGACCCGGTCCGGAGCCCGCGGCTTCGTGCCCAAGGCCGAGCTCTCCGGCGACCGCGTGCAGGAACTCCTCCCCTGAGCATCGTCGCCGAAGGCACGGAGCTTGCGGAGCGCCTGGCAGGCGAAAGCCGACCCCTCCCGCGGAGCCCGCGGAGCGCCTGGCAGGCGAAAGCCCGTGCCGCCTCTCGCCGCTCCGCCGACTAGTCTGCCGCGGATGAACTCCCTTCGCGTCGTGGTCGCCGACGACTCGGTCCTCCTGCGCGAGGGCCTGTGCCGGCTGCTCGAGGAGTCGGGCTTTGACGTCGTCGGCCAGGCCGGCGACGCCGAGGACCTCATGCGCAAGGTGGGCGCGCACAAGCCGGACGTCGCGGTCGTCGACGTGCGGATGCCGCCGACGCACACCGACGAGGGCCTGCGCGCCGCGCACCGCATCCGCGCCGAGCAGCCCGCCACCGCCGTGCTCGTGCTCTCCCAGTACGTGGAGGAGGCCTACGCGCTGGACCTGCTGTCGGAGTCCACCGAGCGCACCGGGTACCTGCTCAAGGACCGCGTGTCCGACGTGGACACGTTCACGGACGCCGTGCGCCGCGTCGCCAACGGCGGCTCTGCGCTCGATCCCGAGGTGGTCGCGCTGCTGCTCGGCCGCCGCCGGCGCGAGGATCCGCTGGAGAGCCTCACCGCGCGCGAGCGCGAGGTGCTCGGGCTGATGGCCGAGGGCCGTTCGAACAACGCGATCGCCGAGGCGCTGGTCGTCACCGAGCGCGCGGTCGAGAAGCACGTGACCTCGATCTTCTCCAAGCTCGACCTGCCGCCGACGGTGGAGGACCACCGCCGCGTGCTCGCCGTGCTCGCGTACCTGCGCGCCGCCTGACCCGCCCGCTACTCGCCACGGGGTGCGGACAACCCCACCCCCCGGGCGGTGGGCAGCCGAACGAGCTGTGGCGCGCCGGCGGTCATCCTCGGGGGCATGACCGATTCCGCTCCGCAGACCATCGTCTCCAGCACGGACCTGCGCCGCGTCTACGGTGAGGGCGAGGCCGCCGTGCACGCGCTGCGGGGCATCACGCTCGACTTCCCGGCCGGCCAGTTCACGGCGATCATGGGCCCGTCGGGCTCGGGCAAGTCGACGCTGATGCACCTGCTGGCCGGGCTCGACACCGCCACGAGCGGCTCGGTGACCATCGACGGCCGCGAGATCGGCGGGCTCGGCGACAAGGCGCTCACGATGCTGCGCCGCGACCGCCTCGGCTTCGTCTTCCAGTCGTTCAACCTCGTCCCGGTCCTCACCGCCGAGGAGAACATCCTGCTGCCGCTCACGCTCGCCGGGCGCAAGCCCGACCGGGAGTGGCTCGACGGCCTGATCGACAGCGTCGACCTGCGCGACCGGCTCACCCACCGCCCGGCCGAGCTCTCCGGCGGCCAGCAGCAGCGCGTCGCGGTCGCCCGCGCGCTCGTGCACCGGCCCGCCGTGGTCTTCGCTGACGAGCCGACGGGCAACCTGGACACGGCCGCCTCCGATGAGGTGCTCGGCCTGCTGCGCCGCGCCGTCGACGACCTGGGCCAGACCGTCGTGATGGTCACCCACGACGCCCAGGCGGCCTCCGTCGCCGACCGGATCGTCGTGCTCCGCGACGGCGAGGTCGTCCACGACGGCCAGGGGGAGAGCACCGAGGGCGTGCTCGACCTGATGAAGGCCGTCACGGTCTAGCTCGTGCAGCGGATCGCACTCAAGGGGCTGCTCGCGCGCAAGCTGCGCACGGTCCTCACCGGCTTCGCCGTCGTGCTCGGCGTCGCGTTCGTGGCGGGCACGTTCATCTTCACCGACACGATCGACGCGTCGTTCAACGACCTCTTCGAGCGCACGCAGAAGGGCGTGGACGTCTCGGTCCAGGCCCGGCTGGCCGTGGAGGAGGAGTTCGCCTCGCCCCCGACCATGCCCGCGGACACGCTCGAGCGGGTGCGATCCGCGGAGGGCATCGAGGAGGCCGCCGGCTCCGTGTCGGCCGACGGCACGCTGCTCGACCGCGAGGGCGAGCCGATCCTGTCCCAGGGCCCGCCGACGATCATCGTGTCGACCGGGCCGGAGCGCTTCGACCCGTTCACGTACACGGACGGCGGCCCGCCCGACGCTGCCGGCGAGGTGGTCATCGACAAGGGCACGGCCGACGAGTTCGGCTTCGGGGTCGGCGACCGCGTGACGGTCTCCGGCCGCGCGCCCAAGAAGGACTACACGGTCTCCGGCGTCGCCACGCTCGGAGACTCCGAGAACCTCGCCGGCTCGCGCCTGGTGCAGATGACGCTGCCGGAGGCGCAGCGGGTGACCGGCCACGACGGCTACGACGAGATCTCGGTGGCGGCCGCGGGCGGGACGACACCCGAGGCGCTCAAGGCGGCGATCGCGCGCGAGTTGAGCGGCGACTTCGCGGTGCGAACCGGCGAGGAGCAGGCCGCCAAGCAGGCGCAGGACCTCTCCGACGCGCTCGGCTTCATCCGCACGGCCCTGCTCGTGTTCGCGGCCGTGGCGCTGCTGGTCGGAAGCTTTCTGATCTTCAACACCTTCAGCGTGACCGTGGCGCAGCGGACGAAGGAGTTCGCGCTCCTGCGCACGCTCGGCGCCTCGCGCCCGCAGATCCTGCGCTCGGTGCTGCTCGAGACGGTGATCATCGGGTTGATCGCCTCGGCGCTCGGCATAGCGTGCGGCCTGCTGCTGGCGCCCGCGCTGGCCGCCCTGATGGCGTCCTTCGGGCTCGACCTCGGCAGCACCAGCATCGTGCTGGAGCCGCGCACGATCTTCGCCGGCCTGGCGGTCGGGATGATCGCGACGATCGTCTCCGGCCTGGTGCCGGCCCGCCGCGCGACCCGCATCGAGCCCGTGGCGGCGATGCGAGACAGCGTCACGCCCGGCCCCGGCCGGCTGCGCCGCCGGCGGGTCGTCGCGGCCGTCCTGGTCGAGGCCGCCGGCGTGCTCAGCCTGCTGTACGGCCTGCTCGGCGACCCCGGCGCGTCGTCCGCCACCGCGACGGTGCTGGGCCTGGGCAGCCTGCTGATGATCTTCGGCTTCGCCCTGCTCGCCCCGACGCTCGTCCGCCCGCTCAGCGGCCTCATCGGCCGCCCGCTCGCGCGGTTCCAGGGTCTCACCGGCCGGCTCGCGCGGGAGAACGCCAGGCGCCAGCCGCAGCGGACGGCGGTCACCGCCTCGGCCCTGATGATCGGCGTCGCGCTCGTGGTGCTGGTGGCGATCTTCGCCGCCGGCCTGCGCGCGACGATCGACCAGGGCATCGACAAGCAGGTCCAGGCGGTCGGCATCGTCACCCACGAGGACGGCTTCTCGCCGCTGCCCGACGGCATCACGCAGCGCCTCGCGCAGGTCGACGGCGTGGCGAACGTCTCCCGGGTGCGGTTCGAGACCGGCCGGCTGGTCGGTGAGACGGGCACGACCTCCGTGACCGGGATCGACACCGGCAGCGCCCTGGACGTGCTGCGGCTCGAGTGGACCGAGGGCTCGGACGCCACCCTCGCCCGGCTCGGCGACGGCGACGCCGTGATCACGCCGGACTTCGCGGCGGAGCACGACCTCGCCGTCGGCGACAGCCTGCGCTTCGTGACACCGCGCGGCCCCGAGGTCGGCTACCGGGTGGCCGGCGTCTACGACCCCGGCGCCGGCGTGATCGGCGGCGTGCTGGTCTCCAACGCGTCGCTCGAGCGCTCCTGGGAGGCCAAGGACATCGCCTTCGCGCTGGTCGCGGGCGCTCCCGACGCCGATCCCGGCGAGGTCAAGCGCGCCGAGCAGGCGGCGCTCGCGGAGTTCCCGACGGCCAAGCCGCAGACGATCGACGACTTCAAGGCCGAGCAGAACAAGCAGGTCGACACGCTGGTCGGCCTCGTCTACGCCCTGCTCTCGCTGTCGGTGATCGTGGCGCTGCTGGGGATCGTCAACACGCTGGCGCTCTCGGTGCACGAGCGCACGCGCGAGCTCGGGCTCCTGCGCGCGGTCGGCATGTCCCGCCGGCAGGTGCGCCGGATGGTGCGCGCCGAGTCCGTGATCACGGCCGCGATCGGCGCCCTGCTCGGCATCGTGCTCGGCATCGCCTTCGCCGCGATCGTCTCCCGGCCCCTGGCCAGCGACGGGTTCGTGTTCGAGATCCCGGTCGTCACGCTGATCGTCGTCACGGTGCTCGCGGCCGTGGCGGGCGTCCTGGCGGCGATCCCGCCGGCCCGCCGCGCCGCCCGCGTCGACGTCCTGCGCGCGGTCACGACGGAGTGAGCGCGCGCTCGAAGCACAGCGTGCCCTCCAGCTCGGCGTAGGCGCCCCAGCAGGGGATGGAGCGGTACCCGGCCCGCTCGTAGAGCCCGATCGCCTCCGGCTGGGCGGGCCCGGTCTCCAGCCGCACGCACGTCGCGCCGAGCCGCCGCGCCTCGGCTTCCAGAGCGGCGAGCAGCGCCCGGCCGGCGCCGAGGCCGC
>Ga0183260_10001074_pt1 | contig 23225 bp, 15 predicted proteins | sample AntDrymUQ4972206_2_FD_129768 | JGI IMG/M metagenome (GOLD analysis project Ga0183260, IMG submission 129768) | Polar desert sand microbial communities from Dry Valleys, Antarctica - metaG UQ497 (22.06) (version 2) (version 2) | ecosystem: Environmental > Terrestrial > Soil > Desert | place... | reverse complement strand
GAGGGCGGCAACGTCGGACAGTTCCGCACCGCCCTGGCCGAGTCGGTGCTGGTGGCGGTGGCCGACCCGGCCGCCTCGCCGGCCGGCGCCACCGCCGGCCTGGCCGCTGCCGACATCTCCCTGACCGGCGGGAACAGCGTGCCGCTGGTCAACGCCACCCACGTCACCGACGGCCTCGCCCTGCTCGAGGACCAGCCGGTCAACATCGTGACCGTCGCCGGCCTCGGCGCCGACGTCGCCGGCGCCCCGCTCGCCGCCCACGTCGAGCGCACCGAGAACGACGGCCGCGAGCGCATCGCCGTCGTCGGCGCGTCGGCCAGCGCATCGGCGACCGTGCTGGTCGACGCCGGCAACCTCGCCGACGATCGGATCATCCTCGTCGCGCCCGGCCAACTCGTCGCCGAACCCGGGGTGACGGCGCTCGTCGAGGTACCCCCCTCGGCCACGGCGGCGATGGTCACCGGGCGCCTGGCCTCGCTGGCGCCGCACATCAGCCTGACCAACCAGACGTTGCCGATCGTCGCCCTCGACGAGAACTACTCGACGACCGTCTACAAGAACCTGCTGCTCAACCGTGTGCTCTCGGTGCGCCGGCGCTTCGGCCACCAGGTCGTACGCGGCATCTCGACCGACCCCGGCGCGTTCAGCCAGATCAGCGTGCGCCGGACCGTCGACTACGCCAAGGCCGGGGTGCGCCTCGGCTCCAACCCGTACATCGGCAAGCTCAACAACGCCCGCGTCCGCGCCGCGCTGAAAGCGACGCTCGACGGGTTCCTCTCGCAGATGGTCCTCGACGAGATGCTCGTCAGCTACGAGCTCGACGTCAGCGCCACCCGCGCCCAGGAGATCCGCGGCATCTGCATCGTCACGATGACGCTGCGGCCCACGTTCTCCATCGACTTCATCCGCGTGACCATGAACCTCGAGTGACGGGAGCTCCGCCATGCCCAACAGCCACGTATTCACCGGACTGGACGGCGCCATCACCGTCGCCGTCGAGACCGGCGTCGAAGGCGACGCCGCCAAGGCGGTCAACGACCTCTACGTCCTCAGCCCGATCGGTCGGGCGACCGGCGTCACCGTCGAGGTGACGTCCGACATCCGCCCGTTCCACGAGATGGGCCAGCGCTACGCCTCCGAGTTGCGCAGCGGCAACGTCTACGTGCGCGGGACGATCGGGCGAGCCCACGTCAACGGTGCCCTGCTCAAGTTGATGCTCGGCGACGGTGCGGCGGGCAGCCTGCCCGAGGGCGGCGTGTTCGTCAGCCCGACGTTCAACCTCAGCCTGCGCATGGAGAACGCCGCCTTCCCGGGCAACACGTCGACGATCAGCGTGCACGGCGTCAAGCTCGATCGCTGGACGTTCGCCATGCCCGAGGACGACTTCGTGATGGAAGACGTCGGCTTCCAGGCCCGCTGGATTGGCATCGAAGACGCCGAAGCCGCGGCGAGCTAGTTCGATGGCCCTCGCCGTCGAGGACCTGCTGCTCGGCGGGCGGGTGACCCACGAGGTGGTCGTCCCGCCCGACGTGCTGGAACCGGTCGGAGCCGGAGCGATTCCGCGCGCGGTCGTGCTGCGCCCGCTCGTGCTCGCCGACGTGCAGCGCATCCAGCGGGCCGCCCGCGACGACCAGGCCCTGACGAGCGTGCTAATGGTCCAGCGAGCGATGGTCGAGCCGACCGTCACGATGGAGCAGGTCAACCAGATGCACTGCGGCCTGGTCGAGTTCCTCGTCGGCGAAGTCAACCGCATCAGCGGGCTGCGCCTGGGACGCGACGAGCTCGACGACGTCGTGCGGGCACCGATGGCCCGGGCGTGCTTCGAGCTGGCCCGTCACTTCGGCTGGACGCCCGACGAGTGTGCTGCCCTGACCGTCGGCCAGATCCTCACCTACCTCGAGCTGCTCGGCGCCGACACCGCCGCCGTCACGCCCGTCACGCCGATGGGGGCGGTGAGCTAGGTGTTGGCGACCGTCGACCTCGCCCCGGTGACGGCTCGGCTGCGCCGCGCCGGTCATCTGCCGGCCGTGCTCCTGGCCGATCTGCCGATGGGCCTGACCGGCGTGCCAGCGGCGATCGCCGGGGCCTCGGCGGCCGACGACCTCGACAACGCCCTGGCCGCGGCGCTGGCGGGGCTGGCCGGCGCCCCCGCGTCCCCCGGCGACGCGGTGGCGGCGGGTGCTCGTCGCCTCTCGCCCACGACGATGTCGGGGCCGCGGCCGGTCCCGGCCGATCGACCAGCGTCCGGCGTCTCGTTGGCACCGACGGGCCGAACCCTGAGCGATCTCCCGGGCCGCGCCGCCGGTCGGGGAACCAGGGTGCACGAGGCGGTTGGTGGCCCCTCCCGCCTCGTGCACCACGGCGCCAGCGTGGCCGGCGTCGCCCGTCGCCTCCCGGACGGACGGGCCGTCGCACCCGTTGCGGCCGCCCCGCCCTCATCGTCGGGCGAGTGGACGGAGGCTGGGGCGCCCGCCCGGTCGGAGGGAGCGGCACCGCCGTCGTCGTCGCGACCCGGACCGCTGCGCGTCACGCGCGACGCGGCGACGGCCGAACTCCTCCGCCACCTCGTCGCCCCCGCGACGGCGGCCACCCAGGCCACGGCCGCGCGCGCGGGTGCGGCGAGCCGGGAGCGCACGTCGTTGTCGCCGGTCGAGTCCGGTGCGCCGGCCGCCGGCCGAGGCGCCGGCCCGACGGCGCGGGCGACCATGCTGGCCGCCGGGCCCCCGATCGTCCCTGCGGCCGCCGCGCCGGTGGGCACCGCGCCCCTCCACCACCTGGTCTCCCCGCCGTCGCCGCGGCATGGCCAGCCACCCGAACGCGGCGCACCGGCCACTGCGCCCGGCGACCTCGCCGAGCTCGTCCGCTGGTGGGGGACGGCACCGTCCGCCGAACCGGACGATGTACCGGCCGGGCGGTCCCCGCGCCTGCCCGGCCCCGTGTCCGGCTTCATCGACGGTGGCGACGCGACGCTCACCGCCGACCCCCTTTCCACGTTCCGTGACGCGCTGGAGCTGGTCCTCCTCGACGAGGCCCTCGGCGACGGGCTGGAGGTCGGCTGATGGCCCTGCCCCGCCCGGCGGCGCGCCTCACGATCGACGGCCGTGGCCTGACGATGCCCGAGGCCGCGGCCGTGTCCGTCGATGTCGCGCTCAGCCTGACCGGCGAGCACGACCGCGCCGTGCTCGTGCTCGGTCCGCTGTCGCCATGGCTCGACGCCACCGTCGGGGCGGTGGCTGAGGTCGAGCTCGGCGACGCCAGCAACGTCGGCGTCCTCACCGGCACCGTCGAGCGGGTCCGCCACTTGCCGTGGGGAACGCTCGTCGACGTCCTCGGCCCGACGGCACCGCTGGAGCGCACCCGGGTCGGGCGGGCCTACACCGGCCAGACCGTCGGCGACATCGTGCGGGAGATGATCTCCGCCGCCGGCGCCCAGGCCGGCGACATCGACGCCGGCCCCACGCTCGGCGCGTACCACGTCGACGAACGACGCAGCTGCTGGCGCCACGTGCGCACGTTGGCCGCGATGTTCGCGTACGAGCTGTCGTCGGGCGCGGCGGGCGAAGTGCACGTGCGCCCGCCCCGAACGGGCCGCGCCGACCACACCTTGCGGGCGGGCGCCGAGCTGTTGTCGTGGGCCGTGGGAGCGCGCCAGCTGGCGCTCGCCCCGGCCGAGGTCGGGCCCTTCGGTGCCGCCAGCGAGCAAGGAGCCGAGGCGTGGAGTCTCGTGCACCATCAGCCGGGCGGCTCCGGCGAGCACCGCATCCTCCCCGCCGTCCGTGACCGGGAAGCGGCCTCGGCCGTCGACCGGGCCGTCGCCAGCGCCCACGAGCGCAGGGGCGCGGCCGGGCGCGTCGTGGCCACGGGCCAGCCCCACGTCCGCGCCGGCGACCTCGTCGAGCTCGACGGCGTCGACCGGGCCGCCGCCGTCTATCGCGTGCGTCACGCCCGCCACCGCATCGACGGGAACGGCTTCCGCACCACCCTCGACCTGGAGGCGGCATGAGGTCCGGGGGGCAGCCATGAGCGTGGTGATGCCGGTGCTGCGGGCGGTCGTGCGCGACGAGCTGGCCGGCCGCCAGCCGTTAGCGCTCGCCGCCGTCACCGCCGTCGAGACGAACGCCGACGGCCAGGGTGCGCACAACGTCGAAGTCAACGCCCAGCTTCACGGCAGCGATCTCGAGCTGCAGCGGGTTCCCGTCGCCTGCGGGCGCGTCGGGCTGGCGGCCGCCCCCCGGGTCGGCGACACCGTCGTCATCGCGTTCGTCGGTGGTGACCTCAACGGGGCGGTCGCCATCGCCTTCTTGCATGACGACCAGCGCCACCCACCCAAGGGCGAGCCGGGGGAGATCGTCTACGAGGTGGCCGACGACGCCGCCGACGTGCGCCGAGTCGAGGTGATCACCGCCAGCGGCAACACGGTGACGATCAAGGACGACTCGGTGAAGATCGTGATGGGGGCGACGACGGTGGACGTCGTCGCCGACGGCGCCGTGACGATCGAGGCCGACACCGACATCACCCTCAAGGCCGGCGGCGACGTGAAGATCGAGGCCGGCGGCAACCTCGACCTCAAGGCGGCCAAGAACGCGACGGTCAAGGGCGACGTCAACGCCACGCTCGAAGCGAGCTCAGCGGCGACGCTCAAGGGTTCGACGACGTCCGTCAAGGGCCAGACGAGCTTCGGGATGTGACGTGATGTCCGGTCCGCCCGTCTCCCTCGGTTGCGCCGTCGTGTTGACGCCGGGCGCCGCCGGCGCGCCCGACAGCGGCGTGATCACCGTCATCACGCAGGCGGCGGTGACGGCCAACGGTCAGCCCCTCGCCGTGACCGGCTCGATGTGCCAGATGGTCAACAGCGTCACCAGCGCTCCGTACCCGCTGCCGATCGGCACCGCCGGCGCCTCGACCGGTGTGAAGGTGGATGGTCAGGGCCTCGTCCGGGTCGGCGACCAGATCCCGTCGGGCGCAGGGGTGCTGATGATCATCGGGCCGCCGGCAGCCCCGTTCGTCAGCGACGGGAGCGCACCGTGAGCGAGCGTCAGCGAGCGAACTATCAGGCACCGTCTTCGCACTGGTGCACCAGTTCTCTCCCGAACGCGTCGCATGGCGAAAGGGTGCACCCGTGACGACCCGTAACGCCGCCGAGATCGACCGCCGCCTCGCCCTGCTCGGGCGCGATATCGCCCTGTTCTACCCAGGCCCGGCCGGGTTCTGGGAGGACGCCGATCTGGCGACGACGCTGCCCACGCCGACGGTCCGCACCGTTGACATCGACATCGTCGCCGGCGTGGCCGCCGCCGACCAGTTGTTCGTCAACCGGCTGAAGACGCACAAGGGCGAGCTGGCCCCGCTCGGCCACCCCGAGTACGGCTCCCGCCACCACGAGCTGGTCGGCCAGCCCAACGTCGAGCGCACGCGCGCCCTCGTCAAGCTGTACGTCCTGGAGTGCCTCGCCCACGAGCCGCGCATCACGCGCGTGCGGCGCTGCGACGTGGTGCCGAGCTTCCGGCGCGACGAGATGCGCATCGAGATCAACGTCGAGATCGCCGGTGAACCGAACCCCCGCCTGCTCGTCGTGCCGTTCAACCTGGCCGTCGGCATCGAGAGCGCCACCGAGCTCCCAACGGACACGGGGGCGGTGGCATGAGCTTCCGGGCCGAACCGTTCGGCGTGTTCGTCGACGACCTCGTCAGCTCGCTGACCGGCGGCGTCACCCGCGAAGTGTTCCGGATGGTGCCCGAGCTGGCCCCCTTCCGCCTCGCCGACGCCGACGAGGTGCAGGCCGACACCGTGCGCGTGCACGGGCTGTGCAACGACGTGCACACCCGCTTCCGCAACGGCATCGACTTCGACGTCGACCACGGGGTCGTCGTGTTCCGGGCCGTCCCGGCGCTGGTCCCCGACGCCGGCAGCTGGTTCTACGTCAGCTACGAGCGGGTGCCCGATTTCCAGTCACCACCGCGGCTGACCGATCGCAACCCGGGCAGCGTGCTGCGGACGCTGGCCGAGAGCTTCGCCCGCGAGTTCGCCGTGCTGTCGCGCCAGCTCGAGCAGGTCTACGACGCCGCCTTCCTCGACACGGCCGAGGGCCGCGACCTCGACCAGCTCGTCGCCCTCGTCGGCCTGGAGCGGCGCACGGCCCTCTTCGCCGCCGGCGAGGTCGTGTTCTCCCGGTCGACGCCGGCGCCGGGGGAGATCACGATCGAGCAGGGCACCCGCATCTCGACGGCCGATGTCCCTGGCGTCACCGTCGTGACGACCGAGTCGCGCACGGTGCGCACCGGTGCGCTGTCGGTGACGGTACCGGTGCGGGCCGAGCTGACCGGCGCGCCGGGCATTGCCGCCGCCGACACGTTGACCGTGATCCACCGCCCGATCCTCGGCATCACCGGGGTCACCAACCCCCAGCCCACCGCCTTCGGCGGCGCGGCCGAGACCGACGACGCGCTGCGCCGCCGCGCCCGCCGCGCCCTCGACCTGGCCGGCGGCGGGACGACCGGTGCCATCGTCGGCGCCCTCGCCTCGGTCGAAGGCATCCGCGAGCAGGACGTGCGCGTGACCGAGGACCACATCCTCACGCCGGGTGTCGTCAACGTGACCGTTGCCGTCGGCGACCTCGACGACGCCCACCAGCAACGGGCGATCGATCTGCTGGAAGCGGTTCGTCCGGCCGGCGTGCGCATCTTCCACAACCTCAACCCGACTCCGGCGCCCGTCGCCGACCCCGGCGCCGGGGGTGGGGCAACGGACGGCCCCCCGCCGCCGCCGACGATCCCCGCGCCCGAGGTGTTCTCCCCGGTCGGCGTCAAGGCGGCGGTGACGCCGCGCCGCGCCACCCTCAGCGCCGACGAGAAGGTGGCGCTGGTCGCCGAGATCGAACAGGTCATCAGCTCATTCGTCGACACGCGGGCGGTCGGCGAACCGATCATCTACAACCAACTCGTCACCGCGATCATGGTCGTCGAGGGCGTGCAGGACGTCGTGCTCGACGTCCATCGGGGGACGGAGCTCGCGATCGGACGACAGAACCTCGCCCCGGAGCGCAGCGATCTGCGGATTCGCCTCGACCGTAACGACGTGACGCTGCGTGGCGCGCCGATCGCCCTCGACGTCACCGTGATCGTCGAACGGATCGGGCCCGGGCTCGACGTCGAGGAGACGGTCGAGTTGGCCAACACGACGGCCGACGTGCAGAGCCGCATCGTCGACTTCTTCGCCACGCTCAGCGGCCCGCTCACCATCGGCGCGCTCGACACGTTCCTGACCGACACCGACCGCTACCGCGTCGACCGGGTGTCGTACAACGCCGAGTTCGTCGACGAGGGCCTGCGCATCATCTCGCCGAACATCGAGATTCAGGCCGCATCCGATCAGCAGCTGTGGTTGCGCGGGATCACCGTGCGCCAGCCGGACACGGGGAGCTGACGTGCCGACCGCCGAGCTCGTGCTCTCCCGCTTCCCCCGGCACCTCGACGCCGACCAGCCCGGCAAGCTGATCGGCGACGTCGTCGGCGGCCTCGCCCGCCCCCTCGACAGCCAGATCTCCCAGATCGGCAAGGTCCGCCGTAGCCACCGCTCCGGTGAAGCCGAGCAGCGCATCGACGTGCTCCGCTTGTCGGCGCTTCACGGCTTCGACGACCTCTTCCTGGTGCCGCTGACCCGCCGGCTGGCCACGCTGGCGAGTCTCGACATCGCCGCCGACCCGACCGTGGCCCTCGACCTGCTCGGCCTCGACGAGGACCGCGGGCTCGTCCACCGACCCGACGAGACCGACGATGCCGCCGCCCGCACCCGCCTCGGCGCCGCCGCCGACGATGCCGCCGCGCACGACGCCTGGCTCGGTCTCGCCCGGCGGTCGCTCGTGGCCGCCATCACCGGCCAGCGCCAGCACGCGGCCACCGCCGCCGGCCTGCTCGGCGCCGCCGCCGATTACCTCGGGCTGGAGGCGGTCGAGATCCACCACGACGATGCCGCTCCCGGCGCCGTGGCCTTCTGGCACCTCGCCCGCTGCCGCGACCGGATCACCCCGGAACTGGCGCGCGAGGGCGACCCGGAGGCCACCGATCGGGTCGCCGGCGAGCACCTCCTCGCCCTCGAGGAGAACCCGCCCTACCTCGCCGACCTGGCACCGGCCGGTCGCCGTCACGGCGACCAGTTCCACGTCAAGCGGCAGGGCTTCGAGGCCGTCCCGTGCACCGTCATCGTCGAGGGCATCGACGACCGCACGATGGCACCGATGCTCGTCGATACTGTCCGCGGCGTCGGCATCGCCACGACGGTCGCCGTGCCGGCCGGCTCGACGTTGCGCTTCGAGCGCGACGGGCGTGTCGAGCTGGATGGCGCCAGCGTGGCCCAACGCAGCTACGTGCTGCGCGGGGCCGTGTTCGCCGGGGCGGCCGAGGCCCTCGATGCCTTCGTGTTCGCCGACGCTGCCGCCGACACTGACGGCAACGCCGACCGGTTCGGCGACCGCGCCGCCCACTACACCGTGACCAGCCCGCTGGCCACCGCCTTTGACCCCGATCCCGAGTTCCCCCACCTCGACGGCCTGCTCGTGCCGCTGCAGCTCGGCCGGGGCACGACCCGCTTCGCCACGTTCGTGAGTGCCGGTGTGTTCGCCAGCGTCACCACCACCGGCGAGCCCGATCCCGCCGCACCTGAACCGATCGCCGCCTACTTCGACGAGAGCGTGTACCTGCCCGATCCGACCGGCACACCCTCGCTGTCGATCGGCTTCGAATGGGACGAGCGCGAGGCCTACGCCGTGCGCCTGTGGCTACCGTTCGCCTTCGCCCAGCTCGACGTCGAGGGCGAACCGACCCTGCGCGAGGTCGTGCGCCTGCTGCTCGAGCGCCACCGCGCCGCTGGCGTGCACGTCTACGTCGAGCACGCCGACCCCCGCTGGGTGCTCGGCACGGGCATCGCCCGCAACCTGGACAGCGACGACGCCCTCGGGCTCGTCGTCGCTGGTACCGAGACCTGGACCGACGACACCGGTCAACCGGATTCCTGAGCAACGAGGAGCCGCGACATGCCACTCGAAAAGCCACCACTGGCCACCGTCGAACCGGGCCGGCCGATCACCGCCCAGGGCTGGAACGAGATCGTCAACGCGCTCGGCGTGTTGTACGACGCCGTGCTCGCCTTCGGCAGCGGGACCCTCGCCGTGTCGGTTCAAGCCGACGGGAGCGTCGTCGACGGCGCCGAGGTCGTCGCCGAACCCTTCGCAGGAGGCCAGCCGATCGAGGCCGTGCCGTTGTACGGCACCCGTACGACCTACCTCGTCACCGGCGTCACCGACGGGACGTGGCGGGTCCACGTCAGCGCCCCGGGGTTCACCACCCAGGCCGTCGACGTCACCGTGCCGGCGACGGCGCCGGTCGCGGTCAACCTCGTGCGGGCCGGCGTGGCTGTCCCCGACCTGTTCGGGCAGTCGCTGACCGGAGCCCTGGCCGCCATGCGGGCGGGCGGGCTCGAAGCCGACCTCGTCATCGACTCGATGGGCGACGAGATCTCGCGGGGCCAAGTGCCGGCCGAGTACCAGAACCAGCCGGTGCTGGCGCAGCTGCCGCCGGCCAGGACGATTGTCGACGCCGCCGTCGTGCGCCTGCGCCTCGTCGTCGCGGCCGCGGTGCGCAGCGACCCCGTCGTCACCGTCCCCAGCCTGATCGGCCTCACCCAGGTCGAAGCCACCCGAGCGCTCGAGAAGATCGGCCTGCGGCTCGGGAAGATCACCGTCCGTAGCTAGCACCCCACATCGACCCAGGAGGCGTCACCATGTCCGACTTCGGAGAGTTCATCCCCCTCCGGCTGGAGCGGGACTTCAACCCCGCGTTCGCCAGCCGCTCGGCCGAACGCACCGTGCCGATCGACGTCGGCGCATCGACGACGAAGGCCGAGATCTCGCGCCGGGGGTTCGCGCTCCCCGAGCTGACGGTCCAGCCCGAGCTGATCGGATCGTTCCTCGACGACCTGATCATCGTGCCGACCAAGGTCGTCACCCAGACGATCGCACCCGGCACCAGCGTCGCCGTCGGCACGTCGATCGACGTCGTGTTGACCCAGACGAACGACCTGCCGGTCGCCGTCATCCCCAACATCCACGTCGCCTTCGAGGGCGCGACGATGGCCCAGCTGCACGACCAGTTCGCCGAGTCCGCCGTCGTGCGGGACATCCTGCGCACGAAGACGACGGCGGCCGAACTGACCAACGACGACCGCATCGCCCTGCGCGGTGCGCTCGAGGACGAGCAGGTGACGATCGGATCGGCCCCGGGCGAGACCGTCGACAATGCGTTCACGGCCCTCCAGGCCGCGTTCACGTTCCAGAGCTGAGCTGATGGTGGTCGCCCAGATGATCGACGGCGGTGGCGGCGGCGCGTTCGCCGACGTCGTCGAGGTCATGGTGGGCGGCGTCGCCGCGCCGGTCGTGATCACCGGTGTCGGGATCTACCTGCCGCCGATCATGATCTCGCTCGCCGCGACGCCGTCGAGCGGCGAAGTCGTGGTCGACCTCGCCGTTCCGCTCGGCGCCGTCGTCACCCAGGTGAACGCGACCGTGACGGCCGATGCCCCCGGGCGCACGAACATCGGCGGCATCGCCACCGTGCGAGCCTCGGCCGGCGAGCCCGCGAGCTCGTCGACCGAGCTGGTTGTCGACTTCGGAACGCTGAGGACGGTGTCCAGCATCGAGGTACCAGGCACCGCCACCGTCTCCACGATCACGCCGTGGATCGGCACCAAGTTCGACGGGGTCGTGACGATCGTCGCCAGCGGGTGGGTCGATTTCCAGGAGGTGCAGACCGAGCGCCTGCTCGTCAACCTGTCGTCGTCGGTTTCGCCGGCGACGATGGCCGCCGATGGCAAGGTCACCACGACGACGCCACCGTCCGACCTCGAGCTGATGGTCGGGGCCACGCGGGCGTGGCTGCGACCCGGCTCGGCGCCGGCCGGCTTCACCGAGACGGTCGACATCACCACCGCCGTGCAGGCCGCCGTCGACGCCGGCACCCCGCTCGACGACGCCGGCAACGTGTCGGTGCGTCTGGTCCTGAAGGCGCGGGTTCCCGGCGACATCGGCCTCGCCATCGGCGAAACCCGCTACCTGCGCACGCACACGGTCGACTTTCCCGGCCCGACGACGACCGTCCGCTTCGACGAGGAGGGTCGCCAACTCGCTCCCCTGCCTCTGCCCACCGGCCACGAGACGTGGCTCGTCCACCAGGTGCTGGCGACGGTGGCGGCGGAGGACACCGGGCCCCGACGCGTGCTGCGGCCGATCGGGCCGACGCCATCCTCGACAGCCGAGCTCATGCTCGATGCCGATCGCCGGCTGTGCGTCCGTCTGCCCGACGCCGCCCTCGATCGACTCCGCCTGCTCCACGGCATTCGCCTGCTGCTGACCCCCGGGCCGACCGGCATCGAGCTCGGCGGTTCGCTGCTCGGGGGCACGGCGACCGAGCCCGGTGAGCCGGTGCCCGACGTCGTGCTCGGACCGGTCTCGGTCGCGCCGGCCAGCGAGCCGGCTTGGGCGTCGCTGTTGTTCGGCCAGCCGGTGGCGCCGCTCGTCGGCGAGACGACATGGATCGCCCTCAGCGTCGTGCGGGGTGAGGCGATCGTGGCACTGGCCCAGCCGGCGGCCCTCGCCACCGAGGACGCGCTGCTGCGGCGCATCGCTCCCAACGGCGTCGCCCAGGTCCCGAGCACGGCCGTCCTCGAGCGACTGTCAATCTCCGATCCGGCCGTGCCCGTGCGCACCGACCTGCTCGCTGTGCGCGTCGTCGGCGAAGCGCCCGACGATGCACCGATCGCGCTCGTCGAGACCGATCTCGAGGGCGGCGCCGTCGTCGGCATCGTGGCGGCGGCGACGATCAGCCTCGCCCTCGAACCGCCGCAACCCCGCGATCCGCTGTCCATCCAACTCACGGCGACCGGGCCCACGAACGTCACGGTCGGGCCCGTCGTCGTCGCCTACTCCGACGCAGGAGCACCGCCATGACCGACGCCCCGCGCACCCACTTCGTCGACGGCCTTCGCGTCACGTCCGTCCATCTCAACCATCTCCAAGACAGTGCCCTGGCCGCGGTCCGCGAGCTGCGCACGATCGCCGGTCTCGGTGCCATCGGCTACGGCTTGCGGGCGACCGTCGACGGCGACCGCGTCGTGATCTCAGCCGGCCTCGGCGTCGCCCCCGACGGGACGTGCGTGCGAGTCGACGAGGACACGCCGGTAACGCTGGCCGACGACGGCTCTTTCCGCATCCAGCTGCGGGCGTCGAGCCACGACCTGGAAGGCGCCCGCATCGACGACGAGCCGACGGTGATCTTCGCCGACACCGTCGTCGAGACGGGCGACGCGTCGGGCCCGGCGCCGACCGACCCGGCGACGCTCGTCGTCGCCACGGCTACGAGGGCCGGGACGGACCTCACCGTGACCCAGGACGAGGCGTTGTTCATGGCCCCCTCCGGTCACCGTCACAGCGGCGAGTTCTTCCAGGACGCCGCCGGCCGCTGGCGCTGGGACGGTGCCGCCGTCGCCGGCGGCGCCGGCGGGGGCGGGGTTGGCCCGCCCGATCCGCAAGGCGAGGTCGGTCCGCCCGGTCCGGCCGGCGAGCCCGGCCCCGCCGGACCCGCCGGCGAGGCGGGACCGCAAGGTGAACCGGGTGAGCCGGGCGCGGCCGCCGCGCAGGGTGATCCGGGGCCACCGGGGCCGACGGGTGAGACGGGACCGCCCGGTCCGGCCGGCCCGCCGGGCGAGCCCGGCGGGCCGGGGACCCCGGGCGCCGCCGGTGACACCGGCCCGGCCGGCCCGGCCGGGGAGCGCGGGCCCCAGGGCGAGCGCGGTGAGACCGGGCCCCCTGGCCCGCAGGGAGACCCCGGGTTCCCCGGCCTGCCGGGCACGCCCGGCGAGCGCGGCGCGGCCGGACCCGCCGGTCTGCCCGGGCCACCCGGGCCGCAAGGCGAGCGGGGGGTGCCGGGGGAGAGCGGGCTGCTCGACATCGCCGTGCTCAGGGAACTCAGCTGGGACGTGGCCACCCGGTTCGGCCTCGGCGACGCCATCGGCGTGCTCGAGGAACTGCGTTTCATGTTCGACCGCGACCTCGAACCGGACCTCGTGAAGAACTTCAACCCGTTCGTGTGCGTGATCACGTACCACCCCGAAGCGCCCGGCTCGCCGGTCGTCGCCGTCGCCGCCAACGCGTCCACGCCCGACAGCACCGTCGTCGCGGTCCAGGCCGACCTCGAGGCCGCCCGCACGGCGATCGGTCAGTTCGGCCGCGGCACGTTCGTCATCGACCTCAACTGCGACGTCGTCGTCGACGCCGGCGGTCAGCCCGTGTCGAGCTGCTGGAGCGGGCTCTTCCGCACCCACCTGCCCAGGGCGGGCGGGATCATGCGCACTTGGCTGCGGGTGGAGGGCAGATGACGCTGTCGGCCGACCTCGAAGCCAGCTTCAGCGGCGGTGGGAGTTTCGATCTCGCCGGCGCGTTCGGCGACCTCGCCGACCTGTTCGACGTCGAGCTCCCGGCGCTCTCGATCTCGGCTGAGGTCAACCTCGACGTCTCCGGGTTGGGCACCGGCGACGTCGCCCTGTCCGCCGACGCCGTCATGGGCGGGCTAGGCCAGCTCAGCGGCGCGCTGCCTGATGTCGCCGGGCTGCTGGCTCCGCTGGAGGCAGCGATGCGGCTGCCCGAGCTCGTCGCCGCCTTCGACTTCGAGGCGTTGCGGACCGAGCTCGAGGCGGCGATCGCGCCGTCCGGTCCCGGCCTCGGCGCGCTGGTCGACGCCGCCGGCCGCATCGGCACGGTGCCGATCGTCGGCGCGCTGACCGACCTGCTCGGCCCGCTCGGGCTCGACCTGCGGGCGCCGGGCGGCCTGATCGGCGGGGTCGCCGGCGGCGCCGTCTCGCTGATCACGCTGATCGGTGCGCTCTGCACCGTCGAGGCGACCAGCCGCCGGCTCGCCGACCAGGCCGAGCTTGTGGCCCGGGTCGTCGACGCCGACCGGCTGGCCGGCGTGGTCGCGCGCGTGCGGGCGGCGGGGGGCCGGCACCTCGCCGACCTGCTGACCGGCATCGATCCCGACGACCTCGCCTTGGTCGACCTGATCGCTCCGGCGGTCGAGGAGTATCTCTCGCTGCTCACCGACGCCACCGGTTCGCTGATGCGGGCGATGGCCTTCGCCGAGGTGGTTCTCGCCGAGGCCGAACTCGACGCCACCGTCGTCGCGCTCGGGGTCGCCAGTGCCGTGCTCGTGGAGTCGGCGGTGGCGCCGGTTCGCGACCTGGTCGGCGCCGTCGTCCCGCTGGTCGCGCCGCTGGCCGAGCTGGTCGTGCCCGACGGGGGGATCGATGCCCTGTTCGGGGCGGCGACGACGCTGTCGACCCAGATGGCCGCCGCCGTCGACGCCCTGCCCATCGACGTCGTCGGACGGCTGGTCGGCGACGCGTTGGCGCCGGTGCTGACGCCGCTCCAGGCCGTCGAGCAGGCCATCGCCCAGCTGCAGGCCGTGGTCGGCGCCGTGTTCGACCCCGTCCTCGACGCCCTGCACGCCGTCGACCTGTCCCCGCTGCGCGACGCCATCAACGCCGTCGTGGGCCCGGTCAGTGACGCCATCACCACCGTGAACGAGGCCATCGCCGGGGCGCAGGACGCGATCGAGGACGTCGTGGGCGAGGTCCACGACGTCCTCGAGGGCGTGCGCGATGGCGTCGGCACGGTCGTCGGGACGATCACGGCGCCGTTCCTCGCGGTCCAGGGCGTGCTGGGGGGACTCGACCTCGTCGCCCTCCAGGAGCAGATCACCACGACCGTCGGCTCGGTGCGCGACGCCATCGCGGCCGCCCCGGTGCAGCCGGTGTTCGACGTGGCCGTTGGCATCATCGACGTCGCCGCCGACGCGCTCGGCCTGGTGCCCAAGGCGCTGCTGCCCGACGACCTGCGCCAGGAGCTCGAGGCCGCCTGTGCGCCGGTCGAGGCCCTCGACCTCGAACCGACCCGTGTCGAGCTGCACCAGCAGCTGGCCACGATGATCGACTCGATCGACGCCAGCGCCCTGGAGGCCGTCGCCCAAGGGTTCCAGGCGGTCCAAGACTTCCTGGCCGAGATCGACCCCCGACCCCACCTCGAGCAGTTCGAGACCGACGCCTTCGACGTCCTTCGGGACGCGCTCGACCAGCTCGACCCCGAGGCCCTGCTGGCGCCGGTGCTGGAGGCCCTGACGGCGGCGCAGGAGGCGATCGCCGCCATCGACCTCGCCGGCGCGCTCGCCCCCATCGATGCCGCCCTCGACCAGGTCCTCGAGGCCATCGACGCCATCGATGTCGACGAGGTCTTCGCCCCGGTCCAGGACGTGCTCGACACGGCGACGGGGGCGGTGCGCGACACGCTGGCGCTCGACGAGGTGACCACCCACCTCGACACGTTCGAGAACGGCGCCGCCGACCTGGTCGAGCGCATCCCGGTGACCGGCATCCTCGACGCCGTCGAAGCCGGGTGGGCCGATCTGGTCGCCGAGCTGCGAGGCGACGGCGCCGTGGGCGGCGGCGTCCTGCGCGGCCTCACCGCCGCGCTCGTCCCCGACATCGACGTCGGCGGGCTGCCCGAGGTCCTGGCCTGGATCAGCGGCGAGCGCGACGGCACCGTCGTGGTCCGCGACCGCCTCACCCGGGCGGCGACGTCGATGCGGGCGTCGGTCACGGCAGTGGCCGCCATCGACGTGCCCGCGCTCACCGCCGCCACCGACGCCACCCACGCCGCGCTGGTGGCCGCCGTGGCCGCCCTGCCCGCCACCAGCCACCTCCGCCTGCGCCTGGCCGCACCGGTCGCGGCCGCCCGGCCGGCGCCCACGCTCGGGCTGGTCGTGATGAACCAGGCTTCGGTCGACGCCGCGCTGGCGAGGGCGGCGGCGACCCTCGACACGACGACGCCGCCCGACCGCACCGAGGTGCAGCAGACGGCGGCGGCGCTCGGTGCGGCGTTCACGCCGTTCACCCCGGCCGTCGACGCCGTGCGCCGCCTCGGTGCCTTCGTCGGGCTGGACACCGCCGTCCTGTTCGGTCCCGACGGGTTGCGCCTGGCCGTGTCCGGACTGGCCGAACAGCTCGGGCCGGCGCCGCTGCTCGGTCCGCTGCGCGCCGTGGCCGACCGGCTGCGCCTGCGGGCCACCGAGCTCCTCGGCGCCACCCTGGCGCCGCTGCGCCAAGCGATCGGCACCGTCGACGCCATCCTCGACGGGTTGAGCACCGCCGCGCTCGTCGAGGGGGTCGAGGCCGTGCGCGACGAGCTGACCGGGCTGGTCGACGGCGTTCGCCCGTCGGTGGTGCTGGCCGAACCGCTCGCCGCGCTGACCGCGCTCCAAGCGACGTTGGCGACGTTCGATCCGCTCGGGCCCGTACGCCTCGTCGTCGAGGCGATGCGCGCCGAGGTCGACGCGTTCGCCCAGGATCTCGCCCCGACCACGCTGCTCGCCCCCGTCCTCGCGGTCTACGGCGAGCTCACGGCCCTGGTCGGCGCGTTCGACGTCGCCGGGCTGATCGAACCTGTGCTCCAGGTGCTCGACGCACTGGCGGCGATCATCGACCGCGGCATCGATGCCGTCATCGACTCGCTGACGTCGCTCAAGGCGGCCTGCGAGTCCGAGGGGGGCGTCATCCCGGGCCTCGACCTGTCGATCGCCGCCTCGGTCGACGTCGGCGGAGGGTTCGGGTTGTGACCGTCGGTCCGGCGCTCACGACCGCGCTGATGGCTGCCCGCTTGCGTGACGTGGACGAGGCGTTGAGCCGCAAGCTCCACGCCGTCAACGTCCAGCTGTCGCGCCGCGGCGGCGTGGCGGGGACGACCCGCGTCCGCATCCAGCCGACCGACCGGCGGGTGCTGGCCCTGGTCCGGGCGGCGCGCGAGATGGTCGCCGGGCCCGATCCCGTCCCCCTGCCGGCGAGCAACCCGCTGGCCCCCGGACCGAGCGGGTTCGCCGTGCTCGGCAGCGCCGGCTTCGAACTGCCGGCCTACGCCGACATGTTCGCTGCCTTCCCGGGCTGGCGGGCCCAGGTGATCCGGCGGGGGACGGAGCAGCCGTTCGAGTCACTGGTCGAGGTGCCGACCTCAGCTTTCCTCCAAGCCGTCGGGGTGCGCACCCGCGCTGCCGCCGGCGCCGACGCCGACGCCGTCGCCCGGGCCGAGGCCTTCACGATGGGCCTGGCGGCGGCGCTCGCCCACGAGACGGTGGTCAGCCCGCTGCGGCGCGGCGCTTACGGCCGCCGCACCGGGAAGCCGTGGCATCGGCGCCAGCCGGCCGACGCCATCCGCGCCGACATGGAGGCGAGCCTTCGCCGCCTGGTCGGCGGCCCCGACCCGGTGTCCGTCTTCCGGCAGTGGTGGCCGACGGCGGAGCGGGCGGCACCGCTGTTCACCCCGTACCACGAAGCACTGGAGGCGACCTACGGGTTGGAGGCTCGCGCCACCACCGCCGCCGAGGCCTTCGGGGTCGGCGGTCCGGCGCTGACACCGGAGCGGGTCACCGCCGGCTACCGCCGGCTGCTCGCCGACCAGGTGCCCTGGTCGATGGGCGAGTGGTTCGGCGTCCTCACCCCGTTCCTCCTCGCCCCGGCGGTGACGCTGGCCGTCGGTGGCGCCACGGTGCCCGGCATGCAGGCCTTCTTCCGGGTCGACCCAGTGAGCGAGCGCTCCTTCAGCGACCTGATCACGCTCGGCGACTTCGTCAACTCGATCACGCCGTTCATCGCCTCGATGATCATGTGGGCCAACGTGCCCGACCAGCCCCGCGAGCCGTTCGCGTCGGCGCTGTGGACGTTCCTCGCCCGGACCGGCATCACCGCCGGGTGGATCGGCGCGACGGCCGCCGGTAACCCCGACGCGGGGGTGCGGTGGGGCCTCGCCGGGGCCGAACTCGGCCTCGACGTGTACCAGCTGATCCGCTTCCTCGTCGCCCGCGGGGCCCGCCAACCGGGCCCAGCCGTGGTGTTCGGCGTCAACAACATCCCCGCCCTCGGCACGGCCGTCACGCTGGCCCACGCCGGCTTGGCCAAGGCGGCGGTGGCGGTGGCCAAGGAGGCGGGCGCCAGCGACGACGCGGCGGCGGCCGCCGGCTGGGTCACGATGGGCCTGACGTCGGTCGGGCTGTGGCTCGGTCTCGGGCTGCCGCTGGCCAAGGCGCTCGCCCGGGGCGGGGGTTGGATGTCGTGGTTCGCCACCGACGACCTGCCGTCGCTGCGCGGCGGGCTCGGTGCCGGTCGGGCCGACGACACCATCGACGCCGCGGCCGTGTTCGACGACTCGGCGCTGTGGCACGACCCGGCGACGGCCGCGCCGACCCTCGCCGAACTGCGCTACCCGACCGGATCGCGGCCCCTGGTCAAGGTATGGCGGGCGTCGGGATCTCCCGACCTGCAGATCTCGGCGTCGGGCCACGTCGTGACGATTCGCAACGGGACGACCGACACGCCCGTGCCCCTCGGGCCGGGGGCGCGCACCGTCGGAGACCTGGTCGCCGCCCTGACCAACGTGCCCGGGGTGCTCGCCGCCCCCGCCGACACCGTGGTCGCCTACGACTTGCCGTGGCCGGCCATCCTGTCCGGACCGGCCGACGGCGCCGACCCGCGACCCCCCGCCGGCGACCCCGCCCACACCGCGTTCGTGCCGATCCCCGCCGACGAGGCCCACCCGTACCTGCTGCGCCACGCCCCCGACGACGTCCTGGCGACGCGCGTCGGCGCCGCCGGCGTGCGCCGCTCGGCCTTCGACGGGCTGCGCGGGGTGCCCCGCGGCGCGCTCGGCGACGTCGACGACACGGCCCTCGGCACGTCGGCCGACCTCGCCCTCCTGCTCGGCCTCGGCATGGCCTCCCGGCTGCGGGTCGTCACGCCGGTGACGCCGGCGCCCGACCCGGTGCTGGTCCCGGCGCCGCTGCCGGCGATCGCCGCCGCGCTGCGCCCGGTCGACCAGGTGTTCCGGCGCTGGAACCTCGACCACCGCCGGGTCAACGAGTGGCGCACCATCGTCGCCGGCGCCGCCCCGCCCGACGTCGCCGCCCCGGCCGACGCCACGCTGGCCACCGGCGCCCAGATCGCCCACGCCATGGGATGGGTCCCGCTCTGGCGGGCCTGGCTGCGGGTGGCCGCCGACCTCGAGCAGGACACGGCATCGGCCCGCTCGTCGCCCGACACCCCGGTGGTCGTCACCGCCGATGGCGTGTCCATCCGCCCGACCAACGCTCAGCTCACCGCGGCGATGCGCTACCTCCTCGACCTGGACCCGTGAGCCGAGCGATCAGCGAGGTCCTGACATGAGCGACGACAGCGAACCCGTTCCCGTTCCCGGCGAGGAGACCGCCCGGGCCGTCGACCCCGACCTGCTGCTGGCCCAGCCGATCGCCATCGACGCGCCGCTGGCGACCAAGGCGACCTTTTTTGGGCCGACGGTCGGCGTTGGCATCACCGGTGTCGGGCAGTCCTCGACGACGGCCGCCGCCCCCGCCGGAGCGCGCACCGCCGTCCGCGGCCAGCGCAACTGGGTGCCGATCGGACCCCGCAACGTCGGCGGTCGGCTGCGCGACATCGCCGTCCACCCGACCAACCCCGCGATCATGTACGCCGCCTCCGCCTCCGGGGGCGTGTTCAAGTCGCTCGACGGGGCGGCGACCTGGTTCCCGCTGTGGCACGACGAGCCGTCGCTGGCCCACGGAGCGCTGTCGATCTGCCGCGACCATCCCGACGTGGTGTGGGCCGGGACCGGCGAGCCCGTCAGCGGCACCGGTGACCCGCTGCGACCGGCGGGGGTGTGGCGCAGCGCCGACGCGGGGGTCACCTGGCGGGGCCCGGACCCCGGCCAGGCGATCCTCAGCCGGCGGATCCACGCCATCGCCGCCCACCCGGCGCTCGAGCTGTTGTGCTGGGCGGCGGCCGAGCTCAACACCGGTGGCGGGCTGTTCCGGACGCTCGACGGTGGACGCACCTGGCACGAGTTCTGTGCCGGGCGGGGGTTCTCCGACGTCCGCTTCGCCCGCTTCCCCGGCGGCATCGTGCGCCTGTTCGCCGTCCCCGAGGGTCCGATCCTCACCGGGCCGCCCGACCGCAACGACGCCTTCCTCATCCGCATCGACGACCCCAACGCCACCGACGCCGTCCTCGACGCGATGCTGCCGGCGTTCGTGGCGGCGGCCCCGCCGTTCGATACCGCCGGGAACCCGGACCCGCTGCGGCTCGTCGGCATCCCGATGCGCAGCGCCAGCGCCGTCGACCCGCTGCTCGGCAAGGTGGCCATCTTCGAGGGCACGGCGGCGCCGCCGCGCGACCCGGTCGTGTTCGTCGCCTACACCCATGCCGATCAGGGCGCCACCGTCCTCGCCGACCGCAGCTATTACGGCATCTTTCGCATCCGCGACGCCCACACCGCCGCCCAGACGGCGATGACATTCCGCGAGATCCGGCCGGGACCGACGTTCGGCGGCCAGGGTCAGGGGGACTACAACATCGCCTTCGCCGTCCACCCCCAGGACCCCAACGTCCTCGCCTTCGGCATGGTCGAGCTGTACGTCCACCGCGCCGCCAACGCCACCAACCCGCCGGCGTCGGCCTGGTTGCGGGCCCAGATGTGGACCCTCTACCACGTCGAGCGAGGCCACCACGCCGACCACCACGCCGTCGCCTTCGCCCCGGTCCCGCCGGACCCGCACCGCCACGGCGCCGTCGCCGGGGCGATGGCACTGTGGGACGCCAACGACGGCGGGCTGTCATGGTGCCCGAACGTGACGACCGGCGCTGGCTTCCCGATGTCCGACCCGGCCAACGCCGCCCGCGAGGCCGACTCCGTCTTCCCGCTGCCCCCCGGCACCTTCAACTGGCACAAGCGCGGGCACGGGATCGTCGCCCCCCAGATGTACGACGTCGCCCAGCACCCTCGCCTGCCGTCGGTGATCGGCTGCGGGTTCCAGGACAACGGCTCCTACATCGGCGCCGGTGGACCCTCGTGGTATCTGGCCACGACCGCTGATGGCGGCTTCATCGCCTTCGACCCCGACGACCCGTACCGCGCCCTCGTCACCATTCAGAACAACGTCCGCCACCTGCGCTTCCTCGGTCGCACCCGGGAGACCATCCCGCTGCTCGGTGACAGCATCATCGGCACGCTGTTCCTGCGGGCCGCCGACGACGGGTTCCGCGACACCGATCCCGGACCGTTCGTCGAGGAGACCGTCTACCACCCCCGCCGGCCGGGCCGGGTGCTCACGGCGCGGGTCAACCGGCTCTACGGCACCCGACCGACGGCCGGCGAACGCTGGTTCCCCGAGCCCCTCGGGACGACGTTCCAACTGGTGGCCCGCCCGCCCCGAGCCGACGCCCGGTCGATGACCGTGGACGTGCTCGACTCCGCCGGCGGGCGGGCGCTCGGGCTGGTCGGCCAGCGGGCCTTCGCCGAGCGCGCCGGCACCCAGGCCCCGCGGGTGGAGATCTGGTCGCTGGCCCGCGAGCCGTTCAACATCACCCCCGGCCAGGACCTGCGGCTGCGCTTCAGCTTCGTCCCCCCCGCCGGTGCCACCCCGGCGGCAGTCGCCATCGTGGTACCGCTGACGATCGGGCCGACCCTGCCGGCGGCGCCGACCGCCGGCCAGCTGGCCACCTACCTGACCAGCGAGCTGCGCACCCGGCTGGCCGCCGTCGCCGCCGCCCAGCGCCCGACGGTCGAGGCGCTGCCGCTGATCCCCCCGCGCACCCGCGAGGTGCTGATCGCGTCGACCACCGTCGGCACGGCCCAGCAGGTCACCCTGGCGGGGACGGCGCTGGCCACGCTGAGGGCCCGGGCGCGGGCGTACCGCGGCGTCGACGCCGGCGCCGGCGGGGAGGCGCTGCCGGCGATGGCCCCGGTCGCCTTCCTCAACCGGAAGGACCCCGTCGACCTGACCGGGCTCGCCTTGCGGATCGAGCGCCAAGGCGCCACCCACGCCGTCGACATCGACTGCGACACCGAGTTCGGGGCCGCCGTCACGGCGGTGACGCCGCCCGCGCTGGTCGCCGTGCTGCGTCGGCGCCTGCCCGCCGGCCAGTACGCCGTGTGGTCCGAGACGTTCGACCACGGCATTCGGCTGTCGTCGCTGGCCGCCAGCAACGTCCTCGTCCAGGGCGACTTCGCCGGCGACCTGATCACCAATGCCGCCACCCCGGCGCGCACGGTGCGTCTCGCCTCCTTCGGCAACTTCTCTGACATCGTCGACCTGACTCCCACGCCACCGCCGCCGGCGCGGACGTTCCGGCTCCGCGAGGCCGCCAACTCGACGGTGATGCAGAACCTCGACGCCGCCTTCTTGGGTCTCGCCGCCGCCGACCTCGACCACGTGACGATCACCGAGTTGCTCGCCGCCATCCGCCGGATGCTGACGGCGGCACCGGCGGTGCGCATGCGCGCCGACCTTCACGTCGGGCCCGACCTGTCGGTCGCTCGCGGCGAGCCGACCGAGGTGACGTTCGGGCCGGTGGGCACGGGGATCGTCTGGGTCGGTGACTCGGTCGGCCGGCTCTACCGCTCCGATGACGACGGCGAACGGTGGCGCTCGATCGTCAACCCGCTCGCCGAGCGGGGGATCCCGATCGACGCCATCGGCGTCCACCCGGTCGACACCGACGTCGTCGTCGTCGCCGCCTACCAAACCGCGCCGGCGGCGCCCCTGTTCGTGGTCCGCTCCACCGACGGCGGGCTCTCCTGGGGCCCGTGCGCCGCCCCCATCGCCGACACCGGGGGCGCAATGCTGGGCGTGCGGGCGTTCGAGTTCGACCCGGCCGCCCCCGGCGATGCCTACGCCGCCACCGATCACGGCGTCTTCCGCTCGACCGACGGCGGGGACCGCTGGGCGCCGTTCAACGAAGGACTGCCCAACGTGCGCGTCACCGACCTCGCCCTGGCGACGCCGACGCGCATGCTGCGGGCCGGGGCGTGGGGTCGGGGCATCTACGAGCGCGACCTCGGAGCCCACCCGGTCCGCGACGTGCGCTTGCACCTGCGCACCACGGTGATCGACGAGGGGCTGGAGCAGCCGGCGCCTGGCCCCGACGTCTTCGCGACGTCGCCGATCTCCGTGCGGCTCGACCAGTCACCCGACATCAAGCTGACCCGGCGCGACCCGCGGGTCGGCCTGATCCTCGACGGTGTCGAGCTCGACGATCAGGTCCGCACCCGGACGGTGCGTGAGGGCCCGGCGTTCGTGTGCGTGCAGGTC
>Ga0183260_10001072_pt1 | contig 23251 bp, 29 predicted proteins | sample AntDrymUQ4972206_2_FD_129768 | JGI IMG/M metagenome (GOLD analysis project Ga0183260, IMG submission 129768) | Polar desert sand microbial communities from Dry Valleys, Antarctica - metaG UQ497 (22.06) (version 2) (version 2) | ecosystem: Environmental > Terrestrial > Soil > Desert | place... | reverse complement strand
TGATCGAGCCGTGGCTCAGTTCTATGAGGGGCCGTGGGCAGACAGGCGGCTCGAGATCGTCAAGGCGAGGCGTGCGGGTGCGGACTTTCGATGTCAGAGCCGGGAGGCCTTCCGCTGGAATCATGCGTTGGCCTTGACGCTCACCGCAGCGATAGAGGTCAAAGGAGAATCTAACGAAGAAAACAAGATGGCGAAAGCCCTCTTCTCCAAAGAGCATTGTCTGCCACGGATACTGCTCGGCCGCCTAACGATTTAGGAAACTCTGGACACCGATGCTTCCGACAGGTGCAGGGAGACGCGCGTCAACGGCGGTCGACAACGGCAGGGGTTGTCAACTTAGGATGACACTGATGAACGCCCCAATGGCAGCGAACCGCGGGCCGCTTCCAGAGCGGAAAGCGGCGATGCAAAATCCGGTGGCGGAGGTCCGCGTCAAGGACCGTTCATGGATTACACCAGTCTTCCGTGTACCCACGGTTCGACCACTGGATGGGTTAGTGCTCCCAGCTTTACACAATCCGAACCTTTTATACGGGCCCGCTTACCTGCTGAAGGGATCAAAGGTGGTGCTCACTGAACGACATGCCAAGGTGAGGCGCGAAGGCTATCGGCAGACTCCCGATCGACAAACAAGCCCATCTTGAGCTAGCCCCTCATTTGTGTTGGCGCGGGCAAAGGCGCGGGTAGGCGTCACCCGCGCAGAAAAGTCCCCCACCCGCGCAAGTTCTTGCCGCTTTCGCCTCACAAAATCGGCCCAAATTGTGCTTGTAGTAGTGGAGGGTGATCGAAGGAACGGGGGCCGGTCGGGGCCTCACCTCTGATCACCACCAGACGCGCGGCCTCCTCAAGCTGACTTACCGAGCTTCAGGAGACATGCGACTCGGCAAAGGGAATTGGCGGACTCCCGCCACGGCACTGAAATGCGCCCACCCCTAGCCCGGGCCCGGCCGCCCTATTGCGAGGTTGGTACGAGGACTCCGTTGGCGAAAAAGGGCGACTGCGTTCTTCGGTCCTACGGTGGCGTCGCGTTCGCGACGGGGGTCTTCGATGGAGAACGATCCGAACTGCGTGCGCCACCGATGGTAGGTCTGCTCCGAGACTTCTAGGTGTTTCGTCACCTCTGTGATGTCTTTGCCTTCCGCCAGCAATCGTTCCGCTTCCCGTAGCTTGCGAACGATCTGGTCGGGTGTATGCCGCCGTCGTTTCATCGCTTAGAGCCTCCTTCTGCCCGTCTGTGGGCATCAAGACTCTCATTCGCGGTGGACCTATTTCAGGGGGTCATGCCAGATCGACACTGAGAGGCGTCGCGTTTCGAAGGAGCTGAGAGAAAAGGTTGCCGAATCGGGAACAACGTTGACTGAGCTCGCCGGCGTAAGCGACTTCATCGCCGCGCGGATGATTGGAGAGATCGGTGACATCCGCAAGGTGAAGTCCAAAGCAGCGTTCGGACATCTCACCGGCACGGCCCCGATTCCGGCATCATCAGGACTCACTGTTCGGCATCGATTGAACCAAGCCGGCAACCGTCGGATGAACCATGCGCTTTGGTTGATGGCTCTCACGCAGTCGCGAATCCATCCTGGAACACGCGACTACATCGAGCGAAAGACTTCAGAGGGTAAGACGAAGAAGGAAGCCTTCAGATGCCTAAAGCGGCACCTGGCTAACGTCATCTACAGCCGAATGGTGGCGGATGCGAGGAGGTTGGAGCCCGCGAATTGACAACATAGAAGATCACTTGCACAAGTTACTTGGAGGATTGCCGGTCGGATAGCTCAGGGCTCGATTCCTAATATCGTCTCGACTCAATCCAGTTGCCGGTGGTCGAACGAAGCCACCTTCTCACCTGAGGATTCGGCCATGGCGCAGAGATAAGCCTCCGCGTAATCAAGGTTCTCCGACTCATACAGATCCAGGCTTCGGATCAGTACGTCGTGGTCAGTCGTAACTTATCGACTCCATCGCCAGCAAAGGGCAAGCGAACCGTGCAACGTCGGTCTTGGGACGCTCGTGAAAGGCCCGGACGTAGATGCTTTCGCAAAATCACGTCTGACGCAGGGGTTGTTATGCGGATTCAGTCGGGGCTATTCTGACTTTTGTCCCAGCCTAGTCTGAACAGGTCACATCTACAGACCTCCCAGAGCCGGGGCTGACCGTCGCGGTACCACCTAGCGCTTCACAGGCCTTAGCGGCAGATCGAACGCACGCGACCGATCGACAATTCTCTTCAAATAGGATACCCGCCCAAGCTGGACCAATCACACTCAGGCTGAAAAGGACCGCTATCACGGCTACCAAAAGGGCGTTTCGAAGGAACTTCATCGTAACCTCCACATCACTTATGATTTTCGGTACATTGGACACGTTTTTCCTTTGCTATCCGATAGCAACCGAGTTTGAGGAGCGTGAAGTGGCACACCAGCCCAGCTTTGACGAAAAGCACCTACGAGAGCTAGTAGAGCAGCGTTGGACCATCAAGCTCCAAGAATCAAAGGACGGCCGTCATACCGGCCGTATCCTTGAAATCCCTGAAATCGAGGTCCTGGGGAAATCGACTGAGGAAGCGCTCAACCTACTCCGTGACGCTCGAGCCGATTGGCTCAGATCGGCTCTTCAACAAGGAAAGCAGATTCCACAGCCCCGACCACATTACTCAGGGAAAATTTTTATTCGAACTTCCCCGACTTTACACGAGTCGGTCGTCAAAGCAGCTGCCCGAGAGGGCGTTTCCGCCTCGCAGTGGGTTGGTGAGATTCTCGCTCGAGAGTTGGGCTCCCGAGGGAATTGGGCTCCTCCAACCGCGTGAGATAGATCGAATTCAACTAGTGAGGCCGCATGCCATGCGCGTGGAACGGACGGGACCCGGGCTTCGCCGACCCGCCGCTGCTCACGCGCCAATCCGTTGAAATGGAAAGGCTTGTCAAGGTCGGAACCAGGGCTTGACCCTTATGGAGTCGCAAGCTTAACGAGTCTTTTGTTCTACGCACATCTGGTCAGGAAGTTCGTCTTGGGAACTCACAAGGCTAGGCAGTCTGACGAGAAGCGACGGTCCTAGACGGCATTTCGATCGCCCCCAACTATTCCTACACCGCGGACGCCACTGACCGGCTCAACTCGATCGACTCCGGGACCTTTACCTACGAACGACCCCACCGAGGACTAGGCCTCGAGAATCGCCTATCTGCCGAAGTCGAGTAAAGGATCAGCCGAAGCCAATATGGCAAGCGGTCGGGCTAGCCATGACAGTCATGAAGAACGCTGCGGCTAGACCTCCGGGTAAGATCAGTGTCCCGATCAGCTTTTCCTTGACGTTCCACGCACTAGAGATCCACAGCAGGATCACCCCGATGATCCAGCCCAGGCCCGGCAGAACGATCCCCCCGATCGGAAGAAGGATCAGAGCTCCGACTTCAATGAATCCCGTCTCGACTGGGGTGACACGGAACCGTTGGTAGGCCTCCCGAGCTATCTCAGCGGGGTCCCCCAAGCGATCCAGCACATTTAGAACGTCCGCCTCAGTCGCGTGTTCGCGATCAGCAAGCGATTCCTCAACATGATTCCTAACCTCGTCCACTATCTCCTGACGCTGCGCGCTCGATAAACCGCCCAACTCTTCACGCAACCGCCTGACATAACGTTCAACGAGATCCTCTGTACGGATTGCCATCTATTTGTCCTCCATCACTTGGTCGACCGATTCGCGGAATCTCCTCCAGTCCTTCCTAAAATCTTCGAGCGCTCGGACCCCTTTGGGGGTGAGTCGGTAATACCGCCTCGGGGGACCGTGCTGAGACTCTTGCCAGGTGGAGTCCACCACTCCTTCCTTTCTGAGCCTTGCCAACAATGGATAGATCGTTCCTTCGCTTGTCACCAGGCCGTCCAGATCAGACAAGGAGCGGACGAGATCAAAACCGTAACGACTCTCGGAGCGCAGCAGCGCCAAGACGCAGTATTCGAGAACTCCCTTGCGGACTTGAGTCATGCGGTCCGGCGTTACCATGTGACACAAGGTACCATTTATCGCCCTATAGAGCCAGGGCAGAGTGGAGCGACGCGATGTAAGAGGCAATAGGCAGACAACCCCCCGAATGAGAGGCCTGGTCACACCAGCGTGATGTGTGGAATGGCTTTCTTTAGCAAGCGGCGCCATTTCGGAGTTACTCGCCAGGGAAGATCGACATAATCCAAATCCTGTAAGCCGAACAAGTGAACGAGACCTGGGCCTCGCACTTTTGTGCCGCGAAGGATCAACGTATCGAGCATCGTCAGCTTCTCAAGGTGGATCAAACCTAGATCGGAGACCTGCATCTCAGCCAAATTCAGGTTCTCAATCGATGTGAGGGCACCTATCGTCGCCACACCCACGTCGGTTAATGGAGTTCCCCACAGGTCTAACTCGTTCAGTTCCTTCAACCCAATGAGATGCTGCATGCCCGCGTCGGTGACTAACGTGGAGCCGAGATCGAGAACTCGAAGGCTTCTCAAGACGGAGATATGGACGAGCTGGTCGTCTGTGATGCGCGCGTAGCCCGCGCGGAGCTTCCAAACCCCGTCGGGCGCGAGGTCCGCAAGCCTCGCAAAATCCGGCGTTAGAGCTACCCGACTAAGAGCGCGGAAGCGCGCATCGGCGAACCGAGCAAACGATTCTCCTCCCACCTGTGCGAGGTAACCAGGCGCTGGGTACAGGACGAACCCAGGCGGAACTGGAGGCGGGGTCCATCTGCGGACGGTCTGATCTCGAAGGGAATCCACTCCGAGGGTACGGTCGTAATCTGAACGCAGCCCAGGATCGCTAAGCACCCTCCGGGCTTTGTTGAGGATCGATATCTGCTCTTCAGCTGCTTCCAGTGCCCTGCCGGCAAGGCCGGGGTGGCCATCGGGATGGGCCGATCGCGCGAGTCTTCTATAGGCCTTGCGGATCTCTCGGTCGTCTGCCCACGGATCCAGGTTCAAGACTTCGTAATGCGTTCGACTTTCCACGCTCTATACCTTATGTCCGTTGTCGCTTCAACGAGGCCGTCGTGAAAGCCGTCTAGGTCCGGGACGGGAAGGGCAAATTGAATAGGGCCGCAATCGTGCCCCCGGCAGTATTCGAACCTGCGGCCTTTCGCTACGGAGGCGAACGCTCTATCCCCTGAGCTACGGAGGCGGGGAGTTCGTCATTGTAATGGCTCGGTCTGGCTCCCCTGGCGTTTATCATCGAGGCCACATGGCCAAGATCCTGATCGCAGACGACGATCCCATCATCATCAAGCTCCTCCAGGTGAACCTCGAGATGGAGGGCTACGACGTGGTCACCGCCCATGACGGGCAGGATGCCGTCGAGAAAGCAAAGGCTGAGACACCGGATCTGGTGATCCTCGACATCATGATGCCGCGGATGGACGGTTGGACCGCCCGAAGTGAGCTTCTAGCCATACCTGAGCTGGTGGAAACCCCGGTGATCTTCCTATCAGCCAGAGCCCAACAGGCAGACCTTCGGAAGGGCTATGAGGCGGGTGTGGCTGAGTACGTGACCAAGCCCTTCGACCCGGTGGACCTGCTGACGATCATCGAACAGATCCTCGCTGGCACGTACAAACGTCCCGACCAAGACGGATGATCTCCCGGCAACTAAGACAGATCCTCGAACAAGCGGTTAGGACCCTCGAGGACGATCATGTGATTCCCCGAGACCTGGATCTCGACATCGAACTCTCGCGTCCATCACGTGTCGAGCATGGGGACTTCTCAACCAACCTTCCGCTCGTGGCAGCGAAGTTCGCCAAGATGTCACCTCGCCAGCTGGCCCAATCCCTAACATCGCGTTTACCGGGATCGGAGCTGATCCTGAAAACAGACATCGCCGGACCTGGATTCATCAACTTCTACCTTCGGCCCGACTGGTTGTTCGACGTCGTGAAGGATGTCGCATCCCAGAAGGATCGTTACGGCAGGTCTACGCTCGGCGAAGGACGCCGGCTGCAGGTGGAATACGGATCCGCCAACCCGACCGGGCCCATCCATGTCGGGAACGCGCGCAACCTCGCCTATGGAGACGTGCTTTCGGATCTGTTGGTCTGGGCTGGGTTCGACATCTATCGAGAGAATTATCTAAACGACGCCGGTGGCCAGATGAACAAGTTCGCTGTCTCTCTCGAGGCTCGCTACCAACAAGCTCTTGGTCGAGAGGTCCCCATGCCAGAGGGCGGCTACCTGGGTGAATACCTCACAGAGATAGGGACCGAGTTGGCCGGCCAAGAAGGCATGGGACTGATCGGGAAGTTCGATGACGTGAAGAACTGGGGCCTCGCCCGGATGATCGACGAACAGAAGAAAACGCTGGAGAGGTTTGGCGTCCGCTATGACAACTGGATGTCGGAGAAGTCGCTCCATGAATCTGGGGCGGTCACATCAGCTATCGAAAAGCTTACTGCTTCGGGACACACGTTCGAGCTCGATGGGGCGCTTTGGTTCCGGGCAACAGATTTCGGTCACTCTCAGGACAGGGTGTTGGTCAGGAGCGTTGAACGAGGGGGCAAGCCAACCTACTTCGCCGCCGATGTGGCCTATCTTCTGCACAAACTAGATCGGGGCTTCGAGAAGGTCCTGTACATGTGGGGGGCCGATCATCACGGCTACGTCATGACGATGCAGGCTGCCGCACGAGCTCTCGTTGTGGACGAGCGCTGCGAGTTCATCCTCTATCAGTTCGTAAGCTTCACAGAAGGCGGCGAACCGGTGCGGATGTCTAAGCGAACAGGAGACGTGGTAACACTCGATGAACTGCTCGACGAGGTGGGACTCGATGCGGCCCGTTTCACCTTCCTTAGCCGCTCGCTCGACTCGACGATCGAATTCGACTTCGAGCTCGTCAAGTCCGAATCGCAGGACAATCCCGTCTACTACGTTCAGTATCAGCACGCTCGGATATCGAGCATCCTTAGGTACGCATCTGAGCAAGGTAGCCAGATCGGTCATATCGAAGAAGTCGATCTGACGAGACTCATCCATGATTCGGAGTCATTCCTGATGAGGAAACTGAGCGAGTTTCCCGAGTTGGTCGAGCGCGCAGCCATCGACCGGGCTCCTCATCGTCTGACTACGTATGCCCAAACGTTAGCTTCTCTTTTCAGCGCTTTCTATAGGGACTGCAGAGTTCTAACGGAGGATGTCGAACTTACCCGAGCTAGGTTGTTGCTGGCCGAATCCACGCGACAGGTACTGGCCAACACGTTCGCTCTCCTCGGGATAAGCGCACCGGAGAAGATGTAGGCATGCCTCACACGCTGAAGCACGTCCTGCCTATATCAGCCACGGTGGATGGCGACGACCACCTAGAGATCGGCGGTTGCGACACCGTCGCGCTTGCGGAGCAGTTCGGCACCCCCTTGTTCGTGTTCTGCGAAGACACCTTCAGGGCGCGGATCCGTGAATTCAAACAGGCCTTCCCGGACTCCGATATCGCCTACGCCTCGAAAGCGTTTCTGTGTCTCGCCATTTGCGGACTTGTGGACCAGGAAGGCATCGACCTGGACGTCGCCTCTGGTGGTGAGATGCATACGGCCCTTTCGGCAGGACTTGCCGCAGACCGACTGACGCTTCACGGCAACAACAAGGAAGATGCCGACATCTTGAGAGCGGTTGAAGTGGGGGTCTCGAGGATCGCCATCGACAACCTGGAGGAGATCGACAGGGTAGACGCTGCCGCCGAGGAGTTAGGGGTTATCCAAAAGGTTCTCATCCGAGTCACCCCTGGCGTCGAAGCCCATACCCACCACTACATCCAGACGGGTCAGGAGGACTCCAAATTCGGCTTGTCGATAGAGGGCGGCCTCGCGATGCAAGCTATGGGTGAGGCGTCATCGAGAAAGAACCTGGAGCTTGTCGGGATCCATGCCCACATCGGCTCGAACATCTTCTCCTATGACCCATTCGGAAAAACGGTCGAGATCTTGTTCGAGTTCCTCGGGCGGGCGAGCAGAGATATCGGAGTAACGGTTCAGGAGGTCAACCTCGGAGGCGGCGTGGGTATCCCCTACCTCGCGGGAGACTACCCAGCCCGGCTGGATCTTCTGGCGCAGTTCGTCGGAGAAGTCGCTGAGCGAGAAGCCGCTAACGCATCCATCCCACTTCCTAGGCTCGCGTTCGAACCTGGGAGGTTCTTGGTCGGAAACGCAATGGTCACTCTTTACACCGTCGGGGTCATCAAGGAGGTGCCTGGCATCCGAACCTATGTCTCGGTCGATGGGGGGATTAGCGACAACATCCGAACCGCCCTTTACGAAGCTCGTTACTCTGCGCTCCTTGCTAACAAGGCTCGCCACGACCCCACCAAAGTCGTGAGCGTCGCGGGCATGCACTGCGAGTCTGGCGACATCATCCTTCGCGACGTCGGCCTTCCTGTTTCGATCGAGCGCGGCGACATCCTGGCGACACCTGCTACCGGGGCCTACGGATATTCGATGGCGTCCAACTACAACAAGCAGCCGCGGCCAGCAGTTGTCCTGGTAAAGGATGGCAAGGCCAGGGTGATCATCCGACGAGAGTCCTTCGACGACCTGATCCGACTCGACGAACCTCTCTAGGGCACGGACACGAGGACCTGATCCGCAAGCTTCCCACGCAGTTCCCGCGGAGTTGAGGCAAGCACCTCGTTCGACTTGGCCCGTTTCAGATATAGATGAAGGTCGTGCTCCCAGGTGAACCCGATACCTCCATGCACCTGGATGGCATCGAGCGCAGAGGTGCACGCTGCACGATCACTCCAGAGCTTCGCGCGCCACGCTGCCGCCGGAGCCTTCGTCGGATCGGTATCGGCGAGCCACGCGGCGAAGTAAAACAAAGAAACCGCATGCTCGGCAGCCAGAAACATGTCAGCGACTTTGTGGGAGACGGCCTGGTAGCTTCCGATGGGCTTTCCGAATTGCTGGCGCGTCTTCGTGTACTCGACACACATCTCCAGGCACTTCCTCACGATCCCAGCCGACTCTGCGGCCAGCAGTAGTGCAGCCCTATTGAGGCCGATCCCCATATCCACACCTTTGGAAAACTGGCCGACAGATACCGCCGCGAGCGGACGCGTTCTGTCGACGACCGGCAGGGGGAACATCTGAAGTTCAGCCGGCGTTAGGACGACAGCGTTTTCGCTTCCATCTAATAAGACGACCCGGTCCGCCGCCTCACCGAATGGAACGATCCACTCAGCCGATGAGGACCCATCGTCGACGCTCGTCGATGCAGGGAAGGCGAAGGTAAGGATGCTTCTTCCCTCAGCGACTTCGGGCAAGAGAAGTCTCTTTTGTTCTTCCGTCCCTTTGTCTAGAAGGATGGCCGTCGCTACAAAAGACATAGTGAGCGGTCCGGGGAACAGGAAGCGCCCTAGCTCTTCAGCTAGCAGACAGGCTTCAACCCAACCCGAACCGATCCCTCCAAATGTCTCGGAGATAATGAGGCCGGGCCAACCAAGAGCGGAGACCTTGGTCCAAAGACCCCGGTCGAAACCGTCTGAATCTGCCGCTCGCCTCACTACCTCACTCGTGCACTCGGCCTTCAAGAAGTCCCGGATCGAGGATCTGAGGGCCTCTTGGTCTGGTGTAAGAGAAAAATCCACTAACGACTCCGGGGCAGACCGAGAACTCGCTCGGCGACGATGTTGCGAAGGATCTCGGAAGTTCCAGCCTCGATGGTGTTGCCGCGGCTTCGAAGGAACTCGTACTGCCATTTGCCCGCATCGACTGAATACTCCGACCCGGCATCCACCTGCGACAGTCCTCCGAGCAGTTCCCACGCGAACTGGGTCATCCTTTGATTGAGCTCTGACCAATGGAGCTTGAGTATCGAGCCCTCCGGACCCGGGACACCGGTCTTCGCGTAACCGGAGATGCTCCTGTACCCCGTCAGCCTCATCGCTTCGATCTCGACCTCGAAAAGAGCAAGCTTGTCGCGCACCACTGGATCGTCGATCGCTCTGGCGCCACCGAGCGCGTCCACCGATACCTTGGCGGCCAACTGGACCAGGTCATCGAAGATAGCTTTCGCGCGCACCTGAAGAGCTATCCCGAGCGTTCCTCTCTCATGCATCAAGGTGGTCATCGCCACACGCCATCCATCGCCTTCTTCCCCCAGCATGTTCGCCGCGGGAACCGCAACCTCATCGAAGAAGATCTCGTTGAACTCTGGATCGCCCGTGATCTGAACTATCGGGCGGACCTGCACACCTGGCGAACGCATATCCACGAGTAGGTAACTGAGCCCCGCATGCTTCTCGGAGGCAGCATCGGTCCTTACGACCAGGAGGCAGAAATCGGCGATATGCGCATAGGAACTCCAGATCTTCTGTCCGGTAACGATGAATACGTCACCGTCTCGCTCGGCCCGCGTCTTAGCGGCAGCGAGGTCGCTGCCCGCATCCGGCTCTGAGAATCCCTGGCACCAGATCTCTTCTCCGGACAAGACCTTCGACAGATACCTGCTCATCTGCTCCTTTGTGCCATGAACGATGATGGTAGGACCAGCCATATTCAGACCGATCACACCCAAAGGCTCCGGAGCCCGGACCCTGGACATCTCTTCTAAGTAGATGACTTGCTCGAATGGAGTGGCCGACCTTCCTCCGAATTCTTTCGGCCAGCTGAGCCCGATCCATCCAGCCGATGCGAGCTTGCTTTGCCATTCCCGTTGGAACTCATAACGCTCTTCTCTATGCGCGGGATAGTCAACTTCGCCATCCACCCAACCACGCGGCAGATTGTCTTGCAGCCAGCTCCTCAGTTCTTGCCGGAAACGCGCCTCTTCAGGCGAATCGTTGAAGTCCATGGGTTCCGTGATGCTATAGGTCGTTCACGGATCTTGTTTCACCGCCGCAGGGATGGGTATCTCATTAATGCAACCACACGACAACCAACGGTTGGGAGATGATCATGGAAGAACAACCGCGAAAGATGTCGAGGGCTGAAGCTGGCAGAAAAGGTGGCTTGTCGACCAAGCAGAAATACGGCGACAATTACTTCAGCGAGATCGGCCGCATGGGTGGTAAGAAGGGCGGAGAATCGACGAAGCAGAGATACGGTCTGGAGTTCTATCAACAGATCGGACGAAAGGGCGGGTCGCGCTAGCGACTCGCACTCTCTTTCTAGATATCTTGATCTCCCGCAGCTTCTCGCAACCACGCTAACGTCTTGGTGAGCAAACGCGACACATGCATCTGAGAGATCTCTAGTTTGTCTGCGATCTGACTCTGGGTTTCGCCTGCAACGAATCGAAGATAAAGGATCCGGCGCTCTCGCAGGGGAAGCTTCTCGAGCAGATGCGCCACGCTGGACCATGCTTCGAACAGCTCCAGGGACTCGTCTTCGGCCCCCAGACGCGACAGGGAACTGTTGCCGTCTTCGCCCATCGGTGCATCGAGCGACACCAATGAGTAGGCCTGGCTGGCATTCATCGCCTCGAGGACTTCTTCTTCGGTGATGCCGGTCTTGTTCGAGATCTCAGCTACCGATGGGGAACGACCAAGTTCTTGAGAAAGTGCGGGAACCACCTTGGCCAGTTGGAGTCCGACCTCCTGGAGCCTCCTCGGGATGCGTATGGCCCAACCTTTGTCGCGGAAATATCTCTTAAGTTCTCCGACGATGGTCGGAGTTGCGTAGGTCGAGAATTCAACGCCCCTATCGGAGTCGAACCTGTCGATCGCTTTGAGCAAGCCCATGCTCGCCACTTGAACGAGGTCGTCAAGCGGTTCCCCTCTGCCTCTGAACCGTCTAGCCAGATATTCGACCAAGGGCATATGAAGCGCGACCAACTGCTCTCGCGCTTTGGGATCGCCTGAGAGTTTCGCGAAGAGTTCCCGCGTCCTCTGGCGGTCGGCGGCTTTGGCTTGCGACTCAGGAGTCTCCTGAGTCTGCCCTGGTTGATCGGCCACTAGCGCCCCGAGGTTGCTCTCTTGAGCAACCGGATAGCAGGTGCCCCGTCCAGTTCCTCGAAGGCGGCCTCATCTGCCAGACCAGACAGGACCTTCCACGACAGAGAATCGTCGCTTCCGGGCGGAGGCCATTTCGTCGTGATCCCTTCTCCCCATAGGGTGGCGGTCACGCCCTCCTCTGAGATCTTGACGATCAGGCAGAGCTTGTCGGCAGAAGGTTTGAGAGCCAGGAGATAAGCGCCAGCTTCGTCTACCGCGATGCGAAGGTCATCGATCGCTTCGAAAGACAGATCGCGTCGGGCCCCCACGCTCGCCGCCACCGCTCTGAGGACGTGAAGATAGTCTGCCCTGGCCGGGACGCTCACCCGAACTTCTTGCAATCTTGTCGCTCCTTGAAGGTTTGGGGTCCACCTAATAGGTGGGTACGATTCGCAAGACTAACAAGGAGAAGGCGTGGAAGAACTGACGGTTGAATCAGCAGAACGAGATGGATGGACCGTTCTCAGCTTGAAAGGGGACCTGGATGTCTACACAGCCCCCAGGCTGAAGGAAGCGATCGCAGAGAGCGTCGATAGAGGAGGCAAGCTTGTGGCAGTCGATCTTTCCGAGGTGAGATTCCTCGATTCGACCGGGCTAGCCGTGATCGTGGGCGGGATGAAAAGGGTCAAGGAAAATGATGGATCACTGGTCCTCGTGGCTCCGAACGATCAGATTCGGCGTATCCTCACCATCACGGATCTCATCAAGATCCTGCAAGTGAGAGACTCCATCGAGTCTGTTGTATCCGGTTGAACCTACAGGAGGATGCTTGACCACCGACTCGATCGACCTGGAACTTCCGGCTGCTCCTGAGTTTGCTGGAACCGCTCGCATATTCGCCGCATCGGTCGCGCGCCAGTTCGGTGCCGAGGAAGAAGCTGTCGCCGACGTCAAGGTAGCGGTGTCCGAGGTCTGCAACTTCGCTATCGACTCCTCGGACCCAGACGGCGGAAAGGTGCGCATCAGCATCCGTCCGGTTGAGGGCAAGCTCGAATTCGAGATTGAGGCCAAGGCAGAGTCCTTGTCGGAATCGGACTATCCCGAGGAAGACACATTCGGCAACCTCGGCCAAGGGGTGGTTCTAGGACTTTTCCCCGACACGACCTTCACTGAACTTGGCGAACACCTTGTCAGAACCGCCTTCAAGGTAGATCTTCGCAGCTCCGGTTCAAGCGTCTAGTTCGCCGAAACTCCACTCCTGCCTAGGCACGCGGCAATCCACGTCCATGTATCCAGGGATGTCTTTGACGGCTAACCACGCGATCAACCTTTTGGTCGCGATCGATCCGCTCTACGAAAGCGTAGGGTCGACACTTACGGCATAGATGCCGCTTTGGCAGGCCCGTCGTCACCACGTTCTGTATGCGTGGATGCGATCGCGGCGAAAGTTGGAGTAGAAACCGGCTTTCACCGGTGAAGGGATATCGATGATCGGAACAGGAAGCCCTTGCTCTGCCGGTCGTCCCCCGAGGCGCACAGGGCCTGTTATTTGGGCTCGTCGGCCGAAGAACTTCCGGCCCACGTAATGGTGACGGGGGCCGAACAGGCATCGGGATCACAAGCGGCGACTTTGCGGGTCGAAGCTCGATCGAACGTCAGAGCGTGAGCCGCACTATTCGCCTCGTCCAGAGTGGCCGGTAGGCGCTGGGGTTCGGCAGGGCCTGCGGTCAATCGGCAGTTGAACCGGCTATAGATAGAGACTGACTAGATGGATGCAGACGCGTAGCCGAGGGGCCCTTCATGCTGAGCCACGGTGGTACTTCCGTCCCCTGCACGCTCTAGAACGATCAAGTCGTCAAGGCGTGCCTGCACGCCACCAACGTGGGAGATGAGACCGATCACCCGGCCGGGGACCGCAAGCGATTCGATGCCGTCGATGGCAAGGTCTAGCGCCTCGGGATCGAGCGAGCCGAACCCTTCATCAAGGAAGAAGCAGGCCAGACGGCCTCCTTCCAACGAAACCGCCTCGGCCAAAGCAAGTGCCAGGGCCAACGACGCCAGAAAGGTCTCGCCCCCCGAAAGCGTATCGGCGCTTCGGGTGACACGCGTGGTTTCATCGACGATCTGGAAATCTCCTTCGTCATCGAACCGGTAGCGCCCGGTCAACTCCATTAGCTTCACCGAAGCGAGTTCCGACAGAAGGCGTCTCTGCTCGTCCAGCAAAAATGCCGTGAACTTAGAGTCGGTGAGGTCGAGGACCAGCCGCTCAAACAGGACCTTCGTCTTTGACAGAGCCTTCACGGTTTCGGCCGTGGCTTCGTGGGCGGCGATGGCTGCTTGAAGACGCTCAAGATCTGCCTTCGCAGAGTCCATCCGCCTTCCTGCCTGCGCGTAAACCTCCGCAACGGGCTCTTCAGCGAAAGCACCGAAGCGTTTCCGGAAGTGCTCCAGCGACTGAGCCGCAGATGCGATCTGGTCGAGTTCCTGCGAGATCGACGCGTTCGTTTGATCGATCAGCAGGCGGCACTTCTCCTCGGCCATCCTGCCGATCTCAGCCAGATGCTCTGTTGCGACAGATGTGATGTCCAGCTTGCCTACGATCCGATCGATCCTGGAGGCCAACCTCACGCGGCTCTCGGTCAGCTGGTCTTTATGCGATCGCGCCGCGCGCTCGAGGACCGTCGCTTCCTCCAACAGCTTCTGGTCTTCCTGCATCTGCGTCTTGAGGCTCTCCAGAGCCGCCGCTCTTTCTTCGATCAACTCATCGATCTCCCTACCACCTGAAAGACCCGTTGCAGCCGCGGTTATCTCGGTAAGCTTGATAGCCGTTGCAGCACTGCGCTCTGCCGCCGCCGAGGCCCGGTCCTGAAATAGTGCGAAGGAACTCTTAGCTTGTTCAGCCAAGCCTCTCTTCTTCTCGAAGGAGCTCTCACTCAGCTCGGCTGCTTTCCTGGCCTCTTCCAGGTCGGACGGCAAGCCATCGGGCAGTGAAACGATGGTCTGCTCGCACACCGGGCAGATGTCCCCATCGCTCAACTCGCCGCGTATGGCGTGTGCAGCGTGAGATCGCTGAGCGACACGAAAGGCCTCTCGCGCCTCGTTCCAGATAGAGCGCGCCTTGTCGTCATCTGTCTGGGCAGCCTGCATGGGTATGGCTGCGGCTTTGGCCTCGGCCTTGAGTCGCTCGACTTCCTTCGCTTGCGAAAGGGATTCCTTGGATGTCCGTTTGAGGTCTGCCAGCACATCCCTCGCCGACTTCAGCCAATCGCTCCCAAGGGGGCCACTGTCCTGCTCTGACCAGAGGCGCCGCCCTTGCGCGAGCTTCTCGCTCAGCGTCTTCACCTCGGCCTCGATAGAGCGCTGTTTGGTTGCTGCCTCCCGGAGTTGATCCTCGATCTTTGCTAACTCATCAGCTGCAGGGATCTCGGAAAGCACCTGCTGCAGCTCGCTCTGTCTTGATCGAAGCGACTCGATCTTCTCGGCCCCCCCGGCAACCTTGCGTTCTGCAAGGGTGACTTCGGCGAGCATCTCGCGGATGGCGTCGACCTCGGCTGAGGACTCCTCCAGGCGTTTGGCTAGTCGCTCCGCTTCCTGACCCGGCTCGGCGGGCAGCAACGGAAGAAGGGCGACCAGCGTTTTCGCCTCGCCTTCGATCTGAGCAACTTTTCGGCGGGCTCCCTCACGCAGAAGATCCACCCTGTCCAGCCGGAAGATCCCCTTCAAGATCTTCGATCTCTCAGAGGCGGTAGCTCGCAGGAACCTGTCGAAATCTCCCTGCGGCAAAGACACCGACGACCTGAAGGCATCGAAGTCGAGGCCCACCAGCTCGGCGATCCGCGTGTTCACGGCCCGGTCGCCGGTCACCTGCTCGCCTCCATCGAGGCGGTTCAGCACGACTTGGGAGGTCCCTTTCCGGCGGATAACCCTTGTCACCTCCCACCCAACGCTGTCGGTTTGGAATAACAACTGAACCCGTGCCTCGTCCTCGTTCGAGTTGATGAGCTTCTTGGTATCGCGCTCCACCTTGGGCGTCTTGCCGTATAGGGCAAAGATCAGCCCCTCGAGGATGGATGACTTCCCTGCTCCCGTCGGGCCGACGATCCCGAACAGTGTGCGTTCCTCCAAAGAGAACGCCTGGGGGGCCCTGTATGACTTGAAACCTTGAAGCGTCAGCTCAAGAGGCCTCATGCAGCACCTCCTCTTCGAGGGCCTTGAGCACATCGATCAACTCGGGTGGAGCCTCGACCGAATGGCCTCTCGTGGATCGGTGGAACTCGGAATACATCTCGGCGATCGTTTGCTCGGTATCGGTTACGACCCGGAGGGGATCCATCGAGCGCTCATACACAGCCTGGACAGCAACCGCATTCGGAAGGAAGCTGCGCACTTCGTCTGCCAAGCCGAGCACAGGCCCCGAGGTTTTCACCCGAACGTCGAGATACGCGTCCTTGAACTCATCGGCGCGAGCGCGAAGCCCTTCCAGTTCATCTTCAACTCGCAGAAGACGTCGCCCGGCAGATAGCTGGATGCTCTTCACCTGAGCGGGGCGGCCCGGGAGTGCCTCGACGATGACCACTTCTTTGTTGTGGGTTCTTTCGGAGAAGTCGAGTTGAAGGATGCTCCCCGAATAGCGAGCACGAACGGCGGCCCCCTGTATCTCTTGCGGCCTGTGTATGTGACCAAGCGCGACATAAGAGGCCCCCGGGGGGATGGCCTGGGCCGTTGCCGCGTACTGTTGACCGAGATGGATCTGTCTCTCGCCGCCGCCCACTTCTGCACCATCAACGAAGTAATGCCCAACAAGGAAACCAACGCACTTGGGATCGAACGCGTCACAAAGGGCCGCCGAGATAAGTCTGATCCTCTGCGCGTATCCCTTGAACCACTCCTCGGACTCAGCCATGAAATCGACAACCTGCGCTTCGTGAAGGAACGGGAACACTCCAACAGATGCAGCGTGGGTGCCATCGCGCGACGGCACCGTGAGGAGCCCCCCCGATTCGGGTCGCGCGATGCGAGGAACAAGCATCACCCCGCGCGGCTCTAGCAACCTTGCCAGCACCTCGAACAGCTGAGGCGAATCGTGGTTGCCTGGCATGGCAACGACGCGGCCGGATGCATCAGCGAGCCGTATCAGCGCGTCCACCACCAGCCCGATCGAATCCAAAGACGGAAGCGACCGGTCGAGCAGGTCTCCTGCAACGATCGTTAGATCGACCTTCTGGTCCTTGGCGATGGCGGTGATCTCGTCGATGGCGGCCTCGAACTCCGAGGATCTGTCGATCCGCCCGAGCTTCTTGCCTATGTGCCAGTCGGCGGTGTGAAGAACGCGCATCTCAGGCGAGGCCCTCGAAGGGATCTTCTTCTTGTGCTTCCTCGGGCCGGGTGGCCCATGGCGGGAACGGGAAGGTGAAGACGAGCGGCGCGGGGATGCCCGGTTGGAACAGCACCATCGTGCCGGGCTTGAACAGCCGGGCCCTGGCTCTGGTCGATGGAAGCATCCATCCGTACTCGGCCCGCTCGGCCTCGGCGGCGTCCAGTCTTCCTGCGACCCTGATCGACGCGTTCTCGCCCACTTCCGGAGTGACGCGAGAAGCGGTCTGCTGCGCACCGATCAGGATGATCCCCAGCGACCTGCCGCGCTGCGCGATGTCGATGAGCATCTCCTTTATAGGAGAGTGACCTTCGCGCGGCGCGTACTTGTTCAACTCGTCCAACAGGACAACCTGCAGTGGCAAACGCTGGCCGGTCGATTCCTTCTCGGCGAACACTTCGTCAAGGAGGGCGCCCACGACGAACCGCTGAGCGAAGTCATGCAGTTTGTGCAGATCGACTACGGTCACCGCTTCCGCCATCCGGTCGACGCGTCGTCCGTCGATCCTGATCAAGCGGCCGACGCGGGCCTCGGCCGCATACAGCCTTCGCATGAAAGCCGCAGCGGTTCCCCCCTGCACCCTTCCGGTCCAATTGAAATCTGGATCGCCATCTTCCGGGTCGAGGTGTTCGGCGATCACCTCGATGAGGTCGTGCAGCGACCTTATTACCTGGCCCTCGATCTTCACAGCTCCTGGTTCCGTCTCGACAGGCTCGAGGTTGCGGATCAGCTGAGAGCGCACCCTTTCTTCGACGAACGTCAGTTGATTGCGGAAGTCCCCGGTCTCGGAGAAAAGGAATCGAAGTAAGCCCTTCTCGACGAATTCCTTGGGCGTCCACGAGAACGCGAACACCCCTTCGGTTCGCGAATCGGTGTCGGGAACAGGCTGAGGGCCCGGGCGTGAGGGGGCCCAGAAGGAAACCGACGGGAAGGGGGCAGCTTCGATGCCGAGTCGTTCCCATTGAACGCGCGCGTCGTCGGTCAAAGACTTGTTGGGTTTGTCCAGCCAGAGCAGGTCCTCTTGTTTCACGTTGAAGACGAGCACACGAAGGTTAGAAGCGGCCTTTCCGACCACATCTGCGTGGGCGGTGAGTGAGCGCAAGAAGCTGAGAGCGAAGGACGTTTTCGTGGCCACTCCTGAAACGCCCGATATCGAGATGTGGCCCCCTTTGCGCCCGTCGAAGAAATCGAGGTCCACCCATATCGGAAGACCGTCGCGAGCGAAACCGACCGGCAAGCGCCGCTCCATCTCGTCGGCATAGAGCGCCTTATCGCGCGAGTCTCCGCTCACACGAAATACCGGCTCGCCGGGATCTGGTGAGACCCAAACCTCAGGGTCGACCCTCGTCGTCTGGATGGTGGCGGAGCGCGCTAGCTCGGCTGGCATCGAACCTTCCTCGGCGATCAGCACCATGTCGGACTCGAAGCGTGCCCCTTCGAAGCGCGCTGATACCTCGGTCACCAATCCGTAGACGGCCACTTCTCCGGCTTTCGGGATGTTGGTCCTTACCATGACCAGGTCGTCGAGCTGCAGATAGTTGTCTTCATCCAGCACAACGCGGAACTCCGTGGTGGTTGCAGGCTCGAGTCCAAGGACCCGGCCGACGCGTTCGTCAGACAAGCTGTCTTCCTTCCTGACCCAAAAGGGCCGAGCGGATCTTTCGATATATGAGATCTCTGTCACCAAGCAGATGCCAGAGCTTTCTCTCGAGCGAGGCTATCGGTACCAGGTTCTGTGGGGCCCGCGTGTCCCAAAAGGGCTTCGACGCGAAACGTGGCAGGCAGTAGGCGGTGAGATCAGCAAGCTCTACGGCTCTTTCGAGGGAAACCGTCGAGCTGACCTCACAGCGTGCGACCCCTGCCCAGGGATGCTGACCGGATGAATCAGCCAGGCGGATGTACCAGGAGTATCGGGGCCGGATCACACCGAATTGGAAGACGGGAGTCCTGTGTCCCGCCCCAAGGGCTCGCACCACCGGTTCCAGTTCTGGATCGAGGTAGGCCTTCTGATGACTCTTGATGAACCCAACAACGTCGAGAGGCTCCAGCACTCCTAGGGCTCCATCAGCGATCACCAGTAAGCCTTGCCGGGCAAGTTTGCGGGCAAGCTCGGCTTCAACCCCGGCCCGTAGGGCCTCCAATCCAAGCCGGACCTCCTCTGGGCGGCTTCCAGGAACAGACCGGGATAGATATTCGAGCCCAACGCCAACCGGGGGCATCTCGCCCTTCTTGCCTAGCCCGAAGACCGCTGCCCGATGGATCTCGTAAGGGCCGAAGCGAGCCCTCCCGTCGTCATGCAAGACGCATCCGATGCCAACGGAGCCGCAGAGCCCAGGGACTGTATTAGGGCCATCGTCCAGGAAGGCTCTGGCATCAACCCGGCTCACCCCATCGAGGAACGCAGCTGGCGGCAAGGTGACGGCCGGTGGCCGCATGGGGGCCCAGTCCGTCGTTTCGACGAAGGGGGCTACTTCTTCAACCGAGGGCGCGAGGCCACTCGCGACCTCATAGGACGCCCCATATTCTGGACTCCACGCCTCGACCCAGATGTTCGGCCGGGCGACTGACTGCTCGTGCACGCCACCATGCTAGACACCGGGTGTGACATCCAAGGTGCCTTTGCTGAGAATTTCTTCCCCGTCTTGGCCACCTGCTCGCACCGAAGAAGGATTTGTACGCGATTTAGGGTCATGGTGACCTCAGATCGCGTACAAATCAGCCCGTTCAGCTGCAGCCGCGAGCTAAACCGCCGTGCTCAACTTGGCTGTTTCGTAGAGAGTCTCTGGGGCTATGTCTGCTCCGTTGGGCCAAACGAGAGTTCCAGCTTCTATTGAAAAACGCTGAAAGAAGGCAGCGTCCCGAAGCGGCTCGAAGATTGGACCCTCTAGCCAATCCTCGAAATCCACCGTTCCTTCGGTTCCGTCTTGGAACACGAGATGAACGCTAAACGTCCCTCGATATTCCGCTCGTACCACGAATGGAACTGCTGACATATATGCCTCCTACTCCAAGGGAGCCACAGCCTCCAGAGACTCTCCCTGCCGGGCTCTCTCCCAGTTTGCTTCTAATTCCTCAGTATGGGCCAGCGTCCACTCCCTTACCAGACGAAGGGCGGTTCGCGAACCTAGACTTCCCGCCAATGGAGCGCCGTCAAATGTGAAGGTTGCTCGCTCGCCCTGGTAGTCGGCGTGGAAATGAGGAATTCCATGCTCCTTGTAATACATCCGGATGAGAATCCCGAAGAAACTTGAGATCGTGGGCATTCACCGACCCTACAGATGCGGTAGGACATCTCAGTCGGTCTAACCGATTGGCCAATCAGCGGCGCCGGCCAGCGTAGCGTCCGGTCTCCGTTGCCCACACTTGTTTGACGGCTCCGCGTTCGCAAGCCGTGAGAATCTATCTCGCCAGCTCGGCAAGGGTGCTCTCATGAAGATCGGGCAGCCAATCGGGCAGGAACCGATCGTTAGTTTCTCGCATTTCGTCGGTGGTCCACCACCGCCATTCCTGGATAGTGGCCCGCTCCTCCTCCGACCAGTTCGAGCGATCCAGCCCACCACCCTCGGACTCCACGAGGAAGTACTGCTCGATCCACCGGTGCGGGCCTGACCGGGCAACCGCAAAGATCTCTTCGCGAGTGCGCAATAGAGAACCGATCGGTGAGGAGAACCCGGTTTCTTCGCGGAGCTCCCGTTCCGCGGCGGCAAAGTAGTCCTCGCCGGGAAGCAATTCGCCTCCTACCGTCGACCAAAATGTTGGTTGGTGTTCGTCTTGGTACCTGAACAGCAACAGCCGCCCCTCGGGATCAAGGATCACAAGGCGCGATGACCGCCTCAGCGGCACGTCTTGCATGGACTGTCCGTCTGTCGGCGACGAATTTGGGGTTGGCATGTAGGGGTCCGTTTAACAGATTGTCGTTGGCGCGCTCATCGGTTCCCTGAAGCTGAACGAAGTTCCGTTGCAGCGGCGTCTGAAATCTCAATTGGGGCGAAGAGTTCGACTGGATAAAGGTAATCTTCTCCAGACTCATCGATGACTCGAAGGAAGCCCTTCGTAAAGGCGTCCTCATCGGCGACCACCGGATAAACCTTGCGCACGTCAAGGTCCTCCGAACCTTCATTGCGGAGGCAGACAACGAATGCCGGTGATGTCGTCTTCGCCATCCTCATTTCGCTCCGCGTTTCCGAGTGCGTTCGAGAACTTTCAGGGTTTCAGGATCGAGCTTGTCGCCTTTCTTGTAGTGCTTCTCCTTCATCCTGTTTCTTAGTTCTCTCAGTTTCGCCGCGTCCTTTGGGTCGACTTCCACCATTTCTCCGGTACCTTCTTCCGTCCAGTCCACAACATAAACAGAATCCTTATAAACAGAATCCTTCTTCTGCGTTCCCGAGAACCGCTTGTGCGCCGCCTGCTTTGTCACCCCTAGAATCTTGCCGAGATCGGCCCAAGAATGTCCTTCCTGCTTGGCGGCCTGGGCCAACTGGTCCAGCCAGATGTCGAGTTCTGCCCGCGCAGATGCGGCAGCGAACAGGCGCTCGGGAGCGTCCTTCTCCTCGGCAGCGGCTTGCGCTACCAGATTCTTCAATTTGGGCGGAATTGGCGCGGCACTCATAGGGTTCTCCTTGTAGAAGGAGTCAACCTTACGTTGACGGCCGGCCAGCGTCAACCTTTAGTTTACGAGGCCTTAGAAACCTGGTGCGTCCTAGCGGACTTGCCAATCAGCGGCGCCGACCAGCGAGGCCCGGCGTTCGTTCCATGGGCTAGTCATACGTCGTCGCGAACACGAGCCTTTAGTGGATAACGATCAGGATGTTCGATCGAATCGATGGTGAGGTCCACATCGAGATCAGGCCAATAGAGATGCTCTCGTTGAGGGCGCTCCACGTTGTGAATGGCTTGAACAGCAGCGGCCCTGAACCAGGGAAATTCATCGAAGGGCAGGAACAGTTGACGGTCGTCAACAAGCACCCAAAACCCCTGCTGAGAAATGTTCGTTACCTCAACTTGGAAAGCGTTCATTCCAGACCTCTCGAATTACGTGTCTCGGTTTCATCAGGGCTGGCCGAAGGGGAGCGCCTGTTGCAAACCGTAATTATGCGTCTGCGACTACGAGTGACTGCCGTCAAGGATCCGCTCCAGGCTCTCGCGTAATTGTTCCGGATAGATTGTCTCCTCACAGAGGGCCAGATCATCTCGACTCCACCACTTGTGTTCGACTATCGATTCGGGCGATGAATTGCGAACATCGGGGGAAGCCTGGTCGACCTGCACAAGGAAGTAGCGCTCGAACTGGTCGACTGTCTCATGTGCGATCGACAATTCGAATCGACGCTGCCAAAGTTCGTTGCCGATCGGTGCGGTGATCCCGGTTTCCTCGGCAAGTTCTCGGAGCGCGGCAGCCCTTTAGTCCTCGCCTGGCTCAAGAGCCCCGCCAGGTGGAACCCAATAAGACTCTCCGTTCTCCTCATATCGAACAAGAAGAACGGCTCCCAAGGGATCGAGGACGATCAATCGCGCTACCTCTCTGATTCGAAGCATCAGAACGTATAACGGTTCGGCGGTTGAGCAGCGCCGGCCAGCGAAGCTCCCGGCGTCCTGGCCAACCGTTTGTTAGACAGCGGCTCACACAAGCTTGAGGTCAATTTGTTCACCCGGCCCGAAATCGCGCCACCCTGTGGAAATCCGCCTGTGCACTTGTCCATGGCCGACAACATGCCACGCGCTTCCGTCACCTACGAGCCCGGTTCGCTCATCGATGGCGACGAACTCATATTCGCTTCCGACGCCGCCGCTCAACCAGTCATTGAACTCGTGACGAAACGCCACTTTCGCCGGGTCGCCAGACGATAGGTCCCCGTTCCAGTGTGTGCCAACGAACGTGCGGGGAAACATTCCCAGGGCATGGAGCCAAGCATCTTCGGTAAGACCAGATTGCTGATGGACCGTGAGATTCCGGGCAAGAACGCCAAGGGCCTCTGCTCCACCACTTGAGGCAACTAAGG
>Ga0183260_10001070_pt1 | contig 23267 bp, 22 predicted proteins | sample AntDrymUQ4972206_2_FD_129768 | JGI IMG/M metagenome (GOLD analysis project Ga0183260, IMG submission 129768) | Polar desert sand microbial communities from Dry Valleys, Antarctica - metaG UQ497 (22.06) (version 2) (version 2) | ecosystem: Environmental > Terrestrial > Soil > Desert | place... | reverse complement strand
TGCCGGGCCGCAAGACCGACGTCTCCGACGCCGCCTGGCTTGCGCAACTGCTGGAGGCGGGCCTTCTGCGCGCGAGCTTCGTTCCGCCCAAGCCGATCCGGGAGCTGCGCACCTTGACGCGCTACCGCAAAACGCAGATCCAGGAGCGCCAGCGCGAGGCCAACAGGTTGCACAAGGCGCTTGAGGACACGTGCATTCCGCAGCTCAAGGACGCGCTCGCGGGTCGCTTCAGCCCCCACCACGCCCTCGTCATCGGGGCGATTCTCGCCACCTCGACTTTTTTCGACGAGCAGGTCGAGCGACTCTCGCAAGCGATCGAGCAGGCGCTTGCCCCTTTCGCCACGGCGGTTAGCCTGCTCTGCTCGATCCCCGGCGTCCAGCGCCGCAGCGCCGAGGTGATCGTCGCTGAGATCGGCGTCGACATGCACTGCTTCCCAAGCGAGGCGCACCCCGCCAGCTGGGGCGGGCAGTGCCCGGGCAACGACCGCTCCGCCGGCAAACGCCGCTCCAGCAGAACGCGCAAACGATCCAAGTGGCTCGAGATCGCGCTCACCGAAGCCGCCCTAGCCGCCACCCGCAGCAAAGGCACCTACCTCGAGGCCCAATACCGACGCCTCAAGCCCCGCACCGGCCACGGACGCGCCCTCGGCGCGGCCAAGCACTCAATCACCGTCGCCTGCTGACACATGCTCACAACCGGCGAGCTCTACCGAGAAAACGGCGGCGACTACTTCCAACGCCGAAACCCCGAACTCGCCACCCGCCGCCTCATCCGCCAACTCGAAGCGCTCGGCCACAACCTCACACTCCAACCCCACGCAGCCTGATCGGCTCCGTATTTCCCATCAGGAGACTGTAAAGGGCGTGCTGGCGAGGCCAGCCGTTCGTCCCAAGAACTGCTCGATCGCGTCCGCGGTCTCGTCGAAGGCGTCCCACAGCACGACGTGGCCGCCCGGGACAGTGACCACCTCGAGCAACGCGCCAAGGCCCTCTTGCACGACCTCGAGCAGCAGGTCAGGGACGACCTCCGAGTCCGCTCCACGCACGAGCAGCGTCGGCGCGCTCAGCGTCTCGAGTGCCGGCGGGGGCTTGGCCATCTCGCCGAAGGCCGCCACGACGGCGGACTGGCTGTAGCGGAAGCGAAGGCGCCCGTCGGGCGACTCGACGAGGTGCTCCCGCATCTCCTCCTCGAGCTCGGAGCGCGGCGTGAGCTCGACTCCGCCCGAGCCCACCCGCGCGGCGATCGCCTCCTCCACGGTCGTGTACGCGACCTCCCACCTCGACCGTTCGGCGCGCTCGAGCGCCATCGGCGGCGGTACCCAGATCGCCGGGTCGAGGAGTACCATCGCCGCCACGCGCTCGGGCACCCGTGCCGCGATCTCGAGCACGAGCCTCCCGCCGAAGCTGTGCCCGAGCCAGACCGCTCGCTCCACGCCCAGGCGCCCGGCCGTCTCGAGCACGTCCTCGACGTGGGTGGCGAGATCCCAGGGCGGCTCCCACTCCGAGCGTCCATGGCCGCGCAGGTCGAACGAGAGCACGCGATGGCGGGCGGCCAAGCGCTCCTCGGCCAGCCGGCGGAAACGGCCGCCGTGGGCGACGACGCCGTGGAGGCATACGACCGCCGGGGCGCGCGGGTCGCCCCACTCGCGCGCGTGCAGCACCTACGCTTCCTCGCCGTTGCCGGAGGGCTCGTAGTAGCGCCGGCCCCGCAACTCCTCGGGCAGGTGATCGACCTCGAAGCCGGCCGGGTCGTCGTGTGGGTAGACGTAGTCGACACCGTGGCCGAGCTGCTTCGCACCCGCGTAGTGGCCGTCCCGCAGCGACTTCGGTGGACGTGCGGTGCCGTGCTCTCGCACGTCGCCCGCGGCGGCGCCGAGGGCCCGTATGGTCGCGTTCGACTTCGGCGCGCGCGCGAGGTAGATGGCGGCCTGCGCCAGGTTGAGCCGCGCCTCGGGCAGGCCGACGTGCTCGACCGCCTGGGCCGCGGCGACGGCGACGAGGAGCGCTCGTGGGTCGGCGTTGCCGACGTCCTCGGAGGCGAGGACGATCATGCGCCGGGCGACGAAGCGCGCGTCCTCACCGCCCTCGAGCATGGCCGCGAGGTAGTACACGGCGGCGTCGGGGTCGGAGCCGCGCATCGACTTGATGAAGGCGGAGGTGAAGTCGTAGTGCGCATCCCCCGCCCGGTCGTAGGTGAGCGGGCGCTTGCGTGAGGCGTCGTCCACGTGGCGCTGCTCGAGCGGGGCCCCCTCCGCCGCCGACGTCTGCCAGGCGAGCTCGAGGATGTTGAGCGCGTTTCGCGCGTCGCCGCCGGCGCGGTCGGCGATCGCCTGCGCGAGCGCTTCGGGTACCTCCGCCTCGAGCGCCTCCGCGCCGCGGCGCACGAGCTCTCTGAGGTCGTCCACGGCGTGCGGCTCGAGCTGATAGAGCTGCGAGCGGGACAGCAGCGCCGAGTTGACCTCGAAGTACGGGTTCTCGGTGGTCGCGCCGATCAGCGTGATCACCCCCTCCTCGACGGCGGGCAGCAGGGCGTCCTGCTGGGCCTTGTTGAAGCGGTGGATCTCGTCGAGGAAGAGGATGGTGCGGAGCCCGTTCGCGCCCAGGCGCTCGCGCGCCCGCGCCAGCACGCCGCGAACGTCGGCCACCGAGGCCGAGACCGCGGAGAGCTCCTCGAACTCTGCGCCGGTGGCGCCCGCGACGATACGCGCGAGCGTGGTCTTGCCGCTCCCCGGCGGGCCGAAGAAGATCGCCGAGCGCAGCCGGTCCGCGGCGATCGCGAGCCGCAGCGCCGAGTCGGGGCCGAGGATGTGATGCTGCCCGACGAACTCGTCGAGGGTGCGAGGCCGCAGGCGCAGGGCGAGCGGAGCCAGTCCGGGAGCCCGCTCGCGCGCCGCATCGGAGAAGAGGTCGCTCACTGCGCGAAGTATGCTCCGGGTTCGCCCATGGCCGTCGATCACGAGCAGGAGCCAGCCGAGGCGGGCGCGCCGGTCGGGCATGCCGCGCCCGGCGCCGAGGACGAGGACTACTCCCAGCCGGTGCTGCCCGGCGAGGGCGCGAGCGACTACGAGCGCTACCTCTCGACGGACGCGCTGCTGTCGCTGCAGAAGCCGGCCGGGGAGCGCGCGCACCACGATGAGCTGCTCTTCCAGACGGTGCACCAGTCGTCGGAGCTCTGGCTTCAGCTCGCCTGGACCGAGGTGGAGACGGCCACGGAGCATGTCGTCCGCGGGGAGCTCGGCGCAGCGCTGCGGCTCCTGCGCCGGGCCGCTCTCTGCCTTCAGTACATCCACGGCCAGCTCGACATGCTCGAGCAGATGTCGCCGTGGGAGTACCAGAGCGTGCGCGAGGTGCTCGGGCACGGCAGCGGCTTCGACTCGCCCGGCTTCCGCCAGATCCGGCGCGTGTCGCCGCTGCTCGGCGAGGCGTTCCAGGACGCGCTCGCCGCGGCCGGGCTCGACGTCGTCTCGGTCTACACCGAGGGGCGTGAGCACGAAGAGCTGTACGGGCTCGCCGAGGCGCTCGTGGAGTGGGACGAGCGCGTGGCCCTCTGGCGGGTGCGCCACTACAAGGTCGTCGCGCGCATCATCGGCGACCACGTCGTCGGCACGCAGGGAACGCCCGTCGAGGTGCTCGGGCGCCTGATCCACCGCAGCATGTACCCCGATCTGTGGGAGGCCAGGAACCAGCTCACCGCGCTCGCGCAGGAGCGCGCCTGAGCACCACGGTTTCCCTTCGGCAGGAGGCGACGGAGCTCCTTCAGGCGCTCATCCGCCTCGACACGGTCAATCCGCCCGGCAACGAGACGCAGGCCGCGGAGCTCCTGCGCACCTACCTCGAGGAGAGCGGGGTCGCGTCCGAGCTGTACGCGAAGGAACCCGAGCGCGCCAACCTCGTGGCGCGCATCCCCGGCTCTGCCGGCGGCCCCCGGCTGGCGCTTCTCTCCCACACCGACACCGTGCTCGCCGACCCGGCCGAGTGGCAGGTCGACCCCTGGTCGGGCGAGCTGCGGGACGGCGAGGTCTGGGGCCGCGGCGCGCTCGACATGAAAGGCCAGGTGGCGGCGAGCGCCGTCGCCGTCGCCTCGCTCGCCCGGGAAGGGTTCAAGCCGAGCGGCGACCTCATCTTCGTGGCCGCAGCCGACGAGGAGGTCGGCGTCGAGGTCGGTCTCCAGTGGCTCGTGCAGGCGCACCCCGAGGCGGTGCGCGCGGAGTACTCGCTGAACGAGGGCGCGGGCGATCGCATCGAGCTCGGGGGCCGCCCCTTCTACCTCTGCTCGACCGCCGAGAAGATGAGCGCGCCGTTCCTGCTGCGGGTGCGAGGCCGCAGCGGCCATGCGTCCATGCCGGGTATGGCCGACAACGCGCTGCTGAAGGCGGCATCGCTCGTCGAGCAGCTCGGCGCCTACGTGCCCGAGCGCCGGCTCGAGCCAGAGCCGCGGGCCTTCCTGGAGGCGGTTACGGGCACCGCACCTGGCTCGCCCGAGGAGGCGCTCGCGCTCGCCGAGTCGCTGCATCCGCTGGCCCGGGAGCTCGTGGAGCCCCTGCTCTCGATGACGCTCTCGCCTACGATGATCTCCGCCTCGGGCAAGCGGAACGTCATTCCGGCGGTCTGCGACGTCGTCGTCGACAGGAGGCTCCTGCCCGGGCAGACGCCCGAGGAGGCCGACGAGGTCGTCCGCTCGGTGCTCGGGGAGGGCGACTACACGGTCACGACGACCGAGGCCCACGGCGGCACGCGCTCGCCGATGCGCTCACCGCTCTGGGATGCCGTCGAGTCGTTCGTCGAGCTGGCCGAGCCGGGCGCGCGGCCGGCGCCGATCTGCGTCGCGGGCTTCACCGACAGCCACTGGCTGCGGCAGGCCTTCGGCACCGTCGCCTACGGCTTCTTCCCCCTGCGGGTGATGGATCCCGAGCAGGCCTCGCTCCTGGTGCACTCGGCCGACGAGCGCATCCACGTGGACGACCTCGCGCTCGGCGTCGACTTCTTCCGCCACGCAGCGCAGCACCTGCTCGGCTAGGCCACGTGCTGCAGCCGGCGCTGCTCGGGCGGACGCTCGCGCACCGCACGCCGCAGATCCTCCGTCATGAGAGCCGAGGGCGCCCAGCCCGGGTAGCAGCAGCGCGGGCATTCGCACTCCTCGAGCACGAGGGGTCCGGCGCCGCTGCGGGCGTGGAGGGCGCCGCAGCGTAGGCACTCAGCGGCAAAGGCTTCCACCGTCACACAGTCGGCACCGTGAGCCAGCGTCGAGCCCCTCGAACGAGTCACTCAGCGCGCACCAACACCGGGGTCAGGTCTTGGAAGCGAACAGCTGGCCGGTCAGGTGTTCGATCTGGAGACCTGACCCCGCCTTGGTGCGCGCCGGTTAATCCGTGGAGTACTTGGGCTGCGGCTTCTCGCCGCGGATCTGCGCGACGGCGTTGTTGGCGGCGATGGCGGCCTCGCCCATGCCGATCGTGATCAGGGTGATCTTGCCGGGGTAGCCGGCCACGTCTCCGGCGGCGAAGATGCGCGGGGCGTTCGTCTCCATCGTCATCGGGTTGACGCGGATCTGGCGCTTGCCCTCGAGCTCGATGTTCCAGTCGGTGATCGCGCCCAGGTGGGATACGAAGCCGAGCAGCGTGATAAGAGCGTCGCACGGCACCTCCTCGACCTCGCCCGTGGAGGTGTTCTCGATCGCCACCGAGTGGATCGCGCCGTCGCCGCCGATGCCGCGTACCTCGTGTGGCGTGCAGATGCGCACGTGCCCGCTCTCCTCAAGGCGCCGCGCCTCCTTGACCGAGGCCTCGAGAGCGCGGAAGCGATCCCGCCGGTGCACGAGCGTGATCGGCAGCGCGGCCGTGTCCTGAAGGCCGAGCGTCCAGTCGAGGGCGGAGTCGCCCCCGCCGACGATCACGCAGCGCCGGCCCTCGAAGACGGCCTTCTGGCGCACGAAGTAGTGGAGGCCCTTGCCCTCCCAGGAGTCGACGTCCTCGACCCCGAGCTTGCGCGGCTCGAAGGCGCCGTGACCGGCCGTGATCACGATCGCCCGGGAGAGGTAGCGGCGCCCTTTGTCGGTGGTCAGCGCGTAGACCTCTTCGCCGCCGACCTCAACGCGGTCGAGCCCCTTCGCCTCCTCGCCGAGCACGACCTCGGCACCGTACTGGAGCCCCTGCTCGGAGCAGAGCTCGGTGAGCCGCTGGCCGAGGATGCGCGGATGCCCGGCGACGTCGTAGACGTGCTTCTCCGGGTAGACGGCCGATACCTGACCTCCCACCTGCTCGAGACTCTCGACGATGCGCGCGGAGGCATCGCGGTGGCCCGCGTAGTAGGCAGCGGAGAGGCCGACGGGGCCTGCGCCGAGGATCGTGATGTCGACGACTCCGTCCGTCGTGCTCACGATGGGGATGCTACGGCGTCAGTGGGAGCAGCCGGAGCCGCAACCGGCGGCGGCCGGCGCCTCGCCGGCCTCCTCGTCCTCGACCTGGAACGAGTGTCCGCAGCCGCAGGAGGAGCTGGCGTTCGGGTTGTCGATCTTGAAGCCCGACTCCTGGAGCCCCTCCAGGAAGTCGACCTGCGCGCCGCGCAGGTAGGGCGCGCTGAAGGAATCGACGACGATGCTGACTCCGTGCTGGAGGAGCTCGATGTCGCCCTCCTGCGAGCCGCGGTCGAAGCCGAGGCCGTACTGGAAGCCCGAGCAGCCGCCGCCCTGGATCGCCAGCCGCAGAACGGCCGCCTCGCCGGGTGGCTCCTGCGCCATCAGCTGCTTGATCTTCACAGCAGCGGTCGGCGTCAGGTTGACCAGCTCGCCTGTCGCCTCGGTCGGTCGCTCGATCGTCGCCATCCTGGAGGCATCGTAGCAGGAGGCCACCCGCCTGCAGATGCCCCTTCGATCCCGGAGTTTGTGACACCCGTAGCGCGCGTGGTTACGCGGAATCCGGCTCTCCTCGTATCGCCCGGAGGTTCCTGCTACCGTCATCGCCCAGAGCCTCGGTTCGGTGGGGCCGACGCACGCGGAGGAGCCGCTCGCAGATGCTGGACAACTGGCTGCCTTTCCTGATCTACGCGGTCTTGGCGCTCGCCATACCCGCGTCGATGGTCGGCATGTCCTTCGCCTTCGCGACGCGTCCGACGAAGCGCACCAGAGCGCGCACCCTGCCCTTCGAGTCGGGCGTCTCGCAGGGAGCTCCCGACCAGCGCCGCTTCACGGTCAGCTTCTACCTGACCGCCATGCTGTTCATCGTCTTCGACATCGAGATCGTCTTCCTGTACCCGCTCGCGATCATCCTCAACGAGCTCGCCTGGTTCGCGTTCCTCGAGCTGCTCTTCTTCATCGCGATCCTCGTCGTCGCCTACGTGTACGTCTGGCGCAAAGGGGCGCTCGAGTGGCAGTGAAGAAGAAGCGGCTCGCCGACTACGGCCTGAGCTCCGAGCGCCTGCTCTGGCCCACCTCGGGCGCGACCGCCAAGGGTCCCGGCGTCTTCGAGCGGGAGCTGGGCGACCTCGAGGACAAGCTCCTGCTGACCACCGTCGGGAAGGCGGTCGCCTGGTCGCAGGGCAACTCGATCTGGCCCGACACCTTCGGCCTCGCCTGCTGCGCGATCGAGATGATGTCGATCGTCTCCTCGCGCTACGACATCGCCCGCTTCGGCGCCGAGGTCTTCCGCTCCTCGCCGCGCCAGGCCGACCTGCTGATCGTATCGGGGCGCGTGGCGCACAAGATGGCAGCCCCGCTCCGTCAGGTCTACGACCAGATGCTCGAGCCGAAGTGGGTGATCGCAATGGGGGCGTGCGCGAGCTCGGGCGGGATGTTCAACAACTACACGGTGCTCCAGGGCGTGGACAAGATCGTGCCCGTCGACATCCACGTGCCCGGTTGCCCCCCGCGGCCCGAGGCGCTCGTCGAGGGCATCGTCCGCCTGCAGGAGAAGATCAAGGCGGGCGTGCCCGCGGCCTATGACATCCGCGGGGTGGCGAGCTGACCTTCGAGGGCGTCCCGGGGCTCGTGGAGACGAGGGAGGAGCACGGCGAGACGACCGTCGTCGTCGACACCCCCCGCCTCGCCGAGGCGTGCCTGCACCTCCGCGACGAGCTCGGCTTCGCGTTCCTCTCGGACCTCGCGGCGACCGACTACCTCGGCTGGGGCGAGCCCGGGGTGGCCGGCTATATCGGCACAGCCGGCGGCCGCGACCTCAACACGCCCGGCACGGGAGGTCACGCACGCCTGCCCGTGGCGAAGCCCAAGCGCTTCTCGATCAACCTGCAGCTGCTCGCCCTGCGCCACGGCGCACCTCGCGTCCGCGTCCAGGTGTGGGTCGACGACGGCGAGCGGGTACCCAGCGTCGTCGGCGTGTGGCCGACCGCCGACTGGCACGAGCGCGAGGCCTGGGACATGATGGGCATCCCCTTTGACGGGCATCCGAACCTGAAGCGGATCCTGATGGACGACGACTGGGAGGGGCATCCCCTGCGCAAGGACTATCCGATCGGCGGCGAGCCCGTCCGCTTCTCGGGGGAGGAGTAGCGAGCGTGGCCACGCTCGAGCGACCGCGGGCCGCGCCGATCTACTCGGGCACGCGTATCCCCACGCCCGTGCCGACCCTGCTCCAGGTGCCGGACGCGCTGCGCGACTCGGAGGACGTCCTCCAGGTCAACTTCGGGCCGAACCACCCGTCGACCCATGGCGTCCTGCGACTCGTCGCCGACCTGAACGGCGAGCAGGTGGTCGGCCTCGAGGCGATCGTGGGCTACCTCCACACCGGCTTCGAGAAGACGATGGAGCAGAAGACCTGGTGGAAGGCGATCACCTATCCCGAGCGGATCGACTACCTCTCGTTCCAGTACAACGAGCTCGTCTTCGTGCTCGCGATCGAGCGGCTGCTCGGCCTCGAGGTGCCCGAGAAGGCGACCTGGACGCGCATGCTCCTGTGCGAGCTGAACCGCATCCACTCGCACCTGGTCTGGCTCGGCACCGCGGCCCTCGAGCTCGGCGCGATCTCGATGTTCTGGTACTCGTTCCGGGAGCGCGAGCAGATCCTCGATCTCTTCGAGCTGCTCACGGGCGCGCGCATGCACACGCGCTACTTCCAGGCGGGAGGCATCTCCGAGGATCTCCCCAGGGGCTTCCTGCCCGAGGTGCGCAGGTTCGTCGACTGGATGCCGAAGGCCGTCGACGACTACGAGGGGATGCTCACGCGGAACCAGATCTGGCTCGAGCGCACACGCGGCATCGGGCTGCTCTCGGCAGCGGACGCGATCGCGCTCGGCCAGTCGGGCCCCGTGCTGCGCGCGTCGGGCGTCGACTGGGACCTGCGCAAGCGCGCGCCCTACCTCGCCTACGACGAGGTCTACTTCGACGTGCCCGTCTACCCGAACGGCGACGTCTACGACCGCTACCTCGTGCACATGGACGAGATGCGGCAGTCGACGCGGATCGTGGCGCAGTGCGTCGACCGGCTCGCCGGCATGGAGGGACAGCCCTGGATCGCGGACGACCGCAAGGTCGTGCTACCGCCGCGCGAGGAGCTGCACACCTCCATGGAGTCGCTCATCCACCACTTCAAGATCGTCACGGAGGGCTACCGCGTGCCCGAGGGCGAGATCTACGTCGCCGTCGAGTCGGCTCGTGGCGAGCTCGGCTGCTACGTCGTCTCGGACGGCGGCCCGAAGCCGTGGCGCGTGAAGTTCCGAGCCCCCTCCTTCGTCGCGCTCGAGGCCACGGCCACCTGTATGCGCGACGCGCTCATCGCAGACTTCATCGCCATCGTCGGCTCGCTCGACACCGTCATGGGCGAGGTCGACAGATAGAGATGCAACGGTCGCTGTACGAGGAGATCCGCGCCGTCGCGGTTCAGTACCCGGACGAGCGCTCGGCCGTCCTGCCGGCGCTCCGCCTCGCGCAGGAGCGCTACGGCTGGCTTCCGCCCGCCGCCTTCCGCGAGGTGGCCGACGCGCTCGACGTGACGCCGGCGTACTGCCAGTCGGTCGCGTCCTTCTACGACATGTTCCACCTCGTTCCCGTGGGCCGGCGCCTCGTCGAGGTCTGCACCAACATCTGCTGCGGCCTCGAGGGCGCGCAGGGAGTGCTCGAGGCGCTCGAGTCCGAGCTCGGCGTGCGCGTGGGCGAGACGAGCGACGACGGGGAGTTCACGCTGCGGGCGGTCGAGTGCCTCGGCGGCTGCGGCTCGCCGACGATCGTCGCGATCGACAACCGCTACCGCGAGGGCGTGCGCGCGGACGACGTGCCGGCCCTCGTGACGGAGCTGCGCGGTGGCTGACGAGATCGTCCTCGCCGGCGCCGAGGGGCGCGACCTCACGAAGCTCTCGGAGTTCAGGGCCGGGGGCGGCTACGCCGCGCTCGCGAAGGCCCGCGGCCTGGAGCCCGCCGCAGTGATCGAAGAGCTCGTCGCCTCCAACCTGCGCGGCCGCGGCGGCGCTGGCTTCCCGATGGGGAGGAAGGCGGGCTTCATCCCCAAGCCGGGCACGAACCCGAATCCCACCTACCTGGCGGTGAACGCAGACGAGTCGGAGCCCGGCACCTTCAAGGACCGGGAGATCATGCGCCGGGTGCCGCACCGGCTGATCGAGGGCTGCCTCATCACCGCGCACGCGATCGTCTCGCGCCACGTCTTCATCTACATCCGCGGCGAGTACCTGGAGGAGTTCGAGATCCTGCGCGCCGCGCTCGACGAGGCGCGCGGCGCGGAGCTCCTGGGCGGGGTCACGGTCGTGCTGCACCGCGGCGCCGGCGCCTACATCTGCGGCGAGGAGACCGCGCTGCTCGAGTCGCTCGAGGGCCAGCGTGGCCAGCCCCGCTCGAAGCCGCCGTTTCCGGCAGTCTCGGGGCTGTACGCCTCGCCCACGCTGATCAACAACGTCGAGACGATCGCCTCGGTGCCGGCCATCGTCGAGCGCGGCGGAGCGTGGTTCGCCACCATCGGGGCCGGGCCGGCTTCCACAGGCACGCGTGTCTTCTGCCTCTCCGGCAACGTCGTGCGCGGGGGTAACTACGAGCTGCCGATGGGCGCGACGATCCGTGAGCTCGTCTACGACCACGGCGGCGGCATCGCGGACGGGCGCGAGCTGAAGGCGATCATCCCGGGCGGTTCCTCGTTCCCGGTGCTGACGCCGGATCAGATCGACACGCCGCTCGACTTCGACTCGGTTGCCGAGGCCGGCTCGGCGCTCGGCTCGGGTGTCGTGATTGCGATCGACGACCGCTGCTGCATGGTGCAGCTCGGCCTGCGGGTGGCGCAGTTCTACATGCACGAGTCGTGCGGCAAGTGCACGCCCTGCCGCGAGGGCACGCGCTGGATGGTCGCGCTCCTCGACAAGATCGAGGACGGCCGGGCGACCCACGGCGAGCTCGACCTGCTGCTCGACGTCTGCGACCGGATCCTCGGCAAGTGCCTGTGTCCCCTGGGCGACGCCGCCGCGATGCCGGTGGCGAGCTACGTCGACAGCTTCCGCGACGAGTTCCGAGAGCACGTCGACGCGGGGAGCTGCCCCTTCGGCGGCTCCTCCTCGCTCGACCGCCTGCTGGCGCCGGTCGACCAGCACTCGCTGCACCCGACCGTCGAGGTACCCGCGTGAGCGCGCCCGAGCTCGTGACCGTGACGGTCGACGGGCGGGCGGTGCAGGTGCCGCACGGCACGGGGCTCGTCGAGACGGGGCTCGCGGCCGGAGTCGAGATCCCCGTCTTCTGCTACGAGCCGCGGCTCGGCCCTCCCGTCGGCGCGTGCCGCATGTGCCTCGTGGAGATCGAGGGGATGCCCAAGCTCCAGGCCGGCTGCACGCTCGTCGCGCAGGACGGGATGGTCGTGAGCACGGCCGCCACCTCGAAGAAGGCCGCCGAGGGGCAGAACGCGACGCTCGAGTTCATCCTCGTCAACCACCCGCTTGACTGCCCGGTCTGCGACAAGGGGGGCGAGTGCCCGCTCCAGGATTTGACCTTCCGCTACGGCCCCGGCAACACGCGCATGACCTTCCCCAAGCGCACGTTCGACAAGCCGATTCCGATCAGCCCGACGATCGCGCTCGACCGCGAGCGGTGCATCCTCTGCTACCGCTGCACGCGCTTCTCCGAGACCGTGTCCGGTGACGGGCAGCTCGTAGCGAGCAACCGCGGCGCCCAGTCGCTGATCACGACCTTCGAGGATGAGCCCTACCGCGCCCCCTTCTCGGGCAACGTGATCGAGCTCTGCCCGGTCGGCGCGCTGACCTCGACGCAGTACCGCTTCGAGGCGCGGCCGTGGGAGATCCAGAACGTTCCGACCGTGTGCGCCCTGTGCCCCGTCGGCTGCAACATCAGCGCCACGACGCGCGAGGGCAAGGTCAAGCGCATCATTTCCCGCAACCACCCCGAGGTCGACGAGGGCTGGCTGTGCGACAAGGGCCGTTTCGCCTTTTCGCACCTGCGCGCGCCCGACCGGATCACCGAGCCGCTGCGCCGCGTGCGCCGGCGGGGTTTCGCGCCCGTCCCCTGGGACGAGGCCCTCGACGAGGCGGAGCGCCTGCTGCGCGAGGCGGGCGACCACATCGTCACGGCGCTCTCGGGCTCGGAGACGATCGAAGGCGCCTACGGCCTGGCCCGTCTGCTGCGTGGCCTCGGCGCCCACACGGCCATCCTGCCCGAGGAGACGAGCGACGCTCTCGACGCCTACCGCCTGCCCCTCTCGGCGATCCGCGCTGCCGAGCTCGTGGTCGTGCTCGGCGACGAGCCGGTCTCCGAGCGTGCCCCCGTGCTCGACCTGTGGCTGCGGGCGGCGCGGCGCGCTGGAGCGGAGGTCGTCACCTGCGGCCCGGCCGGGAGCACGCTCGCAGCGCCCGGTGCCGCCGCTCAGGTCTGCCTCGACCTCGCCGCTCCCGGGAACGAGTTGGGCGAGCGCCTGCGAGCCGCCGCCCGCGCGATCCTCGTCTGGTCGGGCCCCGGTGGCCAGGGCGGGGCGCAGCTCGCGGCGCTCGCCGGCGCACTCGGCTTTGCCGGGCGGGAGGGCTGCGGCGCCTTCTACGTGCCCGCGGCGCCGAATGCCCGCGGCGTCGCCGAGGCCTGGTCGGCCGCCTCCGACGACGAGGGCTCGACCCCCGACCCGATCAAGCTGCTCGTCGTCTCGGGCGACGAGGCGGCCTCCAATCCCCACGTGCGTGCGCTGGCCGAGCGGGCCGAGTCGGTGCTCGCCGTCACGATGTTCCAGGGGCTCGCCGTCGGCTGGGCCGACCTCGTCCTGCCGGGCACGAGCTACCTCGAGCGCGACGGCACGACGATGAACCTCGAGGGGCGGGTGCAGCGGCTACGGCGTACCGTCACCCCGCCCGCGCCGGACGAGCTCGCCTGGCTCTCGCAGCTCGCCGGGCGCTTCGGGATCGAGCTCTCGCCCCATCCCGCAGTCCTCTTCGCCGAGCTCTCGCCGCGCCTCTTCGGCGGCCTGCCCTTCGGTGAGGTGGGGGAGCGGGCGTCCCTGCGCCCACGCAGCGCGCCGGCTGCCGAGCACCGGCTCGAGCCGCCCGCCCTCCGCCGTCCCGGCGACGGCCATCGCCTCCAGCTCCTGCGCTACCGCCCACTCTTCTCCGGCGCGGCCGTCGAGCGGGTGCCCGAGCTCCAGTTCCAGCGCCCCGCGCGCGAGGTCGAGCTCTCCGCGGACGACGCCGAGCGCCGGCGCATCGGCCCCGGCGACGAGGTCACCGTGCGCTCGAACGGCACGTCGGCCACCCTGCGTGCGCGGATCGACCGCAGGCTGGCGCCGGGCGTCGTTCGCATCGCGGACGAGCACGCGGGCGACCTGCACCAGCTCGTCGAGGTACTGAAGAGGTGAACGAGGCCTGGTGGATCAGCCTGATCAAGGCGGTCGTGATCATCAACCTGGTGCTTCTGACGTTCGCCTACATGACGCTGATCGAGCGCAAGGTGATGGGCCGCATGCAGCTGCGCTACGGGCCGAACCGAGCAGGGCCGTTCGGCATGCTGCAGCCCATCGCCGACCTGGTCAAGCTCCTGCGCAAGGAGAGCTTCTTCCCGGCGGCCTCGGTCGACGCGCTCTACATCGTCGCTCCGGTGGTCTCGGCCGCGACAGCCCTCGCGGCCTTCGCCGTCATCCCCTTCGGTGCCGGCTGGACGATCTTCGGCCAGGACGTGGAGGGGCAGGTGGCCGACCTCCCGATCGCGCTCATTCTGATCTTCGCTCTCGGGTCGCTCGGGGTCTACGGGTTCATCGTCGGTGGCTGGGCCTCCGAGTCGAAGTACGCCCTGCTCGGCTCGATGCGCACGTGCGCGCAGCTCGTGTCCTACGAGGTCTCGCTGGCGCTCTCGGTGCTCGGCGTCGTGATCATGGGGCAGTCGCTCTCCCTGACCGAGATCGTGGCCAAGCAGGGGGAGACGATCTGGTTCGTGGTACCGCAGCTCGTCGGTCTCGTCATCTTCTTCATCGCGGGCACCGCTGAGACGAACCGGGCGCCCTTCGACCTGCCCGAGGCTGAACAGGAGCTCGTGGCGGGCTACCACACCGAGTACAGCGGCATGCGCTTCGGCCTTTTCCAGATGGCCGAGTACATCAACCTGATCACGCTCTCGGCGCTCTGCGTGACGCTCTTCTTCGCCGGCTGGCACGGCCCCTTCCTGCCCGGGCCGATCTGGTTCGTGCTGAAGCTGCTCGCGATCCTCTTTATCTTCATCTGGATGCGGACGACGCTGCCGCGCCTGCGCTACGACCAGCTCATGCGCTTCGGCTGGAAGGTGCTGCTGCCCCTTGCCACGCTGAACGCCGTCGTCACAGCCTTCTTCGTCGTCCTGGTCGACTAAGTGCACCCGACCGAAAATACGCCCGTGCCCTGGCGGCTGCAAACCGGCGCCGGGCCGCGTCCTCGGTCGCGCCCGTATCCTCCGGATACGAACGCTCCCTGCGTCCTTGCCCAGCTTGGTTTTCACCGCCAGGCTCATGACCGTCCTTCCGGCCGGGAGCACTGAGAGCCGCGATGTCGCCACAGCCATTCGGCTCGATCAAGGGCTTCGGGGTCACTTTCAAGCAGATCTTCAAGAAGCCGATCACGCAGCAGTACCCCGAGTACAAGCGGCCGGTCTACCCGCGCTTCCGCGGCCGCCACCGCCTCTGGCTGCACGAGGACGGGCTCGAGAAGTGTGTCGGCTGCTCGCTCTGCGCGGCCGCGTGCCCGGCCGACTGCATCCGCGTCGTGGCTGCCGAGAACACCCCCGAGAACCGCGTCTCGGCCGGGGAGCGGTACGCGCGCATCTACGAGATCAACCTCAGCCGCTGCATCTTCTGCGGCTACTGCGAGCTCGCCTGCCCCTTCGACGCGATCACGCTCGGCAACGAGTTCGAGATCTCGGAGTACTCGCGCGACGACCTCATCTACACGAAGGACATGCTGCTTGCGCCGCCGATCAAGCGCGTGCCGGTCGCCGACCGGGATCTCTACGACACGCCCATCCCCTTCTACAAGAGCGACTCCTGATGGGCAACGTGATCGTGTGGATCGTCTGGTTGGCGGCCCTCTTCGGCTGCATCGGGTCGGGAGTTGCGGTCGTCAGCATGACGAACCCCTTCTACTCGGCGATCGCCCTGATCGGGAACCTCGGCTCGCTCGCCGTCTTCTTCTTGCTCCTGCAGGCCGAGTTCGTCGCCGCGGCGCAGGTGCTCGTCTACGCGGGCGCCGTCATGGTCATGTTCCTGTTCGTGATCGCGTACCTGGGCGGGCAGGCCGACGCGCCGTGGGCGGGAGGCTCCTCCTGGCAGCGCTGGGCTGCGGTGATCGCCGCGTCGGCGCTCCTACTCGAGATCATCATGGTGATCGGCCTCAAGGCCGGCGGCCGGCTCTCGGACGAGGCCGAGGTGCGCGAGGCGTTCGGCAGCCCGGGTGACATCGGGCGCCTGTTCCTGACCGACCACCTACTCGCCTTCGAGATCACCTCGATCGTGCTGCTCGTGGCGGCGATCGGCGGAGTCGTGCTCGGCGCGCACTCGCGGCACGGGGAGCCGCGCTACGAGGGGCCTGCGGGCGTGCCCGTCTCGCGCGAGCGCACGCTGCCGCCGGAGCCTGTCGCCGCGACACCGCACGACGCATCCGGTGCCGGGGTGCCCGGGTGAACGGCCCCGACGTCACCTGGTACCTCGCCGTCGCGGGTGTGCTCTTCGCCACGGGGGCGCTCGGGGTGCTCCTGCGCAGGAGTCCGCTGATCGTCCTCCTCTCGCTCGAGATCATGCTGAACGGCGCCAACCTCGCCCTCATCGCCTTCGCGCGCCAGCAGGGCGATCTCGACGGTCAGATCTTCGCGCTGGCGGTGATGGCCGTGGCCGCCTCGGAGGTGGTCGTCGGGCTCGGGCTCATCGTCGCCATGGCGCGCCGCCGCCTCGTGCTCGACGTCGACGAGCTGACCACCCTGCGCGGATGAGCATCGCCGCCTGGATCTGCCTGCTCGCGCCGCTCGCCGGCGCCCTCGCGATCACGCTCCTCGGCGAGCTCGTGCCGCGGCGGATCGCCGGCCTCGTGGCGACAGGCTCGGTCGCCATTGCCTTCGCTGCCGCCGTCGTGCTGTTCGTGACGGTGCTCGGGCGCGACGGCGAGGAGCGTCAGGAGCTGACGACTGCCTGGAACTGGCTGAGCGTGGGCGACCTCGACGTTGGCCTGTCACTCCTCGTCGACCCCCTCTCGATCATGATGGCGCTGATCGTCGCCGGGGTCGGCTCGCTGATCGTTGCCTACTCGATCGGCTACATGGCCGGCGACGACGAGGAGCGGCGCTTCTTCGCCTACATGGCGCTCTTCGTCTTCTCGATGCTCCTGCTCGTCCTCGCCGGGAACTTCCTCATCCTGCTCGCCGGCTGGGGCCTCGTCGGGCTCTCGTCCTACCTGCTCATCGGCTTCCACCACGAGCGGCCGAGCGCGATCGCAGCCGCCAAGAAGGCCTTCATCATGAACGCGGTCGGCGACGCGACCATGGCGCTCGCCTTCTTCCTGCTCGTGTACGAGACGGGCACGCTCGACTTCGTGACCGCCTTCGAGCGCGTCGACGGGCTGAGCTCCACGGTCGTCAACCTCGTCGCGCTCGGCCTCCTCGGCGGTGCCGTCGCCAAGTCGGCGCAGATCCCGCTGCACACGTGGCTCCCCGACGCGATGGAGGGCCCGACGCCGGTCAGCGCGCTCATCCACGCGGCCACGATGGTGACCGCGGGCGTGTACCTGATCGTGCGCGCACACCCGCTCTTCGAGGCAGCTCCCTCCGTGCAGGATCTCGCCGCCGGGCTCGGTGCGGTGACGATCGTGGTGGCGGGCCTGATCGCGCTCGTGCAGACGGACATCAAGCGCGTGATCGCCTACTCGACCATGTCCCAGATCGGCTACATGTTCCTCGCTGCCGGGATCGGCGCCTACGCCAACGGCATGTTCCACCTGATGACGCATGCCTTCTTCAAGGCGCTGCTCTTCCTCGCCGCCGGCGTCGTCATCCACGCGCTCGTCGGCGAGCAGGACATGCGCAAGATGGGCGGCCTGCGGCGCCTCATGCCGCGCACGTGGATCGCCATGCTGATCGGCGGCCTCGCGCTCGTGGGCCTGCCGCCGCTCTCGGGCTTCTTCTCCAAGGACTCGATCCTCGCCTCGGCGCTCGCCACGGGGGACACCTACGGGTACGTGCTGTTCGCAGCGGGCCTCTTTGGCGCCCTCCTCACTGGGATCTACACCTTCCGCATGCTCTTCATCGTCTTCACCGGCGAGCCGAGCGGCTTCGTGCGCGAGCACCTGCACACCGAGCACGGGGAGGGCCCGCGCTGGATGACGGCGCCCGTCGCCGTGCTGGCGGCACTCGCCGTCGTGGGGGGCGCTGTCCAGATCGCGGGCATCTGGCACCCGCTCGCGGACTTCCTGGACTCGATCGTCGCCGTCGACCGCGAGAGCCTCGCCCTGGTCGAGCCCACCGTGACGCAGGACTGGGTCACGAGCATCCTCGCGGTCGGCGCCGGACTCCTGGGCATCGGCGTCGCCTGGCTCATCTACGGCGCTCGCCGCGTGGCGGCTCCACGCATGGTCGCGCTGCGCAACCCGCTCGAGCGCAAGCTCTACTTCGACGAGCTCTACCAGACGGTCTTCTACTACCCCGCCGTCGGCATCGCCCGCGGCTGGACGCGGTTCGTCGAGGGGCCGCTGATCGGCGGCTCGATCTCCGGGGTCGCGGGCGCGACGCGGGGGCTCGGGCGCGGCGTCGGCCAGGCGCAGACCGGCTTCCTGCGCACCTACGCCCTGGCCATAGCGGCCGGCCTCGCGGTGCTCGCGATGGTGTTCGTGTCGGTGCGCTGAGATGCTGACGACCGCGCTCATCCTCGTTCCCCTCGCCGGCGCACTCGTCGTCTGGCTCCTGCCCTGGTCGCGCTTCGCGGCGGGGTCGATCGCCCTCCTCGTCAGCCTCGTGGAGGTCGGGCTCTGGGTCACAGCGCTCGCCGGCTTCGACTTCGGCGAAAGCGGGCTTCAGGACGGCGCGCGCGCGAGCTGGTTCAGCGACCTCGAGGTCTCCTACCACGTCGGCCTGTACGGCTTCTCGCTCTGGCTCGTCGGTCTGACCGTGGTCGCGATGGCGGCCGCGATCGGCTACGGGCTCTGGGCCGGGCGCGAGCGGGCGCGCACGTACTTCGGCCTCATGCTCTTCCTCACGGGCGCGGTCGTTGGCGTCTTCACGGCGCAGGATCTGCTGCTCTTCTACGCGTTCTTCGAGGGGATGCTGATCCCGCTCTACGCGCTGATCGGCGTCTGGGGCGGGCGCCGGCGCCAGGCCGCGACGATCAAGTTCGTCATCTACACGGTGGCCGGGTCGCTGCTGATGCTCGTCTCGATCATCGTCTTCGGGCTCTCGCAGGGCACCTTCGACCTCGTCGACTCGGGCACGAGCGACAGCCCCTGGCTCTTCCTCGGCTTCGCCGCCGCGTTCGCCATCAAGGCGCCGCTCTTCCCCCTTCACGGCTGGCTGCCCGATGCCTACCGCGAGTCGCCGCCCGAGGTCGCGGCAGTGCTCTCGGGCGTCGTCTCCAAGGCGGCTGTCTACGGGTTGCTGCGGATCGCGATCGCCAAGTTCCCGGAGCCGGCGGACGACTTCCGCTTCACCATTCTCGTGCTCGCCGCGGTCGGGCTCGTGTACGGCTCGTTCCTCGCCTTCCGTGCGCCTGACATACGGGGCGTGATCGCGTACTCGAGCCTTGCGCAGATGGGTCTGATCACGCTCGGGCTCTTCGCGGGCAACAGCTCGGGCTTGAACGGCGCAGTTCTCATGTCGGTCGTGCACGGGCTCGTCTCGACGACGCTCTTCCTGCTCGCGGGCGGCATCGAGCGGCGCGCCTCTACCGGAGAGCTCGCCTCGCTCGGCGGCATGGGGAGGGGGCGCCCGCTGCTCGCGACGATGCTGATGACGGTGGGCGTGATCGCGCTCGCCGTGCCGGGGTCGGCCGCCTTCGCGGGCGAGTTCCTCATCCTCGCCGGCGTCTTCGATCAGGGCTGGCTGTGGGCCGTGATCGGCGCCGCGGCGATCGTGCTGGCCGCGATGTACGTGCTGCGCCTGATCTCCGCGGTCCTGCACGAGCGGGACGGGAGCGCCGTTCCCCGCGAGGCGCTCGATTTGCGCCCGGCGGAGCTCGGCCTGCTCGTGCCCCTCGTCGCCTGCCTGCTCGCGCTGTCGGCGTGGCCGGCCGCCGTGACGGATCGCGCGTTCTCCGACGGCGACGTGCGGACGCTCCAGGCCGTGCAGCGCGGTGACGGGAACGGCTCCGCCTTCCTCGCCTCCGTTGTCCGCGAGTGCGGGGAGCCCAGGCAGCGGTATGCAATCTCGGGTAGCGGCAGCGGCGCATCGCACATCACCTTTGTTGTCTGCCGCGAGGGTGACGACGCCTGGACGGGCTACGCGCCGATCGAGGAGGAGGAGAAGCCGTGACCGAGGCGCCGAGCGTCGACTGGTTCGCCCTGTCGCCGATCCTGGCCCTCCTCGCGGCGGCCGGGATCGCGCTCCTCGGCGCCGTGCTCGTGCCCGCGGGCTGGCGCAAGCCGCTGGCGGCGCTCGCGACGGCGTCCGGGTACGCGACGGCCTTCGTCTTCTCGGCCCTCGTCTACGCTCGCAGCGAAGACGCGAGCCTCGTCGTTGCAGACAGCTTCGCGCGCGACCGCTTCGCCACCCTCGCCGCCCTGATCGTGTGCGGCGCCGGTCTCCTCGCGGTCGGCGTCTCCTGGAGCGAGCGCCTCGGACACGGCGAGCGCGAGCATGTGGGGGAGTACTACGCGCTGCTTGCCGCGGCCGGTGCCGGGATGGTGTTCTTCGTCGGCGCGAGCAACCTGATGGTGCTCTTCCTCGGGCTCGAGTGGTTCTCGATCTGCCTCTACGTGCTCACGGCGATCGCGGCCGAGCGCGTCGCCTCGCTCGAGGCGGGGCTCAAGTACCTGATCGTCGGCAGCTTCGGCTCGGCCGTGCTGCTCTTCGGTTGCGCGCTCGTCTACGGGGCGACGGGCGAGCTCGGCTTCGGCGCCATCGCGGAGGCGACGAGCAGGCAGGGGCTCGTCGACGACCCCCTTCTGCTCGCCGGCCTCGCCATGCTGATCACGGGGCTCGGCTTCAAGGCCTCGGCTGCGCCGTTCCACATGTGGACGCCGGACGTCTACGAGGGCGCGCCAACCCCCGTTACCGCGTTCATGTCCGCGGCCACGAAGACGGTCGCCCTGGTCGTGACGCTGCGCGTGCTCGTGACCGCCTTCCCGGAGCTGGACGAGTTCTGGACGATCGCCATCGCGGCGATCGCCTGCATCTCGCTCGCGGTGGGCAACCTCGCCGCGCTCGTACAGCGGGACGTCAAGCGCATGCTTGCCTACTCCTCGGTCTCGCACGCGGGCTTCATGCTGATCCCGATCGCGGCCGGTAACGAGCTCGGCGGCCGGGCGCTCCTCTACTACCTGGTCCCCTACTCGGCCATGTCGCTGGGCGCGTTCGCGGTCGTGGCGGCGAGGGAGCGCGAGCTGCGGGCGCCCGTGACGCTCGACAACCTGGCCGGCTTCGGCTGGGAGCGGCCGCTGCTCGGCGTCGCCATGTGGGTCTTCATGCTCGGCTTCGCCGGCCTGCCGCTGACGGGCGGCTTCGTGGGCAAGTTCTACGCCTTCTCGGCTGCCTACGAAGCCGGGTGGACGTGGCTCGTGATCGTGGGCGTCGCGGCGACGGCGGTCAGCCTCTACTACTACCTCGGCGTCGTGCGGGCGCTGTACATGCGCTCGGGGGCCGAGCTGCAGCCCGTGGTCGTCGGCGGCTCGCCTCCCTCGGAGCGCCTCCTGCAGGGCGCCGTGCTCGCGTGCCTTGGTGTCACCGTCGCGTCGTTCTTCGCCGTCCAGCCGCTGATCGAGCTGGCGCGGGACGCTGCGGAGTCGCTGCCCTTCTGAGCTCTGTCAGTTCCGGCCGGCAGGCGACAGCAGTGTGGTCGCGCGCACTCTGTCGGTGAGTACGGTGCCCGTGCGGGTGTCGACGACGGCAACCGTCCGGCTCTCGCGCTGCACGTAGAGGAAGGAGCCGTGCGTCCAGAGGACGCCGTCCGGACGGAGGCCTGAGGCCGTGAGCGTCCAGCGTCGCGCGCCGTCCGGCTCGAGGGCGATGAGGGCTTCCCCGGCAGCCGTCACGAGCGCGCCGTCCGCCGGGACGACCGCCGACGCGCTCTCATTGAGACTGTGCGTCGTCCAGTTCCGCGTGTCGACGACGTGCAGCCCAGCGGGATCGGATCGTTGTGCCGGTCTGCCCCGTACGTCGGTGCCCACGCTTTCGTCGGAGCCCGCGATCGCCAGCAGCCCGCCGCCGAGCCAGGCCGCCTCGCGCTGCGGCCCCTCGCGGCGCTTGGCGTGCGCGGCAGGCTCGACCCAGTTCCGCAGCCGACCGAGCAGCGACACCGGTCGCGCGAGCTCGTGGAGGGAGACCGAGAGGTCGGCGAGGCGCACGTCTGCCACGGGCGTGCCTCCTCCGAGCACGTACGCGTGTCCGGCCTCGGGATCGACGGCCAGTCCTGGAGTCGGTCCGCCGCCACTCGGGTTGCCGTCCTCGTCGAAGCGGAAGCCGGCCGGGATCGGTGAGAGCACGACTCGGCGCACAGAGCCGTCCGCATCCGCGACGGCGAGGGTTGCCGCGCCGACACGGTCGCTCGGTGCCAGCAGCAGGACGAGCGAATCGCCGGCGCGCTCGACCGCCACCACCGAGGCAGCGAGCGAGACGTTCCGCACGACCTTGCGTCGCACGGGATCGATGACGGCCAGCTCGTCGTCACGGACGAGCACGATCCGATCAGGCCGGAGCCAGCTGATCATCCGGTGGCCAAAACCGCCGGGCGGAACCGCGAAAGCGGGCCCGAGCCGCCGGGTGCGCAGGTCGAGCACCCGCAGCGCAGGTCGAAGGGCCGGCTTGCTGGTCGGGCCGCGCGTCAGGGCGAGCCGCGACCCGTCGGGCGAAAAGGCACTGCCCGCGGCAAAGCGACCGAGCGCGATCGGGCGCCCGGTGCGCCGGAGCGTGGCCGGCTCGACGCGGGCGAGGGTGCCCGCCTCTCCCTGCCACGAGATCGCGTACAGCGGGCCCGGCGCTGGCGCACCACGCACCTCCGTCCGAGCAAGTGGAGGCGAGGAGGCCGTGGCGGACACACCGACGGTGCCCACCGTCAAGGCGAGGGCGATTCCCGCGAGCGCCGCCCCAGGCACCGTCATCTGCCGACAGTGTAGGCGCGTGCGCAAGTGGCTTCTTCTAACCACGCTGAGCCGCGAGCTCCGCTTCGGTCGGCCCCCCTGCCTGGCGCCAGGCCGGCACGACGAGCGGGCTCAGCGTGCACACGAGGTAGACAAGCCCGAAGGACACGAGCGTGGTGCGCAAGCCGAGCCATTCGACGCAGACTGCACCGAGCAGAGCGCCGATCGGCGCACCGGCCATCACGCCCGCCGTAATTGCACCGAAGACCCGCGCCCGCAGCCGCTCGGGCACCCGCTCGTACTGGATCGTGCCGAGGATCGGGTTGATCGGTCCGATGTCCCATGCCGGCGATTGCAAAGCCGGCGAGCACCGGACCCACGCCCGGCAACGCGGCAGGAAGAAACGAGACGGCCTGCCGAGCGTGAAGCCGGCGACGAGCGTCGAGACGCGCGGCAGGCGATGGCCGACCCAGGCGAACACGAGCGTTCCCGCCAGCGCGAAGATCCCCATCGCCCCGCTCATCAGTCCGAGCGCGACGACGCTGTCGAGGACACGGTCGGCGTAGACCGGCATCAGCACGCCGCCCATGGCCGCGTCGAGCATGTTC
>Ga0183260_10001069_pt1 | contig 23355 bp, 23 predicted proteins | sample AntDrymUQ4972206_2_FD_129768 | JGI IMG/M metagenome (GOLD analysis project Ga0183260, IMG submission 129768) | Polar desert sand microbial communities from Dry Valleys, Antarctica - metaG UQ497 (22.06) (version 2) (version 2) | ecosystem: Environmental > Terrestrial > Soil > Desert | place... | reverse complement strand
CGCATCGGCGTCGCGGCCAGTGACCCTGCCGGGCTGCTGGCGACACCGGTCGAGACGGTGCCGGCCGGCAGGGGCTCAATGGCTCGGCTGGCGGCTCTCGCCCAGGAGCGTTCGGCCGTCGAGATCGTGGTCGGGCTGCCGCGCTCGTTGGCCGGGCACGAGGGCCCCGCCGCGATGCAGGTGCGCGCCTATGCTGTGCGACTGGCACGCGAGGTGCACCCGCGCCCGGTGCGGCTGGTCGACGAGCGCCTGACCACGCGCAGCGCGGAGCGCACCTTGGCAGACAGCGGACGAAAGAGGGCCGAACGGCGCGCCGTGATCGACCAGGCGGCGGCCGTCGAGATCCTGCAGTCGGCTCTGGACGCCGAACGTACGCTCGGCTCGGCTCCGGGAGAGACGCTCGAGGTGGAGATGACGTGAGCGACACCGGACTGGACCTGACCGCCGAACCGGCCGAGCGGGCTCGCGGTCACAGCCGACGCGGATTCGGCTGCCTGGCGGTCCTGCTCGCACTTGCCGTCGTCGGGATCGGCCTGTACGTCGTGGTCACCAGGGGCGTCGACTACCTGGACTCCCGGCTGAACGGACCCGACGACTACGCGGGGGAGGGTCGCGGCTCCGTGCGGGTCACCGTGAAACCGGGTCAGACGGCGACTGACATTGCCACGACGCTGGTGGCCAAGAACGTGGTCAAGAGCGTGGGCGCGTTCACGCAGGCTGCCGGTGCCGACCCCGACGGCGACACCATCCAGCCCGGGGTCTATACCCTCCAACGCGAGATGTCCGGCGAGTCGGCGCTGGCCCTCCTGTTGGACGACAGCAGCCGGCTCGAGGTGCAGGTGGCGCTTCCGGAGGGTCTCACCACCGACGAGATCGTGACCTCGATCGCGGGACAGAGCGACCTGCGGGCAGCCGACCTGCGGGCCGTGCTGAGGCGCCCCGAGTCGCTCGGTCTGCCGGCCTACGCCGACGGCCAGGTAGATGGCTACCTGTTCCCCGCCAGCTACACGATCGGGCCGGGCACGAGCGCCCGGGACATGCTCACGATGATGGTCGAGCGTTTCCAGCAGGCTGCCTCCGATCTCGACCTCGTGGCGCGGGCCGAGCAGCAGGGAGTGAGTCCTCACGACGCCGTGACGGTCGCCAGCCTCATCGAGGCCGAAGCCAGCCGACCGCAGGACCTGGCCCGGGTCGGCGCGGTCATCTACAACCGCGACGATGCGGGGATCGCGCTGCAGCTCGACTCCACCGTGCACTACATCGCCGGCACCAGCGGCCAGGTGTTCACGACCGAGGAGGAGCGGGCCATCGACTCGCCGTACAACACCTATCTGTACCCCGGGCTGCCTCCCGGGGCGATTGGTGCGCCGGGCGAAGCGGCGCTGGAGGCGGCGCTGGAGCCGGCATCCGGTACGGAGCTCTACTTCGTCACCGTCAACCCCAGCACCGGCAGGACGTTGTTTGCCAGAACGCTCAGCCAGCACAACGCCAACGTGGCTCGGCTTCGGGCCTTCTGCCGTTCCTCCGACGCCTGCTGAGCGTCATGGTCTTTCGCTGCGCCGTGCTCGGGTCGCCCATCGAGCACTCGCTGTCGCCCGTCATGCACCGTGCTGCGTACGGGGTGCTCGGGCTGGACTGGCGGTACGACGCGTACCAGATCGACGTCACCGCCCTGACCGGGTTCATGGCCGACCTCGACGAGTCGTGGCGCGGCCTGTCGCTGACCATGCCGCTGAAGCGAGCCGTGCTGCCGATGCTGGACGAGGTGTCGCTGGTTGCCCGGGACGTGTCCGCGGTCAATACCGTGACCTTCGACGGTCGCCGCCGGCTCGGCGACAACACCGACGTTCCCGGGATGGTCGCCGCGCTGGCCGAACGTGGCGTTGGCGCCGTTCAGCGCGCCGCGGTGCTCGGAACCGGTGCGACCGCCGCCTCGGCCGTCGCCGCGCTCGGTCGGCTCGGGGTCACCCGGATCAGCGTGCACGGGCGGCACCGCGACCGCCCCGCCGCGTTGGTGTCCTGGGCGACGAGTCGGGGGATCAGAGCACAGATGCTGCCGCTGCTCACGACCCCCGACGCGCCGGTCGAGGTGCTGGTGTCGACCGTGCCGGCCGAGGCGTTGACGGGGGTCGAGGACGAGATGGTGTCGCAGGCAAGCACCGTTCTCGACGTGAGCTACTCACCGTGGCCGTCTCCGTTGCTCGCCCGGGCAACCGCCGCCGGCCGGACGACGGTCACCGGTGTGGACCTTTTGGCGCATCAGGGCGCCCTCCAGGTGCGGGCGATGACCGGACGAGACGTGGCTGTCGATGTGCTGCGAGACGCCGCGTTGGCGACACTGGTCACCAACTAGGCTCGCCGAGGTGACGACCGACCAGGTGGTGGCCGCCATCTGCTGTGCGGCCGTCGCGGGCGCCATCGGTCTGGTCGTGCCGCGTGCGCTGGCCCGGCTCCCCGAGCCCGAGGAGGCCGACGCCGACAAGCCGGCCTACGCCGCTCTGGCTAGCACCCGAGGCCTGGGCGGCTGGGCTGCCGGTGCTGCGGCTGTGGTGGCCGGGTCCATCGGCGCGGTGCTCGGCGCAGACTGGTCGCTGCCCGCGTGGGTCTACCTCAGCGTGGTCGGTGTCACGCTGGGCTTCGTCGACTGGCACACCAAGCTGCTGCCCTACCGGATCGTCGCACCGTCGTACGTCGTCGTCGGGCTGCTGTTGGGGGTGGCGGCGGTGGTGACGCAGGACCGTGGCGCGGCGACGCGGGCGGTGATCGCCTGGGTCGGGGCGTTCGCGATGTTCTACCTGCTCAACCTGATCCACCCGGCCGGGCTGGGCTACGGCGACGTCCGGCTGTCCGGCCTGCTGGCCATGGCCCTAGGCTGGCTGGGCTGGGTCGAGCTGATGGTGGGCCTGTACGCCGGGTTCCTGCTCGGCGCCGTCGTGGGCGGGATCCTCGCCCTGGCCCGGGTGGTTGACCGCAAGAGCTACCCGTTCGGACCGTTCATGCTGGCCGGCGCCTGGGTCGGCGTCGTCGCCGGACCGCTCACGTCGTCGTGGTGGGCGTGAGGCAGCTCCGCTGCCACATGAACCAAGACCGCTGTGCCCGCGTGACAGACTGCTCGGCATGCTGCGCTGGCTGACCGCGGGCGAGTCGCACGGTCCGGCGCTGGTCGCCATCCTCGAGGGGCTGCCCGCCGGTGTGCCGGTCACCAGTGACCACCTGCGTGCGGCTCTGGCGCGGCGCCGGCTCGGGTACGGCCGCGGCGCCCGCATGTCGTTCGAGGCCGACGAGCTCGAGATCGTCGGCGGGATCCGGCACGGTGCGACGCTCGGCAGCCCGGTTGCGGTGCGCATCGCCAACAGCGAGTGGCCGAAGTGGCGGACGGTCATGGCGGCCGACCCGGTCGGCCCGGACGAGCTCGAGGGGCTCGCCCGGGCGGCTCCGCTCACCCGGCCGCGCCCCGGGCACGCCGACCTGGTGGGCATGCAAAAGTACGGCTTCGACGAGGCTCGGCCGGTGCTCGAGCGGGCCAGTGCCCGCGAGACCGCGGCCCGCGTCGCGTTGGGTGCGGTCGCGGTGCAGTTCCTGGCCGCGGCCTGCGGTATCGAGGTCATCAGCCACGTGGTCGAGCTGGGCTCGGTCTGCGCGCCCGCCGGCGTGCCGCCGTCACCGCAGGATGCGGGGCGCCTCGACGCCGACCCTGTCCGTTGTGCGGACTCGGCCACCAGCGCCGCAATGGTGGCCGAGATCGACGCCGCTCACGCCGCCGCGGACACCCTGGGCGGCGTCGTCGAGGTGGTCGCCTCCGGCGTGCCGCCCGGCCTCGGCAGCCATGTTCACTGGGACCGCAGGCTCGATGCTCGGCTCGCCGCGGCGCTGATGGGCATCCAGGCCATCAAAGGTGTGGAGGTGGGGGACGGGTTCGCGCTCGCTCGAGAGCGTGGCTCGCAGGCCCACGACGAGATCCTGGCCGGACCTCAGGGCATCACCCGCGCTACCAGCCGATCAGGTGGTACGGAGGGCGGCATGACCACCGGCGAGCTGCTGCGTGTCCGGGCCGCGATGAAGCCGATCTCGACGGTGCCCCGCGCGCTGCGCACGATCGACGTGGCCACGGGAGAGGCGGCGATCGCTCATCACCAGCGTTCCGACGTGTGTGCAGTACCCGCTGCCGGGATCGTCGCGGAGGCGATGGTGGCCCTGGTGCTCGCCGACGCGGTCCTGGAGAAGTTCGGTGGCGACTCGGTGGCCGAGACCCGGCGCAACTCGGACGCCTACCTGGCTCAGCTGAGCATCCGGTGACAGGGTCGGGACCGCCACGCGTGGTGCTGGTCGGGCCGCCCGGCGCCGGGAAGACCACGGTGGGCTCCGTGGTCGCAGCGCGACTCGGGACCAGCCTGCGCGACACCGACGCGATGATCGAGGCCGCAGCGGGCACCAGGGTCGCCGACATCTTCGTCGACTTCGGGGAGGCGCACTTTCGTCGGCTGGAGCGCCAGGTCGTCTTGAGCTGCCTGGCAGAGCACGGGGGCGTGCTGGCGCTCGGCGGCGGCGCCGTCACCGATGCGGAGGTGCGCGCCGCGCTGGCCGGACATCGCACCGTGTTCCTCGACGTCGGTCTCGCCGAGGCGGTCCGCCGCGCCGGTCTCGGAGGTGCCCGGCCGCTGCTGCTGGGCAACGTCCGCGGCCAGCTCAAGGCGCTGATGGATGCCCGCCGCCCGCTCTACGAGGAAGTCGCCGCGCATCTGGTCGCCACCGACCGGCGCGGCGTCGAGGACGTTGCCGACGACGTGGCCGGCCTGGTGCCTCCGGGATGACCAGTGACGAGACGCGGGTCGAGGTGCGCACCGCCGCGGCGTACGAGGTCGTCATCGGACATGGTCTGGCCGATCGACTTCCAGCGCTGGTCGGCGACGCCCGTCGTGTCGCGGTGATCCACCCCGAGACGCTGGCAGAGACGGCCGAAGCCTGCCGGAAGACCCTGGTGGCGCACGGGTACGAGCCGCATACGATCCAGGTCCCCGATGCGGAGAAGGCCAAGGCCGCCGACGTCGCGGCGTTCTGCTGGTCGGTGCTGGGCGCCAGCGGTTTCACCCGATCCGACGTCGTCGTCGGGCTCGGCGGTGGGTCGACGACCGACCTGGCCGGGTTCGTCGCGGCCACCTGGTTGCGCGGCGTCCGGCTCGTGCAGGTCCCGACGACGCTGCTCGGGATGGTCGACGCCGCGGTGGGGGGAAAGACCGGCATCAACACCGAGCAGGGGAAGAACCTGGTCGGCGCCTTCCATGAGCCGGCCGGTGTCCTGTGCGACCTGGGGGCGCTGCAGACGCTGCCGCGCGGCGAGGTGGTGAGCGGCCTGGCGGAGGTCGTCAAGTGCGGCTTCGTCGCCGACCCCGGCATCCTGGATCTGGTCGAGTCCGACCCGACGGGTGCCACCGACCCGGGAAGCGACGTGCTGCGTGAGCTGGTCGTCCGCGCGGTGCGCGTCAAGGCCGCCGTGGTCGCGGTCGACCTGCGCGAGAACCGCTCCGACGCGGCGGGTGGCGGTGTGGGACGGCAGGCGCTCAACTACGGACATACCTTCGGCCACGCAGTCGAGCGGGTGGAGCGCTACGAGTTCCGCCATGGCGCGGCCGTCGCGATCGGCATGCGCTACGTCGCCGAGCTGGCGCGCCTGGCCGGGCAGCTGGACCGAGCCACGGCCGACCGCCACCGAGAGGTGCTCCAGCTCGTCGGACTGCCGACGACGTACCGAGCCGGGCTGTGGGAGCCGCTCCACGACGCTATGCGCGTGGACAAGAAGACCCGCGGTGACGCGCTGCGCTTCGTCGTGCTGGAGTCCCTGGCCCGACCCATGATCCTCACGTCACCCGAACCGGCGCTGCTCACCGCCGCGTACGCCGAGATCCTCGGCTGAGAGCGGCCCAGTCGGCTCGGCGAGGACTGGCGCCGCAGGCGGCCGAGCGCCAGGGTGGGGCCATGCCTGCACCACACGAGCGTCGTCGTGCCCAGCTCGGCCATGAGCTCGTCGGCCGGGAGCTCGATGCCGCCCTGGTGACCGACCTGGTCAACGTGCGCTACCTGACCGGTTTCACCGGGTCGAACGCGGCGCTGCTCGTCACGGTCGAGGGCGGCGCCACGCTTGCCACCGACGGTCGCTACGGCGACCAGGCCGCGCAGCAGTGCGGCGACCTCGAGCGGCTCATCTCCCGCACGCTGCCCTCGGTGCTGCTCGACACGTTGACGTCCCGCGCCACGCTGCGCTGCGGGGTCGAGACGCACGTGCTGACCGTTGACGAACACGCTGCGATCGCCGAGCAGGCGCGCGAGCACCCCGGGTGGGTGCTGTCGTCGCTGGACCGGGCGGTCGAGGGGTTGCGCGAGGTCAAGGACGCTGCCGAGGTCGCAGCTCTGCGGCAGGCGTGCGCGATCTCCACGTCGGCCCTCGCCGGGCTCCTCGCTGCCCCGCTGGCTGGCAGGACCGAGCGAGCGATCGCGCGCGACCTCGAGCGGCGCATGTACGAGCTGGACGCCGAAGCGATCGCCTTCGACTCGATCGTCGCGTCCGGGCCGCACAGCGCGATCCCGCACCACGACCCGACGCAGCGCGCGGTGGTCGCGGGCGACCTGCTCAAGATCGACTTCGGGGCCCGCTACGAGGGGTATCACGCGGACTGCACCCGCACCGTCGTCATCGGCTCGGCCGCGGACTGGCAGCGGGAGATCTACGCCGCGGTGGCGCAGGCGCAGCAGGCTGGGGTCGACGCCCTCGGCGTGGACGTGCCGGTGGCCGATGTCGACGCCGCGGCCCGCGACGCGCTCGACCGGTCCGGCTACCTCGAGCACTTCACGACCGGTCTCGGACACGGGGTCGGCCTGCAGATCCATGAGGCTCCCTTCGTCGCCAAGCGGCACCCCGGTAGGATCCGTTCGCACACCGCGCTCACCATCGAGCCCGGCGTCTACCTGCCCGGCCGGGGCGGAGTACGCATCGAGGACACGCTGCTCGTCACCGACGAGGGAGCCGCCGTCCTCACCACCACCACCAAGGACCTGCTGGTCCTCGACTGACGCAGCGCAGCCGTTCGCGGCGCGACGACACGAAGGGCGACCGACGATGGCCACGACCAACGATCTGAAGAACGGCACCGTGCTCAACCTCGACGGTCAGCTGTGGTCGGTGGTGTGGTTCCAGCACCACAAGCCCGGCAAGGGCGGTGCGGTGGTACGCACCAAGCTGAAGAACGTGCTGTCCGGCAAGATCGTGGACAAGACCTTCAACGCCGACGTCAAGGTGGAGACCGCCAACGTCGACAAGCGCACGATGTCCTACCTCTACAACGACGGCGAGTCGTTCGTGTTCATGGACACGCAGACGTACGACCAGACGCACCTCCCGCCGGCCACGGTGGGCGGCGCGGCGCACTTCCTGCTCGACAACCAGGAGGCCATCGTCGCGATGCACGAGGGAACCCCCCTCTACCTCGAGCTGCCGGCGTCGGTGGAGCTGACCGTCGAGTACACCGAGCCGGGACTGCAAGGCGACCGGTCAACGGGCGGCACCAAGCCGGCCCGGCTGGAAACCGGGTACCAGATCCAGGTGCCGCTGTTCATCACCAGCGGCGAGAAGGTCAAGGTCGACACCCGCGACGGCAGCTACCTGAGCCGAGCGGGCGGGTGATGTCGGCACGCACCAGGGCCCGCAAGCGGGCGCTCGACGTGTTGTTCGAGTCCGAGCTGCGGGGGGTCGCGCTGGGCAGCACGCTGGTCGAACGGCTCGACGCCGGCTCCGGGCCGGTCAACCCGTACACGGTCAGTCTGGTCGAAGGCGTCGCCGCGCACCGCGAGCACATCGACGACCTGCTCGCGGCCCACGCGGTCGGCTGGACGCTGGACCGGATGCCGGCCGTCGACCGCAACCTGCTGCGGCTGGCGGTCTACGAGATCTGGTACGTGCCCGACGTGCCTGACTCGGTCGCTGTCAGCGAGGCCGTCCAGCTGGCATCGCAACTGTCGACCGAGCAGTCACCCGCGTTCATCAACGGGCTGCTCGGGCGGCTGATCGAGCTCAAGCCGACCCTGCTGAGCTGACGCGCCACCTACGTCTGGGGGCGACTGAGGGTCCGGCCCGGGCTATTCCGGGTCGCCAGCCTCGGCGGGCCGCAGCACTCCCCAGCCGATGAAGCGGGCGGCGAGCACGCTGGGCTGCTCCTGGTAGATCACCGACAGCGTGCGCAGGTCTTCCTGGCGGATCGAAAGCACCCGGCCGTTGTAGTCGCCGCGCTGGGACTGGATCGTCGACGCGTAGCGGCTCAGCGGGGCAGAGTCGTCGGCGTTGATGTCCTGCAGCTTGCCCAGATCGAGGATCAGCTTGGGCGGTGGCTCCATGGCCGCCGCGTTCGCGCCGCCACCGGGCAACAGTTCCTCGACCGGCACTCCATAGAACGATGCCAGCTCCGACAGCTTCTGCACCGTGACGGCGCGGTCGCCTCGCTCGTACGAGCCGACAACGACGGCCTTCCAGCGACCGTCGGACTTCTCCTCGACGCCGTGCAGCGAGAGTCCCTGCTGCTGGCGGATCGAACGCAAGCGGCCACCGAGTGCTCGAGCGTATTCCTTGGCCACGGTGAACCCCCACGGATAGGTGTGGCCGTCACCGGCAGTGACGGCTACTCAGAGTGACGATAGACCGACGATGGCACCCGGTCAAGCGAAACGGTCACATCGATACCCGGGACAGCTGCGAGAGGCTGGTAACCTCACGCCGACGCTGTCCGAGAGCCAGCTCGGGAGACAGGCCGACGACAGCCGTCGACATCCTTTAAGGCGCCGTCCCGTGAGGCGGGCAAGGAGGTCAGCCGGTGGATGCTGCGTATCCCAGCGCCCGGGTCGTGCTCGACGAGCGCGACGTGGCGCGGGCACTGACCCGCATCTCACACGAGATCCTGGAACGCAACCGTGGCGCCGCCGACCTGGTGCTGCTCGGGATCCCCACCCGCGGGGTGCCCCTGGCCGCCCGGTTGGCCGCCCGCATCGTGCAGGTCGAGGGCACTGCGGTGCCGTACGGCTCCCTGGACGCCACCATGTACCGCGACGACCTGCGGCTCCGACCCGCCCGCGCGCTGGAACACACAGACATCCCGCACGCGGGCGTCGACGGACGCACCGTTGTGCTGGTCGACGACGTGCTGTTCTCCGGGCGTACGATTCGCGCGGCTCTCGACGCGCTCAGTGATCTCGGCCGGCCGAGGGCTGTCCGGCTCGCTGTGCTGGTGGACCGGGGGCACCGCGAGCTGCCGATCCGTGCGGACTTCGTCGGCAAAAACCTGCCGACCTCGCTCAGCGAGGAGGTCCGGGTCAGCGTCGCCGAGATCGACGGTTGCGACGAGGTGCTGATCACCCCCGGCTCCAGCGACAGCAGCGCCGTCAGGAGCGCGCTATGAGACGCCACCTGCTCAGTGCCGCCGACCTGAGCCGCGACGACGCCACGCTGGTGCTCGACACGGCCGAAGAGATGCGCACGCTGGCCGACCGCCCCATCAAGAAGCTGCCGGCGCTGCGCGGCCGCACCGTGGTCAACCTGTTCTTCGAAGACTCCACGCGGACCCGCATCTCGTTCGAGGCGGCTGCGAAGCGGTTGTCCGCGGATGTCATCAACTTCGCCGCCGGGGGGTCCAGCGTGTCGAAGGGCGAGAGCCTCAAGGACACCGCCCTGACCCTGCAGGCGATGGGAGCGGATGCGATCGTCGTGCGGCACCACTCCTCCGGTGCCGCACACCGGCTGGCGGCGGCGGAGTGGACGCGCGGCAGCATTGTCAACGCCGGTGACGGGACCCACGAACACCCGACGCAGGCGCTGCTCGACGCGTTCACGATGCGTCGCCACCTCGGCGACCTGGCCGGGCGGCGGGTCACGATCGTCGGCGACGTGCTGCACAGCCGGGTGGCCCGCTCCAACGCGCTGCTGCTCACCACGCTCGGCGCCGAGGTCACGCTGGTGGGTCCGCCGACCCTGCTGCCGTTCGGTGTCGCGGGCTGGCCGGTCGAGACGTCGTACGACCTCGACGCCGCCATCGTCAAGAGCGACGCGGTGATGATGCTGCGGGTGCAACGCGAACGCATGAACGCCGCGTTCTTCCCCAGCGCCCGGGAGTACAGCAGGCGGTACGGGCTCGACGCCCGACGCATGGGCCTGCTGCCCGAGCACACCCTCGTGTTGCACCCGGGGCCGATGAACCGGGGCATGGAGATCTCCGCCGACGTCGCGGACTCGGCCCGCTCGGTGATCGTCGAGCAGGTGAGCAACGGGGTCGCCGTCCGGATGGCGGTCCTCTACCTGCTGCTGAGCGGGGTGACCGTCCCGGCCGGCATCTCCATCGATGCCTCTAGCGAAGCCGGAGGCGCCGCATGAGCCAGCCACGGCCGACGCTGGTGATCCGCGGTGGCCGCCCGCTGGGGGGACTGGTCACCGACATCTCGATTGAGAACGGCGTGATCGCCGCCGTCGGAGCCGACGTCGCCGGCGAGGGGGTCGAGGTCGTCGACGCCCGCGGACTGATCGTGCTGCCCGGGCTCGTCGACCTCCACACCCACCTGCGCGAGCCCGGCCGCGAGGACGCCGAGACGGTCGAGACCGGCACCTGGGCAGCGGCACGTGGCGGGTTCACCGCCGTCCACGCGATGGCCAACACCGACCCGGTCGCCGACACCGCCGGCGTCGTCGAGCAGGTGTGGCGGCTGGGCCGGGAAGCCGGCTACTGCGACGTGGCACCGGTGGGGGCCGTCACCGTCGGCCTGGGCGGCGAACGGTTGGCCGAGCTCGGTGCGATGGCCGACTCGGCCGCGCGCGTCCGGGTGTTCTCCGACGACGGCGTGTGCGTGTCCGACGCCGTCCTCATGCGGCGGGCACTGGAGTATGTCAAGGCGTTCGACGGTGTGGTGGCCCAACACGCGCAGGAGCCACGACTCACCGAGGGCGCCCAGATGAACGAGGGCGAGCTGTCCGGCGTGCTCGGCATGCAGGGCTGGCCCGCGGTCGCCGAGGAGGCGATCATCGCCCGCGACGCCATGCTGGCCGCGCACGTCGACTCGCGGCTGCACGTCTGCCACGTCTCGACCGCCGGCTCGGTCGAGATCCTGCGCTGGGCCAAGTCGAAGGGTTGGGACGTCACCGCGGAGGTGACCCCTCACCACCTGCTGCTCACCGACCAGGCAGCCGCGACGTACGACCCGGTCTACAAGGTGAACCCGCCGCTGCGGACGGCCGCCGATGTCGACGCGGTGCGGGCCGGGCTCGCGGACGGCACCATCGACGCCGTGGCGACCGACCACGCCCCTCATCCGGTCGAGGACAAGGAGTGCGAGTGGGCGGCCGCCGCCTTCGGCATGCTCGGCTTGGAGACGGCGTTGTCGGTAGTGCAGCACACGATGGTCGACACGGGGCTGCTCGACTGGGCTGGCGTCGCGGACCGCATGTCGGTTCGCCCGGCCCGGATCGGGCGGCTGGGCGAGCATGGGCGGCCCCTGAGGGCAGGTGAACCGGCAACCCTGGTGCTGTACGACCCGTCGGCCAGCCGGGTGGTCCAGGCCCAGGACAGCGTGTCACTGTCACGCAACACCCCCTACGCCGGCATGACGCTGCCCGGTCGGGTTGTCGCGACGTTCCTGCGGGGTTGCTGCACCACCGCAGTCGAGACGGTCCCAGCGTGACAACCGCTCCTGACGCGGTTCTGGTGCTCGAGGACGGGCGAACCTTCAACGGCCAGGCGTACGGGGCGGTGGGGGAGACCGTCGGTGAGGCAGTCTTCGCGACCGGTATGACCGGTTACCAGGAGACGCTGACCGACCCCTCGTACCACCGCCAGGTCGTGGTGATGACCGCCCCGCACATCGGGAACACCGGGATCAACGACGAGGACGACGAGTCGAACCGGATCTGGGTGGCGGGCTACGTCGTACGGGAGCCGGCTCGGGCTCCGAGCAGCTGGCGGTCCCGGCGCGGCCTGGTCGACGCGTTGCGCCAGCATGGTGTGGTCGGGATCTCCGGGGTCGACACCCGTGCGCTGACCCGCCACCTGCGGGAACGGGGGGCGATGCGGGTCGGCATCAGCTCGGTCTCGACGGACGCCGACGCGCTGCTCGCCACGGTCCGGGCGTCGCCGCACATGAGCGGTGCCGACCTGGCCGGCGAGGTCACCACGCCCGAGCGGTACGTCGTCCCGGCCGTCGGGGGGACGCGGTTCCGGGTCGCCGCGATCGACCTGGGCATCAAGCGGCGCACCCCTGAGCTGCTCGCCCGGCGGGGGATCGAGGTGCACGTGTTGCCGGCCACCGTCACGCTCGGCGACCTGATCGCGTGCGGCGTCGACGGCGTCTTCTTCTCCAACGGTCCCGGAGACCCCAGCACGGCCGGGGCCGCGGTCGCGCTGGTCCGCGGTGTGCTCGACCGGCGGCTGCCAGTGTTCGGCATCTGCTTCGGCCACCAGCTGCTCGGCCGGACGCTGGGCCTGGGAACGTTCAAGCTGCCGTACGGGCACCGCGGCATCAACTCACCGGTCAAGGACCTGACGACCGGCAGGGTGGAGGTGACCGCGCACAACCACGGCTTCGCCGTCGCGGCCCCCGCCGGCCAGGATGCAGCGACCCCGTACGGCACCGTCGAGGTCACGCACGTGTGCCTCAACGACGGGGTAGTCGAAGGGCTGCGGGTCGTCGACGCGGGCGGGGCCGTGGTCGCGTTCAGCGTCCAGTACCACCCCGAGTCGGCCGCCGGACCGCACGACGCGGAGCACCTGTTCGACCGGTTCGTGGAGCTGTTGGAACGGCAAGCGTGACCGCCGGACTGGAACGGCGAGGCGGGGAGCGAGGGACGAGCGTAGCGACGAGCGTGACCGGCGGATGGGGCGCCAGCGCCCGCGCTTCCACATCCGTCAATTGGCGGGAAGATGACTCGGCGGCGCCGCACAGCGGTCATGTTCCCGCCAATTGCGGGGCACCGGGCTCGACGGGCGGGGTTTCCGGATCGGGCAAGACGATGGAACGGGCAGCCGGCTGATGCCGCGGCGCGGCGACCTCACCTCGGTGCTGGTCATCGGCTCGGGCCCGATCGTCATCGGACAGGCTTGTGAGTTCGACTACTCCGGCACCCAGGCCTGCCGGGTGCTGCGCGACGAGGGCCTGCGGGTGGTCCTGGTCAACTCCAACCCGGCGACGATCATGACCGACCCCGAGCTGGCGGATGCGACGTACGTCGAGCCGATCACACCGGAGGTTGTCGAACGGGTCATCGCCAAGGAACGCCCGGATGCGCTACTGGCGACACTCGGCGGGCAGACCGCGCTCAACCTTGCGCTCACGCTTGCCGACACCGGCGTGCTCGACAAGTACGACGTCGAGCTCATCGGCGCATCCGCGCACGCCATAGTTGCGGGGGAGAATCGCCAGTCGTTCAAGCGCATCGTGCAGGATCTGCCACCGCAGTGGCACGCGGAGGTGGCCCGCTCCATCACCTGCACCTCGATGCCCGAATGCCTGTCAGCAGCTGACGATCTCGGCTACCCGGTGGTGGTGCGCCCGTCGTTCACCATGGGTGGCGCCGGGTCGGGTATGGCACACGATGAGGCCCAGCTGCGGCGCATCGCCAACGCCGGACTCGCCGCCAGTCCCACCACCTCGGTGCTGCTCGAGGAGTCGATCCTGGGATGGAAGGAGTACGAGCTCGAGGTGATGCGCGACAGGGCGGACAATGTCGTCGTCGTGTGCTCGATCGAGAACCTGGACCCGATGGGCGTCCACACCGGCGATTCCGTCACGGTCGCGCCGGCGATGACGCTGACCGACCGCGAGTACCAGCGGCTGCGTGACATCGCGATCGGGGTCATCCGCGCCGTCGGGGTGGACACCGGTGGCTGCAACATCCAGTTCGCGGTCAACCCCGAGGACGGCCGGGTGGTCGTCATCGAGATGAACCCCCGGGTGTCACGCTCCAGCGCGCTGGCATCCAAGGCGACCGGCTTCCCGATCGCCAAGATCGCCACTCTGGTGGCGATCGGGTACACGCTGGACGAGATCCCCAACGACATCACCGGGCAGACCCCGGCCAGCTTCGAGCCGACCCTGGACTACGTCGTCGTCAAGGTGCCGCGCTTCGCGTTCGAGAAGTTCCCCGCCGCGGACCCCACCTTGACCACCTCCATGAAGTCGGTCGGTGAGGTGATGGCGATCGGCCGCAACTTCACCGAGGCCCTGCAGAAGGCACTGCGCTCGCTGGAGCGGCCCGAGGCGTCGTTCGACTGGTCACACGAGCCGGCCGACCGGCAGACACTTGTCGAGCAGGTACGGACCCCGCACGACGGTCGGATGCGCTCGCTGATGGATGCCGTCCGGGTCGGTGTCGGAGTTGTGGAGCTGCACCGAGCCACCGCCATCGACCCCTGGTTCCTCGACCAGCTGGTGCTGCTGCACGAGGTCGCCACCGCGATCGTCGAGGCCGCGCAGCTGACGCCGCCGCTGTTGCGGACCGCCAAGCGGCACGGGTTCTCCGACGCCCAGGTCGCGGGTCTGCGGGGCCTGCGCGAGGACGTGGTCCGTGGGGTGCGGCACGCGCTCGGCGTGCGCCCCGTGTTCAAGACCGTTGACACCTGTGCCGCCGAGTTCGCCGCGCGCACCCCGTACTACTACTCCAGCTACGACGAGGAGACCGAGCTGGGTCCGCGGGAGCGGCCCGCGGTGGTGATCTTGGGGAGCGGACCTAACCGGATCGGGCAGGGCATCGAGTTCGACTACTCCTGCGTGCACGCCTCGATGGCACTGTCGCAGGCCGGTTACGAGACCGTGATGGTCAACTGCAACCCCGAGACGGTGTCCACCGACTACGACACCTCTGACCGGCTCTACTTCGAGCCCCTCACACTCGAGGACGTCCTCGAGGTGGTGTACGCCGAGCAGGCGGCCGGGCCGGTGGCTGGAGTGATTGTGCAGCTCGGAGGCCAGACCCCGCTCGGCTTGGCCCGCGCCCTGGTGGCCGAAGGGGTCCCGGTCGTCGGCACGTCTCCCGAGGCGATCGACCGCGCCGAGGACCGCGGCGCATTCGGCCGGGTGCTGGCGGAGGCCGGCCTGCCGGCTCCGCGGCACGCCACCGCGACGTCGTCCGGGGCCGCGCTGCGGATCGCCGCCGAGCTCGGCTACCCGGTGCTGGTGCGCCCCTCGTACGTCCTGGGTGGCCGCGGCATCGAGATTGTCGAGGACGACGAAGCCCTCGAGGCGTACATCGCTCGTGCCACGACGATCTCGTCGGAACACCCGGTGCTGGTGGACCGCTTCATCGACGACGCCGTCGAGGTCGACGTCGACGCGGTGTTCGACGGCGAGGACCTCTACCTGGCCGGGGTGATGGAGCACATCCAGGAGGCCGGCGTCCACTCCGGCGACTCCGCCTGCGTGCTGCCGCCGATCACACTGGGACGCGAAGACCTTGACCGGATCCGCTCGTCCACGCTGGCGATCGCCCGCGGCATCGGAGTGTGCGGGCTGCTCAACGTGCAGTACGCGTTGGCGGCCGACGTGCTGTACGTCCTCGAGGCCAACCCCCGGGCGTCGCGCACCGTGCCGTTCGTGTCCAAGGCAACGGCGACGCCGTTGGCGAAGGCCGCCGCGCGGGTCATGCTCGGCGCCCGGATATCCGACCTGCGTCGGGAAGGCCTGCTGCCCCGGTCCGGTGACGGCGGCTGCCTTCCGGAGTCCGCACCGGTGTGCGTCAAGGAGGCCGTGTTGCCGTTCGACCGCTTCCGGACCCTCGACGGCAGGAGCATCGACACCGTCCTGGGCCCGGAGATGCGCTCCACCGGCGAGGTGATGGGGATCGACGCCGGCTTCGGCACCGCCTTTGCCAAGTCGCAGACCGCCGCGTACGGCGGGTTGCCGACCGGTGGCCGGGCGTTTGTGTCGGTCGCCAACCGGGACAAGCGGCACATGGTCTTCCCCGTGAAGCGGCTGGCCGACCTGGGCTTCGAGATTCTCGCGACATCGGGGACGGCGACGGTCCTGCGCCGCAACGGTGTCGCGGTACAGGTCGTCGCCAAGCTGTCCGAGACCGTCGCGAGCGGCGCGGCCAGGGTGGGCACGAGCATCGTCGACCGCATCGCGGCCGGCGAGATCGACCTCGTCATCAACACCCCGCACGGCTCGACGTCCGGCGGCCGACCACGACTCGACGGCTACGAGATCCGCACCGCCGCTGTGCTGCGCAACATCCCGTGCATCACGACCGTGCAGGGCCTGGCGGCCGCGGTGCAAGGGATCGAGGCGATGCGCGGTGACCAGGTCGGCGTCCGGTCGCTGCAGGAGTGGGGCGCGGCGATGCGGCGATGACGGCGTCGGCCGGACCGCTGCAGCAGCGTGCCGAAGTGTTGTCGCGCAAGCAGATCGGGGCCTACCACATCCTCACGCTGGTCGCCCCCGGCGTCGCCGAGCGGTGCCGGCCCGGGCACTTCGCCGCACTGGCCGTGGGCGGCCCGGAGTCGGGCATGCTGCTGCGACGGGCGTTCTCCATCTACCGCGTCCGAGAGAGCGGTACGTACGGAGGGACCCTCGACGTCGTGTTCGACGTGCACGGACCCGGGACCGCCTGGCTCGCGACGCGGGGGCCGCACGACATCGTCGACGTAGTAGCCCCGCTCGGGCGGCCCTTCGCGCTGCCCGCCGACCAGGTGCCCTGCGTGCTGGTCGGCGGGGGCTACGGAAGCGCCCCTTTGTTCACACTCGCCGACCGGTTGCGGGAACGCGGCTGCACCGTGCACATGGTGCTCGGCGCCAGCACCGAGCAACGCCTCTTCGGCGCCCTCGAGGCCCGTCGCTCGGCCCACTCCTCGGTGGTGACGACAGAGGACGGAAGCGTCGGTGTCCGGGGCCGGGTCACAGACGTGTTGTCCGAGGTGGTGGGTCGCAGCGGCGCGGCGGTCGTGTACGCCTGCGGCCCCATGGCCATGTTGGCGGCCGTCGCCGGCGTCGCGGAGGCGCACGGGGCGTGGAGCCAGTGCGCCGTCGAGGAGGCGATGGCCTGTGGAATCGGTGTCTGCATGACGTGCGTGCTGCCGGTGGTCGGTGACGACGGCCGGACCCGGATGGTCCGTTCCTGCGTCGAAGGACCGGTCTTCCGCGGGGACCGGGTGCGCTGGTCCGACGTCGGCACCATCCCCGCCGACGCGCTGGGTGCCGCCCGAGGAGGCCCATAATGCCGTCACCGCGCGACGTCGACCTACGCGTCGACCTAGCCGGGATCCTGCTGCCCAACCCCGTGATGACGGCATCCGGGTGCGCCGCCGCGGGTCGCGAGCTCGACGCCTTCTTCGACGTGGCCGACCTCGGTGCGGTGGTGACGAAGTCCATCATGCTCGACCCCCGGGCCGGTCGTCCTACCCCGCGGATGGCCGAGACACCCTCCGGGATGCTCAACTCCATCGGGCTGCAAGGCCCGGGCATCGACTCATTCCTCGGCCAAGAGCTTCCCTGGCTGGCCCGCCGGCGGGCCCGCGCGGTGGTGTCCATCGCCGGCTCCACCCTGGGCGAGTACGCCGAGCTCGCCCGCCGCGTCGGTAGCAGCCCCGGCGTAAGTGCGGTCGAGGTCAACATCTCCTGCCCCAACGTGGCAAACCGAGGCATGGTCTTCGCCTGCGACCCCTATCAGGCAGCCAAGGTGATCGCCGTCGTACGCCGCGACGTCCCGCGCGGCGTCCCCGTCTTCGCCAAGCTGTCGCCCGACGTCACCGACCTCGTCGGTGTCGCCGAAGCGGTGGTAGCGGCCGGAGCCAGCGGACTGTCGATGATCAACACGACGCTGGGACTGGCGATCGACCCGGGAACACTGCGCCCCGTCCTCGGCGGCGTCACCGGCGGGCTGTCAGGTCCGGCGATCCGCCCCCTCGCGCTCCGGTGCGTCTGGCAGGTGCATCAGGCGATGCCGGACGTCCCGATCATCGGGATCGGTGGCATCAAGACCGGGTTCGACGCACTGGCCTTCCTGGTTGCCGGCGCCAGCGCGGTCCAGGTGGGAACCGTGATCTTCCACGATCCGGGTGCGCCGATGCGGATCGTTGCCGAGCTGCGCGACGAGCTGTCCCGGCGGGCTTTCACCTCGGCGGCTCAGGTCGTGGGGCTCGCGCATACCCCCGCCACCGACTCGCTGGCGGCCACGGACCTCGAGGGACTGCGGACGCCATGACCGCGACCAGGCCTCGAGATCCGGCGGGGACCGGGTCGTTCGGAGCGCGGTTGAGGGACGCGATGGCCGAGCGCGGACCGCTGTGCGTTGGCATCGACCCGCATCCGGCGCTGTTGAGCCGGTGGGGACTGCCGGACACCGTGGCCGGGCTGGCCCGGTTCACCTCGACGGCAGTCGAGGCGCTGGGCGGCCAGGTCGCGGTGCTCAAGCCGCAGTCGGCGTTCTTCGAGCGCCACGGCTCCGGCGGTATCGCGGTGCTCGAGCAGACCATCGCAACCGCCCGGGAGGCCGGCGCCCTGGTGCTTCTGGACGTCAAGCGCGGCGACATCGGCTCCACAGCGTCCGCGTACGCCGACGCCTACCTGCACCCGGCGTCGTCGCTGGCAGCGGACGCTGTCACCGCCTCGCCCTACCTGGGGTTCGGGTCACTGCGACCCCTGCTGGAGACGGCCGCTGCGCACGGCGCTGGTGTGTTCGTGCTGGCGCTGACCTCCAACCCTGAGGGCGCGCAGGTGCAGCAGGCCCGCCACAAAGGTGTCAGCGTGGCGGGCTCCATCCTGCGCCAGCTCGCCGCCGCGAATGCCGCGGCACGACCGTGGGGCTCGTTCGGTGCTGTCGTCGGCGCGACGATCGGGTCGACCGAGGATGACCTGGCGATCCACGGACCGCTCCTGGCGCCGGGCTTCGGCGCGCAGGGTGGGACGGTCGACGACCTGCGGCGGATCTTCGGTGATCTGCTCGGCGAGGTCGTTCCCGCCACGTCTCGGGGTGTCTTGACGGCCGGTCCGGACATCTCCGCCCTGCGGGCCGCCGCCGCAGCGGTGGCCGAGACGCTCGACCGCCTGCTCTCCTGATGCGAGTCGCACGGCCGGCCCACGGCGCCGTGTGCCAAGGTGTGCGCGAATCCGTACGACTGGACGAGGCGGAGGGATAGGCGATGCGCAGGGTCATGGCGATGCTGGGGGTGACGGCGGTGACGGTTCTCGGCCTTGCCGGCTGCGGGGGTGGCGGCTCGACGGAGGACTTCTGCGCGCTCGAAACGAAGCTTAACCTCGCGGACAGCGGCGGCGACTTCGACGACCTCGATAGTGCGCTGGACGATGCCGTGGCCGCCGCGCCGGACGAGATCAAGGGTGACGTCGAGATCGTGCGCGACACCTTCGACAAGATCTTCGGACAGCTGCGGGACCAAGACGTCTCGAACCTGGCCGATGTCACACCCGAGCAGACGCAGGCGCTGCAAGAGCTCAACACCGAGGAGTTCAAACAGGCCAGCACCAACATCGACCAGTTCATCACCGAGAACTGCGACACCGGGAGCTGACCGGTCGATCGTCCCGCCGGCCTAGGCTGGCGCTGGCAATAGTGCCCCGGGTGCGTTGCCGCGGGACCGGCATCGTCGCTAGGTTCGCGGGAGCGGTTTTACGACCCGCTCCCGCGCAGCGACACCCGAGGTGACCCCGTGGCCCTTCCACAACTGACACCCGAGCAGCGACAGGCCGCCCTGGACAAGGCGGCGGCGGCCCGGCGGGAGCGCGCGGAGGTCAAGAACCGGCTCAAGCACTCGGGCGCGTCGCTGCCGGAGGTGCTGGAGGAGGGTCAACACAACGACGTCATCGGGAAGATGAAGGTGAGGGACCTGCTGCAGTCGATGCCACGACTGGGCAAGGTCCGGGCGCGACAGACGATGGAGCGCATCGGCATCTCCGAGACCCGGCGGGTGCGTGGTCTCGGCGTGAAGCAAATTGCCGCGCTCGAGCGTGAGTTCGCCGACCGGGGCTGAGTCGCCGGCGACGACGGCAGGTCGTCAGCCGGCCCGGCTGGTCGTGCTCGCCGGGCCGACCGCGGTCGGCAAGGGCACGGTGGCCGCGTGTATCCGCGAGGAGCACCCGCGGGTGTGGATCTCGGTGTCGGTAACCACCCGGGCACCTCGTCCGGGAGAGGTCGACGGCGTCCACTACCACTTCGTCGACGACGCCCGCTTCGATGCGCTGGTCGCCGCAGGTGAGTTGCTCGAGTGGGCACTCGTGCACGGAGCGCACCGCTCGGGCACCCCGAGACGGCCGGTCGAGCAGACCCTGGCCGCCGGGCGGCCGGTGTTGCTCGAGCTCGACCTGCAAGGAGCGCATCAGGTACGGGCGGCGATGCCGCAGGCGTTGTTCGTCTTCCTTGCGCCGCCCTCGTGGGAAGAACTCGTCCGACGCCTCGTCGGCCGGGGCACCGAGGACGAACCCGAGCGACGACGACGGTTGCGCAGCGCGGAACGCGAGCTAGCGGCCGCCGTCGAGTTCGACGTGACCATCGTCAACCGCGATGTCCACCAGGCCTGCGAAGAGTTGGTAACCTTGATCCTGTCCCCCGCGGACCACCCCGTTCTCGAACCCGAATGAGGCATGCACGTGTCCGGAACCGGCGCCGTCGCCGAAGGCATCACCAACCCTCCGATCGACGACCTGCTGACCAAGACAGACTCCAAGTACAAGCTGGTCCTCTACAGCGCCAAGCGGGCGCGTCAGATCAACGCGTACTACTCCCAGCTCGGTGAGGGCCTGCTCGAGTATGTCGGGCCGCTGGTCGAGACCCACGTGCAGGAGAAGCCGTTGTCGATCGCGCTCCGCGAGATCCAGGGCGGCCTGCTCACCTGCGAGGACATCGACCCCGAGTCCGACGCCGGGCCCGAGTCCGAGTCCGAGCCCGACAAAGCCTGACCTGCCGCCCGAGCCTCATGACGGCCCCGCCAGCCTCCGCCGGAGCCCCTGCGGCACCGGGTCCGCTGCGTGTCGTGCTGGGAGTGGGCGCGGGCATCGCGGCGTACAAGGTCTGCGAGTTGTTGCGGCTCCTCACCGAGTCCGGGCACCGGGTCCGGGTGATCCCGACCGCCGCCTCACTGCACTTCGTCGGAGCCGCGACGTGGGAGGCGCTGTCCGGCGCTCCGGCCACCGAAGACGTCTTCGCCGACGTCCACGAGGTGCCACACGTGCGGATCGGACGAGACGCCGACCTCGTCGTCGTCGCCCCGGCCACCGCGGACCTGCTCGCCAAGGCGGCGCACGGACGTGCCGACGACCTGCTGACAAGCACGCTGCTCACCGCGCGCTGCCCCGTGCTGTTCGTCCCGGCCATGCACACCGAGATGTGGGAGCACCCCGCCACCGTGGCCAACGTCGTGACCCTGCGCAGCCGTGGAGCGCTGGTGATGGCACCGGACGAGGGCCGGCTCACCGGCACCGACTCCGGCAAGGGCCGGCTGCCCGAGCCGGTCCAAATCTTCGACCTGGCCCGGCTGGTCGCCCGGCGCGGCCGCGCCGGCCTGGAGCCGGACCTTGCCGGCCGACACGTCGTGGTCTCGGCCGGTGGCACCCGTGAGTATCTCGACCCGGTGCGCTACCTGGGCAACCGCTCCTCGGGGCGGCAGGGGTATGCCTTGGCCAGCACCGCGGCGGCGCGCGGCGCCGTCGTCACCGTGCTCGCCGCCAATGTGGCGCTGCCCGACCCCGCCGGTGTCGACGTGGTACGCGTGGAGACGACCGCAGAGCTGCGTGAGCAGGTGCTCGGCGCGGCTGTGGACGCCGACGTCGTGGTCATGGCAGCCGCACCGGCCGACTTCCGCCCCCGTACGACCAGCGGAGTCAAGATCAAGCGGGCACCCGACGGGTCGGCGCCCGACATTGCGCTGACGCAGAACCCCGACATTCTCACCGAGCTCGTGGTGAGCCGAGCCGGCAAGCGACCGGTCGTGGTGGGGTTTGCCGCCGAGACGGGGGACGGGACGGCGTCGGTCGAGGAGCACGGCCGGGCCAAGCTGGCCCGCAAGGGCTGCGACTTGCTGGTCGTCAACGACGTCAGTGCCGGAGCGGTCTTCGGGCAGCCGGACACCGCCGCCCTGATCCTCGACGCGGACGGGTCCCGGACATCGGTCCCGGTGGGACCCAAGGAGGATCTGGCCGACACCGTGTGGGACCTCGTGGCGCGTCGGCTCGGTGATTGCTGAGTGGGCCACCCTCGGCGTATACGCTGATGTGGCCGGCCGTACACCTGCGGTGCGGAGCCCCGAGGCGGGAGTACGCGTGAGCCGTCGCCTGTTCACCTCAGAGTCCGTCACCGAGGGACACCCGGACAAGATCGCCGACCAGATCAGCGACAGCATCCTCGACGCCCTGCTAGCGCAGGACCCTGCCAGCCGGGTCGCCGTCGAGACGCTGGTGACCACCGGGCTGGTCGTGGTCGCCGGTGAGGTGACGACGGAGGCGTACGCCGACATCCCGCGCATCGTGCGCGACCGGGTGCTCGACATCGGCTACGACTCGTCGAAGAAGGGCTTCGACGGTGACTCCTGCGGTGTGCAGGTGTCGATCGGGTCGCAGTCCCCGGACATCGCCCAGGGCGTCGACATCGCCTGCGAAGGCCGGGACGGGTCCATCGACCCCCTTGACGCGCAGGGAGCGGGAGACCAGGGCCTGATGTTCGGGTACGCCTGTGACGACACCCCCCAGCTGATGCCGCTGCCGATCACGATCGCGCATCAGCTGGCGCAGCGGCTCTCGGAGGTCCGGCGCGACGGCACGATGGCCTACCTCCGCCCCGACGGCAAGACCCAGGTCAGCGTCGAGTACGACCCCTCTGGGCGGCCGGTGAGGATCGACACCGTGGTGGTGTCCAGCCAGCACGCCGCAGACATCGACCTCGAGGCGCTGCTCACTCCGGACGTCAAGAAGCACGTCGTCGAGGACGTCCTGGACAGGTTCAGCATCGACTCCAGCGACTACCGGCTGTTCGTCAACCCCACGGGGCGGTTCGAGATCGGTGGCCCTATGGGCGATGCCGGCCTCACGGGTCGCAAGATCATCATCGACACCTACGGCGGCATGGCGCGCCACGGCGGCGGCGCCTTCAGCGGCAAGGACCCGAGCAAGGTGGACCGGTCCGGCGCCTACGCGATGCGCTGGGTCGCCAAGAACGTCGTGGCCGCCGGTCTGGCCAGTCGGTGCGAGGTGCAGGTCGCGTACGCGATCGGCAAGTCGCACCCGGTGGGCCTGTTCCTCGACTGCTTCGGCACCGAGGAGGTGTCGGTGGTCGCCCTCCAGGATGCGGTCCTCGAGGTCTTCGACCTGCGGCCCGCGGCGATCATCCGCGACCTGGATCTG
>Ga0183260_10001068_pt1 | contig 23359 bp, 24 predicted proteins | sample AntDrymUQ4972206_2_FD_129768 | JGI IMG/M metagenome (GOLD analysis project Ga0183260, IMG submission 129768) | Polar desert sand microbial communities from Dry Valleys, Antarctica - metaG UQ497 (22.06) (version 2) (version 2) | ecosystem: Environmental > Terrestrial > Soil > Desert | place... | reverse complement strand
GCCATGAGCAGCTGCTCGAGGGAGAGCAGCCCTTCAAACCACGTCCAGAGCGTGCCTGCCGCCGGGCTACCGCGCGGCGGTCGGCCTCCAGCTGCCTCTGATCTCGAGACGGAGGACGCGCAATCTGCGATTGCGCGTCGACGGCGATAGTGCGGTAAAGCAGGGTCGGTCAACAAGACGGGGATGCTTCTATAAGCGTCAAGTCGTTGGTATCGCTTCCAGTGTCCGGAAGAGCGAGCGGGCGAGGTAGCGTTTGAGGCAGCGGACGGCCTTTTGTTGGCTTTTGCCTTCGCTGACGTGGCGGGCGATGTAGCGCTTTGTTTCTGGGTCGACGCGGCGCAGGCCGAGGACGGTCGTGTGCAGCGCCCGGTTCAGGCGGCGATCGCCGCCGCGGTCGAGCCGGTGGCGGACGATCTTGCCCGAGCTCGCGGGGATGGGCGCGACCCCGGCGAGCCGCGCGAAGGCCGCTTCTGAGCGCAGCCGCCCGGGTTGCGACCAGGCGACGAGGAGCGTGGCCGCGCAGATGGGACCGACGCCGCGGCGGGCAAGAAGCGCAGGGGCGAGCGTCTGCACCCGGCGGGCGAGCTCTCGCTCGAGCGTGTCGGCTTCCGCGCGCAGGTGTCCCACCCGCTGAGCGAGCGAGCGCAGCGCCAGCGCGACGGCCGCCCGTTCGCCCTCGCCCCGACCCGGCCGCAGACGGGTGCAAGCCGCGAGCAGGGCGGCCTGCGAGCGTCCCTGCAGGCGCTCGCGCAGCTCGGGGGAGCGGTGAGCACGAGCGCCCGCAGCTCGTTCACGGCGGCCGTGCGGGCGCCGACGGCACCCTCACGGGCGACGAGCAGCGCACGCAGGGCCTGCGTCTCCGGGCCGAGCCGCGGCGCCGCCCCGGAAACGCCTGCGAGCACAGAGCGGGCGGCCCGCTCGGCGTCCAGGGCGTCGGACTTCAGCCGCCCGCGCCGGCCCTGGCGCCGCGGCCGCTCGACCTCGAGCACCCGCTCGCCCCGCTCGCACAGAAAGCGGGCGAGCCCGGCGCCGTAGCAGCCCGAGCCCTCAAGCGCCCACATCCGACGGCCAGGCGCCTGCCGGCGCGCAAGCCGCAGCGCCTGCCGGTAGCCGCGCCGGCAGGCGGGGATCGTCAGCTGCCGACGCGTGCGCTGGCTCGTCGCCTCGACAAGCGCGAGCGCGTGCGAGTCGGCGTGCGTGTCGACGCCGATCACATAGGCGACGTCGTCTGCGAGCATAGGTCACACCTCCAGCTGATGGGAGTCGCTGGTGCCGGCCGTGACCGACGTGCCGCGGCAAGACTGGGAAAAGTCACGCCGCTTCGGCGGACGGGCTTCTGATCAAGCCAGCGGCTTTGTCCGGCCGGCACCACCTGCTCACCCGGACAGATCCCCAGAAAGGACACTCGAAGCGAGGTCAGTCAGGTCTCGAGTCACGGGCAAACAGGTCGGCGCCAGCCTGACCCACGGTCAGGACGGCCCACCTACCTACTCTCCCAGTCAGGTCTCAGGATCGAACAGTGCAACAAACGGGGTCAGGTCTCCAGATCGAACACCCCAACTCCTTCGCCGAGGCGCGTCCTCAGGGAGCGGCGGCGGCGGCGCGCGTTCCGCGTCGGCGGCGCCAGATGCGGTAGACGAGCTCGGTCAGCCCGATCGCCAGGAGCTCGCCCAGCGTGTTGGCGAGCCGCAGCGCAAGCACGAGCGCCGTGGCCACCCCCGTGCCGAAGCGCGTAGCGAGGAAAACGACGAGCGTGCCGTCGCGCAGGCCGAGGCCGCCGGGCAGGAGCGGCACCAGGAAGCCGAGCAGCCACGCGAATGCGTACACCCCGACGAGCCAGGCGAACGCGGGCGTGGGCTCCTCGCTGAGCGCGTTGACGAGCGTCCAGGTGGCCGCACCCGTCGCGAACCAGCCGAGCGCGTTGATCACGATCACCGCCGCCAGCGCACGCCCGCGCAGGAGCCGCGGCACGTCGATCCCCCGCGCGGCGAGCAGCTTCTGGCCGACGCGGCCGAGGAAGCGCGGCCGCACCGCCACGGCGACCGCGAGAGCGGCGGCGCAGATCCCGATCGCCGCGAGCGGCGGCCACAGCTGCGCGAGCGCGAAGCCGAGCACGCATACGATCGCCCCCGACACGAGCGCCACGAGCTGCTCGTAGCCCGAGGCCGTCCAGACCTCCCCGCTCGTCGCCTCGAGCCGCTCCCGCTCGCGGATGCGGATGACAAAGGCGAGCGCGCCGGTGGGCGCGTAGCGCAGGAGGAACGAGCGCGTCCAGATCACGAGCGCCTCGTCGAAGCGCGTCGGCAGCCCGAGCCCTCGCAGCACGAGCCAGAAGCAGAGGCCCTGCACGAGCGGCGCCACGGCGAAGAGGAGCACCGAGCCGAGGAACGCCCGCCACGAGAGCTGCCAGTCGAACTCGGCGATCGCCTCCCGCTGGGTGAAGAGCGCGAGCGCGACGCCCGCGAGCGTCCCCACCGCCGCGAGCAGCTTGAAGTGCGGGCCGAGCACCGACGCAAGCCGGCGCAGGCGGGCGCTCAGCGAGCCACCCCGGGCGTCCACGCGTCCTGCGCGAGCAGGTAGGCGTCGGAGGCGGGGTAGTCGGCGAGCGGGATCCCGGCAAGCTCGAGCGTGAAGGAGAAGAGGTCGAGAGTGCGCAACGGCCCCTGGGGGAGCGGCGCCGAGGAGCGCACCGGTACGAGGGTGTGATCGCGGTGCAGCGCGCCGTGGGAGGCGTGGTGCTCGGGCCACTCCCGCCGCGCGCGCAGGTCGGAGCCGACGCTCGCCGAGACGAGCAGGTCGCCCGCGCGCTCGGAGGCGAAGAGGGAGGTGAGCGCGAAGGCGGCGTCGGGCCGCTCGTCCGTCCACGAGCCGGCGAGCGCCTGGGCCGGGGAGGCGCCGTCGAGCTCCCGTGCGAAGACGACGCCGCGCTGCCACAGGGTTCCCTCGGAGCAGCCGACCTCGCCCGAGCCCTCCGCCGTGTGCAGTTCGGCCGAGTCGGGCTCCGCTCCCCGGATCGCGACCGAGTCCACGCCGTCGAGCCCGGCCAGCTCGCGCGCCAGGTCGCGCGCACGGTCAGGGGAGGGGCGATCGGCCCAGCCGTCCTCCCCGCGCAGGTAGACGTTCGCCATCGCGTTGCCCGACTCGCAGACGACGGCTTCGGGATCGCCCTTGACGATCAGCGGATAGGCGAGCGTCGGCCCCGCGCGCTCCTCGACGAGCGCACGCAGGTCGAGGTGGCGCTCCGTGTCGGTCAGCCCGTGGTCGGCCGAGACGAGCAGCTCGCCCGCGAATCCGTCGAGCTTCTCGGCCAGCATGTCGTCGATGCGCCGCAGCGCCTCGCCCGGCCCAGCGTCCTCGAGCCCGTGCACGTGACCGAGTTCGTCCACCGACGGGAATACCGAGAAGACGATCGGGCGTCCCTTCTCGAGCCCGCGCCCGAGCTTCCAGGCCGTCCGGCGGTCGGCCTGCTCCCAGGTGTCGAGCACGTGCGCAAGGGCCCACAGCAGGTCACGGCTCCGCTCCCGACGCTTCGGCGAGTCCTTGTTCACGGGCGTCGAGGCCGGCCAAGCGTCGCGGGCGAAGATCGTGCGTGCCTCTGTGTCGCTGCGCATCTTGGCGGCGTCAGGGCCGACGTAGCTGCGCAGGCCGCGGTGGGGGAAGCGGCTCGGCGTCGCGACCGTGCGGTCGAACCAGCGGATGCCCGTGACGTTCGCGCGACCCGGCGTCGTCCCGGCGAGGAAGGGGAAGTACGCAGGACCCGTCGTCGAGGGGAAGCACGAGACCGCCTGGCCGCCGTGGGGCGCGCGCTCGCGCAGGAACGGCAGACGCGGCAGCTCGCGCTCGAGCAGATCGACGGGAAGCCCGTCGATGATCACGACCACGACGGCGGGGCCGTCCCCGCGCGCGTCCATGCGGGGATTATCGTCCGGGCTGCGGAACGCCGACAGGGAGGGCTGTGAGCGCGCGCAGCGACAGACGCATCGTGGTCGTGCCGACCTACCAGGAACGGGAGACGCTCCCGCGCTTCCTGGCCGCCTTCGAGCGCTCGGGCTTCGAGGCGCTCGTCGTCGACGACGGCTCGCCCGACGGCACGGGCGAGTGGGCCGAGGACTTCGCGCGCGAGCGCCCGTGGCTGCATGTGCTCCGCCGCGAGGGGGAGCGCGGACTCGGCGGGGCCTACCGGGCCGGCTTCGCCTGGTGTCTCGAGCGCGACCTCTTCGCCGTCGGCCAGATGGACTGCGACCTCTCGCACCCCGTGGAGGCACTCGAGCCCATGTGGCAGCGGCTTCTCGGCGGAGCCGACCTCGTGCTCGGCTCGCGCTTCGTACGAGGCGGGCGCACGGTCGACTGGCCGTGGTGGCGCAAGGCGCAGAGCTACGCGGCGATCGTCCCCGCCCGGCTTCTGCTGCACACGCCGGTGTCCGACCTCACAGGCGGCTTCAAGCTCTGGCGCGCTGAGGCGCTGCGGCGGATCGAGCCCGCCTCGACGATCTCGCAGGGGTACGTCTTCCAGATCGAGACGACCCGGCGCGCGTTCCTCGCCGGCCTGCGGGTCGAGCAGGTGCCGATCGTCTTCCGCGAGCGTGAGCAGGGCGACTCCAAGATGTCCCTTGCGATCAAGCGCGAGGGCGTGGAGGTCGTCCTGCGCCTGCGGCGCGACCCGTGGCGGCCAGGCTAGAGGGCTGGCGCCGCACCGCCGTCAGCGCGGCCCTCGTGGGACTGACGGCGACGGTCGCCCTCTACGCCAACCGGCACCTGAACGGCGACATCTACTGGCTCCTCGCCGCCGGGCGCGAGATCGCGGCGAACGGGCTGCCGGCGAGCGAGCCCTTCCCGACGCTGAACGAAGGCCGTGCCTGGGAGAACCAGCAGTGGCTCGCGGAACTCGCGTTCTACGGGCTCGAGCGGCTGGGCGGCCTGACGCTCGTCTCGCTCGCCTACAGCTTCGTGCTCGGTCTGAGCCTGCTCCCGCTCCTGCTCGGCAGCCGCAACCGCCGCATCGGGGAGGTGCTCGCCGCCTGGGCGTTCCTCCTGCCGCTGCTCGTGGCGGTGATCGACCCGCGTGCCGCCGGCTTCAGCCTGCTCTGCTTCTCGCTCCTCGTCGTGCTCGTGGACGGCGACCGGCGGCGCTGGCGCATCTGGCTCATCCCGCTCCTCGTCGCCCTCTGGGCGAACCTGCACGGCGCGTTCCTCGTCGGGCTCGTGCTCTTCGCGCTCGTTGCGGTCGGCGGCGCCCTCGACGCCCGCCTGGGCCGGCGGGCGGAGAGCTTTCCCGGCCGCTTCCTGCTGCTCGGCCTCGCCCTGCCGGCGATGCTCGTGACGCCGCTCGCCACGGGGATCTTCGACTACCTGGGCGCGCTCAGAGGGAACCCGCTCCTGCCCGAGCTCACCTTCGAGTGGGATCCCACCTGGGAGCACCCGGCGCTCCTGCTCGCGATCGCGGCGCTCGTGGGCTTCGCCGCCTACCTCCTGCGCCGGCTGCCGCCGCCCCGCCCCCTCGAGCCGGTGCTCGTGACCGCGGGCTTCTGCGCGCTCGCGCTCACGGCGACTCGGCACCTGATCTGGCTCGGGCCGGTGGCCTTCTACCTCCTGCGCCGGATCGGTCCCCCGGGCCGGATCGCGGTCTCGCGCCGGTGGTCGCTGCCGGCGCTCGGGGGGAGCGCGGTGCTCGTCTCGGTCTGGCTCGCCGCGCTCGCGCCGGCGCCGAACGAGCGCAAGCTCGCCACGACCCTCGTCGAGCAGGTGCGCCGGCATCCGGTCGACGGTCGCCTGGCGGCACCGGCCGGGACCGGCAGCCTGCTGCTGTGGCGGGCCCCGGGTCAGGCTGTCACGATCGACGGCCGCTTCGAGAACTACCCCGCCGAGGAGCTACGCGCCGCCTACGACCTCCTGCGCGGCGAGCGCCTCGAGCTGCTGCGTCCGTGGGGGATCGCGGGAGTCATCACCTCGCACGAGCGCGCCGTCGAGCCGCTCTCCCGCCGCGGCTTTCGCGTCGAGCGGCGGAGCGAGGGGTCGCTGCTCCTCACTCGACCGTGACGGTGGCCGAGGAGCGCGCCGAGCGGCCGCGCCGGTCGGTGACCGTCACCGTCGCCACGTAGGTGCCCGCGAAGGCGTAGGCGTGAGGGGGACTCGGCTCGGTGGAGAAGGAGTGCGCGCCGTCGCCGAAGCTCCAGCTGTAGAGGTAGGGGCCGCCCTCCGCGGGAGCCGAGCTCGAGAGGAGGACGAGCGCCCCTACGGCGGGATGTGCCGCCGCCGTCACGGTCGGCCGGGACGCGGGCGCCACGATCCGGCGCAGCTCGCCCCGGGTCAGCGAGAGGTAGAGGAGGCTCCCGTCCGGGGCAAACTGGATGTCGACGGGGGCGGCGGCGGGAGCGAGCTCGCGCGACGGAGCCCCGAGGAGCCGCAAGCCGCCCCGGGTGAAGTCCCCGTAGACGTAGGCACCGTCGCGGGCGAAGTCGCCGCCTGTGACGCTCGCCCGCGGCCCGTGCCGATACGAGAGCAACGGCCCGCGATGCTCACCCCTCCGCCGGTACAGCGCCTGACAGGTCGGCGTGCTCGCGTAGGCCCCCTGGCGGCCGGCTCCCTCGTAGCAGGGCCAGCCGAGGTTGGCGCCGCGCCCGGCCACGTCGATCTCCTCCCAGGCCCGCCAGCCGACGTCTCCCACCCAGGGCACGCCGCTCCGTGGGTGCAGAGCGAGGCGAAAGGGATTGCGCAGGCCGAGTGCCCAGACCTTCGACCGGGTGGCCCAGGGGTCGCCGTTCCAGAAGGGATTGTCCCGGAGTCCCCTCCCCTCCCGGCTCACGCGCAGGAGCTTCCCGGCCGGCGAGTCGAGATCCTGCGCGCGCAGCGCCAGGGCGTTGGCTCCGCCCGCGCGGGCCCCGTCCCCCGTTGAGACGAAGAGCGACCCATCCGTTGCGAAGCGGATCGAGCCGCCGATGTGGCAGCGGCAGTCCGCAGGGATGCCCGAGAGCACGACCCTCTCCCGTCCCGACCGCACGTCGATCCGGCTCAGGCGCACGGTCTTCGGCGCGTGGGGGCGGGCGGGATCGTCCTCGTAGGCGTACAGGACGTAGAGCGCTCGGTTGTGGGCGAAGCCCGGGTCGGCAGCGAGACCCACGAGCCCCCGCTCCCTGCTGTTGTTGACGCGTGCGCGGAGGTCGACGAGCAGCTCGGGCGCCGCGACGCCCTCACGGAGCGCCACCACCAGACCCGCGTGCTCGGCAACGGCGATGCGTCCGTCGGGGAGAATGGCGAACGCGGTCGGCACCTGGAGGCCCGAGGCGACGAGCTCGTCGCGCGGTGGTGCAGCATTCCCCAGGCCGGGAGAGCCGGCGGAGGCGGCGAGCAGCAGGCACGCGAGCCTGCGAGGGCTCACGGCAGCCATACAGGGGTGCTGAGCCCGGTGCCCCGCACGACGTTCCGGAGGCCCGTGCCCTCGGCGCTCACGACCCAGATGCCCGACGGAGCCGAGAAGGCGATCCGCCGTCCGTCGGGCGACCAGGCCGGAGCCGTGCCGCGCACGGAGCTCCTCAGCGTCAGGTTCCGCTTACGTCCGCCTCCGGCTCCCATCACCCAGATATCGGAGCGGCGCCCGCCGCGGCTGAAGGCGGCGAAGGCGATGGTGCGGCCGTCGGGCGAGAAGGCGGGCGCAAGCTCGATGCCCGAGAACCCCCCCGTGAGCAGCTCCTGCCCGGCACCGTCGGCGTCCATGCGCCAGATGCCGAACGCGCGCTGGAAGGCGATCGGCCCCTGGCTCGACCAGTCGGGCGCCGCCCCCGAGCGCACCCCGGTGAGGTTCCTCTGCCGACTGCCGTCCGCGCCCATCACCCACACGTCGTAGCCGCGCTCACCACGGCGACGCCGGTCGAACGCGAGCTGCGTGCCGTCAGGCGACCAGCTCGGGGCGTGGTCGAAGCCTGCTCCGTCCGTGAGCGGGATCGCGCCGCCGCCCTCGACGACGGAGAGCCAGATATGCGAGCGCAGCGAGAAGGCGAGCCGCCCGCCGGCCGGCGAGACGTCAGGCCCGGCCACACCCGGCCCGCTGCCGGGGAGCAGCGCCGGCGGCCCGCTGTCGCCGGCCGCCCGCAGGCCGCCGGCGGTGGCGAAAATGAGCCGTGGCCCCTTCGGCCTCGCCCCCTGCGGCGCGCGTGTGGACGGCGGGGCGGTCGTCGGTGGCTCGAGGCTCGAGCCCGCGCTCTCGGCCCTCGAGCCGGGACGCGCGAGCAGCACGGCGACGATGCCGCCGAGCAGGAGGATCGCAGCCGTGACCGCTGCTGCTCGCAGCAGCGTGACGAGCCGGGCCCGCTTCGAGTGTGGGTTGCTCCACCTCATCTTCTCCCCGCCCTCCTTCGTAGCGCGCCTCTGCTCCGGTTCACGGGGCGGTGTCCCCGTAGAGTGGCAGAGTCCGTGATCCTCCACTCGCCCACGCTCGGCCCGCGGGAGCTCGAGCGCCACGGCTGGACGCTCACCCCCGAGGGCGCTTGCAGCGGTGGACGCTGCGTGCCGCTGCCGGACGGTGCGGTCCAGCGCGGCCGGATCGAGGCGCGCGTGCTCGCCGAGCGGCTCCGGATGCCGCTGCTGCACGATCGAGAGCACGGGCTCTGGTGCCTCGGTCCGGAGACGGCGGCGCCGAGAGTCCCGACCGGGCCCCCGATGCTCGAGCTACCGGATCTCGAGGGGAGGCCGCACTCGCTCGCGGCCGTGCGCGGCCGCAAGGTGCTGCTCGTGGCGTGGGCGTCATGGTGAGGGTGCCGCCACGACCTGCCCGGGTGGCAGGCACTGTACGAAGAGCTCCATCCGGTAGGGCTCGAGATCGTCACGGTCGCGCTCGATACGGCAGGGGCCGATGGTGTTCGGCCGTGGGTCGAGCGCGCGGGCTCGACCCACCTGACGCTGATCGACCAGGCGCACGTGCTCGGCGAGCTGCTCGGCGTCGTGAACGTCCCGAGCGGGGTCTGGCTCGACGAAGCGGGCATTGTCGTGCGCCCGCCCGAGCCGGCGTGGGCGCAGGATCCTCGCTACGAGCTGCTCGAGACGCCGCCCGACGCGTCGCCCGAGCGGGCCGAGGCGATCGAGCAGGTGCGGCGGATCAGGATCCAGGCCGACGAGTACGTCGCTGCCGTACGCGACTGGGCCCGGCGCGGAGCCGCCAGCCCCTATGCCCTCACCCCGGCCGAGATCCAACGCCGGTCGGGGCACCGCACCCCGGAGGCGGCGGAGGCGGCCGCGTCCTTCGAGCTCGGCCAGCACCTCCAGCGCACCGGCTCTCCACAGGCCGCCGTGCCCTACTTCCGGCAGGCGCACCGCCTGCAGGAGGAGAACTGGACGTACAGACGGCAGGCCTGGGCCCTCGCCGCCGATCCCGACGTCTACGACGGCAACTGGCTCGCCGACATCAAGCGCTCCGGCGCAGAGAGCTACTACCCGGCGCTCGAGCTGGAGGAGCGGGGAGTCAGTTGAGCTGGGCCCTCAGTGCCCGCAGCTGCGCCGCCAGCTCCTCGCGCATCCGCTCCTCGAGCGGCAGAACGAGGCGGAGCTCCGCGGCCCGGATGGCCCGACCGAGATCGAAGCGCGCTTCGTAGGCGCCGACGAGGTTGTTGAGCATCCGCAGAGCGGTCATGTGCGCGCTCCACGGCCGCAGCGCCTCGCGCGCCCCGAACCAGGGAAGGAGAACGCCGCCCCCGAACGGATCCAGCAGCACCGGGGGCTCCGCGCCGAAGTGCCCGACGACGTAGTGGCCCGGGAGGCCGACGCCGCGCAGCGGGATGCCCGCACGGCGCCCCACCTCCAAGTACACGACCGAGAGCAGGATGGGCAGGCCGCGGCGGCGCTCGAGCACGAGGTCGAGCATGGAGTTGTCGGGATGGTCGTACTCCTCCTCGCCCCCGCGGAAGCCGTGGCGCTCGGCGAGATGGGCCCGACAGGCCTCAGCCTCCTCGAGCGGCGAGCCGCCCGCAGCCCCGGCGAGCTCGGCGCCGAGCCCGTCGAGGGCGGCGAGCGCCCGCGACGCATCGACAGGCCGCAGCTCGCCCGCGAGCGCGAGCGCGAGCTCGTCGAGTGGAGGGTCACGCCGTGCGGCGAGCGCCGCGAAGCGCGGTGGGCGCCGCTCCGGCACGTCAGGTACGGGTGCGCCGGAACAAGAAACCACGGTGCTCGACGGGCTGCTCGGGCGCGCCGCGCGCGGTGAACCAGGCCTGGAGGAGGAACTCCCGCACGAGCTCGAGCCGGGCTGCCGCCGCCTCTCGCAGGAGCTCCTCGCGGTTCACGACCCAGCCCAGGTACTCCGTGTCGTAGCCGTACGCATAGGCGCGCTGCAGGACGACGAAGGACGGCTCCTCGAGCGCCACGGGCAGCCGCGTGACGTACAGATACGACCCGGCAGCCTCGCCGAGCCGCGCGAGGGTGTCCGGCCAGCTTTCGCTGTACTGGAGCGACCCGCTCGCGAGCACGAGGTCGTACGGGCGCGAGAGCGCCTCGTCGTCGTCCTCGAGGAAGCGCGCCTCGGGAAAGAGCTCGCGCCCGAGCGAGACGAGCGCGGGCACGTCCTTGCAGCTGTAGTCGATCTCGACGTCAGGCAGCACGGCACGGCTGAGCGGCAGGTAGTGGCCGCTGCCGCCTCCCCAGTCGAGGATCGAGACCCGCTGTTTCTCTCGTGCCGTGAGGGCGAGCACGTAGGCGTAGGAGACGAGCATGGTGTGGGCGCCATGGTCGAGCGAAGCGACGGTCTCGCCGGCGACGACCTCGTGGTAGACGCCGAGCGGCCCCGGGCCGCGGAGCGCCTCCAGGTAGGAGGGCCATTTGGCCCGGTAGGCCTCGGCAATCGCGTCGACGTCCCAGCCCTTCACGCGCTCGTCGGTGGCCGCCCTGCTCCAGCCCTCGGGCACGTACTCCCATTCGGGCGGGGGCTCGGCGACCGGCGGCGGCGAGGGCTCGGGCGCCGGCTCGACCTCGTTCGCACTCCGAACGCCCCGGGCCCTGGCGGACTTGAGCGCCCCCCAGAGCAGCGGCGGTGTCAGGCTCTTCACGAGCAGCCGCACGCGGGCGTCGAGCGGCACCTCGCTCACGGTGCCGCCAGGGGCACCAAGGCAGCAACAGCCTCGACCACGGCCTCGAGCTCAGCCTCGGCGAGGTGCGGCGAGAGCGGCAGGCTGACGATCTCCCCGGCCAGCCGCTCGCTCACTTCGAGCAGGCCGTCCCCGCGGGCCAGATCGGTGTAGGCAGGGTGACGGTGCACGGGCCGCGGATAATGGACGAGCGTCTCGACCCCGAGCGCCGCGAGCTCGCGGCGAAGCTCGTCGCGCCGGCTCGAGCGAACGACGTACAGGTGCCAGACGTGCCGCCGGCCCTCCGCCTCCTGCGGCAGGACGAGGTCGAGCCCGGCGAGAGCGCTCGCGTAACCTTCCGCGAGCTCGCGGCGGCGCTCGTTCCAGCTCTCGACGAACGGCAGCTTGGCCGCCAGGAGCGCTGCCTGCAGCGCGTCGAGCCGGCTGTTCCGCCCGCGCACGAGCGAGCAGAAGCGCTCCTGCTCGCCGTAGCTGCGCAGAAGCCGCGCGCGCTCGCCGACGTCGGGGTCGGAGGTGACGACGGCACCCCCATCTCCGAGCGCGCCCAGGTTCTTCGTCGGGAAGAAGCTGAAGGCCGCTGCATCCCCGAGCGTGCCTGCCCGGCGGCCCTCGTACTCGGCGCCGTGAGCATGTGCTGCGTCCTCGACGACCCGGAGGCCGTGAGCGCGCGCGAAGTCGACGAGCGGCGCCATGTCGGCGCACTGGCCGTAGAGGTGGACGGGCACGATCGCGCGCGTCCGCGAAGACAGCGCGCCCTCGAGTCGATCGGCGGCGAGCGTGAAGGTGTCGGGATCGACGTCGACGAGCACCGGCACCGCCCGGGCTCCCTCGATCCCGGCCACGGTCGGAACGCAGGTGTTGGCAGCCGTGATCACCTCGTCGCCAGGGCGGACGCCGACCGCCTCCAGGGCGATCGAGATCGCATCGGTGCCGGACGCGACGCCGACCGCATGGGAGGCTCCGCAGAATCCGGCGAAGGCCCTCTCGAAGCGCTCGACCTCCTCGCCTCCCACGAAGCGCCCGGAGTCGAGCACCCGCTCGAGCGCCCCGTCGAGCGCGGGCCGCAGCTCGCCGACCTCGCGCGCGAGGTCGAGGAACGGCACCCTCACGCAGCCTCCCAGTAGCGCGCACCGTGCTCCCGGTAGAACGCGAGCGAGCGAGCGAGGCCCTCACGCAACGGCACCTCGGGCGTCCACCCGAGCCGCTCGCGGATCTTGGCGAAGTCGCCGAAGTAGTCGCCGATGTCGATCGCGCGGCGCTCGGGCGGGAAGGGCACGAGCCGGAAGGAGCCGCCGCCGTTCACCTCGATCAGGAGCTCGGCCAGCCCGACGAGGTCGACCGGGTCGTCGTCGCCGAGGTTGAAGACTTCCCCCACTGCCTCGTCGCGGGTCGCCGCGAGCAGGAAGGCACGCACGGCGTCGTCGACGTAGGTGAAGTCGCGCCGCTGCCGCCCGTCGCCGAAGACGAGCAGCTCCTCGTCGAGGATCGCGGAGCGCAGCCAGGTGCCGAGAAAGGTCTGGCGTGCGTCCCGTACCCGCATGCGCGGGCCGTAGGTGTTCGTCAGCCGCAGCACCGAGACGCGCAGGTCGTAGAGCTGCCCGTAGAGCAGGTGGTACCACTCACCCGCGGTCTTGTTGATCCCGTTCACGTCCACGGGTGAGAGCGGATGCTCCTCGTCCACGGGCAGGTAGCGCGGCCGCCCGTAGATCTGCCGGGTGCTCGCGAAGACGATGCGGATTCCCGGGTTGTGCGCGCGGCAGGCTTCGAGGATGGCGAGCTGGCTGCGGCAGTTGATCTCGAGGTCGGTGACGGGATCGCGCATCGAGTCGAAGTGGCTCGTCTGGCCGGCGAGGTTGAAGAGCACGTCGTGGTCGCGCACGAGGTAGCGCAGGCTGTGCTCGTCTCGGACGTCGGAGATGTTGACGGTCACCTGCTCCTCGATGCCGCGAATGTTGGCGAGATTGCCGCCGTACTCGGGAACGAGAGAGTCGACGAGCACGACCTCGCTCCCGGCCTCCACGAGCGCGCGCGCGAGCGTCGAGCCGATGAAGCCGAGTCCGCCCGTGACGAGCACGCGCTTGTCGCGAAGAGACTCGGCTGGATGGGACATGTTCACGGCTGAGGCTACAGCGGCAGGTCGGACGAGCCCCGCGGGACGACGCGCACACCAGGCACCCACGGGGGGACGGCGTCGTGCTCCGCGACAACGGGAAGGCCGAGCCGGCGGGCGGCGAGGACGAGCGCGCCGAGGCGGAGGAGCGCGCGGCGGCCGGGGGGCCGGGCGCCCGTGAAGAGGAGCGCATCGCAGGAGCGCAGAGCGACCCGGCCGTCCGGGTGTGCGAGCGCGACCGGCTCGAGCTCGGGCCGCTCCTCCGTGAGGCGTGCGCGTGCGCGCTCGACCGCCTCGGGCGTCCCGGCGAGCGCCAGCCTGCGGCCGGCCTGGACGTCGACCTCGAGCTCGACTGACGCGCCGAACCAGCGCACGTGCTCGTGGAGGAGATCGAGCTCGAGGCGGTAGCGGCCCGGCTCCGGCGGCGCGACAACGTGGACGGGCACGACCGTCGTCGCCGCGGGGGGCAGGTCGGCGGGTAGAGGCGTGCGCAGCCCATCGGGGACGACGAGCACTCCGGCGGTGTCGCGCCAGCGGTAGGCGAGGCGAATCTCCGGCCGGCCGCTGTCGCCCCACGGCCACAGCCCCTCGCCGAGGTTCGTCACCCGCACGTCGAGCGTGCGCTGCTCCCCAGCCCGCAGGCTGTGCGGCTGCTCCAGCGCCTCGAGCCGTGCGCGGTAGGCAGTGGCCTCGAGTGACCGACCCGTCCACAGCCGGTCGATCCGCTCGCGGTCGGCGGCGGGCCCGCTCCAGCCTGCGGATCCTTCCACCGAGGGCGCCTCGAGCACCGATTCGATCAGGGGCAGGTCCTCGTCCGGCACGGCCGCCGTGCGCACGCCCGGGCGCCGCTCCGGCAGGTAGAAGACGTGGTTCAGGGGCCCGCCCACCACGCGCCGGCCGGGTCGCAGCCGCTCGTAGCGGCGCGCCTTCTCGAGCCGCCGCTCTGCCGGACCGAGGAGCACGTCGGCGTGGTAGAGCGGCAGCTCGAGGTAGCGGCCGGGGCCGAGCACCTCGATCGGCACATGCGTCTCGTCGGGGAAGCGCAGGAGTCGCTGGTCGTTCAGCACGAGGCGCAGCTGGTAGTCGGGCCGCCACGGCTGCTCGTCCAGGTAGCGGCCGGGGCCGGGGTAGAGCCAGCGCCGCGGCAGCCAGTAGTGGGTGACATCGCGTGCGGCGAGGAGCTCGGGCAGCGCCCGCAGGAGGCCTGCGCTCGGGATCTCGTCATCGTCGACGGTGAGCACCCACTCCCCCGCCGCCTCGGCGTGCAGCCAGGGCAGCGGGCGGTCGACGGGCTCGGCGTAGGGGTAGAGGACGACGCGGTCGGCGACCGTGGCGAGCGCGCCGGCGAGGGCTGCGCCCGCACGCTCGTCGACGGCGACGTAGAGCTCGTCGGCCACGGGTCGCAGCAGCCGGAGAATGGCGGCGGCGCGCTCGGCCGGCCCGGCGGTCATGAGCGAGACGGAGAGGCGCGGCACAGGTGCCGAACCTACCGTCCGGGAAGGTCTACGGGCTGGCTTCGCCGACGACGATCGTGACCGGCGCGCCCGCGCTGCCCGCCGCGCCGGCCGCCGGCTCCTGCCGGATGACGAAACCTTCGAGCGACGGATCCTCGGTCGCCTCGGTCTGCACCCGCACGGTGAAGCCGGCTGCTTCGAGCTCGCTCCTCGCCGCAGCCTCGTCGAGCGCCGCCACGTCGGGGACTGCGGAGCTTGCGGCCGGCGCTGTCGTCGCGGGGGCGGTCGTGGCGGTCGTCGCCGGGGCGGGCGTGGTTCCCGCGCCGGCTCCGGTCGAGACGTTGATGCGCACGAACTCCCCGCGCCCGAGCTCCCCGCCGGCGGGCGGGTTCTGCGCGATCACGGTGCCCTCCGGCTCGGCCGAGGGGACGTTGACGACCCGCGCCTCGAGACCCGCCTTGCGGATGTTGGCGCCCGCGTCGTCCGAGCTCTGGCCGATCACGTTCGGCACCGTGACCCGGCCCGTGCCCCGGGAGACGTTGAGACGGATCTTGGAGCCGCGCGCCGCGCGCTCGCCTCCGCCGGGCTCCTGCGCGATGACGGTGTTCGGCGGCTTCTCGGAGAAGACGCTGACCTGGCGCGCGCCGAGCCCGGCCGTGTCGAGGCGCTGAAGGGCAGACTGAAGTGGCAGGCCTACCACGTTCGGAACCGGGGTGGTGGCGGGACCACGGGAGACGAGCACCTGGACGCGGGAGCCCTCCTCGAGCTCGGTGCCGGCGGAGGGATCCTGCGCGAAGACCGTGCCGAGCGGCGCCGCGTTGGCGCGCTGGACGGAGTCGGACGGAAGCCGTCGGCCGTGAGCCGGTCGAGAGCGTCGTCCACCTGGAGCCGGACGACTGACGGCACGGGCCGGGTCTCGGGATCGTCCTCGCGCGTGAGGAAGTAGAGCGCCGCGAGCCCGCCCAGCACGAGCACGAGCAGCGCGAGCAGGTAGGGCCAGAGCACCGGCCGGCGCGGCGGCACCTCACGGACGACGGGACGGCGCTCGACCACCTCCTCGACGCGGCGTCCCTCCACGGGCAACGGCTCGCCGACGGGGCGCAGCGGCAGCGTCGGGTCGACCGGGTCGGCTTCGTAGGCCGGCACGCTCTCCTCCGTGCGGCGAATGCGGACGGTCTCCTCGGCCACCGGCTCGAGCGGCACCGTCTCCTCGGTGCGGTGCACAGCGACGGTGTCGTCGAGCAGCGGGTCGACCTCGGTCTCGCGGATCTCGACGGTGCGCTCGTCCTCCCGCGGCACTGCGGCATCCTCGGGCTTGCGACGGAAGAAGCGCGACATTGTCGACATCTTGCCCACCTGATCGGCGGGCGGAGGCCAGGCCTAAAGCTCCTGTGCGGTCGGCCGGACGAGAATCTCGTTCACGTCGACGTGAGGCGGCTGCGAGACGGCGTACATGACGGCCCGCGCGATGTCGTCCGCCACGAGCGCACCGGCGCTCGGCGGTGAGTCGAAGAAGGGCGTGTCGACCATGCCCGGCTCGATCAGGGTCACGCGCACGCCCGATCCGTTCAGGTCCTGCCGCGCGGCCTCGCCCATCGCCGTGACCGCGAACTTCGTGGAGGAGTAGAGCGAGCCCGGAAGCGCCCTGCGACCGGCAACGGAGCTCGTGAGGAGCAGGTGCCCCTTCGACTCGCGCAGCGCCGGAATCGTCGCGCGAATGGTGTAGGCAGCGCCGAGCACGTTCGTCAGCACCATGGCCCGCCACTCCTCGGGCGTCGACTCGAGAAAGCCGCGTGAGGCGCCGAAGCCCGCGTTGGCGAAGGCGATGTCCAGGCGGCCGAAGGCCTCGAGCGTCGCGGCCACGAGCGCTTCCTGCTCTGACCACTCGGTCACGTCGCAGCGGACGGCGAGCGCGCGCTCCGATCCTCCCAGCTCGGCGGCGAGCGCCTCGAGCTTGTCGGTCGAGCGCGCTGCCAGCACGACCCGGTGGCCGGCCTCGACAGCGTGGCGGGCAGTGGCGGCGCCGATGCCGGTCGAGGCGCCGGTGATGAGGAAGACGGGGTCGGCCATGGGGATCCTTTCGTGGCGGGTGTGGCGGGCTGGGCGCCCGCGGCCGTAGATTGTGCCGATGGCGATCGACACGGTCACCTCGCTGCCCTGGAGCTGGTACTCCGACCAGGAGATCCTGCGGCTCGAGCAGGAACGCATCTTCCGGCGCACATGGCAGTACGCCTGCCACACGGGCCCGCTCGCGGAGTCGGGCAGCTTCGTCGCCTGCCGGGCCGGCGACGTGCCGGTCGTCGTCGTCCGGGACGTGGAGGGCTCCCTGCGGGCGTTCCTGAACGTCTGCCGCCACCGGGGCTCGCTGCTCGTCGAGGGCGAGGGCCGGCGGAACTCGCTCCAGTGTCCCTACCACGCGTGGACGTACGCACTCGACGGGTCGCTGCGCACGGCCCCGCGCGCCGACCGCGAGCCCGGCTTCGACCCCTCCGTACTCTCACTCCTCCCCCTCGCGGTCGACACCTGGGGGCCGTTCGTCTTCGTCAACCCCGACGCGGAGGCCGCGCCGCTGGCCGAGACGCTCGGCGATCTGCCCGACCTCGTGGCGCGGGCGGGCGTGGACGTCGACGCGCTGCGCTTCCGGCTGCGCTCCCCTTTCGCGCTCGCGGCGAACTGGAAGGTCGCCTGCGAGAACTTCCTCGAGTGCTACCACTGTCAGATCGCGCACCCTGGCTTCTCGGCGGTGATCGACGTGGCTGCCGACGCCTACACGCTCGAGGAGACCTCGGAGTACGTCTCCACGCAGTACGGGCCGCTCCGCGACGGCGGCCCCGCCGGCGCCTACGACCCCCGCGGCGAGATCGGGCGCGGGCAGTTCCACTTCCTCTGGCCGAACGTGAAGATCAACATCGCGCCCGGGCGCCCCAACATCTCGATCGGGCCGATCCTGCCCGACGGCACGGAGCGCACGAGCGGCTTCCTGGACTACTTCTTCGCGCCGGATGCCGACGAGGGCTGGATCGAGGAGCTCCTCGCCTGGGACGACCAGGTCGGCGTCGAGGATCGCGCGCTCGTGGCGCGCGTCCAGGCGGGCGTCTCCTCCGGCCTGCTCGAGGAGGGGCGCCTGCTCGCGTCCAGCGAGAGCCTGATCCGGCACTTCGATCGCCTACTCGTGCGAGCGCTCGGCCCGCCGTAGCCGAGTCGCTTCGATCCGAGCGCGCTCGAGCAGCGCGCACCAAAAGCGGGGTCAGGTCTCGGAATCGAACAGTAGGCGGGGTCAGGCCGGCAACGGTGTTCGATCTGGAGACCTGACCCCGCCCTTTGGTGCGGGTGTTCGATCTTGAGACCTGACCCCGTCTGTGCGCGCAGTCGCTCGCGGTCAGAGCCTCTTCGCCTCCACGATCCGCTGGAGGAACTGCCGCGTGCGCGCCTCGACCGGCGCGCGGAAGATCTGCTCGGGCGGGCCCTCCTCCACGATCACGCCGCCGTCAAGGAAGACGACGCGATCGGCGACCTCCCGCGCGAAGGCCATCTCGTGCGTGGCGATCAACATGGTCATGTCCGAGGCGGCCAGCTCGCGGATCACGTTCAGCACCTCGGCCACGAGCTCGGGGTCGAGGGCGCTCGTGACCTCGTCCAGCAGCATCAGCCGCGGCCGTAGTGCCAGCGCCCGTACGATCGCCGTCCGCTGCTGCTGTCCCCCCGAGAGCCGGTCGGGATACTCGAGCGCCTTGTCGGCGAGGCCGAAGCGCCCGAGCAACGCGCGCGCCTCCTCCTCGGCGCGGGCGCGCGGGAGGCCGAGCGCCTTGCGCGGCGCGAGCGTGACGTTGTCGAGCACGCGCATGTGCGGGAACAGGTTGAAGGCCTGGAAGACGATGCCGATCGAGCGTCGGATCTCGTTCACGTCGACCCCGCGCGCGGTGATCTCCCGACCGAGAACGAAGACGCGCCCGGCGTCGACCGGCTCGAGCAGGTTGACGCAGCGCAGGAGCGTCGACTTCCCCGACCCCGACGCGCCGATCAGGCAGACCACCTCGCCCTCTGCCACCGACAGGTCGATCCCGCGCAGCACCGCGAGCCGGCCGAACGACTTGTGCACGCCCTCCAGACGCAGCCCCTCCGCCAAGGCTTACGCGCCCCCGGAGAGCTGCCGCCGGCGGTCGCGAGCGATGAGCCAGTCGGTGAGCCGGGCCAGTGGAATCGTGAGCAGGACGAAGAGCAGCGCCGTCACGAGGTAGGGGGTGTAGTTGAAGCTGCCCGCGACGTCGATCTGGGACTGGCGAAACGCCTCGACGGGCCCGATCAGCGCCACGAGCGCCGAGTCCTTCTGGAGCCCGATGAAGTCGTTCAGGAGCGGGGGAATCACCCGGCGCACGGCCTGCGGCAGCACCACGAAGCGCAGCGCCTGCCCTCGCGTGAGGCCGAGCGAGCGCGCCGCCGCCTCCTGGCTCGGGTGCACCGAGTCGATTCCCGCGCGGTACACCTCCGCCACGTAGGCGGAGTAGACGAGCACGAGCGAGACGACGCCCCAGAACATGGGCGACCGCGGCACGCCCGAGAGCTCGAGCGCGGGGGCGCCGAAGCCCAGGATGTAGATGACGAGGATCGTCGGCACGCCGCGAAAGAGGTCGGTGTACACGAGCGCGAGCATGCGGACGGGGAAGAGGACGGCGCCGGGCAGGCTCCGCAGCACCGCGATCACGAGGGCGACGAAGAGAATCAGCACCTCGGCGATGCAGAAGATCCGCACGTTCAGCCAGAAGGCCCGCGCGATCTCCGGGAACGAGTCGCCGAAGATGTCGCCGTCCAAGAAGGAGCGGCGGACGGCGGGCCAGCCGGGCGAGCTGACCACGAGCAGGACGAGGACGCCGAAGACGACGACCGTGCTGGCGATGGCCAGGGCAGTGCTTCGACCGCTACCGCCACCGCCGAGATCGCCGAGGATGCGGGAGCCGCGGCTGCCGGCGGCCCTCTCGTTCACGCTAGAGAATCGCTACTCGAGGACGGGCGCGCTGGCCTTGTCGGACAGCCACTCCTGCTGGATGTCCTCGAGGACGCCCTCGTCCCGGAGCGTCCCCAGCGCCTCGTTCACGCACGTGACGAGTGAGCTGTCGCGCGCGAACACCATGCCGAAGCGCTCCTGCTCCCCTGCCGACGGGAACTGGCCGACGATCTTGCTGTTCTCGACCTCCGCGGCGGTGACGTAGAAGGCGGTCGGGAGGTCGACGACGATGCCGTCGATCTGCTTGGCCTTGAGCGCGGAGATGGCGTCGTTGCTCGTGTCGTAGACCGACGGCTTGCGGGAGGGGTCGATCTCGTCGACGATGTACTCGTAGCTCGTCGTCCCGACCTGGACGCCGAGCTTCGCGTCCTTCAGGTCGTCGATGCTCTGAGCGTCGGCGATCTCCGAGGTCTCGATCGCAACGAGCGCCTGGTTGACGTCGTAGTACGAGTCGCTGAACGCCACGTTGCGGGCGCGCTGGTCGGAGTAGGAGATCTGGTTGATATCGAAGTCGAAGCTCTTCGAGCCCGGCCGGAAGGACTGGTTGAAGGGGACAACCTTCCAGTCGACCTCGTCCTCGGCGAAGCCGAGCTCGCCTGCGACCGCGTAGGCGACGGCGCTCTCGAAACCCTCGCCCGTGCGAGGATCGCCGATCTTCCAGGGACGCTTCGCCTAGCCGCCGAACCAGGGCGGGTAGGCCGGGTTGTCCGTGCCGATCGTGAGGCTGCCGTCCTCCACGAGCTCGAGATCCTCCTTCGCGCAGCTGACCTCCTGGGCGGCCGTGCTGGTGCCGGCCGCGTCGGACGAGTCGTCATCGCCACCGCAGCCCGCCGCGAGGACGGAGAGGCAGACCGCGAGGAGGAGGAGCAGCGGTTTCCGCACTTTTGCGATCGTATCGGGCAGGACGGGTTGGAGAACAGCACCCCAAGCGATAGTCTCACCTATATGTCTACGGCGGCGACGAGCTCGGACGCGGAGGTCATGTCTCCGACCGACCTTGCCCGGTACGCCGACACGATCGTGCGGCGCTGCCTCTACCTCGAGCGCGACGACACCCTCTTCGTGCAGGGGACGCTCGCACACCGCGAGCTCGCGGTCGCGCTGGCGGAGGCCGGCTACCGCGCCGGGGCGCGTCTCGTGGACGTGTACTACGTCGAGCCGCGCGTCCAGGCGGCGCGCGTCCGCCACGCGCGGGACGGGTTCCTCGGCCCCGCCAGCGCGTGGGGCCAGCGCCGGCAGCACGCACAGCTCGAGCGCTCCTCCTGCGTGGTCACCATCTTCGGCGAGAGCGACCCCGGCGTCTTCGACGGTCTCCCGCCCGAGCGCCTCGCCGCCGACGCGCTGCGTGCGATGGAGCACCTGCGCTGGTTCGTGCGAGCCGTCGAGAACGGTCGCTGGCGCTGGGTCGGCGTCGGGTGGCCGACCCGCTTCTGGGCCTCACAGGTGTACCCGGAGCTCGACTCCCTCGCCGGACAGCGGCGGCTGGCCGACGACCTGCTCCACTTCTGCCGGCTCGGCGCGGACGATACGCCCGGCGGGGAGGGCTGGACGGCGCACGCCAAGGGGCTCGCGGCGCGGGCGCGGGCGCTCACGGAGCTCGGGCTCGAGCGCCTCGAGCTGCGGGGCGGCGGCACCGAGCTGACCCTGCGGATCTCCCCAGGATCGCGGTGGCTCGGAGGGCAGGAGGAGAACGCAAACGGGCAGCTCGTCGCCTCCAACTTCCCGACGGAGGAGTGCTTCACGAGCCCCGAGGCCCTCAGCACCGAGGGAACGTTCAGCTGCTCGCGGCCGCTCTCGTTCCGCGGCCGCACGATCGCGGGCATCGCGGGGGAGTTCCGGGGCGGGCGGCTCGTACGACTCGAGGCGGCGAGCGACGCCGACCGCGACTTCCTGGCAGCCTTCCTCGATGCCGACCGCCACGGCCGCCGGCTCGGCGAGGTGGCGCTCGTCGACCGCTCCTCGCGAATCGGGCAGGCCGGGCACGTCTACTCGAACACGCTCGTCGACGAGAACGCCGTCGCCCACATCGCCTTCGGCTCGGGCTTCGGACAGACCCGTACAGAGAACGGGCGGGGGGCTCGGGGAGTCAATCGGGCAACCATCCACCTGGACGTGATGATCGGCACCGACGAGCTCGAGGCGACCGGTGTCGCGCCGGGTGGACGCCGAATTCCACTGATCGCCGGCGGAAGCTGGCAGCTCTAGCTGGGCACCTCCGCGGGACGGACGGCGTCCTTCTCCCAGTCGGTGAGCGTGACGGCGTAGAGCGCGAAGTCCTCACGGCCCCCGTCCCGCGTGGGCATGAAGGCGCGCAGGACGCCCTCGAAGCGGTAGCCGAGCTTCTCGAGCACGCTGCGCATCGAGGCGTTCGTGAGCGCGGTCGAGGCCTGCACGCGGTGCGCCTCGCCGGAGCGGAAGAGGTACTCGGTCAGGAGGTGCACGGCCTCGGTGCCGTGCCCGTGCCCGCGGCGCTCGGGGATGAGCGAGATGCCGATCTCGTACACGCCGGGCGGCATTGCGCGCTTCGGCCGGCGCGCTTCGATCGAGCCGATCAGCGTGCCGTCCGCGTCCACGGCGAGGTCGAGCCGGCCCTCGACGAACCGGCCCGAGCGGCGGATCTTCGCCCGCAGCACGACGGGATTCACCCGCTTGGGTGGCATGCTCGGGTCGGCGCGGCGCTCGGCCACGAGGAGATCGAGCTCGTCCGGATGGAAGGCGCGCAGCCGCACAGAGGGGCCCTGGAGATCGATCATTCCGGCTCGAGCGTAACGCCGCGAAAGGGGCTGCGGCCGTGCGGTACCTTCCCCTCGTGCATGCCGTAGCGACGGTCGCGCTCGACCCGCCGCCCCTGCTCGAGCCCGCGCAGCTCGAGCGCTACGCGGACGCTGCCGTCCGCTCCTGCCTCGGGCTCCGGGAGGGGGACGACCTCCTGCTCACGGGCGACCCGGCGCACCGCGAGCTGCTCGTCGCGCTCGCCGCATCGGGCTACCGCGCCGGGGCCGGCTTCGTCGACGTCGTCTACGTCGAGCCGCGCGCCCAGGCCGCGCGCATGCGCCTGGCCGCGGAGGAGCACCTCGGCGCTCTCCCGCCCTGGGAGGGAAGCCGCCTCCGTGCACGGCGCAGGCCGACGACCTGCGCCGTGACGGTGCTCGGCGAGGGGGACTTCGGCGCCTTCGCCGACGTGCCGCCGCAGCGCCTCGCAACCGAGTTCGCCCGCCTCGGCAAGGCCCGGCGTCCCTTCACACTGGCGTCGCAACGAGGCTTCTCGCGCTGGGTCGGCATGGCCTGGCCGACACCCGCCTGGGCGAGCCGTGTCTATCCGGAGCTGGTGGTCGAGGAGGCGGAGCGCCGGCTCGCGCACGACCTGCTCCACTTCTGCCGCCTCGGCGCCGACGACCCGCCAGGCTTGGAGGGCTGGACGACGCATACGGCCGCGCTCGTCGAGCGCGGGCGCGCGCTCACGGCTCTCGGGCTCGGGCGGCTGGAGCTACGAGGCCCGGGGACACGGCTCGATCTCGCGCTCGCGCCCGGCTGTCGTTGGCTCGGCGGCCCGCGCACGAACGCACACGGCTACACCGTGGCAGGCAACTTCCCGACCGAGGAGAACTTCACGAGCCCGGATCCGGCTGGCACCGAGGGCACCTTCCGCTGCTCGCGCCCGCTCGTCCACCGCGGCCGCGTGATCGAGGGCATCGCGGGCGAGTTCCGTGGCGGCCGCCTCGTGCGGCTC
>Ga0183260_10001067_pt1 | contig 23360 bp, 21 predicted proteins | sample AntDrymUQ4972206_2_FD_129768 | JGI IMG/M metagenome (GOLD analysis project Ga0183260, IMG submission 129768) | Polar desert sand microbial communities from Dry Valleys, Antarctica - metaG UQ497 (22.06) (version 2) (version 2) | ecosystem: Environmental > Terrestrial > Soil > Desert | place... | reverse complement strand
TTCGATCGCCTCGCGGTTCGACGCCTTCATCCCGTTCGTGAGCGTCGCGATGAACGCGACGAGAGCGATACCGATCATGAGCGCGGCGGCGGTCGCCGCCGTTCGGCCGGGGTTCCTGCGGGCGTTCTCCCCGCCGGTGCGAGCGGCCACGCGGTCCGGGACGACGCCCGGGAACTCTGCAGGCCACTCGGGCACCCAGCTCGTCACGGCGCGGCGAAGCCACATGACGAGCACGACGAGCGCGACGAGTGGATTGAGCACCGCGCCGCCGACGAAGGCGCCGACGCGGCGTGCAGTCGATCCCGGTCCCCATGCTCCGTAGCGCACGAGCCAGTAGGGGAGGAGCCAGAGGGGCCAGAAGAGGACGGTGAAGGCGAAGGCGGCCCAGCGGCCGATCGGGCTGCTGACCGCCGCGAGCGGACTTACGACGTGCGACGAGAGCATCGCGACGCCGAGGAAGAGCAGGAGGACGCCGGCCGCGATCGAGAGCAACCGGTCCGCGGTCCCGAGCTCGTCGGTGAACATCGCGCGGGCCAGTACGACGAGGGCGACGACGACGGCGGCCCCGGCGACCCATGGCACGTACGGGGCGAACCTGGACTTCGGGAGCGTCGCACCCTCGCGCACCGCCGCGATCGGAGGCACCCGGGTCGCCCGGATCGCGGGGAACAGGCCCGCCGCGAGCGTGATGCCGACGCCGACGACCAGCGCCACGATCACCGTGCGCGTCGCGAACACCCTGTCGGCCGTTGGGAGCTCCACCCCGAGAGCCCGGAAGAGCCCCTCGATCCCCTCGGCCAGCAGAACGCCGAGACCGAGACCGATGAGCGATGCAGCGAAGCCGATGACGAGCGACTCCAGGATCACCGAGCCGAGGATCTGGCGCCGCGACGCGCCGATCGTCCGCAGCGTGGCGAACTCGCGCGTTCGCTGTGCGACGGTGATCGAGAACGTGTTGAAGATGACGAACGCTCCGACAAAGAGAGCGATGCCGGCGAAGACGAGGAGGAAATAGCGGAAGATGGCAGTGAACTCGCTCACCTCGTCCACCTGGTCCTCGGCTTCCGCCGTCGCGCTCACGACCTTCGCGCTGTCCGGCAGCACGGGCTCGATGGCGGCGACGAGGTCGTCTTCCGCGATACCTTCGTTCGCTGCGACCGAGATCGCGTCGTACCGACCCTCCCGGTCGAGAAGCTCCTGTGCAGCCGGGATCGTGAACACCGCGAAGCTCGCACCCCCGAGGTTGTCGAGGCTGCCGTACTGCGCCACTCCGACGAGCTCGAACGAGCGCTTCGGCTGGAGGGTCGAGATCTCGACCGTGTCGCCGACCGAGTAGCCCTGGTCGTCCGCCGTGCCGACGTCGATGACGACTTCGTCGGCACTCGCCGGCCAACGACCCTCGAGGACGTTGAGCGGATTGAACTGGTCGAGCTCCGGAGTCGTGTCGATGCCGAATCCGAAGGTCGGCGCGCCCTCCGAGCTCACGGCCTTCCCCTCGGACGTGAGGATCTTCGTGTTGCGCTCGTCGAGTACCGTTCCCGTGGCGAGAGCGACACCCTCGACGCCGCGCACCGTGTCGAGCAACGCCGCGTCGACGGGTGGGTTCGGTGGGCTTTCGCCGTCGATCGAGATGTCGAGCCCCCGGCCCGTCACGACCGCATCGGTGCCGGCGTACCCCTCCGTGAAGAGCGTCTTGAATGCACGGTCGATCGTGTCCGTGAGGATGTACGTGCCGCTGATCATCGCGACGCCGAGGACGATCGCAACGGCGGTCAGGACCGCGCGGAGCTTGCGGCCGAGAAGACCGCGAAGCGAGACGCCGACCATCAGGCGGCGATCTCCTCCAGGACCTCGAGGATCTGGTGCGCGTTGCACTCGCCGAGCTCACGCACGATCTGGCCGTCGGCGAGGAAGAGCACCCGGTGCGCCATCGCCGCGGCGCGGGCGTCGTGCGTCACCATGACCATCGTCTGCCCGTACTCGTCCACCGATCGCCGGAGCAGCTCGAGGATCTCGTTCCCGGTCGAGGAGTCGAGGTTCCCGGTCGGCTCGTCGGCAAACAGCACCGTGGGCTTCGAGACGAGTGCCCGGGCGATCGCGACCCGCTGCTGCTGTCCGCCGGAGAGCTCGGACGGGCGGTGCGTCAGCCGATCCGAGAGACCGACGTCGCCGACGATCTTGTCCACCCAGCCGTCCTCGGGCTTCTCCCCCGAGATCGTGAGGGGCAGCGTGATGTTCTCGCGCGCGTTCAACATCGGCAGCAGGTTGAAGAACTGGAACACGAAGCCGATGTGCTGCCGCCGAAGCTTGGTCAGCTCGTTGTCGCCAAGCGTCGTGATCTCGGTGCCGGCGACCTCGACCGTGCCCGACGTCGGCTTGTCGAGGCCCGCGAGAATGTGCATCAGCGTCGACTTGCCCGAGCCCGACGGCCCCATCACCGCAGTGAGGCGCGCACGCTCGATGTCGACCGAAACACCCCGTAGCGCGTCGACGGCCGTTTCGCCCTGGCCGTAGCGACGAGCCACCTCCGACGCGACGACGACCGGCCCGTCTCGGTTGCCGTTCACTGTGCCCAGCTCCTCTCCTCGAATGAGGGACAGAGGCTACAGCCCTGTTTGGGCTCTGGCCGAAGGAGCGACCATGCTGCAAAGTCCGGGTATGGAATCCGCCGTCGAGATCCAAGCCGCGCTCGATCGTGCCCGAGCCGGCACCGACGCGCTTCTGGCGCCGGTGTCGGATGAGGGGCTCACCGAGCACGTGTCGCCGCTCCAGCTGCCGCTCGTGTGGGAGCTCGCGCGCATCGCGCACTTCGAGGAGCTCTGGCTGCTCCGCGACCTCTACGGTCACGCGCCTGGCGTCGACACGCACGGCGAGGTCCACGCGGCGTTCACCGAGGCGCGGAACGGTCGGCCGCAGCTACCGCCCCTCGAGGCCGATGCCGCTCGCGCGTACGCGACAGATGTTCGAGCGCGCGTCATCGAGGCGCTCGAGCACACCGAGCTCGACGGGCCGGGGCCCCTGCTCCGAAAGGCGTTCGTCTTCGGACTCGTGCTCAAGCACGAGCTGCAGCACCAGGAGACGATGCTGCAAACGCTCCAGCTCCGTACCCGGGTCGAGTACCCGGTTCGTGACGAGAGCCCGTATGGAGACATCTCCGACGGGCCCGACGAGATACGCGTGGACGGCGGCTCGTTCATCCTCGGCGCGGTCGACGAGCCGTGGGCGTACGACAACGAGGTCGTCGCGCACGAGGTCGAGCTCGACGCCTTCTTCATCGATCGCACCCCTGTCACGAACGGCGCCTTTGCGGACTTCATCTCCCACCGCGGCTACGGCTCGCAAAAACACTGGAGCCCGGATGGTTGGCAGTGGCGCGAGCAAGAGAACGCCACGGCCCCGCTCTTCTGGGAGCAGGGCTCGGACGGCTGGGAGCGGATTCGCTTCGGATGCCGCGAGCCGGTCCCGCCCGAGGAGCCGGTGCAGCACGTCTCCTGGTACGAGGCCGACGCGTACGCCCGCTGGGCCGGGAAGCGCCTCCCCACCGAGGCCGAGTGGGAGCGAGCCGCGGCCTGGCACGAGCGCCGGGGTAAGGATCGCTTCCCGTGGGGCGGCGAGTGGACGGGATACGAGGCCAATCTCGGCCATCGGCGCTTCTCACCCGCTCCGGCGGGCTCGTTCGTCGGCGGCGAAAGCCCGGTCGGCTGCCGCCAGCTGACGGGCGACGTCTGGGAGTGGACGTCGTCCCACTTCTTCCCGTACCCCGGCTTCCTCGCCTTCCCGTACCCGGAGTTCTCCGAAATCTTCTTCGGCGACGAGTACCGCATCCTTCGCGGCGGCTCGTGGGCGACGGACTCGGTCGTCGCCAGGTCCAGCTTCCGAAGCTGGGACTTCCCGGACCGCCGCCAGATCTTCGCCGGTTTTCGCTGCGCGCGAGACGCATAACACGTCAGCGGGTGAGCGTCCGGGTCGAGGTTCTCCAGGACGACACCGGGCGCAGAGCAGCGCTCCACGAAGCGACCCTCCGCGGCCTCGAAGCCGTGCCGAAGCAGATCCCCGCGATCTGGCTCTACGACGAGCGAGGCTCGCACCTCTTCGACGAGATCACGCGCCTCCCCGAGTACTACCTCACCCGCGTCGAACGACGGATCCTCGAAGAGCGGGCGCCCGAGATCGCGCTCGAGACGAGAGCGGAGACCCTCATCGAGCTCGGCTCGGGGACCTCGGAGAAGACTCGCCTCCTGCTGAACGCACTGGTCGCCCAGAGAACGTTGCGCCGCTTCGTCCCGCTCGACCTGAGCGAGGAGGTGCTGGTTGTCAGCGCGGAGGCGATTGCGGGCGAGTACGCGGGACTCGAGGTGCACGCGGTCGTCGGGGACTTCGAGCGCCACCTCGCGGCGCTTCCGAAGGGTGGGCGACGGCTCTTCGCCTTCCTCGGCTCCACGATCGGAGGTCTCCAGTTCGACGCTCGGAAACGCTTCTTGCGCACGGTCGCGACCTCGCTGCAAGCGGACGACGCCCTGCTGCTCGGCCTCGACCTCGTCAAGGACCCGGCGCGCATCGAGGCCGCCTACGCGGACAGCGTCGGACTGAGCGAGCGGTTCCAGCGGAACGGGCTCGCCAACCTGGATCGGGAGCTCGGCTCGGGCTTCTCACATGGTCGGTTCGCGCACTGTGCGGTCTGGGATTCGGAGCGTGAGCGGGTCGACATCGGCTTCCGGTCGCTGGGAGCGCAGGTCGTACAGGTCCCCGGGCTCGGGATCCAGGTCGCGTTCGCCGCCGGCGAGCTCCTGCGCACCAGCGTCAGCACGAAGTTTCGGCGCGACCGCTTCGAGGGCGATCTCCTGGCTGCAGACCTGGGGCTCGCGCGCTGGTGGACGGACAGCAACAGCGACTTCGCCGTCTGTGTTGCGTTGCCGAGCGGACGCTATCTACCGATGTGACGCTGCGCCTCGGTGAGCACCTCGCCGAGGATCCGCACGATCTCGTCGAACTCCGCCTGGCCCGCGACGAGCGGCGGGGAGATCTGGACGACGGGATCGCCGCGGTCGTCCGCGCGGCAGATCAGACCCGCGTCGAACAACGCGTTGGAGAGAAAGCCGCGGATGAGCTGCTCGCACTCCTGCTCCGTGAATCCCTCGCGCGTGTCCCGGTCCTTTACGAGCTCGATCGCGTAGAAGAACCCCGTCCCACGCAGGTCGCCGACGATCGGGAGGTCGAGGAGCTGGGAGAGCGTCGCGCGGAAGGCGTCCTCGCTTTCCCGGACGTGCTCGACGATGCCCTCCCGCTTCATGATCTCGATGTTCTTGAGGGCGATCGCGCACATCGTCGGGTGCCCGCCGAAGGTGATTCCGTGCGAGAACATCGACGTCTGCTCGAGGAACGGCTCCATCACGCGGTCGGTCGCGACCACAGCGCCGATCGAGGCATAGGAGGAGGAGAGCCCCTTCGCGCAGGTGACGAGGTCGGGACGGATGTCGTAGCGCTCGGAGCCGAACCAGTAGCCGACGCGCCCGAAGGCCGTGATGACCTCGTCGGCCGAGAGCAGGATGTCGTAGCGGTCACAGATCTCGCGTACGCCCTTGAAGTACCCCTCGGGGGGCGTGAAGGCGCCGCCCGCGTTTTGGACTGGCTCCATGTGCACGAGGCACACGGTCTCGGGGCCCATGGAGAGGATCGTCTGCTCGAGCTCTTGCAGGAGAAGCCGCGTGAACTCCTCCTCCGTCTCCTCGGCCGGGCGGTGGTAGCGGTTCGTGTTGGACACGTGTCGGACCTCGGGGACGAGCGGCTCGAACGGCTCGCGCAGCGCCGGAATGCCGTTGATCGAGAGCGCGCCCATCGTCGTCCCGTGGTACGCGATGTTGCGGGCGATCGCCTTGTAGCGATGCGGCCCGCCGGCGCTGGCCGCGACCTGTCCGTCGTGGCGCGTCTGAGGCTCTGACCCGGCATCCACGATCGCCTTCCCTCCGCGCGCCGCGTAGAACTGGCGCGCGAGCTTCCAGGCCGATTCGACGGCCTCGGAACCGCCGGAGCAGAAGAACGCGCGGTTCAGGTCGCCCGGCGCGAGCGAGGCGACCTCGGCGGCCAGCTCGATCGCCTTGGGATGCGCGTACGACCAGTTGGTGTAGAAAGGCAGCTCGCGCATCTGCTCGAGGGCTGCCTGCCCGATCTCCTCGCCGTACGAGTAGCCGATGTTCACCGAGAAGAGCCCGGCGAGGGCGTCCAGATAGCGCTTCCCGTTCATGTCCTCGAGGTAGCACCCATCCCCGCGCACGATGATCGGGACATCTGCGGCCTTGTACCCGCCCATGCGGGTGAAGTGCATCCACAGGTGGTCCTTGGCGGCTTGTTGGAGATCGACCGTCGTGGCGCTCATGCGATTCCTCTTTCTCTCTTGGCGCTCCGGACCTGCCAGAGGACGTTAGCGAGGGCGAGACCGATCGCGACGAGGAAGATCGCACTCGCCACGACGTTGACCTGTGGCGGCACCGAGACGCGCGCGATTCCCCAGACGAAGACCGGGAACGTCTGCTCGCCGCCGGCGGCGAAGTAGGTGATGACGAAGTCGTCGATGGAGAGGGCGAAGCCGAGTAGCGCGGCCGAGAGGATCGCTGGAGCCAGGAGCGGCAGCGTGATCTTGCGGAAGGTCGTCCATTCGTTCGCTCCCAGGTCCATCGCCGCCTCCTCCAGGTGCCGGTCGAATCCGATCAACCGCGCCTTCACGGTGACCACGATGAAGCTGATGATGAACATGACGTGGGCGATGAAGATCGTCCGGAAGCCGAGGCTGAAGACGCTCGTCATGTTCAGGAAGAGCGTGAGCAGGCTCGCTCCCAGCACGATCTCCGGCGTCGACATCGGCAGGAACACGAGCACGTTTGCCGATGCCCGGCCACGGAAACCGTGTCGGACGATGGCCATCGCCATCAGCACCCCGAGAACGGTCGCGACGAGCGTGGCGAGGAGACCTACTTGAATCGAGGTCACGACCGCGTTTCGCAACCCGAGCACCCCGTCCCAGTCCGCCCAGTTGTCGAGGGTGAACCCCTGCCAGACGTAGTTGAAGCGCCCGGCCGGATCGTTGAACGAGAAGAGGATCACGACCGCGATCGGCAGCATCAGGTACCCGACGACGAGGAGCGCATAGACCGTGAGAGCGTGCCGCTTGACGAGACGGAAGCTCATCCCGTCAGCTTCTCAGTGCCGACGAGCTTGGCGTAGACGAGGAGAGCGACGAGGATCGCGGTCATGAGGATGAACGAGAGCGACGCGGCGGTCGGGTAGTCGAGCGACTCCAGGAACTTCGCCTGGATGACATTGCCGATCATCTGCTGCTTGGGCGTCCCGAGGAGCTCGGCGTTGATGAAGTCGCCCGCTGCGGGGATGAAGGTGAGCAATGTGCCGGCGACGATCCCGGGCGCCGAGAGCGGGAGCGTGACCCGGAGGAACGCCCGGGTCGGGCTCGCATAGAGATCCTTGGCCGCCTCCAACAACCGACCGTCGATCTGCTCGAGCGAGACGTACAGCGGCAGCGCCATGAAGGGGAAGAAGTTGTAGGTGATCCCCGCGACCACTGCGAGCGTCGTGAAGAGCAGCCCTTCCGTTTCGCCCAGAACGTGGATAGCGCGCAAGGCGCCGACGACCGGCCCCTCGTCGGCCAGGATGTTGAGCCAGGCCAGCGTTCGGATCAGATACGTGACGAAGAACGGCGCGACGATGAAGAGCAGGAAGAGATTCCGCCAGGGGCCGGCCCTGAACGCGATCCAATAGACCAGTGGATAGGCGAGCAGGAGCGCGATGACCGTGGAGATACCTGCGTACAGGAACGAGCGGCCGAGCTGCGTGCGGTAGTCCGAGATCGCCTCGGTGAAGTTCGAGAACTCCCACGTGAACTCGAACGTGGGGAAGATCCCGGACTGGAGGGACTGGTACCCGAGGAATCCGAGCGGGACCAGGAAGAAGAGCGCGAGCCAAGCGAGGCCCGGGGCAAGCAGGAGGTAGGCGCAAGCGCTTCCTTCGCTCCTTTGACCGGGGTCACGTAGTTGACGTAGGCCGCGATCTTGGCGGCGACCTCCGGGTCGTACACCGAGTTCATGTAGGTCGAGGCCGTGGGAACGCTCCCGCCCGTCGGAATGAACATGTTGTCCGTCCAGATCAGCCCGCCGTCTCTTGGAATCGCCCACTTGAGCTTCGGGTTGTCCGCGAGGAGCTGGATCACGTCGCCCGACCACGCGACCGAGGCGGCGAAGGTGCCGTTCGTCAGCGGCTGCGCGAAGTCGTTGCCCGTGAACCTGACGACCTGACCGGAATCGACGGCGCCCTGGACGCGCGTAACGGCGCGATCCCACGTCTCATCGGTGACGGCGCCCGGATCGTCGCCGTTCGCGAGCATGACGAGACCGACCGAGTCCGCGAGCTCCATCAACATCGACACCTTGCCCTTGAGCTTCGGATCCTCGAAGAGCTGCTCGATCGTCTCCACCGGGCCCGTCAGCTCCTCGTTCCAGGCGATCCCGGTCATCCCGGACTGCCACGGAAGCGAGTACTCGCGATCCGGGTCGAAGGGCGGGCTCGCCTGCGCTCCCACGAGGTTCTCGATGTTCGGGATCAGGCTCTTGTCGAGCTTCTGCACCCATCCCTGGTCGACGAGCAGCCCTGGGAAGCGCGAGTTGTCGGTGAAGACGAAGATGTCCCGGCCGACACCGTCGCCCTGCGAGAGCGGGCCCTGCACCTTGGCGAAGTACTCGGCGTTGTCGTTGATCTCCTCGAAGTAGTTGATCTTGATCCCGGTCTGATCCGTGAACTGCTGCCGCGTGGTCGGCTTGTCGACGTCGATGTAGAGCGGCCAGTTGGCGAAGTTGAGAACCGTCTTCAGCTCGCCTCCGCCAGCCCCGTCGCCGCCGTCTCCGCCCCCACACGCTGCGAACAGCGCCGGAAACGTGAGCAGCGCGCCCGCCGCGGTCCCGCGTCGGAGCAACTCGTCTCGCGTCATTCCTCCCACGGCCTTCGCACGGGCAGAATCCGCCTGAGTGGATTCTGGTCTTGCGCCGAGTACAGTCATGCCGCAGCCTCCTCGTTCGCATCTCCCCGGTCGACGACGAACGTCGCCTCCGGGCTCCACGACAGCGTGACGGCCGAGCCACGCGCTCCTTGCCCACCTGCGCCCACGTTCTGGGCGAACACCTGCACCGTGCCCGCAGGCGTACGCACGACGACCTGCGTCGCAACCCCGAGGTACGCGCTCTCGCCGATCGTCCCTTCCAAGCGGTTCTCGCCCCCGCCCTCCCCGAGGGTGATCTTCTCAGGGCGAACGCCAGCAGCTACCGGGCCCGTGCGATCGTTGACTTGCACGCGCACCAACTCGCCACTGTCGAGGCGTACGGCATTCGACCCTTCGACCGTTCCGGGCAGCAGGTTCGAGACCCCGAGAAAGCTGGCCACGAACGCTGTCGCCGGTTGCTCGTAGAGCTCCTGCGGCGGCCCGAGCTGCTCGATCCGTCCTTGGTTCATCACGGCGATTGCATCGGCCATCGTCATCGCCTCCTCCTGGTCGTGGGTGACATGGACGAAAGTGATCCCTACCTCGTTCTGGATCCCTTTGAGCTCGAGCTGCATGTGCTTGCGCAGCTTGAGGTCGAGCGCGCCCAGCGGCTCGTCGAGCAGGAGGACCCGCGGATGATTAACCAGCGCGCGTCCCAGGGCGACCCGCTGCTGCTGCCCGCCGGAGAGCTGCTTCGGCTTTCGGTTGGCGAATCCCGAGAGCCCGACAAGCTCGAGCATCTCGTGCACGCGGCCCTTGCGCTCGCCCTTGGCGATCCCTTTCCGCTCGAGCCCGAAGGCCACGTTGTCCTCGACGGACAGGTGCGGAAAGAGCGCGTAGCTCTGAAACACGGTGTTGACGTCGCGCTTGTACGGCGGGAGGCCGACGACGTCCTGGTCCCCGAGGAAGATCCGCCCCTCGGTCGGCTCCTCGAAGCCTCCGATCATGCGCAGCGTGGTCGTCTTCCCACACCCGGACGGGCCGAGCAGCGCGAAGAACGAGCCGCGTGGAATCTCGAGCGAGATCCCGTCGACGGCAACCGTCCCGTCGAACCGCTTGACGACCTTCTCGAGGCGAACATCGGACGCCGAAGGGGTCGGGCAGCCTGACCCCTTCTCGCCGGAGGGCTCCGCTTCCGTCATTCCGCGAGCTTCACCACGACATGCTTGATCCTCGTGTACTCCTCCATCGAGTAGACCGACATGTCCTTCCCGTAGCCCGACTCCTTGAAGCCGCCGTGCGGCATCTCGGGCGTCAGCGGGAAGAGATGCTCGTTGATCCAGACGGTGCCGAAGTCGAGCTTCGCCGCGACCTTCATCGCGCGGCCGACGTGCTCGGAGAACACCGAGGCCGCGAGCCCGTAGCGCACGCCGTTCGCCATCGCGATCGCGTCCTCGTCGGAGGAGAACGGCTGGACGGTGACGACCGGGCCGAAGACCTCGTTCTGCACGATCTCCGCGTCCTGGGCGACGTCCGTCACGATCGTCGGCGAGACGAAGAAGCCGCGCTCGCCGACCGTCCCGCCGCCCGCGACGATCGTCGCCTTGGCGTCGGTCGCGCGCTCGAGGAAGCCGAGCACGCGCTGCTGCTGCTCGTGCGAGATCACCGGGCCCATCTCGATCTCGTCATCGCTGCCCGGATCGCCGACGGTCATCGCGTCGACCGTGCTCACCGTCTGCGAGAGAACGTCGTCGTAGATCTTCTCGCTGACCAGGACTCTGGAGGACGCCGTGCAGTCCTGGCCGGAGTTGAAATAGCCCCCGACCTTGATCGCCTCCGCGACGGTCGCGGGATCGGCGTCGTCGAGAACGACCATCGGCGCCTTTCCGCCGAGCTCGAGATGCAGCCGCTTGACCGTGTCGGCGGCGTTCTTGGCGATGATCTTCCCGGTCGCCGTGTCGCCGGTGAGCGAGACCAGGCGAATGTCCGGGTGGCGGACGAGCGCGTCACCGGCAGGGACGCCCTCGCCCGTGACGACCTGCAGGACGCCCTGCGGGATGACCTGCTGCGCAAGCTCGGCGAAGCGGAGCAGTGTCAACGGCGTCTGCTCTGCCGGCTTGATGATCTGGACGTTGCCGGCGGCGAGCGCGGGGCCGATCTTCCACATCGCCATGTACAGCGGGTAGTTCCAGGGACAGATGCCGGCGACGATGCCGAGGGGCTCCCGCCGGATCATCGAGGTGTAGCCCTCGACGTACTCCCCGGCCGACTTGCCTTCGAGCTGACGCGCCGCGCCCGCGAAGAAACGGAGCGTGTCCGAGATCGCCGGTGGCTCGTCCTTCGCGACCCACCAGGGCTTGCCGACGTTCCGGGACTCCAACCGCGCGAGCTCGTCGGCGTTCTCGTCGACGATGTCCGCAAGTGCGAGGAGGAGCTCCATCCGGTCCTTCGGCGTCTTCGACTGCCACTCGCCCCACGCCTTCCTGGCGGCCACGACGGCCGTCTCGACGTCTTCGGCCGTTCCGGCAGGCACCTCGGCGAGGACCTCTCCCGTCGCAGGGTTCAAGACCTCCAGCGTCTTGCCGCTCGACGACTCGACCCACTCGCCGCCGATGAACTGCTTCACCTGGGTCACCGAAACGCTCACACCCGACCTCCGTTCGCGATCACGCTTCCGGGGTGAGCGTATCGCGTCGAAAGCGCGGCACGCACGGCATCTGCGACCCCGCTCAGGTAGAACCGCGCTGCCGTGAGAATCCTCGTCGTCGGAACCGGAGGAGTGGGCGCAGCCTTCGCCGCTATCGCCCGCCGTCGCTCGTTCTTCGAGCACTGCGCGCTCGCCGACTACGACCCTGCGCGGCCGGAGGCGGTGGTCGCCGATCTCGACGACGCCCGCTTCAGCGCCCACCGCGTCGATGCGTCGAGCGCGGAAGACGTCGTTCGCCTGATCCGCGAGACGCAAGCCGACGCAGTGCTGAACGCCGTCGACCCGGTCTTCGACATGCCGATCTTCTCGGCCTGCCTGGAGTCGCGCGCGACCTACCTGGACATGGCGATGTCGCTCTCGGAGCCCCATCCGGAGCATCCGCACGAGCAGACGTACGTGAAGCTCGGCGACCACCAGTTCGCGCAAGGCCCGGCGTGGGAGCAGGCCGGATTGCTCGCGCTCGTCGGCATCGGCATCGAGCCCGGCGCAGCCGACATCTTCGCTCGTCACGCGGCGGACGAGCTCTTCTCGGAGATCGACGAGGTCGGCGTGCGGGACGGATCGAACCTCGTGGTCGACGGCTACGACTTCGCGCCGACCTTCTCGATCTGGACGACGATCGAGGAGTGCCTGAATCCCCCCGTGATCTGGGAGAAGGGCCGCGGGTGGTACACGACGGCGCCGTTCTCCGAGCCCGAGGTGTTCGACTTCCCGGAAGGGATCGGCCCGGTCGAGTGCGTGAACGTCGAGCACGAGGAGGTTCTCCTCGTGCCCCGCTGGGTCGACTGCAGGCGCGTCACCTTCAAGTACGGGCTCGGCGACGAGTTCATCGAGGTGCTGAAGACGCTGCACAAGCTCGGCCTGGATTCGAAGGAGCCGATCTCGGTGAAGGGCGCCGAGGTCGCGCCGCGCGACGTCGTCGCGGCCGCGCTCCCCGATCCGGCCACGCTCGGCCAGCGCATGCACGGAAAGACGTGTGCGGGAACGCTCGTCACCGGCATCGGGAAGGACGGAAATCCGCGGAAGACGTACCTCTACCACGTGGTCGACAACGAATGGTCGATGCGGGAGTACGACTCGCAAGCCGTCGTCTGGCAGACCGCGATCAACCCGGTCATCGCGCTCGAGCTGCTGGAGGCGGGCACATGGCGAGGGAAGGGTGTCCTCGGCCCGGAGGCGTTTCCTGCCGCGCCTTTCCTCACGAAGCTTGACGAGTACGGGTCGCCCCACGGCGTCCTCGAGCTGACGCCGTAGGGGCCGGGCATGCCCGGCCCCTACAACACCGCAGACGTCCTGTCGAACTCTCACGTGCTCGCTCGTCACCCGAACACGATGACTAGGATCGAGGCATGGCCGTCGTGAGGCTCCGCGCCCCGCTCACCGAGCTCACGGGCGGCCAGAGAGAGCTGCAGCTCGACGGCGCAACGGTGCGGGAGGTTCTACGCGCCCTCGAGACCGAGCATCCCGCGATCAGCGGCTGGATCCTCGACGAACGCACCACCATCCGGCAGCACATCAACGTCTTCGTGAACGGCGAACGGGGTCGTGAAGACACGGCTCTCGCACCCGACGACCGCATCCACGTACTCCCCTCGATCAGCGGAGGTTGATTCCAAACGATGACTGAGCTTCTCGTCGGAACCAAGAAGGGCCTGTTCGCGCTCCAGGGTGACCCCGGAGGGTCGTTCGACATCACCGCCCGCGCCTTCGCCGGCGAGCCGGTCGAGTTCGCGATGCGAGACGGCAGGAGCGGCCGCTACTTCGCCTGCGTGACGTCGGCCTTCTACGGGCCGAAGATCTTCGTCGCCGACGACCCCGCCGGAGAGTGGCAGCAGGCCGAGGGCCTCACGCTCCCGGACGGCGAGGAGTCAGCGCTGATCCGACTCTGGTCGGTCGTTCCGGGGATCGCGGACGATCATCTATACGCAGGCGGCGATCCGGGCGTGCTCTTCGAGAGCCGTGACGGCGGGGTGAGCTGGGAGTTGAACAAGAGCTTCTGGGAGCAGCCGACGCGCCCCGAGTGGGGTCCCGGCGCCGGGGGCATGTGCCTCCACTCGATCGCGACCTGGCCCGGCGACCCGTCCCGGCTCGCGCTCGCGATCTCGGCGGTCGGCGTCTGGCTCTCCGATGACGCAGGACAGACCTGGCGGCACGGCAACAAGGGTCTGGTGCCCCGCTACCTGCCCGAGGACGCTCGCGAGAACACGTTCGACCTGTGCGTCCACAACCTCCATCGCCACGCGACGAAGCCCGAGCGCCTGTTCATGCAGTTCCACGGAGGCGTGTACCGCTCGGATGATGCGGGCGAGAGCTGGATCGACATCGGCACCGACACGGGTCTCCCGTCGGACTTCGGCTTCCCGCTCGTCATCGACCCGGACGACGCCGACAGCGCGTACGTCATTCCGCTCGTCGCCGATCTCGACCGGGTGACGCCCGAGGGCCGGGTCCGCGTCTACGAGACGCGCGACGCCGGCGCGAGCTGGACGCCGCGGGGTGACGGCCTGCCGTCGGAGGACGCGTACCTGACGATCCTCCGCCAGGCATTCGGTCGCTCGGGCTCGGGCGAGACGATGGAGCTCTACTTCGGCGCGACCTCGGGCGACGTGTTCGGCTCCGGGGACGCGGGGGCGACGTGGTCCACCGCGGCGACGAAGCTTCCGCCGGTTCACTCGGTGCGCGTCGCGTAAGACCTCGAACCGGTGTCAGGCTGAAGCCTGACCCCGATGCGTGGGTGGGGCGTCAGGCTGATGCGTGGGTGCGGGGTCAGGCTTCAGCCTGACCCCGCCCTTGGATCGTCAGACGATCGCCACCATCCGGTCGATCGCGCCCCGCGCGCGTTCGGCGACATCCGGCGGCACCGTCACGACGTATTTCCAGTCCCGTAGCGAGTCACGCAGCTTCTCGAGCGTGATCATCTTCATGTAGCGGCAGATCGCCTTCTCGGACACGGCCTCGAAGCGCTTCTCCGGAGCCTCCTTGTTCAGGCGGTGGATGATCCCGGTCTCCGTCGCGACCAGGAAGCGCTCCTTGGGAGACTTCCGCGCGAACTTGATCATCCCCTCGGTCGAGAGGATGTGCGTCTTGCCGTTGCCGAAGGCCATGCACTGGCTCGCGCAACCGCACTCGGGATGGACGAGGAGCTCGGCGTCCGGCGCTTCGTCCTGCCAGCGCTGGATGTCGGCCGGACGGATGCCCGCGTGCACGTGGCACTCGCCCATCCAGATCCGGAGCGTGCGCCCGGTCACCTTCTCGAGCCAGAGCCCGAGATACATGTCCGGCAGGAACAGGATCTCCCGGTCCTCGGGAATCGACTCGATGATCGCCTTCGCGTTCCCCGACGTGCAGCAGTAGTCGCTTTCGGCCTTCACCTCCGCCGTGGTGTTCACGTAGGAGACGACGACGGCGCCGGGGTTCTCGTCCTTCCATGTGCGCAGCTGCTCGGCGGTGATCGACGCCGCGAGTGAGCAGCCGGCATCGAGGTCGGGGATCAGGACCGTCTTCTCGGGACAGAGGATCGCGGCCGTCTCGGCCATGAAGTGAACGCCGCAGAAGACGATCGCGTCCGCCTCCGTGCGGGCCGCCTCGTGTGAGAGCCCGAGCGAGTCACCGACGAAGTCGGCGACGTCCTGCACCTCGGGCACCTGGTAGTTGTGGGCGAGGATCACCGCGTCGCGCGCGCGGGCGAGGTCGCGGATCTCCTCGTGCATCGTCGTGATTTCGAGTGTGGTCATGACAGCTCCAGTGAGACGTCGAGTGAACGGGCCGAGTGAGTGAGAGCGCCGATCGAGATCTCGTCGACTCCGGTCTCGGCGATGGCGCGAACACTCTCGAGCGTGACGCCGCCCGAGGCTTCGAGCCGCGCGTGGCCGTGTGCGAGCGCAACCGCGGTCACGAGTTCGTCCGGCGTCATGTTGTCGAGGAGGATCGCATCGACCCCTGTCGCCAGTGCCTCTGAGACCTGCGCCAGCGTGTCGCACTCGACCTCGATGGGCAGATCGGTCGCCGCCCGCAGCCGCTCGACCGCGGCGCGTACGGAGCCGGCTGCGGCGAGATGGTTGTCCTTCACCAGGACGGCGTCGTCGAGCCCGAAGCGGTGGTTCCTGCCGCCGCCGCACGCGACCGCGTGCTTCTCGAGCAGACGCAGGCCCGGCGTGGTCTTGCGCGTGTCGAGGATCGCGACGTCGGTTCCGGCGACGGCATCGACATAGCTGCGCGTGAGCGTCGCGATCCCCGAGAGCCTGCCGAGGAAGTTCAGCGCGACACGTTCGCCCGTGAGAATCGCGCGCAACGGGCCCGAGGCGACCGCAACGACCGTCATCCGCTCGACGGGCGTGCCCTCCTCTACGAGAGCCTCGAAGCGGACCTCCGGATCGAGCGCGCGGAACACCGCTTCTGCCGCGCCCAGCCCGCAGACGACTCCGGGCTCCTTCACGACGAGCTCGGCGATGCCGACAGCGTCGGCCTCGACGGTCGCCTCGGTGGTGACGTCACCGGCCCCCACGTCCTCGGCGAGCGCGGCGTAGACGACCCGTTCCACGGTGTCGGCCGCTACAGCCATGTCTCCAGGCTGGGCTCGTGATCGAGACGGAGCACGACGTGACGCTCCAGCGACGGATTCTCCACCGGGAAGTCCGCCCGGAAGTGCGACCCTCGACTCTCTTCCCGTATGAGGGCGCTCTCGGCGATGAGCCGCGTGAGCTGGTGCGTCGAGCCGCGTAGCCGCTCGAGCCCGGCAAAGTCTCTGATCAGTCCACAGTCCCGCCAGAGCGCCGTTCGCACACCTTCGTCCACCTGTCCATCCAGGACGTGGCCCGGGTCAGACCCTGGACCTGTCTCCCGATCGCGGTCGGGGACAGGTCCCGAAAGACTGGGTTCGGCGAGGGCGGCGAGCGCCGCCCGGCGGCCGAAGACGAGACACTCGAGGAGCGAGTTCGACGCCAGCCGGTTCGCACCGTGCACCCCCGTGGCCGCACACTCGCCCGCCGCGTAGAGGCCGGGCAGCTCACTGCGGCCGTAGAGGTCGGTCACGATGCCTCCGACCGTGTAGTGCGCGGCCGGAGCGACGGGAATCGGCGTCTCCGCGGGGTCGTAGCCTCGCTCCGCGAGGCTACCCATCAGGCTCGGAAACCGCGCTCGGTCGATCTCGCGCAGGTCGAGAAGGGCAGTTCCGCGCGCGGCGATGTCGCGAGCGACGACGTCGCGCGGCGCAAGCTCGTCGGTGAAACGCTCGCCGCTGTCGTCGAGGAGCAGCGCGCCCTCGCCGCGGAGCGCCTCGGACAGAAGCAGCGTGGAGTCAACGAGCGTCGTCGGATGGAACTGCACGAACTCGAGATCCGCGACTGCGGCGCCGGCACGGTAGGCCACGGCGATGCCGTCCCCGACAGCGCCGGGCGGATTCGTCGTGCGACTCCAGAGCGCTGCGGCTCCACCGGTGGCGAGCAGCGTCGCGCGCGAGCGGATGGTCCGGCGATCGGTCAACACGCCGACGCAGCGGTCTCGCGGTCGCAACAAAGCCTGCATCCGCTCACCCTCGGCGACCTCGATCCGCGGGTGGCCGAGCACACGCTCGACAAGCACTCTCGCGACGCGGTCACCGGTCGCGGCGCCGCCCGCGTGGACGACGCGCCTCCGGCTGTGGCCGCCTTCGAGCCCGAGGTCGTCGTCGAAGCCGACGCCGAGCTCGACCAGGTCGCGAATGCGCGCCGCAGCCTCTCCGGTGAGCGCGGCGACCGCGGTGGGACGCGAGAGACCGCGACCGGTTCGCAAGGTGTCCTCGGCGTGGAGCGCCGGTGAGTCGTCGTCGCCGAGCGCGGCCGCGATCCCGCCCTGCGCCAGGGAGCTCGTGGTCAGACGAAGCGGCCCCTTCGCGAGCACGAGAACCCGTCCTTCCGAGGCCGCACAGAGCGCCGCGTACAAGCCGGCGACGCCCGCGCCGACGACCACGAGGTCGAAGTCCTTCCGGAGATGTGTGCCGTTTGTGGCGCTCATGCTAGTTTTCGCCTCTGAGTCAATAACCTCATGGCCGAGTCTACCAGCCAACAGTCGCCTCCCGCCCAGGCCGCGCTCGCCACCGTCTTCCAGGTGCGCGACGACGAGCTACAGGTGCTCCTCTGGAAACGGGCTCGCGACCCGTTTCGGGGCGACTGGTCGCTGCCCGGTGGATCGCTCGGGCCCGGCGAAACGCTCGAGGAGTCGATCCTCAGGCACCTGGCTGCCAAGGTCGACGTGCGCGAGGTGGCGCACCTCGAGCAGCTCGGCACGTGGAGCGACCCTTCGCGCCATCCCGAACACTGGGAGCTCGCGACCGCCTACCTCGGCCTCGTCCCGCTCGGCATCGACCCGCGCGTCCCTGCGGATACACGCTGGCACCCGGTGGACGCGCTGCCGATCACGGCGTTCGATCACGGTGCCATCGTGCTCGCGGGGCGCGAGCGGCTCCGCGGCAAGCTCTCCTACTCGAACGTCGGCTTCGCGCTCGCGCCGGAGACGTTCACTCTCGCGGAGCTACGCGACATCTACGCCGCGGCACTCGGGTACGACGTCTCCGCGACCAACCTCAAGCGCGTCCTGCTCCGCCGCGGGGCGATCGAGACGACGGGAGGGGTGCGGACGCACGGCCCCGCCGGCGGCCGACCCGCGGAGGTCTTCCGCTTTCGGAGGAGCCGCCTCGAGGTCACCGATCCGTTCGCGGTTCTTCGCCCACCCGCGTGAAAGGCGTTTGCTTCCAGCGGTTTCGGGAGATATTCAAGCGTGCTCCCGCAACGCCTGAGCCGAGCTGCGCATTCAAGATCGAGCCGTCGGCGTCCGATCTTTGATCGCATGCGGCACTTTCGAATGTGGCTTCTCGTGATCGCGGTGCTCAGCCTCGTGGCCGAGGCGATCGGCGCAGCTGCCGTCTTCTGGCGTCGGCCTGCCTGATTCAGCCTTAGTCGCCTAGGCGACGAGACGCACGAGAGCGGTCACGAGCGCAGCGACGAACATCGCCACGACGATCGGCGCTCCTCGCCAGATCGCGATCGCGGCCGCGGCGACCCCGGGAATGCGCGCGTCCACGATGATCTCCTCGTTGCCGCCCACCGCTTGCGTGACGACCAGCGCGGTGAGCATCACTGGCGCCACGAGGTCGACGACGGACTGGGCTCTCACCGGAAGCTTTCGCCTCCCCAGGAACACCGGCCCCGCCGCCTTGAACACCATCGTGAACGCTGCGACGACGAGTACGACGATCCAGACGTCGCTCATCGCCGCAAACCGAGCAGACACGCCGCCGACGCGACGACAAGAGGAATGCCTGCGGGTGCGATGGGCATCAGAACGAGGGTGATGGCGACAGCCACGAGAGCGGCCGCGACGGTCTTTCGTTCCCGGAGGTAGGGCTTGGCGAGTGCGAGGAAGAGCGCGGCGAACGCGGCGTCGAGCCCGAGATCGTCGGGATCGCCGAGAACGCCGCCGACGACGGACCCGATCGCGGTGCTCGAGACCCAGAGAACGTAGAGCAGAAGACCGGCGCCGACGAGAATCGGCCACTCGAATCGTCCCGACCTTCCGGCGAGAGCCCACGACTCGTCCACGATCAACTGGGACTCGAAGAACCGGCGTGGCTTACTGCCGGGAAAGATTGACGCCGCAGCGATGCTCTGCCCCACATAGCGGACGTTGAGCAAGACCGCGGATACGACCGCGGCAAGCGCGGTGCCGCCGTCCTCCAGCACCGATGCTGCCGCGAACTGCGCCGAGCCGGCGAAGGTCGTCGCAGACATCACGACAGCCGCGACCGCGCTCATTCCCGCCGCCTCGGCGAGCACCCCGAAAGAGAGCCCGAAGAGCAATGGGCCGGGGACGAGCGGGAGCGCCGCGCGAACGCCGTCGCGAATGCGAGGCGCAGGACGGCCGTCCGACGTCACGCTCCGAACCTAGCAGCGGACTCCTGCGGAAGCCCCTCTCGACGCGACGCAGCTCTTCACCGAACTTTGGCCGGTTGACTACACCTGTGGGTTGAGACTTTCGACGAGTGTGGTAGGACCCGAACGACCAACTCCAGAGGGGGAGTCTCATGAGAAGATTGCTCGTCGTGGCCATTGCCGCGCTGGGTATCGCGTCCTCGGCCGCGTCGGCCGCGCCACCCAGTGCGGACGTGCGCTTCGCGACCTTCAACGCCTCGCTCAACCGCGGCACAGCTGGACAGCTGCTCGCGCACCTGTCCGACCCGACGGTGGACGATGTCTTCCGACGCCAGATCCGAAACGGCGCCGAAGTCGTTCAACGCATACGACCCGACGTGCTGCTCGTAAACGAGTTCGACCCACTCCAGAACGGCGATGTCGGCGTCGCTCCGGGACCGGAGAACCTCTTCCGAAGCAACTTCCTCGAGGTCGGTCAGATGGGCGCCGCGCCGATCGACTACGACCATGCGTTCATCGCGGCCTCGAACACCGGCGTCTTCTCCGGCAAGGATCTGAACGGAGACGGCGTCGTCGGCACGACGCCCGGCACGGCCGCGTATGCGAACGACGCGTACGGCTTCGGCTTCTTCCCGGGCCAGTTCGGGATGGTCGTCTACTCGAAGTACCCAATCGCGTACGACGACGTGCGCACCTTCCGCAAGTTCCTCTGGAAGGACATGCCCGGCAACCTGATCCCGACGTCGTTCTACTCTCCCGACGAGGTTGAGATTCTGCGGCTCTCGTCGAAGAGCCACTGGGACGTGCCGATCAAGATCGGGCGAAAGACCGTGCACTTCCTCGTCTCGCATCCCACGCCGCCGGTCTTCGACGGACCGGAGGATCGAAACGGGCGGCGCAACCACGACGAGATCCGCTTCTGGGCCGACTACATCACGCCGGGCAAGTCGGGTTACATCTACGACGACGAGGGTCAGCGGGGAGGGCTGAGTCCCGGCGAGCTCTTCGTCATCGCGGGCGACCAGAACTCCGACCCGCTCGACGGCGACAGCATCCCGGGCTCGATCCAACAGCTGCTCGAGCACCCGCTGGTGAACGGCAAGCTCACGCCCGAGAGCGCCGGCGCAGTTGAGGCGACGACGCTTCAGGGCGGCATCAACGCCACCCACGAGAGCGACCCGCGGTTCGACACGGCCGACTTCGCCGATACGGCGCCCGGCAACCTCCGGGCCGACTACGTGCTCCCTCGGAAGAACCTCAAGCTCGTCTCCGCCGGAGTCTTCTGGCCGCTCCGGTCCGATCCGCTGTTCCGGCTCACGGGCGTCTTCGACTTCCCCACGTGGGGCGCGGTCGGCGGCTTCCCGACCTCGGATCATCGGAGCGTCTGGATCGACGTCAACGTCCCGTCGGTGAAGTAGGCGACGGGTGGGGCCGGCTCCTGGAGAGTCGGCCTCACCCTCCCTCGGTCGCCCCGTTCCGGTCGTCCGCGACAATACGCGTGTGCACGACCTCGCGACCCTCGGCTGGGATGACAGCTGGGCGGACGCGTTCGCCCCGCATCGCGCTGCCGGGCTGGACCCGGGCCGGGTCGCCGTCCAGCACCGTGGCGCCTACGACGTCCTCACCGAGCACGGCGAAACCCGAGCTCGGCTCCCTGCCCGGGCGCGGCGCGAGATCGAGTCTCGGGCAGAGCTTCCCGTCGTCGGCGACTGGGTCGCGCTCGATCCTGCGGAGTACGCTCTACCGACCATCCAGGCCGTCCTCCCTCGGCGCACGAAGTTCTCTCGCCGCGCAGCGCACGAGCCCGGCTCGGACGACGTACGTGAACAGGTCGTCGCGGCGAACGTCGATGTCGTGTTCATCGTCGCCGCGATCAGCGAACCAGTCAGTCAAGGTCTCCTCGAGCGGTACCTCACCCTCGCCTGGGAGAGCGGTGCGCGACCGGTGCTGCTCCTCACGAAGGCGGACCTCGTGCCGAACGCCGATGAGACGGTCGCCGAGCTGGCGGCGCTCGGGATTCCCGTGCACGTCGTGTCGGTTCGCACAGGGGCCGGTCTCGAAGACGTTCGCTCCTACGTTGCCCCTGGGGTGACGACCGCGCTGCTCGGCCCCTCCGGCGTAGGCAAGTCCACCCTCGTCAACACCCTCGCCGGCGAGGAGCTCCTCGCGACCGGCTCCGTCCGCCCGGACGGCTCGGGCAGGCATACCACCACCCGCAGAGAGCTCATCGTCCTTCCGAGCGGAGGCTTGATCGTGGACAACCCCGGCATGCGGGAGCTCCACCTCTGGATTGCCGCGGACGGGCTCGAAGAGGCATTCGAGGACATCTCGGCGCTCGAGGCTCAGTGCCGGTTCTCGGACTGTCGCCACGAGAGCGAGCCCGGCTGTGCCGTGCAAGCGGCCCTCGCCGACGGACGGCTCGCCCCGGAGCGCTGGCGGCGTTACCGCGAGCTCGAGCGCGAGCTCGCCGAACTCGACGCGAAGCTCACCCGCCGCGGGCGCTCCCGCGCCCGGCGCAACCGGCCGGACGCGGGAGGTTGATTGCTCGCCTCTTTACGACGATGCGACGTTCGCGGCTCCCTTCGTGAGGGTCGTCGTGAACGCCCAGTCCGTCGCTGCGTTGTTCGTGTCGGTGCCGTTCGGGATTCGCGATAGCGACCCGGCGACCGTGTTCGAGTCGACGACACTTTCATCGAGTGCGGTGCCTTCGACGAGGTTGTACGTCTGCCCGTCGATCACCGCCGCGGTGATCTCGCCCTCGTACGAGAGCGCGTCCAGCAGCGCCCTGGATGCCGTATCGATCAGCGCAACTCCGTCAGGCGCGCCGTTCTGCGCCTCGACGTCGAGCGCAAGGTGGGCCCCGGCGGCGAGCGAGCCCGTGAGCGCGACCCGCGCGTACTCCTGACCGTCTCCGCCGTTCACGAGAACGAGCGCCAGGCCGTCGAGGGCGATGGACGCTGAGGTCGTGTTCGCGATCTCGACGAACCCACCCGAGTCCGCGCCGACCTGGTCGTAGTCGATCTCGTTGATCACGAGACCGCCGGTCGGAGGCGGAGGAGGCGGCGGCGGAGCGCCACCCGCGCACGTGAGCGCGATGAGGCCGCCGGCGCCGGTCGAGAGATCGACCGTGCCCGCCGACCCGTCCTGGCGCGTGCACGCCAAGCCGTCGAGAGCATCCAGCGACTCGAGGGGCGGACCCTCCGGCCCGCGTGGGCCGGCAGGTCCGGCAGGTCCGGCAGGTCCGGCAGGTCCGGCAGGTCCGGCCGAGCCTACGGCACCGGATGGTCCCACTGGTCCGGCTGGGCCGACGGCTCCTGCTGGGCCTGCGGGTCCGGCCGGCCCCCTCGCGCCTGCTGGACCGGTCTCGCCCGCAGGACCGGCCGGGCCAGCGGGTCCGACCTGGCCGTGCTTGCTCCAGGTCACCACGCGCTCTCCTGCTTTGCACTTCGACGCATCGCTCACGATGCGCACGAACTTCTTCTGACAGGCCGTGATCGTGTCTTGGCTGCGCGATGTGGCCGAGCCCGTAGCGAGGGCCGCTGCCCCACCGGCCAGTCCGAGTGCGACCAATCCCACGGCAATCGTGCGTACGTGCACGCATCCTCCCTTCGTCGGTTGTCGCACCGGTGGTAACCGCCGTGGCTGCGGGACACCAGATGTCCAGATCCGACAGGTGTGCGGCAAAGGCGCATGGCTCTGCGATGTTGTGGAAACCTCGGCACTGACTCGTTACGGGGACGCGAGGGAAGCGTGTGGTGAGCGAGAATTCCTA
>Ga0183260_10001066_pt1 | contig 23361 bp, 20 predicted proteins | sample AntDrymUQ4972206_2_FD_129768 | JGI IMG/M metagenome (GOLD analysis project Ga0183260, IMG submission 129768) | Polar desert sand microbial communities from Dry Valleys, Antarctica - metaG UQ497 (22.06) (version 2) (version 2) | ecosystem: Environmental > Terrestrial > Soil > Desert | place... | reverse complement strand
GGACGATCTCGTCGACGGCAAGTGCCCGCTTCATGGGACCGAGCCCGAGGTCGTCAAGGAAGAGAACTACTTCTTCCGGCTGTCGAAGTACGCGCAGCCACTGATCGATCTGTACGAGTCGGAGCCCAGCCGTCTCCTACCCGAAGCGCGCCGCAACGAGGTGCTGGGCAAGTTGCGACAGGGCCTGGATGACCTGTCTATCTCCCGCGTGAGCTTCGATTGGGGGATCCCGATCCCGTGGGACTCCAAGCACGTGATCTATGTCTGGATCGACGCCTTGCTGAACTACATCACCGCCGTCGGTTACGACTCCGAAGAGGAGACGTTCGAGCGGATCTGGCCCGCGAGCGTTCAGCTGGTCGGCAAGGACATCCTGTGGTTCCATGCGGTCATCTGGCCCGCCATGCTGATGGCGCTCGAGCTTCCGTTACCCGAAACGATCTTCGCCCACGGTTTCCTGCAGGTGGGTGGCGAGAAGATGTCCAAGTCGAAGTTGACCGGTATCTCCCCTCACGATCTCTTGGACACCTTCGGATCGGATGGGTTCCGTTATTACTTCATGCGTGAGATCTCGTTTGGTCAGGACGGGAACTTCTCGTGGGAGAGCGTGGTCGCCCGCTACAACTCGGATCTCGCGAACGACTTCGGGAACCTGGCGTCGCGCGTCCTGTCCATGATCTCGAAGTATCTGGAGGGGGAGATCCCTTCGCCCCCATCCGAGGACGAGCTCCATCCGGGCGACCGTGAGCTCCACGACGTGCAGCGGAAGGCGTTGGAGGAGATGATCGATGCCGTCGATGCTATTTCTCCGACCGAGGCGCTGAAAGCGGCGTGGGCGTCGGTACGCAGAGCCAACGCTTACGTGGAGGAAGTGACACCGTGGGCTCTTGCGAAGGACGAGGCACAGCGACGTCGTCTTGAGGTCGTGCTCTACAACCTCGCGGATGCACTCCGGTTGTTGTCGCTTATGACCTGGCCCATCGTGCCTAAGGCGGCGACCGAGCTGTGGCGCCGCCTCGGACTCGAGGGCCAGATCCAGGAGCGCGAACTCGCAACGGACGGGCGGTGGGGATTGCTTCCGGCAGGGGCACGGGTCGAAACGGGGGCTCCCCTGTGGCCGCGTATCGAAGACGAAACGAGCTGAGCCACGTCCGTGTGGTTCGACTCCCACTGTCACCTTCAGATCTGCGCTGAGGATCGTTGCCTCGACGACATCCTCGACTCCGCGCGGACCGCAGGGCTGAAAGGGATGGTCACGGTAGGGATCGACGTGGCCTCTTCGCGTCGGGTCGTGGACATTGCGGATGGGGAGTTCGTGTGGGCCGCCGTTGGGATCCATCCGAACTCGGCCACCGAACTAGACGAGCGCTCGCTCGCCGACATCGAGGAGCTCGTTGCCGACCCCCGCGTGGTGGCCGTGGGCGAGAGCGGCCTTGACTTCTATCGCGACCACGCCCCACATGACCGTCAACTGGAATCGTTCTCAGCTCACCTGCGTGTTGCGAAAGGCAACGACATCGCCTTGATCATCCACACACGCGCGTCCGTTGGGGCGGCGCTCGATTTCTTCGAGGAACAGGGCCCACCTGACCGGTTCGTCTTCCATTGTTGGTCGGGCGACGAGACCGAGCTGGCTCGGGCCCTGGCCCTCGGTGCCTACGTGTCGTTCGCGGGAAACGTCACTTTCAAGAACGCGCCGGACCTTCGGGAGCGCGCCGTCGAGGTTCCGACGGAGCGTCTCCTGATCGAAACGGACGCTCCGTACCTTGCGCCCGTCCCGAACAGGGGTCGGCCGAACGAACCGGCTTGGGTCGGCTTTGTCGGGGAGGCCGTCGCGGAGGTTCGAGGCGAGAGCGCAACCGACCTTGCTAGAACGACGGAGGCCAACGCACGCAGGCTCTTCGCGCTCGACCGATGAGATCCGACTCCCCCTTACTGGGCGCACGGAAGGTGCGGGAGCTCCTGGACGAGCACGGCATAAGACCGCGCAAAGCGTTGGGCCAGAACTTCGTGATCGATCCGAACACGATCCGCAAGATGGTGGCGTTCGCTCAGGTGGCACCCGACGACTCGGTAGTCGAGGTCGGAGCGGGGGCCGGATCCCTGACCCTTGCGCTGGCCATGGTCGCCCGTCGGGTGGTGGCGCTCGAGAAGGACACCAAGCTGATCCCGGTGCTCGAGCAGGTCCTTCAGGGACATGGCAACGTGGAGATCATCCAGGGAGATGCGCTCGAGCATGACCTGCGGGCGCTGGAGGTCGAGCACCTGGTGGCGAACCTCCCATACAACGTCGCCGCGACGGTGGTGTTGCGAGCCCTCGAGGGCGCACCCGAGATCGCGAGTCTCACCGTGATGACGCAACGAGAAGTGGGTGAACGGCTGGCCGCCGGGGCGGGAAGCAAGGCATACGGGCTCAGCAGCGTGCTCGTGGCGTACTTCGCCGAGGCTCGGGTGGTGACGCGGGTCTCGCGCAGGGCCTTCTGGCCCGAGCCGAACGTCGACTCCGTCATCGTCAGGCTGGTCCGCCGGCCGAGCCCGGCGGTTCCCCAGGAGGTCTTCTTCGCCGTCGCTCGGGCGGGTTTCGCACAGCGGCGGAAGATGTTGCGGGGGTCCCTGCGCGCTGTCGTCGATCCGCCCGACCGCCTCGAGGGAGCGCTCTCGAAGGCCGGCATCGATCCGACGATCCGGGCCGAGGAGCTGGACCACCTGGGTTTCGTGGCGCTCGCGGAGCAGCTGCGCCCGTTCATCGCGAAGGCTTAGGTTCCTCGTGATGCGATTCCGTACGAACGCCAAGATCAATCTGTTCCTGAGGGTCCTGGGGGATCGCCCTGATGGTTTCCACGAGATCGAGACGATCCTCCACAACGTCGACCTCGGGGACGAGATGGAGATCTCGGTCGAGTCCGGTTCGGGCATCGAGATCGAGATGATCCTCAAGGACGGCGTCCCAGGGCCCGCGCCGCCCCAGCGCGCCAACCTCATCTACTGGGCCGCGGAGCGCATGCTCGAGATGAGCGGAACCTCAGCGGCGATAAACGTCGTGACTCGAAAGCGGATCCCGATGGGCGGAGGCTTGGGGGGCGGCAGCGCGAATGCGGCCGGAACGCTCGTGGCGCTGAACGAGATGTTGGGGGTAGGCCTCGATGTCGAGGATCTCGGGAGGTTAGGTGCGGCCATCGGAAGCGACGTTCCCTTCTGCATCGCTGGAGGAACCGCGCTGGCGACCTCGAGAGGCGAAGTGCTCACTGCGCTGCCGGCGCCGGCGCGGCTGTGGTTCGTATTGGGGATGTCTCACGACCCAGTGCAGACACACGAGGTCTACGCGCGGTGGCGCCCGTCCGAGGAATCGCCGCCCGTCGATCGTGCGAGGTTGACGTCCGCGGTTGGGGCGGGGGACCCGGCGGAGATCGCGCCCCTCCTGATCAACGACCTCGAGCCCTACATCTTCGGGTTGAGGCCGGACGTCCGATCAGGAACCGAACGCATGGTGAAGGCGGGGGCCCTCGGCTCCCTTACGTCGGGCTCCGGACCCACCGTTTTCGGGATCGCGGCCGACGAGGCGCATGCACAAGCCATCGCCGACCAGGCGCGCGGAGTGTTTGACCGGTGCGAGGTCGTGGGATCGCGGCCCGAGGGCGTCGAGCGGCTGGACTAGGCTTGGCGGCTGAGCGATGCCCCGTGGGGTAAGTGGCAGCCCGAGGGATTTTGGTTCCCTAAGTTCAGGTTCGAGTCCTGACGGGGCAGCTCTATCGAGCTTTCGAGAAGGAGGGCGTGGTGAGCGTAGGGGGACGTAACGTCACCGCGGTCGTGCTCGCCGCCGGCGGGGGCACGCGGATGAAGTCCGACGTTCCCAAGGTTCTCCATCCCGTCGCCGGCCGCCCGGTCCTGGTCCATGTCCTCGCGGCCCTGGCACCGCTACAACTAGAGCGGCGCGTGATCGTGAGCTCGAGCAAGAGCGAGATCGTCGCGGCCGTCGATGGATCGCCTTTCTCCGAGGGCCTCATCTACGCGGTGCAGGATCCTCCGAGAGGCACGGGGGACGCCGTGCAAGCGGCTCTCCGTGCAGCTCGGTTCAACGATGGTCTTGTCCTGGTCGTACCGGGCGACACCCCCTTGCTCGAAACAGAGACGCTCGACGCGCTCCTCCACATCCATGTGGCCGGAGATGCCGCCGCAACTGCATTGACCGCTCGGATATCCGATCCAACGGGTTACGGCCGGATCGTGCGGGACGCCGATCACGAGGTCGAACGCATCGTCGAGGATCGCGACGCTTCATACGAGGAGCGTGCGATCGATGAGATAAACGCAGGCGTGTACGTGTTCGAGACGGAGCCGTTGAGCCAGGTGCTCGAGAAGATCGATCGAGAGAACGCGCAAGGCGAGTACTACCTGACCGATGTCGTGGCGCTCCTTCGTTCGGCGGGCCACCATGTCATCGGTCACCGGACCCACCCTCAGGAGGTTTTGGGCGTCAACTCGCGCGCACAGCTGGCGCGCGTCGGTGAGATGTTGCGGAGACGTTCCTGCGAACGATGGATGGATCAGGGCGTCACGATCGTGGATCCGACCACGACCTACATCGATGCGTCTGTGCGTATCGGTCGCGACGCGACCATCCATCCCTTCACCTTCCTCGAGGGCGATACCTCGGTCGAAGAGCGCGCCGAGGTCGGCCCCCAAGCTCGGATCGTCGATACGACGATCGGCGAGCAGGCCAAGGTTTCGTTCGCCGTCGTCATCGGCTCCCATGTCGGTCCGGAAGCAACAGTGGGCCCTTTCGCCTCCCTGCGACCCGGTACCCGGCTCGAGCGCGGCTCGAGCGTCGGGACCTTCGTCGAAACGAAGAACGCGCACATCGGAGAGGGCAGCAAAGCGAACCATCTCGCTTATCTGGGTGACGCGGAGATCGGCCGGGGGGTGAACGTCGGGGCCGGCTCGATCACCTGCAACTGGGACGGTCAGGACAAGCACCGGACGATCATCGATGACGACGCGTACGTCGGGTCCGACACGATGCTCGTGGCCCCCGTCCACCTGGGCAAGAGATCGGCGACGGGGGCCGGATCCGTGGTGCGGGAAGACGTTCCCGACGGCGCCCTGGCGGTCGGCGCGCCCGCGCGGATCCTCGAGGGGAAGGGCAACAAGATGGGTGTGGATGAGAACCAAGCGGATGAGGAGCCGCGAGAATAGGGTTAGCGCGTAGGCGTCGAGAGCTCGGCGCCGCAGCCCGGCGGATAGGAGAGGCTTGGTGCAGGTTCCAACCTACAAGCGGCTGATGATCTTCTCGGGTCTGGCGAACCGGCCGTTGGCCGAGGAGGTTGCCGCCCACCTTGGGATGAAGCTCGGTGAAGTCGAGATCTCCACCTTCGCGAACTCCGAAACCTACGTCCGCTTCGCCGAGTCAGTGCGGGGGCTGGATGCGTTCGTGATCCAGAGCTTCTGCGAGCCCGTGGATCATCACCTCATGCAACAACTAGTCATGATCGATGCCCTCAAGCGAGCTTCGGCGAAGCGCATCACGGCGGTTTCGCCCTTCTACCCCTATTCCCGTCAGGACAAGAAGACCATTGGTCGCGAGCCCGTCACCGCGAAGCTCATCGCCGACTTTTACGAGGCGGCCGGGGCGGACCGTGTGTTATCGGTCGACCTCCATACGGGCCAGATCCAGGGATTCTTCAACGTGCCCTTCGATCACCTGACGGCGCTCCCGATGCTCGCCGACTATTTCGCCGACAACCTCGACGCTGAAGAGCTGGTCATCGTCTCGCCCGACGCCGGCCGCGTGCGACTCGCCGAGAAATGGGCTCAACACATGAGCGACTTCCATGCGCGCAACTGTCAGGTCGCATTCCTTCACAAGAAGCGACGCAGCGATGCACGCAACGTCAGCGAGACGAGGGCCGTGGTTGGTGATGTCGAGGGCAAGGTCTGCATCGTCGTTGACGACATGATCGACACCGCCGGAACCCTGGTGAACGGTTGCGAGACTCTGCTCGAAGGTGGGGCCACCGAGGTGCACGCCGCCGCTACGCACGCGGTGCTCTCGGATCCCGCAACGGATCGGATCAAGAACTCGGCACTCCAGGAAGTGGTCGTCACGAATACCCTGCCGATCCCCTCGGAGAAGGAGCTCGACAAGCTCGTGATCCTCTCCATCGCCCCGACGATCGCTCAGACCATCAAGGCGGTGTTCGAGGAGGAATCCGTCTCCGAGCTCTTCCACGGCGAGAACCAGCCCTAACCTCACTGTCTTTCTCTCTTAACCCCGGTGTTCTCCCCCGTAGAGCCACGTGAGGCCGCCTCGCGATAGTCCTTGGAGAAACCTGTGGACCAGGGGTTCTGGAACAGACTGTCGAGCGCCGACCGACCTCCGCGCCTAGCTCCCGGCGGAGAGATGCGGGGATTGCCGGTCATCTGGTCGCCTCGGCCGGTGGGCGGGGCCGCTTTGCCGGGTTGAGGGGGGCCGGGGGAGCGGGCATAATGAGTAGCGTCTCCGGCTCTCGTCCGGGGGCGGCCCCCACAGCACGTGTGGGTGAGGCGCGACAAACGCAGCTAGATAACGACGGAGGATCCCAGTGGCCGAAGTAAAGCTCCCCGCAGAGAAGCGGACCGCGGTAGGCAAGGGACACGCCAGACGAGCCCGAGCGGCCGGCCGCGTCCCCGGGATCGTCTACGGCAAGGGGATGGAGCCCGTCGCTGTCGAGGTATCCCGACGCGAGCTCGTCACTGCGTTCCACAGCGATGCCGGGATGAACACGCTGCTGGACATCGAACTGGAAGGCACCACCACGCTGGCCCTGGCGCGTGAGTTACAGCGTGACCCCGTCAAGGGAACCCTGCTCCACGTCGACTTCGTGAAGATCGACCGCAAGCAGGCGGTCGAGGTCGAGGTCCCCATTCACGTGGTCGGGGAGGCGCCGGGTCAGAAAGAGGGCGGTGTTCTCGAGCACCCGTTGTTCCAGTTGCACGTGCGGTGCTTGCCGCTCGAGGTGCCCGAGTCGATCGAGGTGGATATCTCGTCACTCAATATCGGCGATTCCCTGCGCGTTGCGGACATCCCCACGGACGACAAGTTCGAGATCCTCAACGATCCTGAGGCAGCCGTTGTTGCGGTCGCCGCTCCGGTCTCCGAGGAAGAGCTCGAGGCGATGGAGGCAGCGGCCAGTGGACCCGCCATGGAGGGTGTCGAGGCCGAAGGCGAGGGGGCCCCTGCGGAGGACGCCGAAGCCGCAGCTCCCACAGAGGAGACCCCAGCAGACGGAGGCGACGGAGACGAGGGCTCGGATTCCGAGGGCTAGAACCATCGCCCCGGTCTCTGCCTGATCGTGTCCCCACTGTTCGGCCGCTCGCGGTCCTCCGATTACGAGGAAGGTCGCTGGGTTGTCGTTGGGCTCGGTAACCCGGGCGACCGCTATGCGAAGACGCGTCACAACATCGGTGTAATGACGATCGAGCAGCTGCTCGAGCGCGCCGCCGCCCGTTTCAAGCGACACAAGAGCGGTTGCCTGGTTGCAGAAGCGAACCTCGGTGGTGCACGCGCGGTGATCGCTCGAACGACCTCGTTCATGAACGAATCCGGCCGATCCGTGGGTGAGCTCGTGCGGTGGTACAAGACCGACCCCCGCCGCTTGATCGTGGTGCACGACGAATTGGATATTCCGTTCGGCGAGATCCGGATCAAGGAGGGCGGCGGAACAGCCGGCCATAACGGCCTCGGCTCTCTCGTATCGCACCTCGAAACGAAGGATTTCAATCGGGTGCGCGTCGGGATCGGTCGTCCTCGAGGAGCCAAGGAGGCCGGCGATCATGTTCTGGCCGCGTTCTCGTCGTCCGAACGCAAGGAGCTCGAGTTCGTGCTGAACGATGCGGCGGACGCCGTCGAGCGCATCATCGAGGCTGGAGTCGAGCGTGCGATGAACGAGGTCAACACTCGGGCAATCCCGTGAGACCCCGGCGCACGGCGGCCGTATTGTTGTTGACGCTTGCGGCTTGCACGGCATCGGCCCCGACTTCCGAACCCGCCGAGACTCAACGAGAGAGCGATATGCCCGATGAGACTCGGGCGTCGTGTGAGGGTCTGGGCGCCCAGGTAACTCGCGTTGCCCGTGGCTACGTGCCTTCTTTGTCGCCCGACATCTCGGTGATCCCCCGAGAACCCAACTACGTCGGTCCGCCGACGATGCCGGTTCATTCGGGACCCTGGGACTACCTCGCGCGCGTTCCTCTCGTTCTCTACGGGCCGGGTCATATCGCGCCCGGTACTTACGACGGCCCGGCGACGATGGCCGACCTCGCCCCCACATCCGCGCGCTTGATCGACTTCGACGGGTTCCGGGCCCCGGATGGCCGGATCCTGGACGAGGCTCTGAAAGGCCGGTCGGAGCCTCCTCGGATCGTGGTGACGGTGGTGTGGGACGGAGGAGGTTGGAACGTACTGCGCAGCCACCCGAAGGCGTGGCCGTTCCTGAAACGATTGATGGATCGCAGCGCCACGTGGCCCAACATGACGATCGGGTCCTCTCCGTCCGTGACCCCGCCCATCCACACGACGCTCGGCAGCGGGGCCTGGCCTCGCCGTCACGGGATCCCCGCCCTGAACATCCGCACCGCTCAGGGGGAGTTCGTCGACCCCATGCTGTTCCTGGACCCGAGCCGCATCCGTGTCCCGACCCTGGCGGATGTCTACGACGAGGCGCGCTCGAACGCACCGGTGGTGGGGTTGCTCGCCTCCAGCAACTGGCATCTGGGGATGGTCGGTCACGGCGCGGGTCTTCAGGGGGGTGACCGGGACGAGGTGGTGATCCTGCGGGAAGACGGGTCTCTCGAGACGAACCCGGAGATCTACTCCCTGCCCGCGATCAGCGACACCGCTCGGCTCGAGGAATACACGCGGACTCTGGACACGAGTGATGGTCAGTCCGATGGCGCGTGGCGGGGACATCCACTCGATGATCCGCTCGTGCGGTACTCGACCCCCGCCCACGTCCAATATCAGGAGTTCTTGCTCGAGGCCATGCTCACGGCCGGGGATTATGGACGCAACGCCGACCCCGATCTCCTGTTCGTGAACTTCAAGTCGGGAGACGACGCCGGCCACCGCTGGGGCATGACTTCGGCCGAGACGGGCGCTACCCTTCGCGCGATCGACGCAGCCCTCGCTCGCCTGATCCGTTTCCTCGATGCAGAGTTCGGGCGCGATGCATACGTGATGATGCTGACGGCCGACCACGGCCAGACGCCTTACCCCGAGGAGTCCGGTGGATGGCCGGTTGCGGGCGGGCAGTTGAAGGACGATGTCAACGCCGAGTTCGACCACTCCGACAACGGGGTCGACCTCGTGGATCGTGTCGTTTCGGCTGGTCTGTACGTCCGGCCGGACGAGCTGGACGACGGCGATGCGTCGCTCGAGGACATCGCTGACTGGGTCGTCGGCTACTCGGCTCGGGAGAACCTTGTGGAGGACGAGTCTCTTCCGGAAGGGTGGGGGGGTAGGGGTTCCGAACCCCTGTTCGACGCCGTGCTCGTGGGACGAAAGGTCGCCGGCCGCTCCTGCGCGGCCGGGTGACGCCCCCTCACCTCGTAGACTGGTTCGGTTCGTGGCATCTCTAGCTCCCCTACTCGAATTACTCCCGGACGAGCGCGTTCGCGCTCTCCTAGACGCGCGCGCCGCAGCGGTGGTTCCGGAGCCGGCGCGGCCCTTCCTACTGGCGGCCCTCGTCTCTCATCTGGAACGACCCGTCCTGGCGATCGTCGGGCGGGCAGAGGAGGCCGATAATCTCGCCCGCGATATCCAGGCGTTCAGCGGCCGGCGTGGAGCCGAGGTGTTCCCGGGCTGGGAGGTGCTGCCGGGCGAGCCTGTGTCTCCCTCGATCGAGACGATGGGTCGCCGGCTCGAAGTCCTGCACCGGCTCCGGGGGGGCCAGAGTTTCGTGGTCGTCACCACATCCCAGGGAGCCACGCAGCTCGTTGCTCCTCCGCGCGCCAACGTCGAGGTTCTCACCCTGCACGCCGGTTCCCAGATCCCCGATGATCTCCCGCAACAGCTCGTGGACCTCGGCTACGAACGCAACTACATGGTGGAGCGCCGGGGTGAGTTCGCCGTAAGGGGCGGCATCGTGGACGTCTTCGCGCCGGGAGCCGAGCGACCGGTGCGTGCCGAGTTGTGGGGTGACGAGGTGAGCTCCTTGAGGGAGTTCGCCCTCGCATCCCAACGCTCGCTGGACGAGATCGAGTTAGCCGACATCCCCCCCTGTCGCGAGCTCATGTCGGACCCCACCACGCAGGCGCGGGCGGCGGAGTTGCTCGAGGAGCATGACGACCCGGCTCTGGCGCAGCTGGCGGAAGGCGTGTTGGTGGCCGGGGCCGAGCGGCTCCTACCGTTGCTCGTTGGCGGCCTCAAACCGCTGATGTCCTTGTTCCCAGACGGATCCCCCGCGGTCGTCCTGGAGCCAAAGCGCGTGCGCGACCGGGCCGACGAGATCATTGAACAGGTCGAAGAATGGGGCCGTATCTCCGGTTCGAAGGAACGTCACTACGCCCCACTAGACGAGACTTTGGCGAGGGCTTCCAAGGTCGTGCTGATGTCCAGCTTCGTCGAAGCAGGCGCCGAAGCCATTCCGGCCGAGACGTGGACGGCCATGGCCGGCAAGCCGGAGCAACTCGTGAGCAGGTTGCGAGAACTCGTGAGGATCGGATACCGCGCCGTGGTTGCGGCCAGCCTCCCCGAGACGGCCGAGCGCCTCGCTTCGAACCTCCGTGAGTCCGGGCTCGATCTCTCCGTGTCGGAGACGGCGCCGACGGCGGCGTCCGAAGTCATCGGGACCGTGGTGGTCGCCGAGCTGCAGCGGGGGTTCGTGTTGCCGTGGGCGCAGCTCGCCCTGGTAGCCGAATCCGACATCACTGGACGAAGGTCCGGTGCTGCACGGCGCCGCATCCAGGCGCGACGGAGGGCTATCTCGGGACCGCTCGATCTTGCGGACGGGGATCTTGTCGTCCACGAGCTCCACGGTATCGGACGCTACGTCGGCATGGTCGACCGCGACCTGCTGGGCGTTCACCGCGAGTACCTGGTGATCGAGTACGCGCGCGAAGACCGCCTCTATGTCCCCTCTGACCAGATAGACCTCGTCTCGAAGTACGTGGGGGGCGAGGCTCCGAAGATCAATCGGTTGGGCTCGAACGAGTGGGGCAAGACAAAGTCGCGAGTTCGTCGAAAGGCGCGCGAGATCGCCGCGGAGCTCGTGATCCTCTACGCGAAGCGGATGGCTTCCAAAGGAGTTGCCTTTGGACCGGATACTCCGTGGCAGAGAGAGCTCGAGGATTCCTTTCCCTACGAGGAGACTCCCGATCAACTGCGCGCGGTAGACGAGGTCAAAGACGACATGGAAACTGAGACGCCGATGGACCGACTCGTCTGCGGGGACGTTGGCTACGGGAAGACCGAGATAGCCGTGCGCGCCGCCTTCAAGGCCGTTGCCGCCGGCAAACAGGTAGCCGTCCTGGTTCCGACCACGATCCTCGCCCAGCAACACCACGCCACGTTTGTCGAGCGCTTCCGTCACTTTCCGGTGCGCGTCGAGATGCTCTCGCGCTTCTTGTCCGCAGGCGAAGCGAAGAAGGTTATCGAGGACGTGGGTAAGGGGTCCGTGGACGTCATCATCGGAACGCACCGACTGTTACAGAACGATGTCCATTTCTCGGATCTCGGTCTCGTAATCGTGGACGAAGAGCAGCGCTTCGGAGTCGAGCAGAAGGAGAAGCTCAAGTCGCTTCGAGCGAGCGTGGATGTGCTGACGCTTACGGCCACACCCATCCCAAGGACGCTCGAGATGGCGATGTCAGGGATACGCGACATGTCGATCGTGGACACGCCTCCGGAGAACCGTCACCCTGTCGTTACGTTCGTCGGCGAGATCGCCGACGACATCATCATCTCCGCGATCAGGCGCGAGCTGCTTCGCGATGGTCAGATCTTTTACGTTCACCATCGGGTCGCGACGATCGACCACGTTGCCGGGCGCATCCGGGACCTGGTCCCCGAGGCACGGGTGGGAGTAGCGCACGGACAGATGGACGAGCGCGTCCTGGAGCAGACGATGCTCGATTTCGGAGAAGCCAAAACGAACGTTCTCGTCTGCACCACGATCATCGAGTCCGGTCTCGACATCCCCACGGTCAATACGTTGATCGTCGAGCGAGCAGATCTACTCGGCCTCTCGCAGATGTATCAATTGCGAGGTCGCGTGGGCCGGGCCCACGAACGCGCGTATGCCTATCTCTTCTTCCCGCCAGACCGGTCGTTGACTGAGGCTGCGCACGAGCGATTGAAGACCATCGGCGAGCACACGGGTTTGGGCTCCGGCTTCCGCATCGCGATGCGCGATCTCGAGATCAGGGGGGCCGGGAACCTGCTGGGAGCCGAGCAACATGGTCATATCTCAGAGGTCGGCTTCGACCTGTACGTGAAGCTTGTCGCAGCGGCGGTCGATGAGGCGAAAGGTCAGCCGTGGCAAGAGGATCTCGGCGTCCGGATCGACCTTCCGCTGCAAGCCTTCATCCCCAAGTCGTTCGTGGCGGACGAGAACCTCAGGCTCGACGCCTACAGACGGATCGCGTCGGCGCGCGATGCCGATGACCTCGGCGAGGCTCGGTCGGAACTCGAGGATCGTTATGGCGCACCCGTCCCGCGCCCGGTGGAGGCCCTGTTCGAGCTGGCGGCCCTCAGAAGACTGATGACCTCTCGGGGTATCGAGGAGGCGGCGACGGTGGCGCGCAATCTCAGGATCCGACCCCTCGAGCTCGAGGATTCCAAGCAGATCCGGTTGCAGCGATTGGTCCCGCAGGCAACGTGGAAGCCGGAGAACCGCACCCTGTTGATCCCCGAGCGGTTCGTCCCCAAAGAGGGCGTCGTGATGTGGGTGACCGATCTTCTCCAGCAGTTAACCTCGGCGGCATGAAGCGATCGACGCTGGCTGTGCTCTGCTTGACATTGCTCGCCGCCGGGTGCGCGGATCTCTTGGAGCCCGCCGCCGCGGTGGTGGGAGGCGAGAAGATCCCGGAGTCTCAGCTGAACGCGGCGGTCGAGGAGTTCGAGGACACCGAATGTCCGCTGCTGGAAGAGCAGGGCGTCGATCAGCAGGAAGGCGCGCGCCAGCTGGAACAGAGGCTCCTCTCGGATCTCATCCGGCGCCACGTACTGGAGGCGGAGGCCCGGGAGCTCGACGTCGAGCTACCCACGAGCGAAGCTGTAACGGAGGAGATCGATCTGGTCAAGGCCGAATTTGAAACCCCCGAGGAGTTCGAGCAGGAACTGGTCAACCAGTGCGTGACCGAGCAACAGGTTCGAGACATCACCTACCTGCGAAAGCTGGAAGAAGCCGTGCGGACAGAAGCGACCGCCGATGTCTCTCCTTCGGCCGAGGACCTTCGAGACTTCTACAACGAGAACGTCGATCAGTTCCAGGAGACGCGCGTTGCTCACATCGTCGTAACCAACCTCCCGAGCGCGAAGAAGCTTGCCTCTCAGCTCCAAGCTGCGCCCACGGGTCGAGTCGACAAGTTGTTCGAGAAGCTCGCTCGGGAGAATTCGCTCGATGTCGCAACGGGCAAACGCGGGGGCGACCTCGGTTACGTCGATCCCCAGACCGCGGCCCCCCAGATCCTTGCGACAATCCAGGAGCTGGACGAAGGACAGATCTCCGACCCCGTCCAGACGCAAGAAGGCTACGAGATCATCCGGCTGACCGACAAACGCGTCATGCCCTTCGAAGCCGCACGCCCGCGTATCGAGGAAGAGCTGGGGGGCCAGGAGATCGATGCGGCCTGGCTCCGGTGGCTCGTTGACGCATACAACGAGGCGGACATCAAGGTGAACCCGCGCTATGGGCAGCTCGATCCCGAAAGCCAGACGGTGGTCAACACGGGGCTCGGCGATGTGCCGGGCGCGGATCTTCAACCGACGCCGTCCCTCACGCCGACCCCAGCGACCCAGCCAACACCCTGACGTCCTAGTGCCCTTGCTGGTCGTTCCCGTTGCTCCCACCGAGACCAACCTGTTGACGCTCGGCGAATGGGATTCACTGATCGCGGCGCAGAAGGTGTTCTTCGAGCGCGCCGACCACCCCTTGATCGAGCGCCTCGTTGCCGCGGGGGTGGACGTAGGCTCGTTCGACGACGAGCCCGGCGCGGGTTGGTCGGGAATGGTTCTGGTGGCGGATCCAACGTCTCCCCGGGTGGTAGAGCTCGCGCGCGCCGGAGCGGAGGTGAGCGCGGGGCCCGCGACCGCCCCCGATGATCTATCGGCCGCTATCGCTGCGCCGCTCGTGCGGCGCGCTGCTTCGGCCCTCGCCGGCCTCGCGGTCGTCATGGCGCGCCTCCGTAGTGAGGATGGCTGTCCCTGGGACCGCGAGCAGGATCACGAGTCCCTGAAGGTGCACCTCCTCGAGGAGGCATACGAGGTCATCGACGCGATCGATCGCGAGCAGACGGGGGACGACCTGGAGGAAGAGCTGGGCGACGTGTTGCTCCAGGTTGCGTTCCACGCTCGGATGGCGGAACAGGGGGGCCGGTTCGACCTCGCCGACGTGGCAGCCGGGATCGTGAACAAGCTGATCAATCGCCATCCCCATGTATTCGGCGATGTGGCCGTCTCGGGTCCCAGCGAAGTGCTCGAGAACTGGGACGCAATCAAGGCGACGGAGAAGCGACGAAGAGACCCGTATGAGGGGATCCCGGCCGCTCTTCCGGCGCTGCTCGCTGCGTACAAGACCCAGAAGCGGGCGGCCGCTTTCGGGTTCGAGGCGGATGCGGATGGGGCGCGCAAGCGTGTCGATGCGGCGCTGACGGCTCCTCTCGAAGCCGAGGGCCTGGGTCAGGCGCTGTTCTGGCTCGTCGCTATCGCTCGGGCACGGGGCCTGGATCCGGAGGACGCGCTCAGGAAGGCGACCGTCAGGTTCCGTTCGACGTCGTAGTTGCCTGGTATAAAGCTGTTACTCATGTTGAAGGAGTAAACTTATGAGCGAAATCGTCCTGATCCGCGCCCTCCAGATCCTCGACTCGCGGGGGAACCCCACGGTCGAGGTCGAGGCGCGCCTGGACAGCGGAGCGACCGGCCGCTCTGGCGTGCCGTCCGGGGCGTCCACGGGGGCGGGCGAGGCCGTAGAGCTTCGGGACGGCGGGGATCGCTACCGGGGCAAGGGCGTGACCCAGGCGGTGGCGAACGTCAACGAGACGCTCGGGCCACAGCTCTTGGGACTGGATGCGCTCGACCAACGGGCGATTGACACGCTGATGATCGACCTCGACGGAACCGGCGACAAGGGAAAGCTCGGGGCCAATGCCATCCTGGGCATCTCGCTCGCGGTGGCAAAGGCGGCCGCAACCGAGCTAGACGTCCCGCTGTTCCGGTACCTGGGGGGGCCCGACGCGCACATCCTGCCGGTTCCATTGCTGAATGTATCAACGGTGGCGCCCACGCGGACAACGCTCTCGATTTTCAAGAGTTCATGCTCGCGCCGGTTGGCGCAGTTTCTTTCGCTGAGGCGATGGAATGGGGTTCGGATACCTATCACTCGCTCAAGGGCAAACTCGACAAGAGTGGGCTCTCTACCGGGGTGGGTGACGAGGGCGGCTTCGCCCCGAACCTTCGCGCCAACTCCGAGGCCGTCGAGCTGTTGATCGAGGCGATCTCGGGCGCGGGTTACGAACCCGGCCGAGACATCTCGATCGCGATCGACCCCGCCGTGTCTGAGATCAAGGAGGGGGAGCACTACGTCCTCGCCTCGGAGGACCGGCGCCTGTCGAGTGAGGAGCTGGCGTCCTTCTGGGGCGAGTGGGTCGACCGCTATCCGATCGTCTCCATCGAAGACGGGATGGACGAGGACGATTGGCAGGGATGGAAGGCGCTCACGGACGCGGTCGGCGACAAGGTGCAGTTAGTAGGGGACGATCTCTTCGTCACGAACCAGGAGATCCTCGAGCGCGGCATCCGCGAGGGCGTCGCAAATTCGATCCTGGTGAAGCCGAACCAGATCGGTACTTTGACCGAGACCCTCGAATGTGTTCGTACCGCGCACCGTGCTGCGTACACCACCGTTATCTCGCATCGCTCCGGCGAGACCGAGGACGCGACCGTTGCCGACATCGCCGTCGGAACGAACGCCGGCCAGATCAAGACGGGCGCGCCTGCGCGGGGCGAGCGGACGGCAAAGTACAACCAGCTGCTGCGGATCGAGTCGACGCTGGGGGACGCCGCCCGCTATCCGGGAACGCGCGCCTATCCGAGGTCCACGTTCGCGTGAGAGCCGCCGCGGATTCCGGTCGCACACATCTCGGTTTCGGGCCTCAGGCCGTGGTCCTTCTACTGATCCTGCTCATCCTGTGCCTTGCGGGGGCCATGCTGATCGAACCCACCCGCCAGTTGTTGGAGCAGCGACAGCGCATTGCGGGGGTGACCCAGGACCTCAGGCAACTCCGTTCCTCCAACAAACATCTGGATAAGCGGATCGAACGCCTCAACGATCCGGACTATCTCGAGCAACAAGCCCGCGAACAGATCGGGCTCGTCAGGCCCGGCGAGGTGACCTACCGCGTCATGCCCCCCGCAAGGACCGAGCGCCAAGGGCTCGTCCGTAAGAAGGCCGCCGTTCCGGCGGAGGAGCAACCCCAAAGCTGGCTCGAGCGGCTGGCAAGTTTCATCGGCTTCTAAATCTGATTAGGTTGGGGCGATGAAACGAAGGGTTCTGTGATGGTGCTCGCGCATTCTCCGGACGACCGGGGGATCGTCGAGGCTCAGCTCGGCCGGCCCACTCGAGGTGCCTGGGCCGTCGCGCGCCGGTGTCATCTCGGGGTTCCGATGGTCATCGAGAATGCCCCCCGGCTCGAGGATGGGTCGCCGTTTCCAACGCTGTACTGGCTCACCTGTCCGATCCTGGTCAAGCGGATGAGTCATCTCGAGGCAGCGGGAGAGCTGGCTGCGCTAACGAAACGTCTGGCCGCGGAACCCGGGCTGCAAGAGAGGTTGGCGAGCGCCCTCGGGCGATATCGCGCGCGCCGAGACGCACACGAGGTCACCACCGAGTCGGGTGGGCCCCCTGGCGGCGGACCGGAGCGAGTCAAGTGCCTGCACTCTCATGCTGCCCACGAACTCGCATCCCCTCCGAACCCGATCGGATCGTTAGCGCTTGCGGAAGTCGGTTGGCCGGATTGCATCCGGCCCTGCGTCAAGCTCGATAGGCAATGAGGGTCGCGGCGATCGACGTCGGAACGAATTCCACGAGATTGCTGGTCGCCCAGGAACAGCCGGGAGGATTCCGATCGCTCGACCGGCGGATGACGATCACGCGCCTGGGCGAGGGCGTGAACGAGCGCCGGGCGCTTGCGCCCGAAGCACTTAAACGAACCTTCTCGACCATCGCGGACTACGCCGCCGTCTGCGGCGAGTACGAGGTCGAACGCCTGCGCGTCACTGGAACCTCAGCCGTGCGAGACGCGCGCAACCGCAACGACTTTTTCGATGGCGTCAAACGCCTCACCGGGCAGAAACCCGATCTACTTTCGGGTGATGAGGAAGCTCGGGCGACTTTCCGCGGGGTTGTCTCGGACTTGGGGAGCGACACCGATCCAATCCTGGTGGTCGACATCGGCGGCGGATCCACGGAGCTGGTGGCGGGGACCGACGTACCTCAGGATCTCGTCTCTCTCGACATCGGGTGCGTGCGGATGCTCGAGAAGCATCTCCATTCCGATCCACCAACCGAGGAGGAGCTACAGGCTCTACGCGATGACGTGTTGCGTGAGCTCACCGGCGCGAGATCGAGATTGACGGTGGCAGCGGGCGCCAAGCTCGTGGGCGTTGCCGGGACCGTCACCCAATTAGCAACCTTGAAGGTCGGCCTTCCCATCTACGATCCCGACGTTACCCACCACACGGTCATGTCCCACGGTGACGTTCGTCTCCTGTCGAAGAGGCTGGCGTCACTGCCCTACGACAAGCGCAGGCGGATCAAGGGCCTCGAAGCGGGTCGGGTCGACGTGATCGTCGCGGGTGCACAGATCCTCTTGCAGGTCATGGAGGTCTTCGACGCGGCGGAGGTGCTCGTCTCGGAGAAGGACATCCTCGACGGCCTCGTGATGGGCCTGCTAGACACCCCCTGAGCCCTGTTATCCCTCCAGCCAGACGACACCGTCGCTAGAGGGCTGGCCGCTGTAACGAGGCCGGCTCTCACTACCAGGCGTAGTCCTCCGGGGCGGGATCGTGTCCGGGCCAGATCTCGTCGAGCGCAGTCAGTTCTTCATCTCCGAGCTCGATCTCGAGGGCGCGCTGCGAACCGTCGAGCTGCTCTTTCGTCCTGGGTCCGATGATCGGTGCGGTGACGGCCGGCTGGTGTAAGAGCCACGCGATCCCAACGTCCGCCGGCTGCTCGCCGAGCTCGGCGCAGAACTTCTCGTATCTCTCCACCTGTGACTGGTGCTCCTCGAGGAACTCCGCCGAACGGCCGGTCCTTCGCCGGCTCCCCTCTTGCTCTTTCGCCAGCACACCGGCGAGCATCCCGCCGTGTAGCGGGCTCCAGGGGATGACGCCCAATCCGTAGTCCTCGCACGCAGGCAGGACCTCGAGCTCGACCTGCCGGTGCGCAAGGTTGTAGATGGACTGCTCGGAGGTGAGCCCCATGAAACCGAGCCGGTCCGCGGCCTCCTGCGCCTTTGCGATATGCCAACCCGCGAAGTTGCTGGAGCCCGCGTAGATGATCTTGCCCTGCTGGCGCAAGATCGCCATCGCCTCCCAGATCTCCTCCCACGGGGTGGTCCGGTCGATGTGGTGCATCTGATAGAGGTCGATGTGGTCCGTCTGAAGCCGCTTGAGTGACGCGTCACAGGCCTTGCGAATGTTCAGAGCCGAAAGGAACGTGTCGTTCGGCCAGTCGCTCATCGAGCCGTACAGCTTCGTGGCGATGACCGTGCGTTCTCGGCGCCCGCCACCCTGAGCGAACCAGCGCCCGACGATCTGCTCGGTGATGCCTTCGCCCTTCATCCATCCGTAGACGTTGGCGGTGTCGAAGAAGTTCAAGCCCAGCTCGTGTGCGCGGTCCATGATCGAGTGGGAGTCTTCTTCGGTGGTCTCCGGCCCGAAGTTCATGGTGCCGAGGCAGAGCCTCGAGACCTGGAGCCCGCTGCGACCGAGATGTTTGTATTCGATGACGATCTCCTTCGTTGTCTGTGGGAGAACCTAGCAGGGGTGTGACCCAACGCTGGCACAAGCGACATTGGCTCGCGCCGGCCGATCTCTCGGGGGTTCGCGGTAGCCTCCAGACGATGACTCAAGACAGGTTCGCCTGGGAACCGACGGCCGACTACATCGAGAACGCGAATGTAACGAGGCTGATGCGCGCTCATGGGATCGATGACTTTCACGACCTCGTGAAACGTTCGCAGGACGACATCGAGTGGTTCTGGGACGCGGCCATCAAGGACCTGGGGATCGAGTTCTCCACGCCGTATGAGCGGATACTCGACGCTTCCGCGGGTCCCGAATGGCCGAAGTGGTTCGTCGGCGCCACCGTCAACCTGACCTACAACTGCGTTGACCGGCATGCCCGCGCGACTCCGGCCGCCCCCGCCATCATCTGGGAGGGCGAGGAGGGTGCCACCCGAACGATCGACTACGCGCAGCTCGAGTCGGATGTGAACCGGGTCGCCAACGGCCTGAAAGAGCTGGGGATCGGCGTCGGGGACGCGATCGGCGTCTACATGCCAATGGTCCCCGAGGCGGTCGTGGCCGCCTATGCGGCTGCGAAGATCGGCGCGATCTACCTGCCTATCTTCTCCGGTTTCGGTGCCCCGGCCATAGCAACGCGGCTTCAGGATTCCGGCGCCAAGGTTCTGATCGCGGCGGACGGGTTCTACCGGCGCGGTGGGAAAGTGTCGATGAAGGCGACGGCGGATGAGGCTGTGGAGCAGTCTCCCTCCGTCGAGCATGTCGTGGTCTTCCGTCGGTTTCCCGACGACGACTGCGCGTTCGGCTCGAAGGACCTGTCATGGGAGGACGCGTTCGGTCGCCGATCTGCCCAGCTGGATGCGCCGGCGCTGGAGCCCGAAACCCCATTCATGATCGCCTATACCTCCGGCACAACAGGTAAGCCGAAGGGAAGCGTGCACGTACACGGAGGCTTCCTCGTCAAGATCGCGCAGGAGGTCGCGTATCAGCTCGACATCAAACAGGACGAGGTCCTGTACTGGGTCACCGACATGGGCTGGATCATGGGCCCGCTCGAGATGGTCGGTGGCCATGCGGCTGGCGCTGCTGTGCTGATGTACGAAGGCGCGCCGAACTACCCGAAGCCGGACCGTCTGTGGGACATGTGCGCGCGGCATGGTGTGACGATCCTGGGCGTATCTCCGACCCTCGTGAGGGCTTTGATGCCGGCGGGCGAAGAAGTGGTCCGGGCGCACGATCTGTCCAAGTTACGGATCCTCGCTTCGACCGGCGAGCCCTGGAACCCTGAGCCCTATCGGTGGTACGCCAGGGTCGTTGGCGGAGACCGGTGCCCGATCATGAATCTTTCCGGCGGGACGGAGGTCGGCGCCTGCTTCCTCGGTGCGTCCCCCGTGATCCCCACGAAGGTTTGCTCCCTCGGCACGCCCTCTCTGGGGATGGCGATGGATGTTTTCGACCCCGAGGGTGAACCTGTGCGCGGAGAGGTGGGAGAGCTCGTTTGCACCAAGCCGTGGCCCGCGCAAACGCGAGGCTTCTGGGGGGCAGAGGAGCGCTATCTGGACACGTACTGGTCGCGGTGGCCCGGCGTATGGGTGCACGGTGACTGGGCTTCGATCGATGAAGACGGCTTCTGGTTCTTGCACGGGCGCTCGGATGACACCCTCAACATCGCGGGGAAGCGGATCGGTCCGGCCGAGTTCGAGTCGGCGGCGGTGGATCACCCGGACGTGATCGAATGCGCGGCCGTCGGTATCCCCGACGAGGTCAAAGGAACGGCCGTGTGGTGCTTCTGCATCCTCCGCCCCGGCGCGCAACCCGGCGATGGGCTGGCCGCCGCCATCAAGAAGGTCATCTCGAGAGAGTTGGGCAAGGCTTTCGCACCGGCTGCCATCCTGTTCGTCGAGGAGCTGCCCAAGACGCGATCCGCCAAGATCTTGAGGCGTGCGATCCGCGCGAAGGTGCTCGGTGAGGACCCCGGGGACATGTCCTCGCTCGAGAACCCGAGTGCTCTTGAGGCGATCGAGAAGTCTCTGCCGTGACCATCATCTACCTCGTGCGCCATGGAGTGACGTCCCACACCGGGCACAAGCTGTCGGGATGGATGCCGGATATCCACCTGACCGACAAGGGGAGGGCTCAGGCGGAGGTGGTGGCCGACCGGCTGGCGTCGGTCCCGTTCAAAGCGGTCTACTCCAGTCCGATCGACCGCACCATGGAGACGGCGCGCCCCATAGCCGCCCGTCACGGCCTTCCCGTCCGCTCGCGCCGCTACATCGGCGAGGTGGAGTTCGGCAGATGGGAGGACCGGTCGTTCAAGACCTTGCGACGGACCAAGCTCTGGGGCAGGGTTCAGAGATTCCCGTCCGGAGCCCGTTTTCCCGAAGGCGAGACCTTGCGCGAGGTCCAGGTACGTGCCGTGGACGAGATCGAGCGGATCAGAGCGGAACACCCTCGGGACACGGTTTGTTGTGTCTCACATGCGGACGTCATCAAGTTGGTACTGGCGCACTACATGGGTCTCCACATCGACCTCTTCCAGCGTCTGGACGTGGGCCCCGCGTCCACCTCGGTCATCGCGGTCGGAGAGGACGGTTCCATGGTGCTCGCCATGAACGTCCCGTCCCCGTTGCCCGAGGTTCCGTCGTGAACGGTTCGTCATTCGCGCCCGAGGTTTTCACGGCCGACTACGTCGGCAAACCCGGCGAGCGCATCTTCTACCTTCAAGCCAGGGCGGTCTCCGGCGCTCACACGTACGTCGCCGAGAAACAGCAGATCTCCGTCCTTGCTGAGAAGTTAAAGGAGCTCTTGCTGATGGTGGATTCCAACGACACGGTTGGATCGGCCGTTCCGGAACGCGATCCCGCGCTTGCGATCGAGGAGCCAGTCGAGCCCGAGGCGCGTTTGGGCGCCATCGGGCTCGCCTTCGAGGAAGCAGAAGATGCCGTGATCGTCTTTCTTCAACCGGCGGATGACGCGGAGGTCGAAGAAGGTGAGGATGATGCCAGCGAGGAAGAGTTCGAGCTGCGAATCAACCTTCGTCGCGACCAGGCAAGATCGTTCGTGCTTCACGTAGCCGCCATCGTTTCCGAAGGGCGCCCGACCTGCCAGTTGTGCGGGTTGCCGATGGATCCAGAAGGCCATCGATGCCCGGCGTCGAACGGCCACCGACTGGGAGGTTGACGCGGTCATGCCTTCAGCGGGGTCGGCGACCGAAATGACCCTCGAAACCCTGCGCAGCGGAAAGATCGATGTCCTCGGCCACCTCCCATACTCCTCGAACTACGTTTTCCTCGCCCGGCTTCAACACGGGAACCACCATGTGCTGGCCGTCTACAAGCCGCAGCGAGGGGAGCAACCTCTGTGGGACTTCCCCGAGGGAACGCTGGCGGCGAGAGAAGTGGGGGCCTTCGTCGTCAGTGAGGCCGCGGGGTGGGGACTCGTTCCCCCCACGGTGCTGCGCGATGACGCGCCTATGGGTCCAGGATCATTTCAGGAATTCATCGAGCACGATCCCGAGCGCCATTTCTTCACGCTAGCGGAGGAACGGTTCGATGAGTTCAAGGCTTTCGCCGCGCTGGATGCGGTGATCAACAACGCCGACCGTAAGGGTGGACACGTTATCGAGGATCCTGATCGCCGGCTCTGGGGAGTCGATCACGGACTGTCATTCAACCTCGCTCCGAAACTCCGCACGGTCATCTGGGCCTTCGCCGGAGAGCCGATCGACGCCCCCAACCGGCAGCTCATCGAGTCGCTCGCCACTGGGTTCTCGACTCAGCAAGGGTGGGGGGTGGAACTGGGCGAGCTCCTATCACCTGCGGAAGCTCGAGCGACATTCGAGCGCGCCACCGGCCTCCTCGAGGAGGGTGTTTTCCCTTGTCCGGAGACCTCACACCATCTTCCGTGGCCGTTGGTCTAACGCGTATCCTGAAGCCCGCGCCCGGGTGGTGGAATCGGCAGACACTGGACCCTTAAAAGGTCCTGGCCTTCGGGCCGTGTGGGTTCAAGTCCCACCCCGGGCACGCTGTGATGTCGCGGGGCATCGTGGACGGATGTCGCGGAGCATAGTGGACACCTAGCCGGAACCTCGAGGCTGGTAATCCCTGCTCGGATCGAGGGCCAGCTCCCGCAACAGTTCACCTTGC
>Ga0183260_10001065_pt1 | contig 23366 bp, 20 predicted proteins | sample AntDrymUQ4972206_2_FD_129768 | JGI IMG/M metagenome (GOLD analysis project Ga0183260, IMG submission 129768) | Polar desert sand microbial communities from Dry Valleys, Antarctica - metaG UQ497 (22.06) (version 2) (version 2) | ecosystem: Environmental > Terrestrial > Soil > Desert | place... | reverse complement strand
GTGAGGTAGTCGAGCCCGACATCGAGCAGGAAGCGCAGTCGCTCGTGGATCTCCTTCAGGACCCGCTCACCGATCTGGCGCTCCCGGGGGGTCAGGTCGAGGTCGGACAGATAGAGCGCCGCCTCGGCGATGGGGAGAGCGCAGACCTCGGCGATGTTCTTCACCCTCCCGTCGGCTGACTCGGTGGTAACCGCGAGCGAAATCGGCTTGAGCCGGGCACCACCGCACACGGGACAGGGGACCTCGCGCATGAAGCCCTCGAAGCGCTCCCGACTGGTGTCGGACTCGGCCTCTCGGTGCCGGCGCTCGATGTAGGGCACCACGCCCTCGAACGACGTGTAGTAGGAACGCTCGCGCCCGTACCGGTTGCGGTAGCGCACGTGCACCTGCTGCTCGTGCCCGTGGAGCAAGGCGGCTCGGACCTCTGTGGGCAGCTTCTCGAACGGCTTGCGGATCGAGAAACCCAGCTCGTCGCCCAGCGCACCGAGCAGTCGGGCGAAGTATTCGGAGACGTGAGCCGCGGCCCACGGCGCGATAGCACCGTCGGCCAACGACATGCCGGGGTCGGGGACGACCAGCTCGGGATCGACCTCCATCCGCGTGCCCAGCCCATGACACTCGGCGCAAGCACCGAATGGGGAGTTGAACGAGAACGACCGCGGCTCGAGCTCGTCGGAGTCGAGATCGTGGTCGTTGGGACAAGCCAGCTGCTCGGAGAACCGCAACTCCCGGCCGGGAGCGTCAGCCGGCAGGTCGACCAGGTCGAGCACGACGATCCCCCCCGCGAGACCCAGCGCAGTCTCGATCGAGTCGGTAAGTCGGCGCTTTGCGCTCGCCTTGACCGCCAGCCGGTCGACCACCACCTCGATAGTGTGTTTGCGCTGCTTGTCCAGCTGCGGTGGCTCGGACAGGTTGAACGCCTCCGCGTCGACCCGGACCCTGCTGAAGCCCTGGGTCTGCAACTGGCGGAACAGGTCGGCGTACTCACCCTTGCGACCCCGGATGATCGGGGCCAGCACCTGGAACCGATTGCCTTCGGGCAGCTCCAGCACCCGGTCCACGATCTGCTGCGGTGTCTGGCGCGAGATGCGCTCGCCGCACACCGGGCAGTGCGGGCGGCCCGCGCGGGCAAAAAGCAGCCGCAGGTAGTCGTACACCTCGGTGATCGTGCCCACCGTTGACCGCGGGTTGCGTGACGTCGACTTCTGATCGATGGAGACTGCTGGCGACAGGCCCTCGATGAAGTCGACATCGGGCTTGTCCATCTGGCCGAGGAACTGCCGCGCGTACGCCGACAGCGACTCGACGTAGCGACGCTGGCCCTCGGCGAAGATGGTGTCGAACGCGAGACTCGACTTGCCCGAGCCGGACAGCCCCGTGAACACGATCAAGGCGTCGCGGGGAAGGTCCAGCGAGATGTCCTTGAGGTTGTGCTCGCGGGCGCCACGGACGATGAGACGGTCGGCCACGAGGTGGGTTCTCCCGGTCGGTCGAAGGCGGAACGATCGCTGCAGTCATGCTAACGAGCCGCTCCGACACCCGCCGCCCCACACAACCCGCCGAGCTGTCACTGCTAGATCAGGCGCTGACCTGGTCTGGTAGTGACAAGTCGGCGGTGTGGCTTCCAGGCGGCTCGCGTACGGTGACGCACATGACTTACTCGGGCAAGGTGACGGTGGGCGGGACGCCGGACGTGCGGGAGCTGACCGACCTCATCATCACGAAGATCGCCGTGGGGCCGATGGACAACAACGCCTACCTGCTGCGGTGTCGCGACACCGACGAGCAGTTGCTCATCGACGCCGCGGACGAGCCGGAGACGCTCCTGGGGGTGATCGGTCGCGACGGTCTGCGGCGGATCGTCACGACGCACCGGCACGGCGACCACTGGCAGGCGCTGCCCGCGGTGCGCGATGCGACGGGGGCCATCACGGCGGCCGGCGAGGACGACGCCGACCACCTGCCCGTGGCCGTTGCGGAACGCGTCGTCGACGGCAACCGCGTACCCGTCGGTCGGTGCCCGCTCGAAGTGATCCATCTGGTCGGTCACACGCCGGGGTCGATCGCGCTCCTCTACGACGACCCGGAGGGTGCGCCGCACCTGTTCACCGGTGACAGCCTCTTCCCTGGGGGTCCGGGCCGGACAACACGTTCGGAAGACTTCAGGTCGCTTATCGACGACCTCGAGACGAAAGTGTTCGACCGGTTGCCCGACGAGACGTGGATCTACCCCGGCCACGGCGCCGACACGACCCTCGGCGCGGAACGTCCACAGCTGGCGGAGTGGCGCGCCCGCGGATGGTGACTGCTCAGGGGGTGCCGGGGAATCGGGCGAACCCTCGCTGCCCGCTGCCACCCACTCGGGTGAAGTCACCGCCGATGTCGAGTGAGTCCGGGGTGGCTGTGATGGTCCAGACACCGAAGGGACCGTTCGCGCCGGGGTTCCAGCTGGTCACGACGCCATTGCTCGGGTCGAACGATGCCAGGGCGACCCGGTCCACCTTGGCTTCAGGCAGGGTGTTGAAGTGGCCGCCGATATACACCTCGTCCGAGGTGGTCGCGATCGCTTGCACATCGCCACCGGTACGCACGCGGTACGCCGGCGAGTTGCGCAGGGCGGGGTCGTAGGCGTACGTCCGGTTGTTGGTCGAGCTGAAGAACACCCGGCTGCCGTCCGGAGTCGGGTCGAGCGCGATCACAACACCGCCGTCGGTCGGTGCGAAAGCAGTGGCGGTTCCGGTGGCAGCGTTGAGCTCGGCAATGCCCGGACGGGCAGCGCCGGCGATATTGCTGAAGGGACCTCCTGCATACACCTTCGAACCGTCCGGGGAGACACCGACCGCTCGGACGGTGGCGTTGGGGCGAGGAGCGAAGGACCCGTCGACGACGCCCGTTGCCTGGTCCAGCAATGCAAGCCGGTTGATGTCCTGTCCACCGATCCGCGAGAAGCTTCCCGCGACGTACAAGCGTCCAGACGATGTCGCCAGTCCACGCACCAGGTTGTTACCCGCCTTGGTCTTCCAGCTGGTGAGGAGAGCACCGCTGACCGGGTCGACCGCTGCGAGGCGTGCGTGCGCGGTTCCGCCGACATTGGTGAAGCCACCACCGAGGAAGATCTTCGAACCGTCATCGGAGGCCGCCACCGCATAGACGATGCCGTCGACCGACGGGTCCCACGCTGGGTCGACGGTGCCGTCCGCGCGGATCGCCGCGACGTTCGACCGCGGTAACCCGCCGGCGGTGGTGAACTGGCCACCGATGATGGTCCTGTCACCGACCTGCGCCGTGGCATAGACCACCCCGTCTACCTCAGCCGTGTTCTCCGGCACTGTTCCAGTACTGGCGACCGCACTCGGTGAGACGAACATGGTTGCCGCGACCGCGACAGCGGGCAGCACAGCGACGGCCAGACGATGTAGCACAGACATGATGAAAAACCCCCGAGAAGCCAAAGTGCGCGAGCTGCGCCGGCAGACGGAGTCTACGGGTGACCGTCAGCCAAAAATCCGGCAAACCCGATAAACTGACGCACCGTACGCATGCTCTCACAGTGCGTCATATCGCCACCCGGGGATGCCTGACCGCTTCCTGCGGTTCGGGCCCAATTTAGGACTTCTCCGGACCACCTTCCGTCACGGATTGCATACTTTGGGTAATGAAGAGGAAGTTAGGCGTGGTCACGAGTCAGCCGACCACGGCTCGGCGCCGGCTGCCCACGTGGGTACCGCAGGGCAGCACGCTGTCGGACGAGGTCTGGGCGACGCGCCATCACTGGGTGATGGCGCTCCTCGTCGTACAGGCGGTGGGGCTGCTGCCGTACGGACTCGTCCGCAACTACTCGCTGACCGACTCGCTGCTCCAGGCCGCGTTGCCGCTTGCCATGGCCGCATGGGCATCGGTGAGTTGGTTGTCCAATGTGACCCGCGCCTCGGTCGCAGCGGTCGGTCTCATGGTCGAGTCGGGAATCATCGTGCATCTCTCTGGCGGTGTCATCGAGGCGCACTTCCACTTCTTCGTCATGGTGCCGATCGTTGCCCTGTACGAAAGCTGGATCCCGTTCGGCCTCGCCGTCGGGTACGTGCTGTTCCAGCACGGAATCGTCGGGACCCTGGACAGCTCGTCGGTCTACAACCACGACAGCGCCCAATCGTCACCATGGACATGGGCCGGCATTCACGCTGGCCTCTTCGCCTTCGCCTGCCTCGGTGCGCTCGCCCACTGGACCTTGCACGAGCACGCCCGCCAGGTGAGAGAGCAACTGAAGCAAGCCATCGAACAGGACGCCCTCACCTCGCTGCCCAACCGCACTGGGCTCAAACGGCTCGGTCAGGAGGCCATCGGGCACGGTGACCCCATCAGCGTTCTGCTCATCGACCTCGATGGTTTCAAGGATGTCAATGACACCCTCGGGCACGCCGGCGGCGACCTCCTGCTGGCACAGGTCGCCACTCGGCTCCGGACGGTTCTCGACGTCCGCGACGTACTCGGCCGACTGGGCGGCGATGAGTATGTCGTGTTGCTGCCGCGTTGTGGACCCGAAGGAGCCCGCGCGATCGCCGACCGGCTGCGGGCTTCTCTGACCGAGAACTTCGCGATCCACGACCTGCGGATGGATATCAACGGCAGTGTCGGCATCTCCAGCTGGTCACCCAGCTCGCCGGATCCGGAGAACGCGGCAGCGGTTGAAATCATGACCGAGCTGCTGCGGCAGGCTGATGTGGCGATGTACGTCGCCAAGCAGGACCGCAGCGGCACCGCACGCTATGAGCCGGTCCAGGATCACGAGGCGCGTCGCCGCCTCACGTTCATCAGCGAGTTGCGCCGCGCCATCGACTCCGACGAACTGGTCGTGTACTTCCAGCCGAAGATCAGTCTTGCCAGCGGCTCGGCCTCCGGTCTCGAGGCACTGGTCCGGTGGCAACACCCGGAACGCGGCTTGATCGGGCCCGGCGACTTCATCCCCACCGCGGAGAGGACCTCGCTCATCGACTCGCTGACCGAGGTTGTCCTCGACAAGGCGCTGGCTGCGGTGCGCCAATGGCATGACGCAGACGTCCTTCTCGGTGTCTCGGTCAACGTCTCGCCGCACTCCTTGACAAACCGGCAACTGGTGCACACCGTCGACCGCCTGCTTCACCGGTACGACCTCGAGCCGCGGTGGCTGTGCCTGGAGATCACCGAGGAGGTCCTCCTCGTCGACGACGACGGCGCCCTGTTCCTGCTGCGGGAAATGCAACAGCGCGGAGTTCTGATCGCCATCGACGACTACGGAAGCGGCTATGCCTCGATGTCGTACCTGCAACGACTGGCGGCGGACGAACTGAAGATCGACCGCAGCATTGTCGGAGGTCTCGGGGCGCAGGAACCAAGCCCGGTCCAGCAACGGTCCGCTGCCGACTACGGACTTGTCATCGTGCGATCCACTATCGAGATGGGACACAGTCTCGGTCTGCGGGTGGTAGCCGAGGGCGTCGAGAGCGCAGAGGCGATGGCCACCCTTACGGCGGCTGGCTGTGACGAGGCGCAGGGGTATCTGATCGCCCGGCCGATGCCCGCCGATGACGTGTTGCCTTGGCTTCGGACGCGCGCGCCGATCCGGCCCGCACTCCAGCGACTCGGCGCCTCCTAACCTCCTAGCCGCACCGCACCGTCACCCGGCGCGGATCGCCCGATGGTTGTGCACAGAGGTGGACAAACCCTCAGAATCCGCGCGTGTGGCGGTGGGCGGCCCTTGCCCATGAGGCCGTGATGGTCGAGGGTGTGAGCATCAGCTCGAGCCAGGAGGCAGCCGCGATGTCACACCAGGTCAGCGCCGAGCAGGGATCTCCCACGGACCAACCGGAGCTGCGGCGGGTGATGGGGCCCCGACTGCTGCTGCTCTTCATTATCGGCGACATCCTCGGCACCGGCGTGTACGCGTTGACGGGCCAGGTTGCTGCAGAGGTCGGCGGTGCCGCCTGGTTACCGTTCCTGGTGGCGTTCGGGGTGGCGCTGCTGACCGCGTGCTCGTACCTGGAGCTGGTGACGAAATATCCCCAGGCCGCCGGGGCAGCGCTCTACACTCACAAGGCGTTCGGCATCCACTTCGTGACGTTCCTGGTGGCCTTCACGGTGATGTCGTCGGGCATCACGTCGGCGTCCACGGCGTCCCAGGCCTTTGCGGCCAACCTCATCGAGGGCTTTAAGCTTGACTGGGGGACCAGCGGCATCCTGCTCATCGCGCTGGCGTTTATGGTGCTGGTCGCGGCGGTCAACTTCCGCGGTGTCGGCGAGAGCGTCAAGGCAAATGTGGTGCTCACACTGATCGAGCTGTCGGGGCTTCTCATCATCATCTTCATCGGCTTCTACGCCTTCACCGGTGGTGACGCGGACTTCTCGCAGGTCACCGCCTTCGAGACCGCCGAGGACAAGAACGTCTTCGTCGCCATTACCACGGCCACATCATTAGCGTTCTTCGCCATGGTGGGCTTCGAGGACTCCGTGAACATGGCCGAGGAGACGCGCGACCCCAGCCGCATCTTCCCCAAGGTGATGCTGACCGGCCTGACCATCACCGGCCTCGTGTATGTGCTGGTGTCGATCACAGTGGTGTCGCTCGTCCCCATCGGTGAGCTCGCGGACAGCGACACCCCACTGCTGCTCGCGGTCGAAGCCGGTTCGCCGGACTTCCCGATCGACCGGCTGTACCCGTTCATCGCGATGTTCGCGGTCGCCAACTCCGCGCTGATCAACATGCTGATGGCCAGCCGACTGCTCTACGGCATGGGCAAGCAGGCGGTGCTGCCGCCGGTGTTCAGCACGGTGCACCGGGAACGCCGTACCCCCTGGGTGTCGATCCTGTTCACCACCGCACTCGCGTTCGGGCTCATCTCGTATGTCAGCACGACGAGCGAGGAGTCGATAACGACGCTGGGCGGTACGACCTCGCTGCTGCTGTTGTCCGTCTTCACCGTTGTCAACATTGCCGTACTGGTCCTGCGTCGCGACTACGTCGACCATGACCACTTCCACGCTCCGACAGCGCTGCCCGTGCTCGGCGCCTTCGTCTGCGCCTACCTCGTCACACCGCTGTCGGGACGGGAGAGCAAGGTCTATCAGGTCGCCGGACTCCTGCTTGCCATCGGGATCGTGCTGTGGGTCATCACCTGGTTCACCAACCGGGCTCTTGGTACCCGCCGTACCTCCGTGCACGACCCGTCCGACCTGTCGTGATATCTGCTCTGGACGAGCTCGCGGAGGCGCATCGGGCAACCATCTCGGTCTGGATGGGCGGGCTGGACGGAGCGGTGTGGTTGTCCCGTGACGCCGACGCCGTCCACCACCCGGCGAGCACGGTCAAGCTGCCGCTGCTGGTGGCGCTCTACCGCGCTGCCGACTCGGGCGGGTTGGACCTCGACGAGGAGATACCGGTACGAGACACGCTGCTGTCGGTAGTGCCCGGCCAGACGTACCAGACCACCCAGGACTACGACCAGGACGACGAGGTCTGGGATCGGCTCGGTTCGACCGCGTCGTTGCGGTGGCTCGGCGATCGGGCCATCATCCGCTCCAGCAATCTGGCCACGAACCTGCTGATCGACCGAGTCGGGGTCGAGGCGGTCAACGCCGTCTACGACGACCTCGGCACTCCGGCTTCGCGGCTGGCGCGCGCCATTCAGGACGCACCGGGTGCTGACGCCGGCCTCGACAACACCGCGACCGCGGCCGACATGGCCGCCATCCTGCGCGCGGTGGGCTCCCGTACGGCTGCCTCCCCGGCGGCCTGCGAGCAGATCGAGGCGGTACTGGCCCAGTGCGAGGACAATGAGGGACTCCCCGCCGGTCTGCCGGACGGTTGTTACGTCGCGCACAAGCCGGGTTGGATCGACGAGGTGTGCCACGACGTCGGGATCGTCCGCCCGACCGGGGCGACGCCTTTCGTGCTGGCGGTGATGACCGGCGCACCGTTGCCGGAGGCGGCGGGATTCGGACTCGTCGCCGACGCGGCCGCGATGTGCTGGCAGAGCCGGCGGGAGCTGGCCGAGCAGACTCTCGCATGACGATCGCAGCCGTGCGCTGCCATTCGGTCAGGGCTGCGCTGCACACCCCATTCGTGACGGCGCTTCGGCGTACCAGTGTGGTCGAATCCCTCCTCGTGGAGGTCGTCGACAGCGACGGGTGTCACGGCTTCGGGGAAGCCCCGCAGGTCTGGGCGGTGACCGGCGACTCGGTTGCCGGGTCACGTGCTTGCGTCGACGGCCCGCTCAGCACCGTGCTCGTCGGTGCCGATCCCGACGACTTGAACTCGACCCTGCGCCGGGTCAGCGACGCGGCGGTGGGCAACATGGCGGCCAAGTCGGCCGCCGATGTTGCGCTGCACGACCTCGTCGCCCGGCGGCTGGGCATCCCGCTGACGCGACTGCTCGGCGGCGTGACGCACCGGGTGCCCACCGACGTCAGCGTCGCCGCCGGTGACGTTGCACAGGTGACCGAGGCAGCACAGACTCGGGTGGCCGAGGGCTTCGACGTGCTCAAGCTCAAGGTCGGTGCCAGCGCGGACGATGACGCCAACCAGGTGCTGGCCGTCCGCCAGGCGGTGGGACCGCAGCCGAGACTTCGGCTCGACGCCAACCAGGGCTGGTCCCCGCGGGAGGCGGTTCGGGTGATCTCGGAACTGGAAGACGCCGGCACGGACATCGAGCTGGTCGAGCAACCGGTACGCGCCGACGACATGGCCGGGCTCGCCTGGGTGACCGACCGGGTCCAGACACCGGTGATGGCTGACGAGTCTGTTTTCGGTCTTCGTGACCTGCTGCGGCTGATCGATCGGCGCGCAGCGGACTCGGTCAACGTCAAGCTCGCCAAGTGTGGCGGCCTGGCACCTGCCCGGACTCTGTTGGGGCTGGCTCGCGCCCACGACATGGGGACGATGGTCGGGTCGATGATGGAAACCCACGTCGGGGTCGGCGCGGCGGCCAGCCTGGTGGCCGCCGTCGGCACCACAACTATCAGCGACCTGGACGCAGCGTGGTGGGTCGCCAACCCCCCGGTGGTCGGCGGCGTGCGCTATGAAGGAGCGACCGTGGTGCTCCCCGACGCACCCGGTCTCGGCATCGAGCTCGAGTCGTGAGCGATCTGGCAGTCGCTGTGCCGGTTGCCACGGTGTGGACCGGGCCGGAGGCCCCGCGCGAGATCGACGCCCCGGCGGTGCGCGACGCTCCCGATGTCGACGCGTGGGCCCAGAGCATGGACGTGGTTGCCCGGCAGGGCCTGCATGGCCGGACGCTGACCCAGGCGTTGCTCGGTGAGCCGGTCGACGTCGTGACCGAGCATGGCGACTGGGTAGAAGTCGTACTTCCCTGGCAGCCATCGGCCACGGATCCCCGCGGGTATCCCGGCTGGATCCGGCGGGCACATCTGGACTCGGCGCCGCAACTAGGGGCGGCGACTGTCGTCGTCACTGCGGCCACCGCGAGAATGGACATGTCGGAAGGCAGCGTTCTGGTGTCTTTCGGAACCCGGCTGCCGGTGCGCCATCGATCCGAGCACTCAGTCACGATCGAGACACCCGGGTCACGCACCGGTTCGCTGAGCACCGTCGACGTACAGCTTTACCGCCCAGACAGAGCGATCGAGACACCCGCGCTGATGGCGGCGGCCCGGCAGTTCCTCGGTCTTCACTACCTATGGGGCGGCACCAGCGCCTGGGGCCTGGACTGCTCAGGCTTCGTCCACCTGATCCACCGGACACACGGCGTCACCGTGCGCCGGGATGCGTACGACCAGCACGAGCAAGCCCGGCCGGTGCCGCTCGACCACGCCCGGACCGGCGACCTGTATTTCTTTGCCCGTCCTGGCGCGCGGGTGCATCATGTCGGGTTTGTCACCAACTCGAGCGGCGGGCCGCGCGCGATGCTGCACGCGCCAGAAAGCGGGAAACGGATCGAGGACGCGCCGCTGGCGCCGCATCGCCTCGGCTCCTTGCTGGCGGCGGGCCGGCTCCTCCCCCACCCCCCCAAGGGGGGTACTCAGGGTGACCTGACCTAGGGCAGGCGCAACACCTGCCCGACCTGAATCGAGTTGGGATTGCGGCCGATCACCTTGCGGTTGATGCGGTACAGCGCTCGCCACCCGCCGTCGATGTCCTTGCGTGCCGCGATCGCCGACAGGGTGTCACCGGCGCGAACGGTGTAGATCCGGTGGCGTGTCCCGTCGCGGGACGGGCGCTGTTTGCGATGGTCGCCACGATGCTTCGACAGGCTACCCGGACGCCCTGCGGCGTCGGCCTGGGTGAGACCGAGCCGAGATGAGCACGCGGGCCACGCTCCCCAGCCCTGCCCGTGCAGGACTCGCTGCGCGATCCGGACCTGATTGGTACGCGAGGCCAGATCAGCGCGCGAAGCGTACTTACCCCCACCGAACGCCCGCCAGGTGGAGTACGAGAACTGCAGGCCACCGTAGTAGCCGTTCCCGGTGTTGATGTGCCAGCGCTTGCCGGACTCGCACTGGGCAAGCCTGTTCCAGGTGCGATCGCTGGCGGCGTCGGCGTGGCCAGCGAGCGTCAGCGGTGCGGACACTGCGAGCGCGGTGAAAGTTGCTGCGAGAACAACGCGTACGGGGCGCCGGCGCGGCTTGCGCGCGCCAGGCAATGACGGGGAGACCACGAGGGGCCCTTCCTGCCGCCTGTGAGGTTAGCTGTCGGGTTCGGGCTGGAAGGCGCCCGGCCGCTGTCGCGGCTTCACCCCTGACGAGCACCACCGAGGTGGGCGGGCTCGCCGATGGTGGGTTCCCCACTCCCGCTCGAGTGCATGATTCAGTCGGGTGGCGACCCTCGGCGAGCGGGATTCGGCGTTCCGGGGGTCGACGTCGCGGCCAATCTAGGCGCGCCTGACGCAGGCGCACAACTCGGGCTCAAAGCGGGGCGCCGGCATCTCGGACCGCGGACGGGTCCTTACGCGACTTGCGGATGCTGGCGACCGTCGTGACGACCAGCGTGGCAATGATGACGCCGAGGCTCAGCAGGGTGGGGATCTCGGGCACCGGCACATGCTCCCCGCCGTTGATGAACGGCAGCTCGTTCTCGTGCAGGGCAGTCAAGACAAGCTTGACGCCGATGAACGCGAGAATCGCCGACAAGCCGAGGGACAGGTAGATCAGCCGCTTCAGCAGCCCGCCCAGGAGGAAGTAGAGCTGTCGCAGGCCCATGAGCGCGAAGACGTTGGCCGTGAGCACCAGGTACGGCTCGCGTGTCAGCCCGTAGATCGCCGGTATCGAGTCGAGTGCGAACACCACGTCGGTGGAGCCGAGCGCGACCATCACGATCAGCATCGGGGTGATCACCCGTTTGCCCTGCTCCTTGACGGTCAGCTTGACGCCGTTGTACTCGTCGGTCGCCGGGAGGTGCTGCTGTACCCAGCGGATGACGGCGTTCTCCTTGTAGTCGCTCGCGTCGTCTTGGCCATGACGCACCAAGGAGATGGCGGTGTAGACCAGGAACGCGCCGAAGATGTAGAAGATCCAGGCGATCTGCTGGATGGCCACGGCGCCAATCGCGATGAAGATTCCGCGAAAGACCAGGGCCAAGATGATGCCGATCAGCAACGCCTCCTGCTGATACTCCCGAGGCACCTGGAAGCGGCTCATGATGATCAAGAAGACGAACAGGTTGTCGACCGACAAGCTGTACTCGGTCAGCCAGCCGGCGTAGAACTCACCGGCGTACGAGCCGCCGTACTGGAACCAAATGTACAGGCCGAACAACAACGCCAGCGTGGTGAAGAAGCCGATCGCGATGGCGCACTCGCGCATCGACGGCTCGTGGGGGCGGCGGCCGATGATGAGAACGTCAACGGCGAGCACGCCGATGGTGATACCGATCGTGGCCCACCAGGCGATGAGCGAGACATCCACGAAACTAGGCCCCTCCGGTAGACGGCACAGCGGTCACCGGAGGTCTCTCCCGCCCCAGTAGGGACCGGTGCCTCCGGACCACCCGAGGCGGACGTGTTGACGACGACACCGCGAAGGAATACTCCCCTCCGAGAAGCATCCTCGCAGGCTGGTGAGCCGAGCGCCAAACTGCCGTCCCGGCTCCCGGGTAGCGTGGCGTCGATGAAGCCGGTGCCGCTCCCCGTCGGGCGCGCGAAGCCACCACTGCTGCTCGAGGTCGACCTCACACGCGGGCTAGCCGACGCGCCGCCGACCTATCCGGTCGCCGCAGTGCGGCGGCGTCACCTGCCGTTGCTATCCGACACCGTGGCGGGTCTACGCCGCGCCATCGACGACCATGATGTCGCCGGGGTCGTGCTGCTGGTCGGCAAGGGGCCGGCGTCGGTGTCGCAGGCCGAGGAGCTCGGTGCCGCCCTGGCCGCGGTCGCTGCCTCCGGCAAGGCGACGGTGGCGTTCGCAGAGTCCTTCGGGGAGGCCGGGCCGGGGACAATGCCGTACTACCTGGCCGTCCACTGCGACCAGGTGTGGCTGCAGCCCAGTGGATCGGTGTCCCTCACCGGGGTCGCCCTCGATGTCACGTTGCTGCGGGGACTGCTCGACAAAGTGGGTGCCCGTCCCATGATCGGGCAGCGCCATGAGTACAAGTCCGCCGCTGATGCACTGACTCACACCCTGCTGACCGAGCCGAACCGGGAGATGACGCAACGGCTGGCCGACTCGGTCGTCGAGCAGGTCCAGGCGACCGTCGCCCGCAGTCGGCGGTTGACACCGAACGCTTTCGGTGCGGCGATGACCGCCGCCCCGCTCTCGGCAACCGAAGCAGTGACTCGTGGCCTGGTCGATCGATTGGCGTACCGCGACGAGGTCTACGCCGATCTGCGTCGCCGACTCGGCCACCGCGGCGAGCTGCGGTTGCTGTTCGCCCACCGGTACGCCAAGAAGCAGGCCGCTCGGCCGGTGGAGCAGGCGCGGGCCCGCCGCCGGCCGGTTGTGGCGGTGGTTCCAATACGCGGTGGCATCGCGTCTGGACACAGCCGCCCCGGCGGGCTGACGGGCCCGGTAGCAGGCTCCGACACGGTGGGAGCGGCCCTCCGGCAGTTGCACGAGGACGACGCGGTCAAGGCGGTTGTGTTGCACATCGACAGCCCCGGCGGCTCCTACGTGGCATCGGATGCTATTCGCCGCTCGGTATTGGCGCTGCGCGACACCGGCCGGCCGGTCATCGCCGCCATGGGTAGGGTCGCCGCCTCCGGCGGCTACTTCGTGGCGATGCCCGCCGAACGCATCGTGGCGTTGCCGAGCACACTCACCGGCTCCATCGGTGTGCTGGCCGGCAAGATCGTGGTGCACGAGACACTCGCCCGCCTCGGCGTCAACCGGGAGACGATCGGCTCCGGCCCGCAGGCCGAGATGTTTTCGACAAACCTGCCGTACGACGACGATCAGTGGCAACGGTTGCAGGACTGGCTGGATGCGGTCTACGACGATTTCACTGCGAAGGCGGCTGCGGACCGGGGGCTGCCGCTCGGCCAGCTGGAGCCGCTGGCCCGGGGTCGGGTGTGGACCGGCGCCGACGCACTGGAGCGCGGACTGATCGACGAGCTCGGTGGACTGGAGCACGCGGTCCGGCTCGCGACCCGGTTGGCGGGGCTGCGACGCAACGCGGTCCAGGTCCGCCGTCCCCATGCCGGCTGGAAGGATCGCATCCGGCCGCCGCAGTCGACCGACTCACCGGCGGCCGCCGCCGCGTACTCGTACTTGAGCCCGAGTGAGGAGCTGCTCCGCCTGCTCGGGGCGCCTGGGACCGGCGTCCTCTCGCTGCCCTGGGACCTGCGGCTGCACTGACCGTCCCCGAGGTCCCTCCGCCCGTCGATTGGCGCCAAGGGGTCGGCGACACGCCGATCGGCTCCGCCGGAAGGCGCCGATCAACGCTGTGCGGTGCGCGGATAGCTTGAGCACCATGCGCCGAGACAGCGTCCGATTCGGTTACTTCTTGTCCAGCGAGGAGTTCACGCCCGATGAGCTCGTCGCCCAAGCGCGGCTCGCCGAGGAGGCGGGCTTCGACGGCCTGTGGATCAGCGACCATTTCCACCCGTGGAACGACGAGCAGGGCCAGAGCCCGTTCGTGTGGTCGGTGATCGGCGCACTGTCCCAGGTCACGTCACTTCCGGTGACGACGGCCGTGACCTGTCCGACGGTCCGTACTCATCCCGCCATCATCGCGCAAGCGGCAGCGACGAGCGCGGCCATGCTCGGGGGACGCTTTGTGCTGGGCGTCGGCACCGGCGAGGCCCTCAACGAGCACATCCTCGGCGACGTCTGGCCGACCGTGGACGTCCGCCTGGAGATGCTCGAGGAGGCGGTCCAGGTCATGCGCGAGCTGTGGTCCGGGGACTTCGTTTCACACCGGGGGCGGCACTACACCGTGGACACCGCTCGCATCTATACCCTTCCCGCCGAGCCGCCCAAGGTGTATGTGTCGGGCTTCGGGCCGAAGGCGGTCGACCTGGCAGCTCGTATCGGGGACGGATACGTCGCGACGATGCCCGATCCCGACCTCATCTCGCGCTTCCGGGACAACGGCGGTGGCGACAAGCCGGCGCAAGGCGGGACCAAGGTCTGTTACGCGGACACCGAGGACGAAGGTGTGAAGCTCGCCCACCGACTGTGGCGGAACAGTGGCGTCCCGGGTGAGCTGTCACAGGTGCTGCCGTCGCCACGACACTTCGAGCAGGTGTCCGAGCTGGTCACCGAGGACATGACCCGCGAGTCGGTAGCGGCCGGGCCCGATCCCGACACACATGTGGCGGCGATCCAGCCGTTCGTCGAGGCCGGCTACGACGAGGTGCACATCGGCAACATGGGTCCGAATTGGGAAGGGTTCATGCGGCTCTATCGCGACTCCGTGCTTCCCCGCTTGCGGCAGGCCTGACCCACCCGAAGTTGTCAGTAGACACGCCGCACACTTGCGGCGTGTCTACTGACAACACGTTCGCGGCCGACGCTTGGCTATCGTACGGGCAGGTCTGCGCCACCCTGGAGCGAATGCAGCGTCAAGGACTCGTCGACGCGGTGACCGAGAACGCGTGGCCGGACCCGACCGCACGACGTTCCGGATGACCCGACAGGAACGCGAATCACTTACCGCGTGGCTGGCCGAGGTCGAGTCACCGGCGCCGTTCGTCGCGAACCCCCAGCGAAGTCATCAACCAGTCCCGGTTGCACCAAGGAGTCGTCGTTGCGCTGCTCGGCGAGTGCATTCCGCTGCTGGTGTCGCCGTTGCGGGACGCTAGCCGTCACCGCCGCGGTCACCGCCCATGCGCTGCTGTTCCTGCGCCGAAGCACTGACATCACCGAGCTGCGTATGGCCGCCTAACCCACCCCGGTGTTGTCAGTCGATCGGCGTCGCTACGCGCGCCGATCGACTGACAAGGTGCTAGAAGTTGAGGCCGTGTCGCTCGATGATCGGCATCGTGCGCTCGAAGTCGACTTCTGCCCCGTAACCAGCGGCGAGCGCAGCCATGGTCTCGGGATCGGGCTCCGTGTCGAGCGTGCCCAGCCGGCGGAACAACTCCTCGAGACCACCGGGCGAGATGATCTCAAGGATGCGCGCCGGCTCGTCGCCAGCGTTCCAGAATGTGTGCCACTGCGAACGCGGCTTGAAGATCAGGGTCCCGACGTCGGCGAAGACCTCCTCATCGCCGAGCAACGCTCCGACACGGCCCTGGAGCACATAGCTGTACTCGTCCTCGCGGGTGTGGCGGTGCAGCGGCGCAGCGAGGGCGCGCGGTGCCATGAGGTGCTCGACCAGGGCGAAGCCACCGCCCGAGTCCTCGGCACCGACCAAGAACCGATCCCGGACGCCATCCGGAGCCCCGAGGATCTGCCCGTCATCGCGACCCATCACATGTGCGCTCATAGGTCACGAAATTACGGACGTCGCCCCCATCGCGCCATTCCACAAAGGTGGCATCTTCGCCGGCGGGACCACACGTACGATGCCGGCATGAACGGGTCCGCCAAACGTCGAGCGAAGGACCGGATCGCCCACCTTGCGCGGCAGCACGTCGACCTCGCCACGTTTTGGCGCCAGTCCTCCGCCGCTGTCTCGAGCGCCGTGCCGCACTATATGGCGCCGTGTTGGTACACGCTGGACCCTGCGTCGCTGCTGGTCACCTCCCACTTCAGCGAAGACGTCCCGGAGATGCCCTCGGAGTGGCTGGCGCAGGAGTACTACGAAGACGACGTCAACAAGCTGGCCGATGTCGCTCGTTCGGAGCGGGGTATCTCCACGCTGCACGACGCAACCGGTGGCCACCCGAGCCGCAGTCCGCGCTGGCAGCAGAACATGGCATATGGCGGCGACCAGGAGATGGTTGCCGCACTGCGAACGCTGAAGGGTCAGGTCTGGGGCGCACTCGGCCTCTACCGAGGGGTGGATCAACCACTCTTCGATGCCGACGATAAAGATTTCATCCTCGCCATTGCACCGCACTTGGCGGAGGGAGCACGTCGGGCACTGCTAGTCGGCGAGGCGACGGACCCGGAGGGCGCTTATGCACCTGGCCTCGTCGTACTGACCGATCGTTGGGAGGTCGAGTCCACGACGGCCCGGGTCGAGCAGTGGCTCCGCGAACTGCCGGACGGTGACTGGGACGCGGGCCGGTTGCCGTCTTCGGTGCTGTCCGTCGCGGGTCAGGCACTGCGATCCGCTACGGACCCGACGTGCACAGAGGCCGCGGTGTCACGAGTCCTCGCCCGCTCAGGTACCTGGGTGGTACTCCACGGGGCGGCACTGGTCTCCGAGCGCACTCGCCGAGTCGCCGTCATCGTCGAGCCAGCTCACCCGGGCGCGCATCTCCCCGCTGCTCATGTCGGCCTACGGGCTGACCGAGCGCGAGCAGGATGTCACCCGGCTCGTACTGCAAGGCGAGCCCACCACCGAGATCGCCAGCCACCTGTCGGTCTCGCCTGCCACCGTGCAGCAGCACCTCAAGAGTGTCTTCGACAAGACCGGAGTACGCAGTCGTCGCGACCTCGTCGGCAAGGTCTTCTTCTCGTACTACGAACCGCGGGTGCGCGACAACGAGCACCGGGTTGTCGTCGACAAGGCGCTGCGCGGTGGCCCGCTCGAGAGCAGCAACACGTTGTCACGCTGAGATCAAGTCATGGCCTGATCTGCCAGTGACAACTCGCTAGTCGACGCAAAACTCGTTGCCCTCCGGATCGGCCATCACGATGCAGAACTCGCTGAGCAGCTCCGGCTCCACCCGCCGCAGCACGGCGGCGCCAAGACCGGTGAGGCGCGCCGACTCCGCCTCGATCGTCCGGCGCCGCTCGTCGCCCTGTAGCCCGACAGCGACGTGAACGTCGAGGTGCATCCGGTTCTTGGCCGTCTTGCCCTCCGGCACCCGCTGGAAGAAGAGCCGCGGCCGGATGCCCTCGGGGTCGATCACGGCCGCCCGGCTGTCTCGTTCCTCCTCGGGGACGCCCATCTGCTCTAGCAGCTGATCCCACGAGTCGAAGCCGTCCGGTGGTGCCTGCTCCTCGTAGCCGATCGCAGCGGCCCAGAACGCCGCCTGTGCCGCCGGGTCCGCGCAGTCGAAGGTGACCTGCAGCAGAGGTCCCATGGTCACTCCCTCATGTTCGCGGGCCGACGAGACTTCGGCAGTCGGGAGACGACGTAGTCGTACGAGGCGTCGATCAGCTCGCGGATCTCGTCGTCGCCCACGGCGCCGCCGGTGCGCACGGTGTTCCAGCCGGACCGGCCGATGTAGGGCATCACGCTGACATCATCGGGGAAGCGCTGCAGCAGCTCGTCGGCCACCTCCCGGGTTGGCCCGCACTTGAGACCGATCGAGCTGCCGTCACCGGAGCCGAGGAACGCGAAGATCTTGTCGCCCACCTTGGCGACAAGGTCGCCCTCCCACGGCTCGTCCTGCCAGGCACCGGGCTTGCCCAAGGCGTACGACAGCGAGTCGGACTGGTCACTCATGAATCGCCTCCGAGGCGTGCCCGTCGAGGTAGGCGCACACCAGACCGCCGAGCGACGGCAGGTGGTAGCCGCCCTCTTGCACCACCACACTCGGCAACTCCAACTGGCCCAACATGCGTCCCGCCGAACGGTACCCATCAGCACTTACAAGCAGGGGGCTCTCCGGGTCGTCGGCCGCGGCATCGACTCCGAGCGACACCACCACGGCCTCGGCCGAGAAGGCTGTAACGCTCGCGACCAGGCGCGCCACAGCCTCGCACCACACGGCGTCGTCCGATCCCGGTGACAGCGGCTCGTTGCGGGTCGTACCCGCTCCCTCTCCGCTACCCGTCTCGTCGGCGAAGCCCACGACGTGCGGGAACCACCCGGCACCCGGATCGACGTGGACGGAACCGTAGAGCACGTCGTCACGCTCGTAGAAGATCGCAGCGGTCCCGTTTCCGTGGTGGGCGTCGAGATCGATGACCGCAACCTTGGCGGCGCCGTGGTCGCGCAGCCGTTGCGCCGCCAACGCCGCATTGTTGAGGTAGCAAGATCCGCCGTACCCCTCGCGGGTGACGTGGTGGCCTGGCGGACGGCACAGCGCGTACGCAACCGTGGCACCGTCACCGATGAGGTCCACCGCCGTCAGTGCGCAGTCCACGGCAGCTCGCGCGGCGGCATACGTGCCAGGGCCGACCAACGTCATTGTGTCGTAGCAGAACTGCCCGGCCCGGGCATGGACCGCCGCGGCGCGCTGGGACGGCAGCGGCCCGAGCATCGCCGCCGTCGGGAAGAAGTACGGGACCACTCGATCCTGGCCGGGATCCTCGGCGAACCCGGCGGCGAGCCACTCGGAGTGCACATCGCGCAGATGCATCACAAGGCGCGGATCGTGGACACTGGACAGGGCGGCATCGTCATGGCCGACCGCCTCGACCAGCTCGTGCCCGGCGGCGGCCAGCGCATCGCGGATCACCTCGACCCGGGCCGGGATCTCGGTGCCGGGCGTAGTCACCCCCACCCACACCTCACTGCCCGGCTGATGCAGCAAGGTGCCCGGCGACCAGACAACTGGCACAGATGGCACGTTCGTCAGGATGCCAGCGTTGAGGCAGGATGCCCACATGCCTCGCGCCGCTGACTTGGGGATCAGGATCGGGTTCCTCGAGCCGGGTCCGACCAACTCCGTGCTCGATGTGCCGGGGGTCGGGCTGGGCCACGCCACCGTGCACCGGGACGAACCGAATCCCCCGCAGGGGCGGGGCCGCGCCCGCACCGGCGTCACCGTCCTGGTCGTCGCGGAGGATGCGTTCGAGCGGCTCGTCCCCGCAGGCGGCGCGGTGCTCAACGGAGCCGGGGAATGCACCGGCTTCATCACGGCCAGCGAGTGGGGCTCGCTGGAGACGCCGGTGTTCCTGACATCGACACTGCAGGTCGGGCGGGTTTACGACGCGGCGGTCGAGCTCATGATGGAGCGCCACCCCAGCGTCGCCGACGACTTCACCATCCCCGTGGTGGCGGAGTGCGACGACTCATACCTCAACGATGCTCGGCGCATGCAGGTGGACCGCGCCGACGTGGCCGCGGCGTGGGAGCGGGCACTGGCTTCCCGTGGCAGCGACAGTCCTCCCGACGAGGGCAGCGTCGGCTCGGGCACGGGCATGTCGTGTCTGGGCTTCAAGGGCGGCATCGGCGCGGACTCGCGGGTGACACCCGAGGGCCGCACCGTGGGGGTGCTCCTGATGACCAACTTCGGCGACCGGCGCCGCCTCACCGTCGACGGTGTCCCTGTCGGGCGCCTGTTACCGGCCGACCCCGCGCCGGACCCACCTCCGGCCGGCTCGTGCATAGGCATGGTGGTCACCGACGCAGCGGTCGATGGGTTCGGCTGCTCCCGGCTCGCCCGACGGATCGGGCTCGGGCTGGCGCGTTCCGGGTCGGTCGCCTACCACGGCAGTGGCGAGATCTTCCTCGCCGCCTCGACCGGTCTGCGGTCGGACCGTGACGGCACCTACGAAGGCGCAGCGTCGGTGTCCGGCCGGGCGCTCGACCCGCTCTTCGAGGCGGTGGTCGAGGCCAGCGAGGAGGCGGTGCTCAACTCAATGCTGGCCTCCCCCACCGTCGTCGGGCGCGACGACCACCGGCGCGAGGGACTGCCTCCGGACGAGGTTGTCCGGCTGCTGCGCGACCATCGGCGGTTGACGTGACCGGCGGACAGCATGAAGTGCGGATTCCGATGCCGGACGGAGTCGAGCTCGCGGCCACGCTGTACCTCCCGGAGTCCGGCTCCGGTCCGCAGCCGTGCCTGCTGGAGGCGCTGCCGTACCGCAAGGACGACTTGACCAGCTCGTACGCCCGCGAGTATGTGCGCCTGCGCGACGAATACGGGTACGCCGTCTGCCGACTCGACCTGCGGGGCACCGGCTCATCGGGTGGGGATGCCACCGACGAGTACCCCTCTCGCGAACAGGCGGACCTCGCTTTGGTCATCGCCTGGCTGGCCGACCAGCCGTGGTGCACCGGCAACATCGGGATGTGGGGAACGTCGTACTCCGGTTTCAACTCGTTGCAGATGGCGTGTGAGCAGCCGCCCGCACTGAAAGCGATCGTCGCGATCTACGCCACCGACGATCGCTGGACCGATGACGTGCACTGGCGCGGCGGTGCGCTGAAGTTCCTCGACCTGGTCGACTACTGCCACTACATGACGCCGATGAACGCCCTGCCACCGGTCCCGGCGCTGTGGGGGGAGGGGTGGCACGACGAATGGCGGCGCCGGATCGACGCCAACGAACCCTGGGTGCTGACGTGGCTCGACGAACAGACCGACGGGCCGTACTGGCGGCACGGGTCCGTCGCGCCGGACTACGACCGGATCGAGTGTGCGGTGATGATCGTCGCCGGCTGGGCCGACGGCTACCGCAACAACTCGTTCCGCACCGCGGCAGCGCTGCGGGAGGCCGGCGTCCCGCACCGACTGCTGGCCGGGCCGTGGGCTCATGCTGCGCCGGGCTCCGCGATCCCAGGCCCGCGGATCGACCTGGTGCCAGAGATGGTCGCCTGGTGGAACCGCTGGCTGCGGGGCGGTGACGGCAGCGTCGACGACGGGCTGGAGGGGCGGCCGGCGATGTCGGCATTCATCCGCCAGTCCACGCCGCCGGAGCCGGACCTCTCGGAGTCGGCGGGCTACTGGGTCCGCGAGGAGTGGCCCTGCCCGCGCGTCTCCGTGCAGGGCGTTGCGCTCGACGGTCGACCTCCGTACGTCGTCCGAGCTGATACCGGGACCGCTGCCTGGATCGACTGCGCCGGGCATCTGCCGTGGGGGCCGAGCACCGACCAGCGTTTCGACGACGCAGCTTCGCTGCGCTGGGAGTGGGACGGAGAGCAGCGGGTGCTGCTCGGGTACCCGGTGCTGCGGATCCGCCTCAGCGTGGACCGGCCCGCGGCGTACCTCTCGGCGAAGCTGTGCGATGTCTTTGCTGACGGCACGTCGGCGCTGATCGCACGGGGATCGCTGAATCTCGCCTACCGCACGTCGCGGACTGCGCCGTCGCCGCTCGAGCCGGGTCAGCAATACGACATCGAGGTCCCGCTGGATGCGTGTGCATACCAGCTGGCCGAAGGTCAGACACTCCGACTGTCGGTCGCTGGTGCCGACTGGCCGAACACCGCTGCGCCACCTGGGCCGGTGACGTTGACGATTCACGGCGGCGAGCTGCTGTTGCCGGTGTGGTCCGGGGGGTCACCGCATCAGCCGCCAGTACTGACGCCGGGCGGGGAGTCGGGCGAAGACGCCACCGGTGTCGTCTGGCGGGTGGAGCGCGACGTGCTGCGCCGCGAGACAGCCTGCGTCATCAATGATGGTGCGAGCCACGATGTGCCTTACGACGGGACGGCGAGTGAGCATTACGCCGGCAGGGTCAGCGTGGACACCCGGACGTTCGGGCAGCAGATTGCCGCGGAGGCTCGCTACTCGATCCAGTGGCCGGAAGTGAGCGTGTCGACCCGCGCCACACTCGACCTCCACGTCAGCGCCGAGAGCTATGCCTTGTCGATCGACCTCGAGGCGTACGAAGGCGACGACCTGGTGGCGCAGCGCCGCTGGCACCAGACGATCATCCGCGGGTCTTGACCCGATCAGCCACGGGTTTCCACCCAATCATCAGTGATGCAGCACCGTCGGTGCGGGGCCGAGCCGCGCCCATGAGGGCCAGGCCCCACGGTCCGATCACCCACATCGGCCAGAAGTAGAGCACCTGACCAGAGCCGAGCGACGTCGCGGCCCACACCACGAGGCAGACGACGGCGGTTACCAACCAGGCCCGCCATCGCTGACCTGATGTCCCGCAACCGGCGGCCGGCACGGTAGCCGGCTGCCCGACCGGCTTGGGTTCCACGGCAGCACCCGCCGGCAGATCCGCGACCAACCGCTCCAGGTCCGCCTGTGTCACAGCTCGGTAGGCGGCATCGACCCGATCGTTGAGCTCGTCGAGACTCAGCCTGCCGACCGCGTGGTGATGGCCCAGCGCCGAGACGGTCCGATCGCGATCGGCGTCTGAGGCACGGAGAGCGGAAGTGCTGGCCATGGTGCTCCCGTCCGGTGGCCGAGGCAGCCATGCCCTAGCCTCCACAGTGGAATGTCGCTACCGTCAGCAGATACCTTCCACTGTGGAATGTCAAGGGTCATCACATGCCTGAACGGGCGCTGAACGCCACCGCAGCCTCTCTTCTGGGCTTCCTGCACTCCGGCCCGTCCTCCGGGTGGGATCTGCTCGCAACGGCGCGAGAGGTCATCGGCCCGTTCTGGAGCATCACCCAGAGCCAGGTCTACCGCGAGTTGGCGGCCATGGAGCGTGCCGGCTTGATCACGGCGCAACAAAGCGGTCCCCGCGATCGCCGCCCGTACGAGCTGACCAGTGCGGGCCAAGCGGCGTTCACCGTCTGGCTCGCACAGGAGCCGGCGCCGGAGCAGATCCGCTTTCCGCTGCTGCTGACGATGAGTTTCGGTGCTCACCTGCCGCCCGAGACACTCGCCGCGTTCGTCGAGTCCCACCGGCATACTCATGCCCAGCGACTGGCCGAGTACGAGCGCACTCGCGAGGCGATGACCGAGGCAGTGCCAGCTGGCATGGGCGACGCGTACGGTCTCGCGACCCTGGACTCCGGCATCCGGTACGAGCGCGCGGTGCTGGAGTCGTTCGAGCACCTACCAGAGCGAATGACGAGGGGCTGAGACCGCACCGATGATACGGGGCCCCACCGATGATCGGGCATTGGCGCGGGTGTAGGAAGCCCGATGAGCAGACGGGTTCGCGACCTCCTGATGCAAGAGCTGGGCGCGCTGCGCTACGAACCGACTAGCAAGCGGGTCCGGGCGACACTCGGCCAAGACGTCGCTGTGGACAGTCAGCGAGCGACGCTGGTCTGGGAGCCGCGACGAGTGGACCCCGCGGTGCCCGAG
>Ga0183260_10001064_pt1 | contig 23367 bp, 19 predicted proteins | sample AntDrymUQ4972206_2_FD_129768 | JGI IMG/M metagenome (GOLD analysis project Ga0183260, IMG submission 129768) | Polar desert sand microbial communities from Dry Valleys, Antarctica - metaG UQ497 (22.06) (version 2) (version 2) | ecosystem: Environmental > Terrestrial > Soil > Desert | place... | reverse complement strand
TGCACCTGACCTCGGGCCACGCTTGGGAGAGCAGCGCTGCGACGCAGTCGGTCTGGGCGCGCGCTAGCGCCGAGCCTCTCGTCCCGAGCACCAATGCGGCGAGAGGGGGCGCCGCGGTGTCGGGGCTCACGGATCGCGGGGCGCAGAGAGCCCGAAGAGCTCGCGGATCGCAGTGGCCGCCGCGTCCGCCTCGCCGGCGCCCGCTCGCTGACGCAGGCGCGACGTGGGTTCGTGCAGGAGCTTCTTCACGAGTACGCGGGAGAGATGGTCGATCCGCTCGGCAGTCTTCGGATCGATATCGCCGAGATCGTGGAGCGTGCGGTCGACCTCGTGCCTGCGGATCGCCTCTGCTCGTCGCCGAATGGAGGCTACGAGGGGCTCTACCTCGAGCTCGCGGTAGCGGCGGCCAAAGCTCTCGACCTCTTCCTCGACGATCGCCTCGACGCTCGGCACCTCGCGCAAGCGTGAACCGATCGCGTCGTCGAGGCCCGCGCGAAGGTCGTCGACGTCGAAGAGCCTGACACCGGGAACCGCCCCTGCGCTGCGCTCGACGTCCGCGGGCACTGCGAGATCCACCAGCACGAGCGGGCGGTCGGCCCGCTTGGCCATAGCCGCCTGCACGATTCCAGCGCTCACGACCGGGCTCTCCGACGACGTCGCCGTCACGACCACATCCGCCCACTCGAGCACGCCTGTGAGCTGCTCGAGCCCGTATGCCACGGCCCCGAACGGCGCCGCCGCCTCGGCAGCCCGTTCCGGCGTTCGATTGGCCACGGCGGCGTGCGTGACGCCGCGTCCCCGTGCAGCCTTCAACGATTGCACTGCGATGCGTCCCGCCCCGACGACCAGCACGCGGTGGCCGCGGAGATCACCGAGAACACCCTCGGCGAGCGCGAGCGCCATGGAGCTGGCGGTGGCCGCGTTCGCCCCGATCGCGGTCTCAGAGCGCGCACGTCGGCCGCAGGCGACAGCCGTGCGGAAGAGCAGAGAGAGCACCGGTCCTGCCGTGCCGCCGGCACGGGCTTCGGAGAACGCGTCTCCGACCTGGCCCAAGATCTCGGACTCTCCGAGCACGAGAGAGTCGAGCCCGGCAGAGACCCGGCAGAGATGGCGGGCCACGTCCTCGCCGGCATGAACGTAGAGGTGGTCGGTGAGCAAGCTCCGATCGACCCCGTGTGACCCTGCGAGGACTCCGATCAGCTCCTCGCGGGCCTCCTCCACACCGCCGGAGAGATACGCGTACAGCTCGACGCGGTAGCACGTGGTGAGCGCGACATGCTCCTCGACTCCGGGACAGCGCTCCGTCCCGAGCCCGAGCGCGCCCACGCGCTCTCGGAGCTCCACGGGGGCGGTGCGGTGGCTGAGCCCGAGGCAGACGAGGCGGTCCACGGTCCGGACACTCTACTCGTGCACAAAGATCGGAATCCGCTAGCACGGACTTCCGGTCGCGCAAAGATCCCTGAAGGCGTCCGCTTCGCGGCCGCACATCCCGTCACGCGAGAATGCCACCGTGCGCGCGCTGGGAATCGACGTCGGCGGGACCTTCACCGACGCCGTCCTCGTCTCGGACGGCGAGGTGCGGACCGCGAAAGTGCCCACGCGAGAACGCCAGGAGGAGTCGGTGCTGGAGGCTGCCGCTGCCGTCGGCGCGCAGGCGGGCGACCGCTTCACGCATGGGACGACGATCGCCACGAACGCGCTGCTCGAGCGTCGCGGCGCGCGCACGGCGTTCGTGACGACGGAGGGATTCGAGCACGTCCTCCATCTGCGCCGCCAGACCCGCGCTCACCTCTATCGACCCTGCGCCGAGCATCCCGAGCCGCTCGTTCCGCTCGAGCGCTGCGTCGGTGTGCGGGGTCGAATCGGGCGGGACGCCGAGCTGGAGCCGCTGGATCTGACGAGGCTCCCGGAGCTCGATGCAGAGGCGATCGCCGTCTGCCTCCTCTTCGCGTTCCGAGACAGCCGCCACGAGGAGGCGGTCTCGTCCGAGCTTCGGCGACGGTATCCCGATGCCCACGTCACCGTTTCCCACGAGGTCGCGCCGGAGTTCCGCGAGTACGAGCGGGCATCGACGACTGTCGTGGACGCATACCTCGGCCCTGCTCTCGCCGGCTACCTGCGTGCTCTCTCCGACGCGTGTGCGCGAGCGGCTCTCTCGCCGCCGCTGGTGATGCGCTCCTCGGGCGGGCTCGCCACGTTGGAGGAGGCCGCTCAGCATGCGGCCTTTGCGCTCCTCTCAGGCCCAGCGGCAGGCGTCGTGGGAGCGGCTCGAATCGCGGCTCTCGCCGGATTCGCGAACGCGCTGACCTTCGACATGGGCGGGACCTCCACCGACGTCTGCGCGATCACGGACGGCGAGCCCCGGCGCGAGCACGAGCGAAGTGTGGGCGGCTTCCCGGTTCGCTTGCCGACGCTCGCGGTGCACACCGTGGGTGCCGGCGGCGGCTCCGTCGTCTGGCTGGACTCGGGCGGGGCGCTACGGGTCGGCCCCGAGAGCGCAGGCGCGGTGCCCGGCCCCGCCTGCTACGGACGAGGCGGAGAGCGGCCGACCGTGACAGACGCCAATCTCCTGCTCGGCCGGCTGCCGAGCGAGCTGCCCGGTAGCATCGAGCTGGACGTCGACGCCGCACGGCGTGCGCTCGGAGAGCTGGATGCGGCCGCCATCGTCGAGGTGGTCGACGCGGAGATGGTGCGGGCGCTGCGAGTCGTCTCGGTCGAGCAAGGGCTCGACCCGCGGGACTTCGCCCTGGTCGCGTTCGGAGGAGCCGGACCCCTCCACGCCTGCTCGCTCGCGGACGAGCTGGGCATGGAGACCGTCCTCGTCCCCGCCGCGGCAGGAGTTCTCTCCGCGCTCGGTCTGGTCGCCGCAGACGAGCGGCGAGACGCGGTGCGCTCCTACGTCGAGCTGCTCGCGGACGTGGGAGAGCTGCCCGACGAAGGCGAGGCCGACCTCCGCTACACCGGCCAGTCGTTCGAGCTCACGGTTCCTCTGGGCCGGCGCCTCGCCGAGCGCTTCCACGACGCGCACGACGCGCGCTACGGCTACGCCGATCCCGCCCGCCCACTCGAGTTGGTGGCTGTGCGCACCGCGGAGATTCACCCCACGCCACCAGTCGAGATCACCGGGCCGCAGGTCACCGTTCGGGGCGCTCGGGCCTTGGAGCTGGAGGGGGCGACGGCGTGGGTTCCCGCGGGCTGGGCCGGCGAAACCGACCGGCACGGAATCCTCGTCCTCCGGAGGACGACGTGATCCCCATCGAGCTGCAGGTGATCGGTAGTGGCCTGCGTGCGATCGCGGAAGAGATGGGCGCGGTGCTCGTCCGCTCGGCGTTCTCGGCGAACATCAAGGAGCGCCGCGACTGCTCGACCGCGCTTTTCGACGAGGCCGGCCGCATGGTCACCCAGGCCGAGCACATTCCCGTCCATCTCGGGGCGATGCCGGAAGCCGTCGCCGCCGTTCGCAAGCACGAGCCGAAGCTCGGAGAGCCGTGGATCCTCAACGACCCCTACACGGGAGGGACGCATCTCCCCGACCTGACGATCGTCACGCGGACCGCGCTCGGCTACGCAGTCTCGCGCGCGCATCACGCGGACGTCGGGGGCTCGCAGCCGGGCAGCCTCCCGGCCGGGTCCACGAGCCTCGCGGAGGAAGGGGTAGTGATACCGCCCACCCGGCTCGATGCGGCTGCGCTCGCGGAGCTCGTGCGCCGGATGCGAAACCCGGATGAACGCCGCGGCGACCTTCGCGCGCAGCTCGCGGCGCACACCCTGGCCGATCGCAGGGTCGAAGAGCTCTGTGCTCGACGAGGACGAAGGCGCGTCCGGGAAGCAATGGACGAGCTTCTCGCGTACTCCGAGCGCGTCGTGCGAAGCGCCCTCCGCGCCCTGCCGGACGGCAGGTTCGAGGGCGCCGACGCCCTCGAGACTCCGCAAGGGCTCCTCGAGATTCGCGCAGCCGTGACGATCGAAGGAGACACAATCGACATCGACTTCGAGGGGACCGCGCCTCAGCACCGCGGCAACCTCAACTGCCCGCTCGCCGTCACCCGCTCGGCCTGCTTCTACGTGGTGCGCTGCCTCACCGCGCCCGATCTTCCCGCCTCGGGAGGAGCCTTCACCCCGGTCACGGTTCGCGCGCCCGCAGGTTGCCTCGTCAACGCACGGCCACCCGCGGCGGTCGTCGCGGGCAACACGGAGACGTCGAGCCGGATCGTGGACGTCGTCTTCGTGGCGCTCTCGAAGGCGATACCGGTTCCCGCACAAGGACAGGGGACGATGAACAACGTCGTTCTCGGAAACGAGCGCTTCACGTACTACGAGACCATCGGGGGAGGACAAGGCGCCTGCTCGGACGCGGATGGCCCGTCAGCGGTCCACGTCGCCATGTCGAACACGCTCAACACTCCCGTGGAAGCGCTCGAGCTCTCGTACCCGCTGCGGGTCGAGCGCTACGAGCTGCGGCGCGAATCGGGCGGCGCCGGCCAATTTCGGGGAGGAGACGGAGTCATCCGCGAGCTGCGAGTACTCGAGCCCTGCCGCCTCTCGCTCTTGACGCAGCGGCGCGAGCTCGCGCCGCGCGGAGCAGCGGGCGGCGCCGACGGACTCCCGGGCCGAAATATTCTGAACGGCGAGGAGTTGCCTGCCTTCGCCACTGTCGATCTCGAGCCTGGAGATCTGCTCCGAATCGAGACGCCTGGAGGCGGCGGCTACGGCCCTCCAGGCAAGCGGTAGAGGACAAAGCGAGCGTCGCGGTAGAGCTCTCGGAGGTCGAAGTCACGCGGCGCACGCGCCCGGTCGACCACGAGGTAGTCCGCGCCGTAGCGCCTCGGAATCGCCAGATCGCCGGTTCTGAGGAACTCACGAGCGTCACGCGCCCGCTCGAATGGCCGATTCACCACCGTGTCGGCGACGTGGCCGGGTGGAGCGACCGCGACGTAGACCGGCGCGAAAGCGGCGATTCGGTAACTCGTCTCCTGATCCGAGTACACCACCGAGCGCTCGGGCACGTTCTGCCGCACTGCTTCCACCAGCCCCGGCGAGAGCAGCCCGAGCGGTGGTGTCGGAGGAGGGCTCCACTTGGCCAGACCGACGGCGACGATCGGGATCAGAAAGAAGGCGGCGGCGAGCCCCGCGGTCTCCTCCACGGAGGGACGGCTGCGGCGAACGAATCCGAAGACGAGCGCGGCGGCGGAGCCGACGAACGCGAACCACACGACCCAGGCCGGCCCCGGATCGTCGAACGCGTAGTCGAAGTCGCCGGGATACAGGAACTGCAGGGCCGCGCCTGCGACCAGAGCGATCGGAGGTAGCCATGGCCAGAGCACACGCGAGAGAACGCCGAGGCCGCCGGCGAAGGCGAACGCGAAGGGCAGAAATCCGGCCGCGCGACGGGCCTGGGAGATCGAGACGAGGTCGGAGAGGGTGGTGAAGAGGGGCGGGACAAGCATGAGCACAAGCACCCCGATCGACCCCCCGACCACGAATGCGGCCCAGCGTCTGCGAGCGGCAAACGCCGCCAAGGGGATCAAGAGAAGCGCGAGGACGGCGACCGGTCCGCTCCGCGTGAAGACCTCCGGGGCGAGGCTGTAGCTCGACTCCGAGCGTATGTCGAGCTGACCCGGGTACTGCTCGAACGCGCGCCGCACCTCGTCGCGATCAGGTGAAACCGAGCCCGTGTCGGCAACGATCGGGATGAGCCAGAGCATGAAGAACGCCGCCGGCAGGACGAGCGCCGCCAGAACGGCCCCGCCGGGCCGCAGGTCGAGCCTCGTCCAGAGCACCCGGACGAGCAAGAACCCCACGAACGGGAACCAGAGAAAGATCGCGTACGTCGGATGCACGACCGCGAGCACGAGGCCGGCGGCGGCGGTCGAGGCGAGCAGCGCCCGCGAAGGCAGGCGCAGAGCGGAAAGAGCGAGCGCCAAAGCCGCCGGCACCAATAGCTGTCGCGACGAGGTCGCCGGCAATGCCAGGAACGCATAGGCGCCACCCGATCCCGGCGCGAAGGAGATCATCCCGGCCTGCGCGCCTGCGACGGCTCCCGCTGCCCACACGCTGTGAAACAGCGCCCACCCCGCCTCGTAGGCGATCACGACCGCGAGCACGGCGAGGATCGAAGGGAGATGGAGCACCACCAGCTCGAGGTCTGCCCCGGAGACACGTGACACGAGCGTGAGGAACCCGTGCCAAAGCGGGAACGCGTAGCCCGGGTGGAGGCTTGCGTCCGCGAACTCGCCGACCGCCTTCAGCGAGAGCTCGTCGAGCTCGAGAATCTTTCGCGCTCGCGCGAGGTGGAAGAGCCCGTCGCCCTGAATCGTCCCGGCGACCCGCCAGAGGAGGACCCCGAGTGCGCCGCCGGCGGCGGCGGCGGCCCAGCGCCAGGGAACTCGCTCGTGCGCCTCGCCTGTTCGCCGATACCAAACGAGTCCTGCCGCGACTCCCGCGAGGACGAGCAGCCCGATTGCCAGGGTGAGCGAGGCTCCGAGCGCGAACGTCACGGCAAGCGTTGCGAAGACGAGTGTCAGCGACCACGCGAGCGTCGCCGAGACACTGCGGATCCCGAGCGCCCGCGCGAGCGCCCAGCCCGGGGCCAGCACGAGCAGCGTGCCGAGAACAAGCCGGATATAGAGCTCGATGTTCGTCAACGCTTCAGGAGCTCCGCCACGTCTCCGGAGGAGAGCCATGACGCGGCGTCGCGGTACGCGTGACCGCGCTCTCCGCGAAGGATCACCGCACGGAGTCGCAGCGCCGCAAAAAGTAGACGCCTGGCCCATTCCGCCTGGTGCGCCCCTCGATGCTTCCGGAAGAAACGCAGGTGTCCGCGCAGGTTCTCCCGGTACAGACGGCCCGCGTGAGAGGCGCCGCGAACGTGGACGCACTCGGCGTCGGGGAAGAAGAAGACCTCGTGCCCCGCCTCCCGGGCCCGGAAGTGCCAGTCGGTCTCCTCGCTGAAGAGGAAGAAGCTCTCGTCTGCGAGGCCGATCTCAGCAAGGGCGGCGCGGCGCACGAGCATGCACGAGCCCATGACGGATTCGACGTCACGCCCCTCGTCGTGGTCGAAGCCGCCGGCGTAGAACGCGTTCAGCGCCCGCGAGCGCGGCGCGAGCTTGCGGAGGCCGAAGTACTCGGTCGCGAGCCTCCAGAGCGTCGGGAAGCCTCGGACCGAGGGTTGCAGCGTTCCGTCCGGGTTGGACAGCCGCGGCCCCACGAACGCTGCAGCCGGGCGAGAGTCCGCGCACCCGACCAGTCGTCGGAGCGCGTCCCCGACGAGCCAGGCATCCGCGTTCAACAACAGTACGTAGCGGCTGTCCGTCGCCCCGATTCCGCGGTTCCACCCGGCGGCGAGGCCACGGTTCTCGGACTCGATCACGTCGACCTCGGGAAAGCGCTCGCGCACGAATGCGACCGTTCCGTCACTCGAGCCGTTGTCCACGACGACGGTCGGCGTCCCGCGCACGCTCATCAGGCATTGCTCGACCCACGGAAGCGCGTCGTAGGTGACGACGACGACCGAGACGTCAGTCACGTCAGCCATGCTCGACCCGCTGCGTCCCGCCCCGCAGACCCTCCCAGAGCAGAACCGCCGCGCCGGGCAACGCCATGATCAGCGTGACGAGAAAGAAGAGAAACCCGGCGGCAAACGCCTGCTCGGCCCCGACGCCCAGGCTGCCGAGGAAGCTGACGAAGAACGCCTCGCGCACTGCGATCCCGTTCAGCGTGAAGGGCACGAGCAGCACGAGGAAGAGCAACGGCCCCATGACGTAGTAGACGAGCACCTCGAGGTCGATGCCGGCGGCCTTCGCCGCCGCCCAGATCGCGAGGACTCGCACCGTCTGGACCGCGAACGTGACGGCGAACACGCCGAGCAGGAGCCGCGGCCGTCCGCGGTAGTGATGGACGCTGTCGTAGAAGGCCCGCAGGACCTGGTCGAGGCGAACGCGCTCGAGCCAGGGCTCGGTCAAACGGAGGAGTGGGCGCGCCGAGCGGGCGAAGAAGAGGAATGCGAGAAGGATCGTCCCGAAGACGAAGATGCCTTCCAACCAGATGTACGCGCTCACGTCGAAGCGCCCGATCGAGAGCACGAAGGCGAGAGCGCCGAGCAACACAGTCGCGGCGCCGCCGAGTCCCCGCTCCAGCACCACCGTTCCGCTTGCGACAGCCGTTTGACCGCCGTGCCGGCGGGCGGTTTCGACGATACGCACCGCGTCGCCTCCGAGCGAGGTCGGCAGAATCTGGCCGGCGGTGTAGGCGACGAAGTAGGCGCGGGTGAGCCACGCGAGGCTCTCCTCGATTCGCTGCGCGCGGAGCAGCCAGCCCCAGCGTGCGGCGAGGACGGGAACAGTCAGGACCATGATCGCCACGGAGGCCGCGAACCACGCGATGCTCGTATCCCCGAGCACGTCGAGCGTCGTCTCGAGCTCGATCTTCCAGACGAGGTAGGCGACGGCGAGCGCCGTGAGAGCCAGCGTGCCCAGGATGCGGACTCGACGACTCATTCGGCGCCTATCTGGCGAGAACGTCGAGCGTCAGCAACTCGAACGCGACGTTCGCCGCGGCGACGGCCGTCGACTGCCCACGCCCGTCGTAGGGCGGGCTCACCTCGACGACGTCGTAGCCCGAGAAGCGAAGTCCCCTGAGCGCGCGGAGGAGCCCCAGCGCCTCGCGAGTCGCCAGACCTCCAGCCTCGGGCGTCCCCGTCCCGGGCGCGAACGCGGGGTCGAGCACGTCGATGTCGAAGGAGAGAAACAGCGGCCCGTCGCCGACACGACCATGCACGCGAGCCCCGTACTCCTCGTGGCCGAGCCCGGCCAGCTCATCGCAGGTGATCACCTCGAAGCCGAGGTCGGTCGGCATCGCGACGTCCTCCGGGCCGTAGAGCGAGCCGCGCATGCCGGCGAGCAGGGAGCGTCCCGGATCGAGCAGACCCTCTTCCAGCGCTCGGCGGAAAGGTGAGCCGTGGTAGTAGCGCTCGCCGACGTAGACGTCCCACACGTCGGCGTGGGCGTCGAGGAGGACGAGGCCGAGCGGCCCATGCACGGCTGCATGTGCGCGTAACTCGCCGAGCACGATCAGGTGATCTCCTCCGAGACAGAGCGTCCTCGCACCGGATCGAACGATCGGCTCGAGGTGCTCGGCGATCTGGGAGACGGTCCTCTCGGCGTTACCTGGCGTCACAGGAACGTCTCCGAGGTCGGCGACCGAGAGACGCCCGAAGACCTGCGCGTCCTGGGCGGGGTTGTACGGGCGGAGCGCGATCGACGCGGAGCGGATCGCCTCGGGTCCGAAGCGAGCGCCGGGACGGTTCGTAGTGGCGGTGTCGAACGGAATTCCGAGCACCGCGACGTCGACCTCCTCGGGGCTTTCGACCTGCGGGCAGCGCGCGAACGTCTTCACGCCCGCGTACCGCGGTGAGCGGAGCGCGTCGGGAGGCGCGTAGCGCGGTTTCACGCCCGCAACCTACCGCCCCCCGGAGAGTCCGATCGCCGGCGCAGACGGATGGTCCGCCGATGCAGAGCCTCAACGACGGGCCACGCGCACGACCTGCGCGGGATGGGCAGGACGGCTAGCCGGCGCAGTCGGTCGCAAGTCCGGGCATGCCGTTCTGGGATCGCGCGAGTGCCTCGCGCACCCGAGCGGGCGGAATGCCGAACCCACCGCGCTCGCCTGTCCTGCGCGCGAAGATCGTGGTTCGAACGCGGCCCTGGGCGTCGATACCCGGACCTCCAGAGTTGCCCGGCCGTACGACCCCCCGAATCGCTGTCACCGACTTTTTCACCGGTCCGCGCCCGTACGCGTCTCTGCTGACGAAGTCCCCCGTGTCGCCGAGGCGCCCAGGCGTCAGCGTCAGCGGGCCGTTCTCGGGATACCCCACGAGCGCAACCGCAGCGCCGCGCGCGGGCTCGGCCAGACGCAGCGGGCGGCCTCCGAGGCCTGGCACGCTCAGCACCGCGAGGTCGTTCTTCGAGTCGAAGGCGACGACCGTCGAGGAAAGCGAGCGCCCGTCCTGCCGATCGACGCTCGGCCGGTCGATTCCTGCGACGACGTGAGCGTTCGTCACAACCAGCCCGGCGCGAGCAATCCAGCCTGAGCCTTCGACGCCGAGCCCGCAGGCGATCCCGGAGACACGCACGACGCTTCCGGCCGCCACGGTAACGTCGGAATCGCGGGCGATCGCCGCCTTCGGCGGCGGAACGGCCGCAGGCGGCCCGACGAGAACGCCTAGAGGGTCGACGCGCTCGAGCGTTTCGAGCAGCCGCTCCGGCGGAAACTCCTGGTTGATCCGGGAGAGAATCTCCGAGTCCTGAACGGATCTGCGCAGCTCCGACTGTCCGGGTAGATAGAGGAGCACCGCTCCGACCGCCCACGAGAGGACGAGGCCCGCGGCTGCGCCGAGGAGCAGTCCCGCGACCGAGTCGAGGGCTCGAAGGCCCGGCACCATGCCCATGGTCGAGCGCAGCGTCACTCCGAGGAACTCCGCGAGGCTCGACAGAAGCGTCCCGCCGAGCACGGCGCCTCCGAGCGCGACCAACGGGGCGTAGGGCGAGCCGTCCGCGAGGAAGGTGGGCGCGATGCGCGCGCCGACATAGGCGCCGAGCGCGAAGCCGGCAAGCGACAGGGCTCCCCGGACGAGCCCTTTCGAGAGCCCGTAGAGCCCAAAGAGCACGACGACGCCGAGCACGATCCAGTCCGCCGTCGACACGGCCGAAGCCTACGTTGCAAAGAGCCCCTCCCTTTAGAGGCGCGGTTACACTAATGGGAGTTCGGGGGCGTAGTTCAGTTGGTTAGAACGCCGGCCTGTCACGCCGGAGGTCGCGGGTTCGAGTCCCGTCGCTCCCGTATCCGAACTGCCTGCAAAGCAAGCGATTTTGTGTCATCGCCAGTGCGAGCACGACTTCTCGACGCGAAACTCGGCCAGGAAACAGACAGCAAACGTCCGAATTCGGCTCCGCTCAACAATGCGGAATCGAATCGCGAGAAGCCCGAAAACCGCATGAATAGAGCGATGCCTCCGATCGTCGCAAATCGTCGTGACCACCGAAGTGGCCTGTCACGCCGGAGGTCGCTCCGGAATGCCAGTGCGGAGTGGACGCAGACGAGCACGGCGGTCAACGCCGTGCTGACACATGGGGAGGGAGTGCATCGGATGCGGTTGCCTGTCTCTCGACCGGTGCCCGCTCGCCAATCCCAGCGACCGCGTGGCCGGCCTCGGTCCGCGTTTCTGGCTCGGCGTCACTCGACGCGCAGACGGCTAGGCACTCGAGCTCGGTGTCAGCGTGCCGAGAGATGGAGAAGAGGCACAGCGGATTGCCAATTCGTGCGCAGAACCGCTACGAGCGAGGGTGGCGTGACAAACGAGGCATCGACGCCGTTCGGTCGCCCCCTGCGCTCTCCGTAGCCGGCGGCGGTCCAATGCACGAGCTCCCGCCCGATGATCATCCACGGTTTCTCGTCGAGCACGACGAAGACCCCGTCGGGTAGCTCTTCGATCGGCGCTCGATGGCGAAGCTGCCGCCGCGTGCCATGTTCGATCCGCTCTGTGTGAAGCTGGTGGTCGATCGCGTCGGCGCCCGCCTGGCCAGGGTGGAGCCCGCGCCAGATCGCGCCGAAACGGAGGTAATCCTCGCGTCGGCAGAGAGCGCAGGGCCGATGTCCGGCCGCGAACGCGGTCGCCTCGTCGAGGAAGAACAGCTCGGTGAAGCGGCCCGGCTGGAGTAGCGGACGCCGGAGCCAGCCGCGGAACTGGAGCCGGCAGGCGATCCAGCGCTTGCCGTTGTAGCGCCGGCGGATGCGGCCATCCTCGTCGTGGAGGCAGCCGCGATTGCCGTAGACAAGTCCTCGCGCGGGATCTGCGATCAGCTCGCCTAGCGGCGTGACCCGGTTTTGCAGCGGCATTCTCGGCCGCAACCTAGTCGCAGACCAAGTGATCGCGTCGGCGGGCGCCCGAATGCGCCCGCCGCGACGATCCCCTGGCTTCCGCTCAGTACCGGTACTGATCCGACTTGTACGGGCCCCCCACCGGCACATCGATGTAGGCCGCCTGCTCGGGGCGAAGCTCGGTCAACTTCGCGCCGAGGGCATCGACGTGCAGCCGCGCTACCTTCTCGTCCAGGTGCTTGGGCAGCACGTGCACGCCGAGCGCGTACTCATCGGTGCGGTTGAAGAGCTCGATCTGCGCGATCACCTGGTTCGTGAAGGAGTTGGACATCACGAAGCTCGGGTGCCCGGTGGCGTTTCCGAGGTTGAGCAGGCGCCCCTCCGAGAGGACGATGATCGCCTTGCCGTCGGGGAACACCCACTGATCGACCTGCGGCTTGATGGTGATGCGCTCGACACCCGCGGTGTCCGCGAGCCCCGCCATGTCGATCTCGTTGTCGAAGTGGCCGATGTTGCCGACGACCGCTTGATGCTTCATCCGGCGCATGTCCTGAACCGTGATCACGTCCTTGTTGCCGGTCGCCGTGATGAACACGTCCGCGCTCTCGACGACGTCCTCGAGGCGCTGCACCTCGTAGCCCTCCATCAGCGCCTGCAACGCGCAGATGGGGTCGATCTCGGTGATCGTGACGCGGGCGCCCTGGGCGCGGAGGGACTCGGCAGATCCCTTGCCCACATCGCCGTAACCGCAGACCACGCACAGCTTCCCCGCGAGCATCAGGTCAACGGCGCGATTGATGCCGTCGACGAGCGAATGTCGGCAGCCGTAGAGGTTGTCGAACTTGCTCTTCGTGACCGAGTCGTTCACGTTGATCGCCGGGAAGAGCAGAGTTCCCGCGTCGGCCATCTGGTACAGGCGGTGCACTCCGGTCGTCGTCTCTTCGGTCACGCCCTTGATCTCCGCCGCGACCCCCGTCCACCTCTGCGGGTCGGACTGGAGCGAGCGCAGCAAGAGCGCGAGCACGATGCGGAACTCCTCCGAGTCGGCACCTGCCGGGTCCGGCACTGCGCCCGTCCGCTCGAACTCCACACCCTTGTGGACGAGCATGGTTGCGTCGCCGCCGTCGTCGAGCAGCATGTTCGGGCCGCCCTCGGGCCAGGTGAGGGCCTGCTCGGTGCACCACCAGTACTCCTCCAGCGTCTCGCCCTTCCAGGCGAACACAGGAATGCCCTTCGGCTCGTCCGGGGTGCCCTCCGGTCCGACTGCGACCGCGGCAGCGGCGTGATCCTGCGTCGAGAAGATGTTGCACGAAGCCCAGCGCACCTCCGCACCGAGCGCGACGAGCGTCTCGATGAGCACCGCCGTTTGAATCGTCATGTGCAGCGAGCCGGTGATACGGGCGCCGTGAAGCGGCTGCTCGGCCGCGTACTCGCGCCGCACCGACATCAAGCCTGGCATCTCGTGCTCGGCGAGGCCGATCTCCTTGCGACCCCAATCGGCCAAGGCGAGGTCGGCCACCTTGAAATCCAGGGCCGGCATTTCACGCACTTCTGTCTGGGTCATGCGGAACTCCTTCTTCTCGATTGGATGAGGAGCGAGTCACCTCGAGCAAGTAGGCGACCATCACGTCCTCGTCTGCGAAGCGTAGGTGATACGCATCGGATAGCTGCTCGACGCGATCGATTTGCCCCTTATTCTGGAGGAAGACGGGCCCGAAGGGGAAGAAGCTGAAGTCCACGACCTTGGCCCCGAGCCCCCCTTCGGCGAGCAATCTGGCCGTCTGGCTCTGGCCCAGAATCGACAGCTGCATCACGTAGGCGGTTCCTCCTTCGGCGAGGAGCCGCGGCAGCAGCCGGACGAAATGATCGAGCAGGTTGCGGCCCCAGTAGTCGAGGGGCCTGTGCCCGCTCGGCTCCTCGTAGGGATCGACGGGCATCTGGTAGAGGCTTGCGGCGATCAGGTCGAAGCGCTCTGTCGGCGCCCACTGGTAGAGGTCGACGGTCTCGCCCGTGAGCCGGTCTGCGACACCGTTGCGAAAGCCATTCGCCAGCGTGTTCGCGACCGCGCTCTCGTCGATGTCTATCGCATGGACGCGGGCGGCTCCGTTCAGCGCGAGCTGGACGGAGAGGATCCCGCAGCCGCAGCCGACGTCGAGACAGGCCTGGTCGCGGCCGAGCGTTCCCTCGAACAACGTCTTCCAGACGAGATAGCTCCCCGTCGTGGGCACGAAGACGCCCTCGTCGACGATCAGCTGTGGGAAAGGCAGCGGGTAGACGACGCGACCCTGCTCGTCGTGCCACGGCTCCGCGGGATGAGCCTGAGGCCCTGTCCCGAGCAGTCGGTCGTCTGGCGGTGGACGCTTGCGGCCGGGTCGTGTCTCGGCGACTGCGATTGCGAGAGCGGCGATGTGCTCCGGCGTCACGCCGCAACAGCCACCGATGATCTGGGCGCCTTCCTCCCGCCAGGAGAGGCCGAGCTCGGCGTACCCGGCGGGGTCGATCTCCTCGTCAAAGCGCCAACGCGAGCCTGCAAGGTGGCCGAGGTTCGGATAGGCGCCGAGCGGCAGGTCTGTGAAGTCCCTGAGCCAGGAGATCATGCCCGGCACGTGGTCGACGGGCAGGCAGTTGATCATGAGCGCGCCGACCCCCATCTCTTCGAATCTCCGCGCTGCGCGCCCGAAGAGGTCGCCTTCGGGCGGGCCCCAGTGCTGCCCGAAGACCCCGCAGACGCCGTGCCGGCAGCGCCGGAACGAGAGCCATACCGGAAGCCCGGTCTCGAGCAGCTGCTCGACGGTCTCGAAGATCTCCGGGTCGCGCACGAGCGTCAGCGTCTCGAGCAGGATGAGGTCCGGTGGCTCGTCGGCGAACACGCTGCCGAGCAGATCGAGCGTACCCCGGCGTTGCGGGGAGTTGACCTCCTCCGAGATGGCGAACGCGACGGCGCACTCGTCCGCGCGCCCGCCTTCCTCGATCGCACGACGCGCCAGCCTGATGCCGAGGCGGGCGACATCCATCCAGTGCACCGCTTCACCCGCGCCGCGGCTCAGTCGCAGCTCGTGCTCCGGAGCAGAGAGGATCGACCAGGTGTCCGTCGAGAGCACGTGGCAGCCGGCGTCCACGTAGCCTCGATGCACGTCGAGCACGGCCTGTGGCGCCCGGAAGAGCGCCCACGTCCCCCACAGCCCCGGGTCGGGGTTCGTGCCCGAGCCTCGCCGCTCGAGCTCCGTGGCCACGCCGCCGTCCAGGACGACGCAGCGCTCGGCGGCGAGCATCTCCTCGAGCTTGCGGTACGCCGAGGAGGAACCTGTCGGGCGCGACCTCTGGGTCGACGCGCTCACGCCGTGCCCTATCGCCCTGTCGCGAACGCGGCTGCGCCCGGACCGGTCGCCGAGTCTGAGGCCGCGATCTCGGCAAGGGACGTGGCCGGCCTGGCGCCGACGTGCGAGATCACCTCTGCCGCCGCGAGCGAGCCGAGCCGCCCGCACGAGGGGAGATCGTGACCGTGGCTGAGCCCGTAGAGGAATCCGGCGGCGTAGAGATCCCCCGCTCCCGTCGTATCCACCAGCCGCTCGACCGGGACCGCGTCGACCACGTGCGCCTCGTCGCTCGTGACGACGAGCGAGCCCCGCTCGCCACGGGTCAGCGCCGCGATCTCACATACCCCGCGAACCCGCCGCAAGGCGTCGTCGAAGTCGTCCAGCTCGTACAACGAGCAGATCTCGGACTCGTTCGCGAACAGCACATCGACGTGATGCTCGACCAGGTCGCGGAACGCCTGTCGGTGTCGATCGACGCAGAACGGATCGCAGAGACTGAGGGCAACCCTCCGCCCCGCCGCGTGCGACATCCGCGATGCGACTCGAAAGGCCTCCTGCGCGGCCGGTGGGTCGAAGAGGTACCCCTCCAAGAAGAGAATGGTCCCTCGCGCGATCAACGCCTCGTCGACATCCTCCGGTCGAAGCACCACGGACGCTCCGAGGAACGTATTCATCGTCCGCTGCGCATCCGGCGTCACCAGGATCAAACAACGCCCCGTGGATGGGCCAGCGGCCAAAGCCTCCGTGTCGTAGCCGACGCCCGTCGAGCGGAGATCCTCCCCGAACGCCTCGCCCAGATCGTCGTCCCTGACCTTCCCGACGTAGTGAGCGCTGCCACCGAACGACGCCACACCGACAGCTGTGTTCGCCGCTGCGCCACCGGACATCTGGATCCCTGGCCCCATCGCGTCGTAGAGCGACTGCGCTCGGGCTTCGTCGATCAGGTGCATCGTTCCCTTGGCAAGGCCGAACTCAGCCAGGAAGTCGTCGTCCTCGTGCGTGATCACGTCGACCAGCGCGTTCCCGATCCCGATGACGTCGATGTCGCTGGCTTCGCTCATGCGGACTAGGCAACCTGCGCTTCGCGGGCCAGCCCGGCCGCCTCACGCAGCATCTCGGCCTTGTCGGTCTGCTCCCACGTGAAGTCGTGATCCTCGCGGCCGAAGTGGCCGTACGCCGCGGTCTTCGCATAGATGGGGCGCCGGAGGTCGAGGTCACGCAAGATCGCCGCCGGTCGCAGATCGAAGTGCTCGACGACCAGCTCACGGATGCGGGCGACGGGAATCGCCTCCGTGCCGAAGCACTCGACCTGGATCGAGAACGGCTGAGCGATGCCGATCGCGTACGCGACCTGCAACTCGCAGCGATCGGCCAGACCGGCGGCGACCAGGTTCTTCGCCGCGTAGCGCGCGGCGTACGCAGCGGAGCGGTCGACCTTCGTCGGATCCTTGCCCGAGAAGGCGCCGCCGCCATGTCGAGCCGCGCCGCCGTAGGTGTCGACGATGATCTTGCGCCCGGTCAAGCCCGTGTCGCCCATCGGCCCTCCGAGCACGAACCTCCCAGTCGGGTTGACGTAGACAAAGTCCTTGTGCTCCAGACGCGCCGCGTCGTACATGTGACGCGGGAGGATGGGCAGGAGCACGCGCTCGATCAGATCTGGCTTGATCAGGGACTCCGAGTCGAGGCCGTCAGCGTGCTGGGTCGAGATGAGCACCCGCTCGATCTCGACCGGACGCTGCCGTCCGTGCCCGTCGACCTCGTACCGAACGGTGACCTGTGCCTTGCCGTCCGGTCGCAGGTAGTGCAGTTCCTCGGCCTTCCGCACCTCGGCGAGACGCCGGCAGATCTTGTGCGCGAGCATGATCGGCAACGGCATCAGCTCGTCGGTCTCATGGCACGCGTACCCGAACATCATCCCTTGATCGCCCGCGCCGAGCTTGTCGAGCGGGTCGTCATCGCCCGGCTCATGCTGCGCCTCGTAGGAGACGTCCACACCCTGCGCGATGTCGGGCGACTGCTCGTCGACCGCGAGCATCACGCTACACGTCTTGGAGTCGAATCCGTATTCCGCGCGGGTATAGCCGATCTCTGCGATCTTCTCCCGCACGACTCGCGGGATGTCGACGTAGGTCGAGGTGGTGATCTCGCCGCCGATGAGCGCGAGACCCGTGGTCACAAACGTCTCACAGGCCACGCGCCCATACGGGTCCTCACTCAGGATCGCGTCGAGCACCGCGTCCGATATTTGGTCGGCCATCTTGTCCGGATGGCCTTCGGTCACGGACTCGGAGGTGAAGTGAAACTCCCCGGCTGACCGCTCGCCTTGGTGCGTCATCGCGTCTCTCTCCTTGGTAGGCATCCGGTCCGGACGCTCTCCGGGTGGCATTTGACTCAGCTCGGAGAGTAAGATCGATTCGACTCTATGGCAAGGAAACCGAACATCGTTCGATCTCCGAGCCCCTACACGCCGTTGGACAGAATCGACAGGGAGCTCGTGGTCGAATTGCAGAAGAATGCGCGTATCTCGAACAAGGATCTCGCGACGCTTGTCGAGCTCTCGCCCTCGAGCTGCTTGGACCGCGTCCGCCGGCTTCGTGAGCGTGGTGTGGTCTCGGGTTTCCACGCCGCGGTCGATCCGGCGCTACTCGGCCGTCCCACCCAGGCGCTCATCTCGATCCGTCTCCAGGTTCACCACCGGAACCTGATCGACGACTTCTACGACCACGTCCTGCGGCTGCCCGAGTCGATTGCCGTCTTCCACGTCACCGGCTCGGACGATTACCTGGTTCACGTGGCGGTGCCTAACACCGAGCGCCTGCGCACTTTGGTGCTCGACGACCTCACGGCGCGCGACGAGGTCGAGCACGTGGAGACACGACTGATCTTCGAGGTGGTGCGGAAACCGGCGATCGAGCCGCTGTGACCACTCTCGGCTCGCACACACTTTCGAGAATTGGCCGCCCTCGCGTCCCGGTCGAAGCTTAGGATAGGGCACGGCAACACGTAACGGTAGGCGCTGGGGCGGAGATCGTTCGCCGGTTCGTCAGCCTAATCGAAGAGGAGAAAGATGGGAGCGTACGACCCGAGGACCGACACGGGCATCCCCACTGAGCCGGTCGGCTCCCTACCCAGGCCGTCTCGGCTGCAGAAGGCGTACGCCGACTACGACGCCGCCAAGATCACCAAGGACGAGCTCGAGTCGTTTCAGGACGAGGCTGTCGAGGACTCGATCAGTCGCGGCGAGGCTACCGGTGCGCCGATCATCTCCGACGGCGAACAGCACCGGTCGAGCTTCGCCACCTATCCCCTCCTCGACACCCTCGCGGGCACCGGGCTGGCCGACAACCTCGGCGCCGGCGGACAGTACTTCGCAATTTTCGCCGACGGTCACAATCGACAGCTGCCCCGCCTCACCGGCGGTCCGTTCCGCTACAAGACCTTTTCTTCAGAGACGCTCGAGAAGTCGATCAAGCTCGCCTCGAAGCCGATGAAACAGGCAGTGATCGCGCCATCCATGCTCGCCCTCTTGTACCCGCTCAATGGGGAGGTGCCCGGCTACTCGCAGGCGGAGTTCGAGGATGACCTCTGCAACGAGTGCGAGAAGGAGATTCGCCAGGCCTTCGAGGCCGGCGCCAAACGGGTCTCGATCGACTTCACGGAGGGCAGGCTCGCGACCAGGGCCGACCCACGCAATCCGTGGACCGGGGCCGGCAAGCTGCCATATTTTATCGAGCTCAACAATCGCGTCATCGATCGCTTCTCGGCCGACGAGCGGGTGAACATCGGGGTTCACACTTGTCCAGGCGGCGACCGCGACTCGGTGCACAGCGCCGATGTTCCGTACAGCGATCTCCTGCCCGAGCTCTTCAAGCTGAACGCCGGATACTTTCTGATGCAGTTCGCGAGCGAGAGGGACAAGGACCCCGTGCTGGAGATGATCGGTGCGTGCCGTCGTGAGGATGCCAACGGCGTTTCACAGTTCTGCTACCTCGGCGTGACGGTGACGCAGAGCCCTCGCGTCGAAAGCCCGCAGGAGATCTGTGACCTGCTCGTGCATGCTGCCGACTTCATCCCAAAGGAGCGCCTCGGCTCCACCGACGACTGCGGGTTCTCCCCGTTCTCGATCGACGAGAAGCCGAATCACGGATCGCCCGACTATGCCCGCGAGGTCGCGTTCCAGAAGATCGCGAACCGTGTCGAGGGCACGAAGATGGCAGCCGAGAAACTCGGGATCGGAGTGCCCGCGGCCGCGGCCAGCTAGCCGTGCCCCGACCGGAACTTCGGCCAGGCCCGCTCAACGGGGAAGATTCCCACGCGGATTGGACGCCAGACGGCTGTCGATCGATCCCGAAGGACGCTGGGCCTACGAAGCTGGCTACCGTGGCAGGCATGCTCTACGCCTGGGACACGAGTGAGCGGGCTCTCGAGTCCGGGGGTTTCGAATCGAGGCAACGTGCGCGCGTCGCGGAGGCAGTCGTCGAAGGGTCGGAGTCTGGCGCGCGCTGGCTCGGGATCGCCTACTGGCAGACGGTTGGGCGCGTTTTTCGCGGTGGTGTGCGCGCGCGCTGGCGGGGCGAGCGTGCCCGGCTCACCCTCCTCGGCGGAGTGACGCTTCTCTCCTTCGGCCGGCCCGAGCTCGTGTCGACGGACAACCTCGTCTCCTGCCGCTACGGTATCGAAGGCGGCCTGCTCGCCTCGCGCGCAGGAGGTTCGGTCACCCTCGGGCAACGGCGTCTTGAGGACGGATTCGAGCTGAGCGTCGTCGTCGAGGAATACCTTCCGCGCCTGGCGGCGCGCGCCGGAGCGCCCGGGTGGACGGGCGCCCTTTATGCGAAGGGCCAAAGTCCGTTCCACGCCGCGGTCAGCCGCCGCTACTTCGACCTCCTGGTCTCGAGGGCGGACGTATGAGGGTCGCTGTCTTCGGCGCGACGGGCATCGTCGGAAGTGCACTGCTGCCGCGGCTCACCCCCGAACACGAGCTTGTCGGGATCTCGCGCACCGCACGTCCGGCGGAGCCGCACGTGCGCTGGGTCACGGGCGATGCGACCTCTGCCGAGGACGTCATGCGAGCGGTCGAGGGCGCCGAGATCGTCTACCACCTCGTCCACTCCCTTGGCGCGCGACACTTCGAGCGCCAGGACCGGGTTGCCGCGCAAAACGTTGCCGACGCATCCGAGCGCGCTGGCGTCGAGCAGATCATCTATCTCGGTGGCCTCGGTGACGACGGCCCGACAGCTTCCTCTCACCTGCGGAGCCGGCGCGAGACCGGTGAACGCCTGGCTTCGGGATCCACTCCGGTTACTGCTTTACGCGCGGCGATGATCGTTGGCAAGGGCAGCGCGGCATTTGAGACGATCGTCGCGCTCGTTGACCGTCTGCCCGCGATGATCACACCGAACTGGGTGTCGACGCCCACCCAACCGATTGCGCTCGACGACGTCACCCGCTACCTCGCCGCCGTCTGCGGGAGTCAGCGCACGTTCGGCGAGAGCTTCGATGTCGGTGGGCCCGAGGTGATGACGTACCGGCAGATGATCGAGCGCATCGCGGTTCTCCGTGGCCGGAGGCCTTGGATCGTCGAGGTGCCCGTGCTGACCCCGCGACTCTCGTCGCTCTGGCTGCATCTCGTCACGCCTGTCGGTGCTTCGGTTGCCCGCCCGCTGATCGAAGGGCTGAAGAACCCGACCATTGCCCGCGAGGAACGACTCAGGCGCCTTTTTCCCTTCGACCTCACGACGTTCGACGAAGCAGCGAGATCTGCGCTCGCCTCGTGACGGAGGTGTCGCTCGCGGCGACGCGACCGTGGGTACTCAACCCGCTCGGGGAGTGACTGGATCCACGCCGACGAGCTTGGCGTACGCGATATAGCGGTGGGTTGCGAAAAACCGCGGCCAGCACGCCTGGAGCGCGAGCTCCTCACGCCCCCGTCCCTTCAGCACCTCGATCTGGTCGTCTCGCACGATCTGGTGACCGACGACCTCGTACCTATAAGTCCCGTATGGCACTTCGAAAGTGATGTCGTCCCCGGGACGGAGCTTGTCGATGTCCGAGAACGGCGCGCCGTACGTCGTTCGGTGGCCGGCGACATAGGTGAGGAACTTCTGCCCCGGAAAGCCCGTGCTCGGATGAAGTCCCGGACCCTTCTTCAGTGTCTCCCGATCGGTTCCGAACACGACCATGATCTCGAGACTTAGGCGCGGGACCGTGAGGCGACCGATCGGGTCACCGGTATCCGTGCGTTTCCGGTACGTCGCGGCGAGCTTCGCCTGGCTCGGCGTCTCGACAGCCGGTCGAGGCGTCGGCGCGATTCGCTCGCGCGCGATGCGCACCTCGTACGCGCTCGAGAGCTCTGATTGCGTTCTCTTGTTGACGACGAGAGTGAGCGGATCCTGCCAACGCCAAACCGCCAGCACCCAAAGGAGCACCAGCGATCCACCCACCGCGAGGAAGATGCCCGCTGCGCGCAGCACCCACCGCATCTGCCGTCCCTATCCCGGCCGTCGAGACGTGCTCAGACTTCGTCGCGCCGACGCGTTCGGTAGACGAGGAACAAGCCGCCCGCGAGCAGCAGTCCGCCGAGCACCGAAGGCACGATGAGCGCAGCACCCGTGAATGGCAGCAATCCGGCCGAATCGTCCTGCCCAGCCGATGCGACCGTCGGAGGCAAGAAGATCTCTCCCTCGGCTTCAGGTTCCACGTCAGGAGCCGAATTCCCTGCCGGAGGCTTCACTGGCTTGTATTGAGTGTTTGCTGGAGAGTTCTGCGCCATCCCCGGACCGGCGAGTGCGAGCCCTATAGCCAGCGTGAGCATGAACGTGAGCATGAAAAGAACGACCTTGCGTCCACGTGACAGCTTCCCCCGAGTACCCATCATCCCATCTCCCAGTCGTCGTCGACAGCCCAGAATACCGCGTCTTTCACGTTCTACCATCAATTCTGCCGTTTGCAAGCCTACAGTGCCTCGATCTCAGAAGTACGAAACATTCGGTCCGTCGATTATGGACCTTCCGCTAGGTCCCGAATGTGGCCTTCGAGCGGATTCAGGGCGCGTGCGCGCCGGAGGGCGGCAGCGCGCGCATCTCCGTCGCTCGCCGCGGCCAGCTCGAGCCACAAGCGCCAGTGCTCGGGCTCGCGCATGGTGGCGCGCCTGAACGTTGCCCGGGCGGCCTCGCGATTTCCGGCGCCCACCTGCGCGCGGCCGAGGTGCACGAGCGGCTCGACCGACCACGGCGCCAGGCGCTCGGCCGTCCTCGCCTCCGCCGCCGCACGGTCGAACTCGCGCTTGTCGAATGCCTCGACCGAGGCGGCCCCCGCTCGATTTCCAATGGTGGTGACTGCCACGACGGGCACCAGACCGAGGACAGCGGTCAACAGGGCAGCGCGGCCCCAGCGAGAGTGTCCGCTTGATCGCTCGACCCCTTCGGCAACGATGACCGCGGCACAGCCGAGCGCGACGAGTGTAAGAACCGGAAACTCCCAATCCCAGTCGATTGCCGCTCGAGCAAGGTAGGCGGCCAGGGCAGACGCTGCGATCGGAACATACGGTCGGTGGCGGTAGCGGAGCGAGAGGACGAGCGGAAACCCGAAAGCGGCGAGGATGAGCACCAGGCCGACCGGGCCGAGCTCGGCCAGCATCTCGAGGTACAGATTGTGAGCATCGCGAACAGGCACTTCGTAGGGCCGGCGCTCGAGCCAGAAGCGCTGAAAGCTTCCGGCGCCTGAGCCGACGATGGAATGCGCCGAAGCGGTGTCACTGGCGACGCGCCACAGGTTGACGCGACCGCTGCCGCTCAGGCTGAACAGACGGTTGCCGAGATCGGCGCCGCCGGTGGGATCCGCCACTGCGAACGACCTCGCGATCGCCGCCGGACCTCCGAGGACGAGCATCCCGGCGAGGACCAGTCCGACGACGGCCGAAACCAGGACACCGCCTCCGATCCTGTGTGCAACGGGCGGGAATCGAACCCGCTGCTCGAGCCCGGCGAGGATCGCCACCGCGCCGGCCGCGAAGAGCGCGAGCCCGAGGCCGACAGCCACGAGCGCGCGTCCATCTTCCGCGGCCGCTGCCATCGTGTGCCCACCGGTCTCCGTCAACGGGCCAGAGCGCGATGCGATTACGACCGCGAGCGCGGCCCAGGGGACGACGACGGCGCCGGCGACAGCGAGTTGTAGTCGT
>Ga0183260_10001063_pt1 | contig 23377 bp, 25 predicted proteins | sample AntDrymUQ4972206_2_FD_129768 | JGI IMG/M metagenome (GOLD analysis project Ga0183260, IMG submission 129768) | Polar desert sand microbial communities from Dry Valleys, Antarctica - metaG UQ497 (22.06) (version 2) (version 2) | ecosystem: Environmental > Terrestrial > Soil > Desert | place... | reverse complement strand
TCTCCACGTAGTCGGAGCATCAGCTCCGGGCTGGCTTGGCGTACCCCCTTGGACACCCCGGCCGGAGCCACGTTTACGTGGCGCAGAACCGGCCAGGTCCGGCGCGGCGCGGCGCGGCGCGGCGCGCTCAGCGCAGCCCGGTACCCCGCTCAAGCGCGAGCTGCAACAACCTGTCCACGAGCTGCGGGTACGCCAAGCCGCTGGCCGCCCACAGCTGGGGGAACATCGAGGTCGGTGTGAAGCCCGGCATGGTGTTGATCTCGTTGACGACGACAGCCCCGTCCGGCAGGTAGAAGAAGTCCACCCGGCCCAGCCCCTCGCAACCGATCGCCTCGAAGGCGTCGGCAGCCCAGCTGCGGATCTGGGAGGACACCTCGACGGGCAGGTCGGCCGGGATCTGCAGCGCGGCGGTGCCGTCGACGTACTTCGCCTCGAAGTCGTAGAAGGCGTGCCCGGACGATGGGTCGATCGTGATCTCGCCGACCACGCTGGCCTGCGGCGGACCACCACGCAGGCCCTGCAGAACCGCGCACTCGACCTCGCGCCCGCCCAGGGCTGCCGCCTCGACGAGCACCTTGGGGTCGTGCGCCTGGGCCGCCTCGACGGCGACGTCCAGGTCGTCGGCGCGGTCGACCCGGCTGATACCGAAGCTGGATCCGGCCCGCGCCGGCTTGACGAAGACCGGCAGCCCCAGCTCCGCGACCTCACGGCGGACGTCGTCGGGGTCCTCGCGCCACCGCCGGGGCCGGACCACCGCGTACGGCAGCTGCGGAAGACCGCTCGAGGCGAACGCGACCTTCATGAACTCCTTGTCCATGCCGACCGCGCTGGCGAGGACTCCCGCGCCGACGTAACGCACACCGGCCATCTCCAGCAGCCCCTGCACGGTGCCGTCCTCACCCCAGGGCCCGTGCAGCAGCGGCAGCACGACGTCCACCTGGCCCAGCGCCCGTGGCACCGCGCCCGGTTCGGAGACCACCAGGCCGCCCTCGTCCGGCGGCCGCAGCGCGACGGTGGCGCGACTGGAATCGACGGCCGGCAGCTCCCCGCCGGTGATCGCGAAGCGACTCGGGTCGTCAGACTCGAGCACCCAGCGGCCGTCCGAGGTGATCCCGACCGGCACCACCTCGTAACGACCCGGGTCGAGTGCCCGGATCACGTCGGCGGCGGTGAGGCAGGACACGCCGTGCTCGCTCGAGCGGCCACCGAAGACGACCGCCACGCGGGTCCTGCGGGCCTGCTCGTCGGGCGCGGTCACCGGGTGACAGTAGCGGCCGCCACAATGGATCTCATGGATGCCATGCCCGACGCACACGCGCCCGACCTGCAGCCCGCAACGCTGGTCGTGACGGCCGGCCGGCCGCCGCGCGAGCCCGACGCCCCGTTCAACGCCCCCCTGGTCCCCGCGAGCGTCTACGTCGCCGGCGGGGACCGTGAGTACGGCCGCTACGCCAACCCGACCTGGGAGGCCTTCGAGCAGGCGCTGGCGCTACTCGAAGGCGGCGGCCGGGCGCTGGCGTTCTCCTCCGGCATGGCTGCTGTCACCGCGGTGCTCGATCTGGTCGCCGACGGCGAGACCGTCGTCGTCCCCCGGCACGCCTACCTGGGAGTGCTGCACCAGCTGGCCGGCATGGAGGCCAAGGGCCGGCTGACCGTACGGGCGGTGGACGTCAGCGACACCGACCAGGTCGTTGCGGCGCTCGACGACGCCGCGGTGCTGTGGCTGGAGTCGCCCACCAACCCGGCGCTGGAAGTCGCCGACGTGCAGAAGCTGGCCGCAGCTGCGCACGACGCGGGGGTGACCTGTGTCGTCGACAACACCTTCGCCACGCCGCTGCGACAACGCCCGCTCGACCTCGGGGCAGACGTGGTCGTGCACGCGGCCACCAAGTACCTCGCCGGCCACTCCGACGCCATGCTCGGTGCCGTCGTGACGCGCAACGAACAGGTCTGGACGGCCATCGACGAGCGCCGCCGTACCGCTGGAGCCGTCCCGGGCGTGCTCGAGACCTGGTTGGCCCTGCGTGGGATGCGCACACTGGCGCTGCGGGTCGACCGGGCCGAGGCCAGCGCGAGGACGCTGGTGGACCGGCTCGGCGAGCACCCGGCGGTGAGCCACGTACGCTATCCCGGCTTCGGCGGCATCGTCGCCATCGAGTTCACCGGCGGGGCGATCGCCGCGGACCTGGTCGTTCACAGCACCCGGCTGTGGGTGCACGCGACCAGCCTGGGCGGGGTGGAGTCGTCAATGGAGCGTCGTCGGCGCTGGAAGGGCGAGGTGACCACGATCCCCGAGGACCTGGTCCGGCTGTCGGTGGGAGTCGAGGACGTCGATGACCTCTGGCGAGACCTCGAAGCGGCCCTCGACGCGACCGGGTCAGCGCTCGGGCCTGGCCGCCCGGGAGATCAGTGACATGAGCATCTGCGCGGGGGTCATGTCCCCCCGCAGGACACCGGTGACGTGCTCCACGATCGGCATGTCGACCGCGTAGCGCTGAGCCAGCTCGCGCAGCGACTCCGCCGACTTCATCCCCTCGGCGACCTGCCGGGTGGAGGCCACAACCTGCTCGACGCTCATCCCGGAGCCGAGCTTCTCGCCGAAACCGCGGTTGCGCGACAGCGGCGAGGAGCACGTCGCCACCAGGTCGCCCAACCCGGCCAGGCCCGCCATCGTCATCGGGTCTGCCCCGGCGGCCTGCGCCAGCCGCGCAGTCTCCGCCAGACCGCGGGTGATGACCGACGCCGTCGCGTTGTCACCCAGACCGAGACCGGACGCCATGCCGACCGCCAGCGCGATCACGTTCTTGGTCGCCCCGCCGAGCTCGCAACCGACCACGTCGGTGTTGGTGTACGGCCGGAACGTCGCGGTATGGCACAGCTGCTGCAGGCGCTCTGCGACCTGCTCGTCGGCGCAGGCGACCACGCTGGCCGCTGGCAGCCGCTCGGCGATCTCGCGGGCCAGGTTGGGGCCGCTGACCACTCCGATCTGGTCCGATGCGGCACCGGTGACGTCAGCGATCACCTCGCTCATCCGCTTGGCCGTCCCGAGCTCGACACCTTTCATCAGGCTCAGCAGGACGGCGCCCGGTGCCAGCAGCGGGGTCCATCTCTCGAGGTTGGCGCGCAAGGTCTGCGACGGCACGGCCAGGACCACGACGGTGGCTCCGGTCAGGGCTTCGACCGCCTCTGGCGAGGCGCCCACGCTCTTAGGCAGGACGACGCCCGGCAGGTAGTCGGGGTTCTCGTGCCGCGTCGTGATCTGCTGGCACAGTTCGGCGCGACGGCCCCACAGGTGGACCTCGTTGCCGGCGTCGGCAAGCACCAACGAGAAGGCGGTCCCCCACGAGCCGGCACCCATCACGGCCACGTGCGTCACGGTCGGTCCCCTTGCTGGTCGGCGCCTCGACGTCTGCCGCGTCCCGGCCGGCCAGGATTGCCGGTGGTCGGAACTCCCTCACGTCGCGGGTCGAAACGTACCGGCGGCGGCGCGTTCTGCTGCCGCAGCTGTGCCAGCAATGCGGTGATGGCTGACATGATCCGCGCCGTCGCCTCCCGCAACAGCTCCGCAGTGATCTCCTGGCCGCGTAGCTCGTCGAGGTCCACCGGAGGGCCGACCAGCACCTGGTTGACCGGACGCGCCAGCAGCCGGGGCCATCGCGCGTACGGCGGCAGCAGCTCCTGGGCACCCCACTGCGCGCACGGGATGACCGGGCAGCCGCTGTCCATCGCGATCCGCGCCGCGCCGGTCCTGCCCACCATGGGCCACAACCCGGGGTCGCGCGTCAGCGTCCCCTCCGGATACACGATCACCGACCGCCCCCGCCGGACGGCAACAACCGCGTCCCGGTACGCCTGCGCGGCAACGTCTGTCTCCCGGTTCACCGGGATTTGTCCCGTGGCGATCAGGAGCCGGCCCACCACCGGGAGCCGCAGCAACGACCGCTTGGCGAGAAAGTGCGGGGCATAGCCGGAGTCGTGCACGAAGTGGGCGAACAGGAACGGGTCGGCGTAGGAGATGTGATTGGCGGCGAACACGAAGCCGCCAGCGATCGGCACATGCTCGACGCCTTGCCACCGTCGCCGGGTGAGGACCATCAGCGGCGGCCACAGCAGCCCGACGCACAGCGCCAGCGCCACCCCGCGTCGCTCTCGCCGGACGACTCCTCTCCGCGGCATTCTCACAGTGGGCCGACTCTAGTGGGGCCGGGAGTGGTGACAGGATCGCGTGCGATGACTGCCGCGCCGGGTCTGCTGTGGGTGGCCGTGCTGCCCGTCAAGGCGCTGGCCACGGCCAAGTCACGACTCGCCACCGGCTCGGACGAGCGTCGGCGCGCGCTTGCCCGGGCCTTCGCCATCGACACGCTGAGCGCACTGCGCGGCAGCGAGCAGATGGCAGCGATCGCAGTCGTCTGCGACGACGATCGGCTGGCGGTGACCCTCGCGGCCGCGAAGGTGGCACTGCTCGCCGAACCGGGCCCGGGCGGCCTCAACGGCGCTGCCAAGGCGGGGATCACGTGGGCCGCGGCACACCACCGTGACGCCGGCGTCATCGTCGTCCCCGCCGATCTGCCGGCCCTGCGGACCAGCGACGTGAGCGAGGTGCTGCGGCGGGCAACCGCTCATCCCCGCACCGTGCTGGGTGACTGCGAAGGGCTCGGCACGACCATGCTCACCGGCCTGCCGGGCAGCCTGCCCCGTCCCCGGTTCGGTCCGGGCTCGCTCGCCGCGCACCTCGCCGACGGAGCCGTGGCTCTCGACGCCACCGGGCTCGACCGAGCCGCCCGAGACGTGGACACCGAGCAGCACCTGAACGAGGTCCGGCGGCTCGGGGTCGGCTCGGCCACCGGCCGGGTGCTGGCAGGAGCGTGATGCGCGTCCAGGCGACGGTGGCGTCGTTCGACCCGGCCACCAGCACCGGTCGGGTGCTGCTCGACGACGGCGTCGCCCTGGTCCTGCCCCACGGGGCGCTGCGCCCAAGCGCGGCACGGCTGCTCCGGCGCGGTCAGCGGGTGGTTCTGGAGATCGACGACAGCGGCAGCCGACCGGTGGTCACATTGGTCCACCTGCTCACTGTGCCTCCACCGGGGCCTCCACCCGGGCCGGCAGCGTCCGCGGCTTCCACGACGGACGACCCGCCTCGTAGGCGGTGATGTCCTGCTCGTGCGACAGCGTGACCGCCACGTCGTCGAGGCCTTCCAGCAGCCGCCAGCGGGTGTAGTCGTCGATGTCGAAGGAGTCCTCGATGCGGTCGCCGTCGGCGCCGGCAACGATGGTGCGAGCCTGCAGGTCGACGGTGACTGCGGCGTGCGGCTGGCGATCGAGCAGGTCCCACAGCGCGGCGACGACCTTGGCGTCGGTCTGGGCGGCGAGCAGCCCGGCCTTGCCCGCGTTGCTACCGAAGATGTCGCCGAAGCGCGGTGACAGCACCGCCTTGAAGCCGTAGTCCTGCAGTGCCCACACCGCATGCTCGCGCGACGAGCCGGTGCCAAAGTCGGAGCCCGCCACCAGGATGCTCGCGCCGGCCGACTCCGGCCGGTTGAGGACGAAATGGGGGTCACCGCGCCAGGCGGCGAACAGTCCGTCCTCGAAGCCGGTGCGGCTCACCCGCTTGAGGTACGCCGACGGAATGATCTGGTCGGTGTCGACGTTGCTGCGCCGGAGGGGGACTGCGGTGCCGGTGAGAGTGGTGAAACGGTCCATCGCTCAGGCCTCCACGAGGTCGGCGGGTGAGCCCAGGTGGCCGAGCACGGCGGTGGCGGCCGCGACCTGCGGCGACACCAGATGGGTACGCCCGCCCTTGCCCTGACGGCCCTCGAAGTTGCGGTTCGACGTCGACGCGGCGCGCTCGCCGGGCGCGAGGGTGTCGGGGTTCATGCCGAGGCACATCGAGCAGCCGGCGCCGCGCCACTCCGCGCCGGCCGCCTTGAACACCACGTCGAGACCCTCCGCCTCGGCCTGCAGCCGGACCCGGACCGAGCCCGGCACGACGAGCATCCGGATGGCATCGGCGACGTGGTGCCCGTCGATGATCGCCGCCGCGGTACGGAGGTCCTCGATACGACCGTTCGTGCACGAGCCCACGAAGACGGTGTCCACCTCGATCGCGCGCATCGGCGTCCCGGGCACCAGAGCCATGTACTCCAGCGCCCGCTCGGCGGCGGCTCGGTCGTCGAGGTCGTCGAAGGCGTCCGGTGCCGGGACGCTCGCCGACAGCGGTACGCCCTGGCCCGGGTTGGTGCCCCAGGTGACGAACGGCGCCAGCGCGCTGGCGTCGAGCACCACCTCGCGGTCGTACTGCGCATCGTCGTCGGTCGCCAGCGCCCGCCAGTGGGCCACCGCGGCATCCCAGTCAGCACCCTGCGGCGCGTGCGGGCGCCGCCGCAGGTAGTCGAAGGTGACCTCGTCGGGCGCGATCAGCCCGGCCTTGGCGCCCCACTCGATGGACATGTTGCAGACCGTCATCCGCGCCTCCATGGACAGCGCGCGGATCGCCTTGCCGCGGTACTCCACGACGTAGCCCTGACCCCCGCCGGTGCCGACCTGGGCGATCAGCGCCAGCACCATGTCCTTGGCACTCACCCCCGCGGGCAGCGTTCCCTGCACCGTCACGGCCATGGTCCGCAGCCGGGACTGCGTCAGGGTCTGGGTGGCGAGGACGTGCTCAACCTCGCTGGTGCCGATGCCGAACGCCAGCGCCCCGAAGGCGCCGTGCGTGGAGGTATGGGAGTCACCGCACACCACGGTGGTGCCGGGCTGGGTCAGTCCGAGCTGCGGCCCCACCACATGCACGATGCCCTGGTCGGCGTCCCCCAGGGGGTGCAGGCGGACGCCGAACTCGGCGCAGTTGCGGCGCAGCGTCTCCACCTGCGTCCGCGACACCGGGTCGGCGATCGGCTGGTCGATGTTCAGCGTCGGGATGTTGTGGTCCTCGGTGGCCAGCGTCAGGTCCGGACGACGGATCGTTCGGCCGGCCAGGCGCAGGCCGTCGAAGGCCTGCGGACTGGTCACCTCGTGCACGAGGTGCAGGTCGATGTACAACAGGTCAGGCTCCGCGTCGGCTCGCCTGACGATGTGCTCGTCCCAGACCTTCTCCGCCAGTGTCCGGCCCATCGGGCCACCCTCCTTGCATATCAACATGCGAGACGGCAGTATCATCCCATGGACAACACTAGCGGAGTCGGCGTGCTTGACAAGGCCGCGCTCGTCCTGACCGCGTTGGAGGCCGGTCCCGCGACCTTGGCGACTCTCGTGCAGCAGACCGGCCTGGCCCGCCCCACCGCGCATCGTCTCGCCGTCGCCCTCGAACACCACCGCCTGGTCAACCGCGACCTGCAGGGCCGCTTCGTGCTCGGTCCCCGGCTCGGCGAGCTCGCCGCGGCAGCCGGTGAGGACCGTCTGCTCGCCACCGCTGGCCCGGTGCTCGCCCGGCTGCGCGACATCACCGGCGAGTCCGCCCAGCTCTTCCGGCGACAGGGTGACGTGCGGGTGTGCGTCGCGGGTGCCGAGCGCCCGGCGGGACTGCGGGACACGATCCCCGTCGGGGCGCAGCTGACGATGAACGCCGGGTCGGCCGCCCAGGTGCTGCTGTCGTGGGAGGACCCCGAACGGGTGCACCGGGGTCTGCAGCATTCGACCTTCTCCGCCGCCGCGCTGGCGGCGGTACGCAAGCGGGGGTGGGCGCAGAGCGTCGGTGAGCGTGAGGACGGGGTGGCGTCGGTCTCGGCGCCGGTGAGAGCGGCATCGGGCAGGGTCGTCGCCGCGGTGTCGGTGTCCGGTCCGGTCGAGCGGTTGAGCCGGCAGCCGGGTCGCCAGCACGCGCCCGCCGTGATGGCTGCCGCCGAGCGGTTGTCGCAGAGCCTGCGCCGCGGCTCGGAGTAGTCGGGCAAGCGTCGGTTCACACCAGCGCGCTGTGCTCCAGTGCCAGCAGGATCTGCTTGCGCTCGATCCCCCCGGCGTAGCCCGTCAGGCGCCCGTCGCTGCCCACCACCCGGTGGCACGGCACCACGACCGCGATCGGGTTTGCCCCGTTGGCCAGCCCCACCGCCCGGGCACCGTGCCCGGTGAGCCCCAGCGACCGGGCGATCGCCCCGTACGTCGTGGTGGTGCCGTAGGGGATCGTGCTCAGCTGGTCCCACACCAGCCGGCGGAATGCGGAGCCCTGAGCAGCCAGCGGCAGCTCGAACACGCGCCGCTCACCGGCGAAGAACTCACCCAGCTGCGTGCACGCGGCGGCCAGCACCGGGTGCGGGTCGTTGCGCTCGGCAGCGGGTGGCGTGAACGGGGAGAAGGCGAGCCGGGTGAGGCCGACGTCGTCGGCCACCAGCAGCAGCTCGTCGATCGGTGAGTGCACGGTCGTCCAGTGCGTGGTCATGCAGCAACTCCGTCCGAGTCGTCGGTGGCGAGCGCGTCGGGCCAGCGCGCGTCGAGCACGCGGTGCCACAGGTGCAGGCAGGCGTAGGACCCCCAGGGCCGCCAGTCTGGGGCGCGCTCACTCAGCGCCTGGCGGGCACCCGGCCCCCGCAGGCTGAGCGCGGCATGCAGGCCAACGTCGCCAAGCAGCACCACGTCGGGGTCGCCGAGCGCACGCATCGCGACGTAACCCGCCGTCCACGGCCCGACGCCGGGCAGCGCGGTCAGGGCGGCCTCGACGGCGGCACGGTCGGCACTCCGGTCGAGCACGACGGTGCCGTCGGCGACGGCCTCGGCGAGGGCGACCACCGTCCGCGCGCGCGCCCGCGAACCGGTGATGCGGTCCGGGCCGGCGGCGGCAATCCGCTCGGCGGTCGGGAACAGGTGGGTCAGCTCACCCTCGGGTGCGGGCAGCGGCTCACCGAGCTCGTGCACCAGCCGGGCGGTCAGCGCGCGAGCCGAGGCCAGGCTCACCTGCTGACCGAGCACCGCACGGACCGCGAGCTCGAAACCGTCGGGGTGGCCGGGGACCCGCAACCCGGGATGCCGACGCAGGTCAGGGTCTAGGTCAGCGTCGCGCGCGAGCACCTCGGCGACCGCGGCCGGGTCGGCGTCGAGATCGGCCAGCCGACGGCAGCGCTCAACGGTTGCGCCTACGTCACGCATGTCGCTCAGATGCAGGACGCAGTCGACGGCCGCGGCGCACCCGGCCCGAGGCCGCAGCTGCACGATGGCGGTGCCGTGCGGCAGCCGCATCGTGCGCCGGTAGGCGCCGTCAACGGCAACCTCGACCCCGTCGACGGCGTGCAGGCGCAAAAAGTGCATCAGCGCGCGGCCGTCGAACGGTGCCCGGCAGGCCAGCCGCAGCTCGATGCGGCCCGGCCGGTCTGTGCGGTCGCGTCCGCCGATCCGGCGCCGCAGCTGTCCGGGTGGCACGGCGTAGACCTCGCGCATGGTGGCGTTGAACTGGCGCACGCTGCTGAAGCCGGCCGCGAAGGCGACGTCGGCCAAGGACATGGTGGTGGACTCGATGAGGGTGCGCGCCGTCTGCGCCCGGTGGGCACGCGCGAGGGCCAGCGGTCCCGCGCCGAGACGGCCGGCGAGCAGCCGGCCGAGCTGCCGCTGGCTGTAGCCGAGCCGTGCGGCGAGACCTGATACCCCGTCACGGTCGACCACCCCGTCGCCGATGAGCCGCATCGCCCGGCCGCTCACGTCGGCGTTCAGGTCCCAGTCCGGCGAGCCGGGCACCACCTCGGGCCGACAGCGTTTGCAGGCCCGGAAGCCGGCTGTCTGCGCCGCCGCCGCAGTGACGTAGAACCGGGTGTTGGTCTGTCGCGGCGTCCGCGCCGGGCAGCTCGGGCGGCAGTAGATGCCGGTCGACGTGACGCCGACGTAGAAGACGCCGTCGAAGCGTCGGTCCCGGCTGGCCGCAGCCCGGTAACAGCGCTCGGCGTCATCGGTGGGTCCGGTTGCGGCTGTGCTCATCGCCCCATCCTGACGCATCGCAGGGACAGCGGCTGGCGGGAATCGGACGGCACGGCGGGTGCCGATGCGGCTGGGGTCAAGGCTGACGGTAGACCGAGTCGGGGACGTCGGTGATGAACATGAACCCTGGCGCGTGGGTGATCGCGAACGGCGGCTTGGACGCCATCAGGGCCGCCTGCGGCGTCACCCCGCACGCCCAGAACACCGGTATGTCGCCCTCCGCTGCCTCCACCGCGTCGCCGAAGTCGGGCCGGCTGAGATCGGCGATGCCCAGTGACGACGGCGACCCCACCTGCACCGGCGCCCCGTGCACGGCCGGCATCCGTCCCGTCACCTGCACCGCGGTCACGACCTGCGACGCCGGAATAGGACGCATCGACACGACAAGAGGTCCTGACAGCCGCCCCGCGGGGCGGCACGAAACGTTGGTCCGGTACATCGACACGTTGCGGCGCTGCTGGATGTTGCGCACGGGGACCCCCGCGTCCAGCAACGCCGTCTCGAAGCTGAAGCTGCAGCCGATCAGGAACGTCACCAGGTCGTCGCGCCACAGGTCGACGACGGTGCCGGGCTCGTCGACGAGCACGCCGTCGCGCCACACCCGGTAGCGCGGCAGGTCGGTCCGCAGGTCGGCATCTGGTGCCAGCACCGTCGACGTGGCCCCTGGGTCGGTCACGTCCAGCAGCGGCACCGGCTGAGGGTTGCGCTGACCGAACAACAGCATGTCGAATGCCCAGTCCCTGGGCAGCACGACCATGTTGGCCTGCGTATAGCCCGCGGCCCATCCGGTCGTCGGTGTCTCCAGGCCGTCGCGATAGCGACGCCGCGCCGCGGCCGGCAGCGCCCCGGCCGCCCCCGCATCCTCGATTCCGACCGGGAGCCCGGCAGCCGTTGTCGTCGACATCACGACTCAGACCCGCCGGCTTCGGACTGCGTCGAGCAGCTGAGCCTGAGAATCGTGCAGGTACTCCTCCAGCTCCTTCGCGGCCCGTTCGACCTCGCCGGCGACCAGCAGCTCAAGCAGGGCGCGGTTGCGGCCGAGGTACGGTTCGTGCAGCCGGCGGGGGCTCGCCGCAGCGTGGAAGGCCAGCCGGAGCTCGGCGAGCAGGCGTCTCGTGACCTCATCGATCCTCCTGCTTCCGGCCAGACCCACCAGGTGGCGGTGGAAGCGCATGTTGGCCGTGCCAACGGCGACCCAGTCCCCACGCTCCGCCGCGGACTCCCCCGCCGCGACGTCGTCGGACAGGGGGCGCAGCCGGGCCGGATCCAGGTCCGACAGGGACCTGACGACGTCACACTCGATCGTGCGCCGCAGCCGGTAGAGGTCGACGAGGTCGGTCTCGTCGAGCTCGGGGACGAAGACCCCGCGGTGCAGTTGATGCACGAGCAACCCCTCGTGCGTGAGCAGGCGGAACGCCTCGCGCAGCGTGTTGCGGGAGACGCGCAGGATCCCGACGAGTTGCTCCTCCGACAGCCTCGTACGGGGTGGCAGGTCGCCCTCGGTGATGCGGCCACGCAGGACATCGGCCACCCGCTCCGCCGTGCTGCTCCGGTCGAACAGCTGTACGTCGGCGGCGACCGCGCGCAGCCACGACGGCTCGTCGTGACTCGGGGCGGTGTCACCAGGGGTGGCCATGCCCCCATCATCACCTCGACGGCGCGATACATCCAGGAGATGTTGAAAGAGACTCTTGCGGGATTGTTGAACGATCCCTAGGTTGGACCGTCATCGAGGCCACCGCGGACGGGACCCCGGCCACCGCCCGGGCCGTCCACCTGACACCTGGAGCACGATGTCGCACCCACCCGAAGACCGTCCCGCGTCCCTGAGCGACTCCGCAGCAGCCGGCGCCGACGTCGCGCCCCCGCCCGACACGCAACTCAGCGGCCGGGCCAAGTTCCTCGGCGCCATGTTCTTGATGGCGACATCGGCGATCGGCCCGGGCTTCATCACCCAGACCACGACCTTCACCGACCAGCTCATGGCCGCCTTCGCGTTCGCGATCGTGGCGTCCATCGTCGTCGACATCGCGATCCAGCTGAACATCTGGCGAGTGGTCGGCGTCTCCGGCCGGCGGGCCCAGGACCTCGCCAACAGCGTTGTGCCGGGCGCCGGCTATCTGCTTGCCGCGCTCGACGTGCTGGGCGGCCTGGTGTTCAACGTCGGAAACATCGCCGGCACCTCGCTCGGCCTGAACGCCATCTTCGGCCTGGATGTCCGGGTGGGCGCCACCATCTCGGCCGCGGTCGCCGTCGGGATCTTCCTCGTGCGCCAGGCAGGGGTGGCGATGGACCGCGTCGTCGTCCTGCTCGGCGTGGTGATGATCGCGCTGACGACCTGGGTGGCGATCACGACCGAACCGCCCGTCGGCGAGGCGCTGCGCCAGACCGTCGCCCCAGACACCGTGGACTTCCTGGTGATCACCACTCTCATCGGAGGAACCGTCGGCGGCTACATCGTGTACGCCGGCGCGCACCGCTTGGTCGACAACGGGATCAAGGGCGAACAGTTCGTGCCCCAGATCACGCGCAGCTCGATCATCGGGGTAGCGATCACCGGTGTCATGCGGGTGCTCTTGTTCCTCGCGATCCTCGGAGTGGTGGCCGGAGGTGCGGAGCTTGACCCCCTCAACCCCGCCGCCGATGCCTTTGAGACCGCCCTCGGCACGACCGGCAGAATCCTGTTCGGTGTCATCATCTGGTCCGCCGCGATCACCTCGGTGATCGGCGCGTCGTACACCTCGGTGTCCTTCCTCAAGGTGCTGGGCTCGTGGGTCGGGCACTGGGAGCGTTGGGTCGTCTGCGCTTTCATCGCGGCGTCGACGGTGATCTTCCTCATCGCGGGGACCACGCCGGTCAAGCTGCTGATCTTCGCCGGTGCCTTCAACGGACTCATCCTGCCCGTCGGGTTGGGGATCCTGCTGTGGATCGCTGCCCGCCGACGGGACCTCATGGGCGGTTACCGTTACCCGGCCTGGCTTGTCACCTTCGGGGTCGCGGCGTGGGTGCTGACGATCTACCTCGGCTACAACTCGCTGACCGGTCTCGAGGAGCTCTTCTGACCGTGGACCAGATCACGATGGACCTCAACAGCGACCTGGGTGAGGGTTTCGGGCACTGGACGCTCGGCGACGACGACGCGCTTCTCGGCCTCGTCACCAGCGCAAACGTCGCCTGTGGCTTCCACGCCAGCGACGCGTCGATCATGCGGCGCGTCTGCGAGCGGTCCGTCGAGTCCGGTGTCGTCATCGGCGCCCAGGTCGGCTACCGGGACCTGCCCGGTTTCGGGCGCCGCTTCATCGACGTCGAGCCCGGGGCCCTGACCCAGGACGTGATCTATCAGGTCGGCGCGCTGGACGCGTTCGCGCGCGTCACCGGCTCCCGGGTCAGGTACGTCAAACCACACGGTGCCCTCTACAACGCGATCGTGCACCACGACGAGCAGGCGGCGGCGGTCGTCCAGGCGGTTGTCGACTACGACGCCACGCTGCCGGTCGTCGGGCTGCCGGGTTCGGTGTGGCTGCGCCTCGCCCAGGACGCGGGGCTGACCGTCGTCCGCGAGGCCTTCGCCGACCGTGCGTACACACCCGAAGCGACACTGGTCTCGCGTCGCCTGCCCGGTGCGGTGCTGCACGACGCCGAGCAGATCGCGCGCAGATGCGTGGCGATAGCCGCCGGGCAGCCGATCACCGACTCCGATGGCGGTGCGTTGAGCGTGACCGCGGAGTCGATCTGCGTGCACGGGGACACCCCCGGAGCAGTGGAGATCGCCCGTGCGGTCAAGGACGCGCTCACCGGGGCCGGGGTCACCGTCGCCCCGTTCGTCGCCTGATGCGGATGCTGCCCAGCGGCTCCACGGCCGTGCTCGTGGAGCTCGACGACCTGGCCGCGGTGCTCGGGCTGTACGCGGCACTCGCGGACGACCCACCGCCCGGGGTGATCGACGTCGTGCCGGCGGCCCGAACAATCTTGGTGGTGACGGATCCGTCGGCTACCTCGCTGTCCTCGGTCGCGGAAGCAGTGCGGCGGACGGCACCCCGCAACGACCAGCGCGGCTCTGGCGAGCTCGTCGAGATCCCGGTGGCCTACAACGGCGACGACATCGAGGAGGCGGCCCAGCTGCAGGGCTGGGACGCCGACGAGCTGGTGCAGCGGCACACTGCCGAGGAATGGACGGTGGCGTTCTGCGGGTTCGCGCCCGGCTTCGGCTACCTGACGTCGCAGGCGTGGCAGGTGGACATGCCGCGCAGACCCTCCCCGCGCACCAACGTGCCGCCGGGATCGGTAGCGCTCGCCGCGCAGTTCAGCGGGGTCTACCCGCGGGAATCGCCAGGGGGGTGGCAGCTGATCGGCAGGACCGAACTCGGTGTGTTCGACCTGTCGCGCGACCCCGCAGCCCTGCTCCGCCCGGGGATCCGGGTGCGCTTCGTCGACGTCGGCCGCGCATGACACCCTCGGTCACGGTGCTCGCCGTTGGGGCTCTGACCACCGTGCAGGACGCGGGCCGCCCCGGTCAGGGGGCGCTCGGCATCGGCCGCTCCGGTGCGTGTGACCGCACGTCGTACCGGCTGGCCAACCGTCTCGTTGGCAACGCCGTCGGCGCCGCTGTCCTCGAGGTCACCCTCGGCGGGCTACGGCTGCGGGCGAACGACGACGTGCTGGTCGTCACCACCGGTGCTCGCTGCGCGGGCACCTCGCCGCACAACGCGCCGGGCGTGCTGCGCGCCGGCGACGAGCTGCGCCTCGGCACTCCCGCCAGCGGGCTGCGCACCTATGTCGCGGTGCGCGGCGGCCTCGCCGTGGAGCCGGTGCTGGGATCACGGTCGACGGACGTGCTGGCCGGCCTCGGGCCGGACATCGTGTCCGACGGTGACCGGCTCAGCATCGGAGCGCCCGAGCTCCCCCTGCCTGGCGTCGACGTCGCCCCGGTGGCCGACCCCGAGGCCGGTGACGTCAGCGTGCGGGTGGTTGCCGGCCCCCGGCGGGACTGGTTCACCGACCAGGCGTGGGCCGCGCTGGTGAGCCAGCCGTACGCGGTCAGCAGCGACAGCAACCGGGTGGGTCTGCGGCTGGACGGCGACCCACTCGAACGCACCCGTACCGAGGAGCTGCCGAGTGAGGGCATGGTGCGCGGCGCTCTGCAGATCCCGCCGTCAGGCACGCCGGTGCTCTTCCTTGCCGACCACCCCGTCACCGGCGGCTACCCGGTGCTGGCCTACGTCGTGGACGACGACGTCGACCGGTGCGCCCAGCTTCGCCCCGGCCAACTGCTCCGGCTGCGTTCCCCGGCGAGTGCTCGTCGGGGGTGAGCACACAAACAGGCCCCTCTGACCGGCGCTTCCGCAGGTCAGAGGGGCCTCTTCGAGGTAGCCCCGACGGGATTCGAACCCGCGCTACCGCCTTGAGAGGGCGGCGTGCTAGGCCGCTACACAACGGGGCCTTGCGGACGAAGCCGTGAGCTTATCGGCGCTGCCGACGCACTCCAAATCACCGCGTCCATCGCTGGGGTACTAGGACTCGAACCTAGACTAACTGGACCAGAACCAGTCGGGCTGCCAATTACCCCATACCCCAAGGGCGGCCCGCTGCGAGGTGTCCGCCCGCAGTCGCTGAGCCGGTCGCAGACTCTACCCGACGGGCGACCGATGGCTGCACCACCCTCAGGCCAGCGCCCGCCCCAGCCGGGCGAGGGTCCGGTCCCTTCCGAGGAGGTCCAGGGACTCGAACAGCGGGGGTGACACGCGGCTCCCGGTGATCGCCACCCGTACGGGGCCGAATGCATGTCGCGGCTTGAGGCCGAGCCCGTCGACCAGGGCAGCCCGCAGCGCCGCCTCGATGGCGGCGGTGTGCCAGCGGTCGAGGGTGCTGAGCGCCTGCCGGGCTGCGGCGACAACCTCCAGGCCGGCGCCGGGGCTGGGGGCAAGGTGCTTGGCCGCATCGTCGGCGTCGACGGTGAACTGGTCCTCGGCCACGAACAGGAAACCGAGCAGGTCGACCGCCTCTCCAAGCGTGGTCATGCGCTCCTGGACCAGCGGGGTCGCCGCCACCAGCAGCTCGCGCTGCTCGGCGGTCGGCTCGGATGCGACCAGCCCGGCCGCCACCAGGTGCGGCACGATGCGCTGGGCCACCTCGCCGACCGGCAGCCGTCGCAGCCACACCCCGTTGATGGCCTCGCACTTCTTCAGGTCGAAGCGGGCGGGGTTCGGGTTGACCCGGGCCACGTCGAAGGCCGCGGCCATCTCGGCCAGGTCGAAGATCTCCTGGTCGTCACCGAGCGACCAGCCCAGCAGCGCCAGATAGTTGAGCAGTCCCTCGGGCAGGAAGCCACGCTGGCGGTAGAGGTCGAGCGAGGACTCCGGGTCGCGCTTGGACAGCTTGCGGTTGCCCTCGCCCATCACCAGCGGCAGGTGTCCGTAGACCGGCATCGGCCCGGTGACCACCCCGAGCTCGCGCAGTGCCTCGTGAAGGGCGATCTGCCGCGGGGTCGACGACAGCAGGTCCTCGCCGCGCAGCACGTGGGTGATACCCATCAGGGCGTCGTCGACCGGGTTGACCAAGGTGTAGAGCGGCTGGCCGTTGGCGCGCACCAGCACGTAGTCGGGCACCTGGCCGGCGTCGAAGCTCACCTGGCCACGGACCAGGTCGTCGACGGCGATGGTGCGGCCGGGCATCCGCATCCGCAGCACCGGCTGGCGGCCCTCGCCGCGGTAGGCCGCCACCTGCTCGGCGGTCAAGGCGCGACATTGCCCGTCGTAGCCCGACATCCGGCCCTGCGCACGGGCCCGCTCCCGGCGCTCCTCGAGCTCGGCCTGCGAGCAGTAGCAGTGGTAGGCGTGCCCACCGGCGAGCAGCCGCTCGGCGACATCGGCGTAGATGTCTCGCCGCAACGACTGCCGGTACGGCCCGTGCGGCCCGCCCACCTCGGGACCCTCGTCCCAGCTGAGCCCGAGCCAACGCATCGCCGCGAGCATCGCCTCATAGGACGCCTCGGAGTCGCGGGCGATGTCGGTGTCCTCGATGCGGAAGACGAACGTGCCGCCGTGGTGGCGGGCAAAGGCCCAGTTGAACAGGGCTGCCCGCACCACCCCGACGTGCGGGTTGCCGGTCGGCGACGGGCAGAAGCGGACCCGGACCCCGCTGCTCATGCTGCCAGCACGGGGTTGGTCAGCGTGCCGATACCCTCGACGCTCACCGAGACCTCGTCGCCGGGCACCATCCGCCCGACGCCGGCGGGGGTGCCGGTGAGGATCACGTCACCCGGCAGCAGGGTCATCACGCTCGACACATGGGCCACCAGCGTCGGCACGTCGAAGATGAGCTGACTGGTCCGGCCGTCCTGCCGCAGCTCGTCGCGACCCCGCAGCGACGTGGTCACCCGCAGGTCCGACACGTCGAGGTCGGTCTCGATCCACGGGCCAAGCGGGCAGAAGGTGTCGTAGCCCTTGGCCCGGGTCCACTGGTCGTCGCTGCGCTGCAGGTCGCGTGCGGTGACGTCGTTGGCGACGGTGTAGCCCACGATGACGTCAGCCGCCTGGTCGGGCGGCACGTCGCGGCAGATCCGCCCGATGACGACTGCCAGCTCGGCCTCCCACTGCAGGTCGCCGGTGGTGGCCGGGTGCACGATCGGGTCGCCGGGGCCCACCACGCTGGTGTTGGGCTTGAGGAACATCAACGGCTCGGTAGGCAAATCGTGACCCAGCTCGGCGGCGTGGTCGGCGTAGTTGCGGCCGATCCCGACCACCTTGCTGCGGGGGATGAGCGGGGCGAGCAGGCGGACGTCGTCCAGTGACAGGCTCTGCCCGCTCAGCTCGATCCCGGCATACAGCGGGTCGCCGGTGAGCACGGCGAGCACGGACCGCCCGTCTCGCTCCCCGATGACGCCGAAGCGGGGCTGGTCGTCGTCGCTGGTGAACCTCGCAATACGCACGGCGCCGAGCCTAGTGCCGCCGCTGGCGCGGTTGTGGCTCGGCCAGCGCGGCTGACGCCTAGCATCGGTGTCATGCCGAGACCCCGCCTACTCGTTGTGTTGGCCGTCGCCACAACGGTTGCGCTCGCGGGCTGCGGCGGGTCGGACCGGTCTACCGGTCCGCCCAAGCGGGGTGGCAGCACGACGGGGAGCACGACCACGATCAACGGGAACGACGCGTTGAGGTGGGGTGCTGGGGACTACGGCGTGGTCCTTGCTCACGGAGCCGCGTACGACGCGGCCAGCTGGGAACAGCAGGCCACCGTGATCGCCGACCAGGACGGCACCGTGATCGCGGTCGAAGACATCAGCCCCGGCGCGATCGAGGACGCGGTGGGCTACTTGCAAGACGACGGGATCAGTGACGTCGCCCTCGTCGGGGGCAGTGCCGGGGCCGACGGGATCCTCGACCTCGCCAGCGAGCAGCCGGACCTGCCAGACCAGTTGATCTTGCTGTCGCCGAACGGGACGGTCGAGGGGCTCGGTGATCAGCCCAAGCTGTTCATCGCCAGCGAGGACGAGTCGGTCGCCGACGTGTCCAGCGACCTGGCCGAGACGGCCCCCGGCGACCAGAACGAGGCGAAGCTCCTGCCGGGCTCGGCACACGCCCAGGGCATCCTCAGCAGCGACCAGGCGAAGCCAGCACTCGACGCGATACTCGAACGGCTGAAGCGGTTCGCAAAACCCTGACCGAGCCCGCCAGGGCGGCGGACGCAGCTGCAGCAAGCGGGCAGGCACTCCTCCCCCCGACACATCTTCCGACAAACAAGTGGCCGGGTCGGCCACGACGTCGGAGCGTCCGGGCGTGGCCAGGCTCGGGGGGACCGCGTCAGCGCTGCGTCAGATCAACGAGCGCGGTGAGGGTGCGCCAGTTGCGTGCCGTGCCGTCCACCCCGCCCAGCCGCCTGGTCAGCCAGGCGCCCTGCACCTTGCTGGTGTGCACCGCGTCGACGTAGTCGACGACGACGTCGGCGCCCCGGACGGCCACCTGCTCCGGCAGTCCTGCCACCTCCGCCAGCAGCGCCTCGACGTCTGCCGGCGCCGGGGTGCCGAACAGGTGCGTCACCTGGACCACCTTCGGACGAGCAGCCACCGCCGCCGGGAACGGGTTCCACTCCAGCACGGCCGCCAACTCGGCCGGGGTTCGCACCACGACCGGTACGTTGATGCCGAACCGGGCCGCGACCACCTCGCTGACGAGGGCTGCGACCCGCTCCGGTCTTCGGTGCCGAGACGAGGTGACGACGTTGCCGCTCTGCACGTATGTCTGCACGTCGGTGAAGCCGGCCTCGGTCAGTGCCTCCCGAAGGACCGGCATCGACACCTTGTTGCGCGCTCCGAGGTTGATGCCACGCAGCAGCGAGACCCACACCGCCATCAGGCGTGACCGCTCACGTCACTCCGGAGCTGCGCAGGCCGTAGGTCACCGCGTCGCGCAGCGCCTCCCAGGACGCCTCGACGATGTTGTGCCCGACCCCGACCGTCACCCACGAGTCAGTGCCGTCGGTGGTCTCGATGAGGACCCGGATCACCGCGTCGGTGCCGTGACCCTGGTCGAGGATGCGGACCCGGTAGTCGATCAACTGAAAGCCGGCGACCTGCGGATAGGCCCGCCCGATCGCCTGCCGCAACGCGTGGTCGAGGGCGTTGACGGGGCCGTTGCCCTCACCGGTGACGACGAAGCGTTCCCCGGCGGCGTACAGCTTGACCGTCGCCTCCGACAGCGCCTCGGCATTGGCCATGGCGGCCGACTCGGTGATGACCCGCCAGGACTCGACCGAGAAGTACGAGGGGCGTCGGCCCTCGACCTCCTCCACCAGCAGCAGCTCGAAGGAGGCGTCGGCGGCCTCGAAGGTGTAACCGTCCTGCTCCATCGACTTGACTCGCTTGGTGATGCGGCTGACCAGCTCGCGGTCCTCGGCCAGGTCGAAGCCGAGCTCGCGACCCTTGAGCTCGATGCTCGCCCGACCGGCCAGCTCCGAGACCAGCATCCGCATGTCGTTGCCGACGTCCACGGGGTCAGCATGCTGGTAGAGGTCGGGGTCGATCTTGACCGCGCTGGCGTGCAGCCCCGCCTTGTGGGCGAAGGCCGACACCCCGACGTACGGCTGTCTCGACGACGGCGGCACGTTGGTGACCTCGGCCACGGCGTGGGCGATACGGGTGGCGTCGCGCAGCGACCCGGCCGGCACCACCGGGCGCTGCTGCTTTAGCTGCAGGTTGGCCACGATGGCGATCAGGTCGGCGTTGCCGGTGCGCTCGCCATAGCCGTTGACGGTGCCCTGGACGTGGGTGGCGCCGACGTCGACCGCGGCGAGGGTGTTGGCCACCGCGCAGCCGGTGTCGTTGTGGCAGTGGATGCCCACCCGCGCCCCGGAGTCCGCCGGCACCGCCGCCAGCACGTCACCGACGACGTCACTGACCCGCGGTGGGAGCATGCCGCCGTTGGTGTCGCACAACGCCACGACCTCGACACCTGCCTCGACCGCCACCCGCAGCACCTCCAGCGCGTACGCCCGGTTGTCCCGGTGACCGTCGAAGAAGTGCTCGGCGTCGAGGAACACCCGCAGGCCCTCCGCCCGCAGGTGCGCGACCGTCTCGCTCACCATGGCGAGGTTCTCAGCCAGCGTCGTCCGCAGCGCGCGCTCAACGTGGCCGTCGTGGCTCTTGGCGACCAGGGTGACCACCGACGCGCCGCTGTCGCGCAGTGCGGCGACCAGCGGGTCGTCGGCGGCTGCCAGGCCCGGCCGGCGGGTGGCGCCGAAGGCCGCCAGCGTCGCGTGCCGCAGGCTCAGCTCCCGCGCCGCCCGGGCGAAGAACTCGGTGTCCTTGGGGTTCGAGCCCGGCCAGCCGCCCTCGATGAACCCCACCCCGAGGTCGTCCAGATGCCCGGCGATGGCCAGCTTGTCGGCAACCGACAGGCTCAGCCCCTCCTGCTGGGCTCCGTCGCGCAAGGTGGTGTCGTAGACCTGGAAGGTGCTCACTGTGAACTCGCTCGGACCCGGCGCATCCACCCGTAGCGGTCCGCGCGGCGGCCGTACTGGATCTCGAGCAGTGCGGAGCGCGTCGCCGCGGTCACCGGACCGGTCGAGATGCCGTCACCGCAGCGAACCTCCCCCCCGGGCCAGGCCAGCCTGCCGACCGGGGTGAGGACCGCGGCGGTGCCGCAGGCGAAGACCTCGGTGATGTCGCCTGAGGAGACGCCGCTGCGCCACTCGTCGATACCGAACCGGCGCTCCTCGACCTTGTGTCCGCTGTCGTCGAGCAGGGTGAGGACCGAGTCCCGGGTGACGCCCTCGAGTATCGAGCCGGTCAGCTCGGGGGTGACCACGGTGCCGTCGGCGTGGACGAAGTACAGGTTCATGCCGCCCAGCTCCTCGACCCAGGTGCGGTCCACCGCGTCGAGGAAGGCGACCTGGTCGCACCCGTTCGCCGCAGCCTCCTGCTGGGCGAGCAGGCTCGCGGCGTAGTTGCCGCCGCACTTGGCCGCTCCCGTGCCGCCGGGCGCGGCGCGGGTGTAGTCCTGCGACAGCCAGATCGACACCGGCCGCACCCCGCCGGGGAAGTACGCGCCAGCAGGTGAGGCGATCACGCAGAAGGTGACGTGCCGGGCCGGCCGGACGCCGAGGAACACCTCGGAGGCGAACATGAAGGGCCGCACGTACAAGCTCGTCTCGCCACCGTGCGGCACCCAGGCCGCGTCGGTGCGCACCAGCGTCTCGATCGCCTCCAGGAAGGTGTCGGGCGGGAGCTCGGGCAGCGCGAGGCGCCGAGCCGAGCGCTGGAAGCGGGCCGCATTGGCGTCGGGTCGGAACAGCCAGGTCGAGCCGTCGTCGTGCCCATAGGCCTTCATGCCTTCGAAGATCTCCTGGGCGTAGTGCAGCACGGCCGTGGCCGGATCGATCGACAATGGCCCGTACGCCTGCACCCGGCCGTCGTACCAGCCCCGCTCGGGCGTCCACTCGATCAGCGCCATGTGGTCGGTGAAGTGGACGCCGAAACCTGGCGCGGCCAGAATCTCCGCGCGCCGGGCGGCGTCGGTGGGCGTGGGGGTCTGCGCGACCGACAATGCTGTGGTGCTCATGCTGGCACGCTAACCGACGCCACCTGCTCGGCAATGGCCTCGCCGGTCTCCCGGGTGCCGCGCGAGGCCTGGCCCCGCACGGCGAGATCTGCGGTGACGGCGGTCTCGATGCGGGCGGCGGCCGCGGTCAGTCCGAGGTGGTCGGCGAGCATCGCCGCGGACAGGATCGCCGCGGTCGGGTCGGCGACGCCTCGACCGGCGATGTCGGGCGCCGACCCGTGCACCGGCTCGAACATGCTGGGGGTGGTGCGGTCGGGATTGATGTTGCCACTCGCGGCCAGCCCGATTCCACCGGTCACGGCGGCCGCCAGGTCGGTGAGGATGTCGCCGAACAGGTTGTCGGTGACGACGACGTCGAAACGCGCCGGGTCGGTCGTCATGAAGATCGTGGCCGCGTCGACGTGCAGATAGTCCACCTCGACGCCGGCGAACTCCGCGCCGACCTCGCGGACCGCCTGGCTCCACAGGCTCCCGGCGTGCACCAGCACGTTGGTCTTGTGCACGAGGGTGAGCCGGCGGCGCGGTCGCGCGGCGGCGCGGCGGAACGCGTCGCGGACCACCCGTGCGATGCCGAACGCGGTGTTGATGCTGACCTCGGTGGCGATGGCGTGCGGCGTCCCGCCGCGGAGGACGCCGCCGTTGCCGACATACGGTCCTTCGGTGCCCTCACGCACCACCACGAAGTCGACCTCGCCCGGGTCGCGCAGCGGTGAGACCGCGCCCGGCCAGAGCCGCGACGGGCGCAGGTTGACGTGGTGGTCCAGCTCGAAACGCAACCGCAGCAGCAGCCCCCGCTCCAGCAGCCCGGGCGGCAGGGCGGTATCACCCGGCCGGCCACCGACCGCCCCGAGCAGGATGGCGTCGTGGCCGCGGATCTCGTCGAGCACGGCGTCGGGCAACACCTCTCCGGTGCTGAGGTACCGCTCGGCACCGAGGTCGAAATGCTGCTCGTCGACCCGCACGCCGTCGTGCTCAGTGGCCACAGCGAACACGCGCAGGGCCTCGGCGGTGACCTCCGGGCCGATGCCGTCGCCCCCGATGACCGCCAGCGAGACCCGGCGTACCGGCGCGACCGATTCAGTTGTCGTCAGGGCGCTGTCCCCCGTTGTCGCGCAGGTCGAGTGCGACCTGCAAGGCCTTGGCCGCCTGGCGGCCCTCGTGACGGTTCTGGCTCGGAGCCCAGTCGTCGGGATACATCTCGTACATCGTCTCGTCCGTCTCGTCGCTGTGTGGGTCGGGCTCAGCCCGGATCACACCAGCCACAGCGGCCAGAACGGCGCCGACACGGGTGTGGGTGCGGGCGATGCGCCCGACACCTGCGTCACTGCCAGACTGCGGGATCCGTGGGCCACAACGCCGAACGCCGCAGTGGGGATGGCCTCAGAAGGCCCCACTACGGCAGCGAAGGATCACGACGACGGTCCGCATGACCG